>Ga0272441_10009919_pt1 | contig 14570 bp, 7 predicted proteins | sample SSMProp6N_FD_193582 | JGI IMG/M metagenome (GOLD analysis project Ga0272441, IMG submission 193582) | Marine sediment archaeal communities from Little Sippewissett salt marsh, Falmouth, MA, United States - SSM-Prop-6N | ecosystem: Environmental > Aquatic > Marine > Wetlands > Sediment ... | reverse complement strand
AAAACCCGCACGGCCCCAAGCAGGTTTATCTGGAAATCGGCCAGAAACTGCTCCTCGGTAATACGGGAGAAGGATCCAAGGGTGATCGAGCCGGGACAGTAGACCAACCCGTGAAGAGTCTCCGGACTCTGAGGATCCTGTTCGTCGATCGGTTGCCCCACGTCCACCACACTGTGCGTATAGACTGACGGTTCCAGCCCGGCCGGCGCCGTACGGCTCCAGACGGTGGCCCCCGCCTTCCCTTCGATAAGCCTGCGGGTCAGCTCAAAGCCGATTCCGGAGCTCCCACCCACGACCAGGATATTCCTTCCCGAGAAATCATTCATCTTTGAACTCCATTGATTTTCTAAAAGGTACTATCCCCGCTGCACCCGGTCAATCAGATACTAAACCCGCGGTTCTCCATTAGGATTCAGGGCCACGCTCCCGGCGCTTCCTTGCCTTTTCCCAGGCATGAGGGTATAAATTGGGGTTGTAGGATACCATGGGGAAACAGCTGGTATTGGTAGGTGCGGGACACGCCCATCTATCCACATTTTTGAAGCTGCACAATCTTGTACGCTTGGGCCATCGGGCTCTGGTCATCAGCCCCCATCCCCACTACACATACTCGGGGATGGGCCCCGGTGTGCTCTCCGGCATCTATTCACCCGAACAGGGCCGTATCCACATCCAACGTCTGGTTGAACTGCGGGGCGCCAAGTTTGTGGTCGGTGCTGTCGAGGGGGTCGAACCCGACAAAGGACGATTGTTCTTGACCGACGGCAGGAAGTTCGACTACGACGTGGTGAGCTTCAACATCGGCAGCCAGGTACCCGTGGACTCTTTTCGCCGACTCGAGGGACAGTGGATCACGGCCAAGCCGATCGATAACTTCCCCGTGGCCCGGAGGCGGCTGCTCGATCTACTAAGATCGAATCGAAGTCCCCGGTTGCTCGTCATCGGCGGCGGTCCGGCGGGCGTGGAGATTTCAGGCAACCTGGCCCGACTGCTTCGGGACAGCGGTTCCGGCGGAGGTATCAGCTTGGTAGCGGGCAGCCGACTACTCAAGATATTCCCTCCGAGAGTCAGGAAACTGGCCGCCTCCTCCCTGCGCGCAAGGGGGATCGAGATCCTGGAGGGCAGGCGGGTTACGGCCCTGGAAGAGGGATCGGCACTGTTGGACGACGGACAGCGGCTGGCCACCGATTACACAATCATCGCCTCAGGAGTGCAACTCTCCGATCTTTTCCGCAGCTCCGGATTACCCGTGGGAGCAGCCGGCGGGCTTGCCGTGAACCGCTACCTGCAATGCCTTGACCGGCCCGAGATCTTCGGTGGCGGAGATTGCATCGACTTCGCCGAGCGGCCATTGACCAAGATCGGGGTGGTGGCCTACAAGCAGAACCCGACACTTCTCCACAACCTTCGCTCGGCTCTGAACGGTCAACCCTTGCTGCCGTTCCGTCCCCGGGAGGTCTATACCCTGATGTTCAACCTCGGGGACGGCACTGCCCTGTATATTCGCGGCGGTTTCAGCTGGGTCGGTCGACCCGTGTTTTCCCTGAAGAACCGCATCGACCGCCGCTTTATGGAGACCCACCAGGCTGCGGAGCATTCTCTGTAGTAAACCGGCCGTTTGGTGACGCATCGACGGACTGGCGGCCGCGGCGACCCGCTCTTGACCTGCTTTCCGCCAAAACTGTAGTCTTTCGACTTACCGCGAGGGACAAACAGTATGGACAGACCCATGCTCGGAACTGACGCGCGCATAGGAATCCTCAATCGGGGCGAGGCGGCCTTTCGTTTCGTCCGAGCTGTACGGGATTACAATTCTTTTCACGGTACCCGCCTGGAAGCGGCGGCTTTCTACGTTGACGAGGAAGAGGAAGCACCCTTCGTGGAGGAGGCACACCTGGCTTTTCCGCTCTCCGGATTCCGATGGGATGCACAGCGGTCCTCCACCCCTTACCTGGATAGGCAGCTGATGCTGGAGGTTCTGAAATCAGCCGGCTGCAGTGCCGTCTGGGCAGGCTGGGGTTTTCTGTCCGAAGATGCCGCCTTTGTCGGGCTGCTGGAGGAGCAGGGGGTTGTGTTTCTGGGCCCTTCGGCCCGAGCCATGGCTGTGCTGGGCGACAAGATCGCTGCCAAGGAGCTGGCCGAAGCAAGCGGTGTGCCTATTCTCCCCTGGAGCCGGGAGGCGGTGGAAAGCGCGGAGGCGGCCCTCGAAGTGGCTGCCGGGATCGGCTATCCCTGCATCATCAAGGCCGCTGCCACCGGGGGCGGAAGGGGAATCCGGCCGGTTCTGAAGGAGGAGGAGCTCCCCGGGCAATTTCAATCCGCCCTGGATGAGGCGCGCCGGATCACCGGAGAGGGGCGACTGTTCATCGAGCGGCTGGTCGAACGGGCCCGTCATCTGGAGGTGCAGACCCTGGCGGACAGACACGGAAACGTGCTCACCCTCGGCGTGCGGGACTGTTCGGTTCAACGCAAGAATCAGAAGATCATCGAAGAGACCCCACCTCCGGGCCTGTCGGAAGAGTTTTTGGCGACCATGCAAGACTCCGCCGCTGCCCTGATCCGGGCGGCCGGCTACGACAGTGCCGCAACCGTGGAGTTTATCTACGACCTGGGTCGATCCGAGTACTACTTCATGGAAGTCAACACCCGCCTCCAGGTGGAGCATCCCATCACCGAGGAAGCCTACGGGGTGGATCTGGTTCAGGGACAGATCGACGTGGCCTTGGGCAGAGAAATAGCTCAGACCGCACCTCCCCGGCGCAGCGTCGCTGTGGAGGCTCGCTTGAACGCCGAAGATCCGGAGCGGGATTTTACTCCGGCCCCGGGGCGGGTGCTGCGCCTGCGCCTGCCGGCCGGTCCGGGCATCCGGGTCGACTCGGGAATCGAGGAGGGCAACTCGATCCCTCCGGAGTTCGACTCCATGATCGCCAAAATTATCGCCTCGGCCCCGGATCGCAGCCTGGCTTTGGCCCGGCTCGGGCGAGCGCTGCAGGAGCTGCAGCTGAAGATCGAAGGCGGCACCAGCAACCGGGCCTTTCTGAGAGACCTGCTCGCTCTACCGGCAATCAAAACCGGGGGAGTTCATACCCGATTTGTCGAGGAACTCGTACAATCCCGAGCTCAACTGATCGACAGGCAGGATTGGGAGATCGCGGTCCTGGCTGCGGGGATCGAGCAGTACCGCCTGGCCTACCAGGTGGAGCTGGCGAATTTCCAGCAGCAGTTGTCCTCGGGGGGATACCCACGGAACATCGCCGTATCGCAGCCTCAGAGGATTAATCTGTCGGCCCTGGGTCAGAGTCACACCCTGATGATCAGCGCTGTGTCTGCACACGGCTACCATCTGCAGGTGAACGAGAGGATGATCGTCGTAGAGTATATCTCGAGGGCCCGGGACGCCCTGCTGCAGCACAAACGCAGGCGCTACCATATCCAGACGGTCAGACGGGGGGACACCCTGCAGATCGAAGTGAACGGCGTTCCCTACATGATCGAGTTGGAATCCGGGGGAGTGGTTCGAGCTCCCTCCCCGGCCCTGGTTCTTTCGGTGCAAACCAAAAGCGGCTGGGAGGTGTCGAAGGGGCAGGTGCTTCTGGTTCTGGAAGCCATGAAGATGGAGATGATCGTCAGCGCGCCGGAGGCGGGGTTGGTGCAGGAGATTCTCATACACACCGGCGAACAGGTTGCGGCCGGACAGCCCCTGTTGCGGATGGAAGCTCTTGCGGCAGAGGAGGGGCAGCCGATCCGGCAAGCCGAAGAGACCGCGGAAGGACCGCAGTTGTTCCAGAACGGCGAACCGGACAGCGCGGAGGAATCCTTCGACCGTCTGCACCGGGAGTATCTGGCCGTGCTTCTGGGCTACGACCCTACCCGCTCCAGCGGCACACTCCTCCAGGAGCTTCTGGCTGCGCAGCCCGAGGATCAGGAGAAGCAGGAACAAGTAGCCAGGCTGCTGTTTACAGGCATCGAAATCTTCCTGGCAGTGGAACGTCTGTTCTCCAGCCCTCCGGTAGAGGCGGAACAACTAACCCGGCCGGCCACCTACCAGGAGCTTCTCTCCCACTACTTCAGACGGCAAATGGACAGAGGCAAAGGTCTGCCGGAACCCTTTATAGACAGCCTGAGGCAGGCCCTGCGCTGGCATCTGCCCTCCGATGCTCCGGTGGAGGAGGAAAACGGGGCTCTGCTGCGTATCTACAAATCCCACGCCGCCCTGAAGGGCAAACAGGAACTGATCCTGGAATCGATCTTCGCCCTGCAGCAGCTTCCCATTCCCCGGGATCTCAAACGGCTGCTCTCCGACCATCTCGATGAAGTCGCCTATCTCAGTCAGCTGCAGAAGCCCTCTCTGAGCGACGCGGCCATCCAGACCCGCTACCGGATCATCGACCGTTCCCTGCTGCAATCCTGGAGCAGTGAGAAGCGGGAAAAAGTCGGTAAGATCTTCGAACTTCTGGACCGCTACCGGGGACAGTCTCGAATCGTCAACAGGTTGATGGAGAACCTGGTCAATACCGGTCACCATCTGCTCTACGATCTGGCCGCGTGGGGACTGGATGAGGATTCCTACCGGCGGCGGGGGGCGCTGGAAATTCTCAGCCGACGATTCACACGGGATCGGACATGCCTGGAGAGCGGAATCCTCCATCTGCCGGGCTTTCCGGTTTTTCGCTGCCACAGCAAAAGGGGGGAAGAAGATTTTCTTTCGATCGTGGCTGTTGTAGGAGCCAATTCTTTCGGCAGGCTGATCTCAGAATTGAAAGGGGCGCTCGCGCAGACCGAGCAGGGGGCGGGCACGGTCGGTCCGGAAGTGATCGTCCTCCTTCCAATGGACAAAACATCCGAGGCGCAGGCAAAGAGACAGGAGGCGGATTGCCTGAAAGCTCTGCAGAAAATCGAGCTGCCCGTAGCCTGGTTCGCCCTGGGCGTGCTGTACCCCGAGGGTCAGGATCGTTTTTTCACCTACCACCACGATGCACACGGCGCATGGGTCGAGGACATGGACCGGCGGGGATTCAATCCCCGCATCTGGAGAGAGCTGCGGGTCTACCGCCTGGGGCGCTTCGAAAAACAGCTGCTGTACTCAAGCGAGTGGGTCAACCTGCTCCAGCTGCGAAGCCGGGAAAATCCCAAGGACGAGCGTCTGTTCGCCCTGGTGGAGGTGCCTTCGGCCCGGGTGCAGTTCGACGAACGAAACCGCATTCAGCGCATGGTTGCCCTGGAAGACGGATTCATGGAGGCGGTGTACGCCATGCGGGCCGAGCAGGCCCGGCGTCCGCGCAGGCTGTACTGGAACCGGATCATCATCCATGTGCATACGGTATTGAATACGACCCTGGAGCAGAACAGGGATTACGCCGCCCGCCTGGCGGCCCGGACCGTGGATCTCGGTCTGGAGCGCATCGTCCTTTACTCCCGGCGCCCGCGCGGCGGCAGAGGCGGGAACAACGGCGGCGGCGCGAAAGGCGCTCGAGTGCAAGAGGTGGAGCTGATCTTCGAGAATATCTCGGGAACCAGCTTCACGGTTCGGGGCCGTTCACCCTCCGACGAATCCCTGCTGCCCATGGACACCTATGTGGCCAAGGTCGTTCGGGCCCGGCAGCGGGGGGTTCTGTACCCCTACGAGATCGTGAAGATGATCACCCGGCCGGGGGTTCCTGTAAAACAACCCTTCCCCCGGGGCGAGTTCGAAGAGTTCGATATCTCGATCAACAAGCGCACCGGCCGCCAGGGCACCTACTCGGTGAAGGGACGTCCCCCCGGTGAGAATACGTGCAATGTTATCTTCGGGATCATCACCAACTATCCGGAGTTCAGACCCGGGGGCATGGACCGGGTCCTGCTGTTGGCCGATCCTACTCGCGATATGGGATCCCTCGCCGAGGCCGAATGCCGCCGGGTCATCGCCGCCCTGGATCTGGCGGAGAGCCAGGGATTGCCCGTGGAATGGCTGCCGGTAAGCGCGGGTGCCCGAATAGATATGGACAGCGGCACGGAAAACCTCGATTGGACCGCCCGGGTGCTGCGTCGAATCATCGGCTTCACTCAAGAAGGGGGAGAGATCAACATCATCGTAACCGGCATCAATATCGGCGCCCAGTCGTACTGGAATGCGGAGGCCACCATGCTGATACACACCCGCGGTCTTCTCATCATGACCGAGGAGGCCGGCATGCTCCTGACCGGGAAGAAGGCCCTTGATTTTTCCGGAAGCGTGTCTGCCGAGGACAACGTGGGCATCGGAGGTGCGGAAAAGATCATGGGTCCAAACGGGCAGGCTCAGGTACGGGTCAAGGATCTGTATCAAGCCTACATGACCCTGTTCCTGCACTACCAGCTGTGCTACCGCTCCGGATCATCGGCCTATCCTCCGACCGTGGAAACCTCCGATCCGCCCGAGCGGGATGTGGGTACCGATCCCTATCAGGACAACCTGGGCCAGGGATTCTCCACGATCGGCGACATCTTTTCGGCCTCTCTCAATCCGGATCGCAAGAAGCCCTTCGATATGCGTCAACTGATGGGGGCGGTGGTGGACCGGGATTCTCCGGTATTCGAACGCTGGTCCGAGATGAAAGACGCCGAGATAGCCATCGTTTGGGAGACCCGGATCGGGGGGCAGTCTGTGGGACTGATCGGTCTGGAGAGCCAGCCTCTGGCCCGGCTCGGGGAGATACCCCACGACGGGCCGGAGGTATGGACCGGCGGCACCCTCTTCCCCCTCTCTTCGAAAAAGATCGCCAGAGCCATCAATGCCTTCAGCGCGGCGCTTCCCCTGGTCATCCTTGCCAATCTCTCGGGATTCGACGGGTCCCCGGAATCGTTGCGCAAGCTGCAGCTGGAATACGGCGCGGAGATCGGACGGGCCATCGTCAACTTCCGGGGCCCCATCATCTTCGTGGTTACCGCCCGCTACCACGGCGGCGCCTACGTAGTATTTTCAAAAGCGCTGAACGAAAACCTTCACGCCGTGTCTCTGGAAGGGGCCTATGCCTCGGTGATCGGAGGGGCTCCGGCCGCGGCCGTGGTCTTCCCCAGCCTGGTCTCGAAACAAACGAATCAGGATCCGCGGGTGGCGAAAGCCAGAAAACAGCTCGGATACGGTGGTGTCCGTTATCAGAAGGAGTTTGACGAGCTGTACCAGAAGGTGTATGCGGAAAAGCAAAATGCTCTGGCGGGGGCTTTCGATTCGATCCATTCGGTTGAGAGAGCCCGGGAAGTCGGTTCGATCGATGAGATCATCACTCTGGCCCAGCTGCGCCCCCACCTGGCGCAGAAGGTAGCCGAGGGGATGAAGCGTTTCACCCCGCCGGGCAGCCGATGAGAGGCGGTTCGTCGGGGTGCTGGTATTCGACTGCGCGGTGGTGACAGTCCCTGCCGCAACCACGGCCGATCTTCCTGGGAGGTGTGTGGGATTATGAGCTTACCATCACGATCGTTTTGTCATGCAAGGAAACAAGCTGAGTAATGGCCGGGGGAAATCTCTTTAAGAACAGGTTTTTCTACGCTGCATTTCGGCATAGCATACGAGCAGCGGGGGTGAAAGTAGCATCCGGATGGAGGATCTATAGCACTTGGAATTTCACCCTTGGGCATTTTCTCTTTTCTCTTCTGTGTCGGATCAGGAACAGGTACAGCAGCAAGCAGTGCCTTTGTATAGGGGTGTTGAGGATGAGAAAAGATCTCATCCCTTGTTCCCATTTCAACAATCCAACCAAGATACATAATTGCAACGCGATCACAGAGATATTTGGCGGTGGCCAGGTCATGGGTGATGAACAGGTAGGTTAGATTGAAATCATCTTTTAATTTTTTCATCAATTCGAGAATCATAGCGCGCACAGAGACATCTGCCATGGCAATAGGTTCGTCGGCAACGATAAAATCGGGATCTGTAACTAAGGCTCTTGCCAGCACAACCCTCTGAGTCTGTCCACCTGATAATTGATGGGGATATTTTCTATATAGAAACTCCGCTGGTGTTAGGCCTATACGTTCCATCAATTCTAAAATTTTTTCCTGTCTCTCCTGCTTGTTCCCCATCTTGTGGTTTATCAATGGCTGTTCGATAGCTCTTCCCACACTCATCCTGGGACTCAAAGAGGAATTGGGATCCTGAAATACTATCTGAATCTTGGCCCTCAATTCCCGCAGTTCCCTGCGTGAAAGCTCAACTAGATCTCTATTCCTGTATTCTACCTTGCCCTGTGTCGGTTCTATTAATCTTAAAATCAACCTCCCGGTCGTAGATTTCCCCGAACCGCTTTCACCTGCCAGACCCAAGACTTCTCCTTGCTTTATGGCAAAGGAAATATCATCGACAGCATGGACATAGCTCCTTGCTCCTCCTGCAAGCAGAAGATCGAGAAAACCCTTTTGAACGGGAAAATTCTTTGTAAGATTCGAAACGCGTATTAGTTCATCCATAAAATCTCTTCAATACAACCAGCAGGCAACCTTTTGATCCCCTTTCTGCACCAGCTTTGGATGTTCAACTTTGCATCGATCCATTACTTTTGGACATCGTGGTGAAAAACGGCAGCCGGGGGGAGGATTAACCAGATCAGGCGGACTTCCCGGCATTGTATACAGCTCCTTCTGCTCCAGCTTGATGTTAGGAACACAGTTTATCAATCCATACGTATAGGGATGAAGCGGATTATGATAAACCTTATCTGCAGGTCCTGTCTCGATAATCTTCCCTCCGTACATGACCGCCACTCTGTCAGCGATCGCTGCAACCAGACCCAGATTATGACTGATCACCAGTACGGAAAGATTATATTTCTTTCTCAAATTATCCAAAAGATCTATGAATCCGGCCTCTACAATAACATCCAATGATGTAGTAGGCTCATCGGCTATCAAAATGTCGGGATCCATAATTAATGCCAGCCCGATCATGATCCGCTGGCGCATTCCGCCTGAAAGCTGATGAGCATATTCAGATAATCTCTTTTTCTCAATGCCCAGAGTCTCCATCAGTTCTTCGGCCCGGGAATGCGCCAGGTCCCTACTTATTCCCGGTTCATGATGTTTCATCGTCTCATAGAACTGATCTTCGATTTTAAAAAGTGGATTTAAAGAGGTTAGGGGATTCTGGAATATCATGGCCATATCCCGCCCCCTCATCTTCAAAACCTCTCTATCTTTTATGGAAAGAATATCCTTTCCATGAAACAAAATCTGCCCTTTCCGGATCTTTCCCGGAGGGCGAGTCAATTTCAGGAGAGAAAGACCGAGGGTTGACTTCCCACAGCCGGATTCACCGACAAGCCCCAAGGTTTTTGCTGAATAGAGGTTTAAGGATGCATCTTCTACAGCCCTGACTGTACCGATGCTGATGGGATAATCAATACAGAGGTTTTTTATTTCACAGATGGGTTTGTCCACCCTATTTCTCCAGCAGTCTGGGATTAAGTATTTCAGCCAGACCCTCTCCCAGCATTGTAAAACCAAAGGCCAAGATTACTACCATCAACCCTGGATACGTAATAACCCACCAGGCGCCTGAGGGCAGGAACGGCCTTCCCTGATTGATGTCCATACCCCAATCCGGAATTCCCGCCGGCAGTCCAAGACCAAGAAAGGACAGTCCGGCTTCCGTAATTATGGCATCCGCAATATTAATGGAAAACAAAACCACGACAGTGGCAATTACATTGGGAAATATATATTTTGCAAGTATTGTAAACCTACTTGTGCCAATGGCTCTCGCTGCTTCGATATATACCTCCTCTTTAATGCTCAAGGTTTGTCCGCGAACAAGCCTGAAATAGGTTGGAATATACACGACAGAAACGGCAAGTGTAATATTGATAACACCGGGTCCCAGCATAGCCGCAAAGGCAATAGCAAGGATGAGTCCCGGAAAGGAGTATATGGAATCCATTATCAGCGAAAGGATTCTATCAAGAATACCACCTACAAAGCCTGAGAGCAGTCCCAGTGTTATTCCCACCGATGAGGCAAAAAGAGCCGCAGCAAAGGCTATGCCCAAGATAGTTCTTGCGCCATGTATTGTCCGTGAAAGTACATCTCTGGACAAAATATCCGTACCAAACGGATGAGCCGCAGTGGGAGGCGATAGTTGAGGTCCCGCATTTTGATCTATAGGATCGTATGGAGCCAGTGTTGCAGGGAACAGAGCCATATAGATAATAAAGAGGATTATTAATATTCCAATTATCATAATCCAGTATTCTGCTCCATACTTCTTGTGTGCCAAAATAATCCGTTGAAAAAGCCTGCCAATTACACCTGCCGGGGAAAATTTCGAATGCTTTATTTTTGAAGCTTGATCCATCAAGTTGAATCTCCTAGTACTTAATTCTGGGGTCTATTAGAGCATAGGTAATATCAACAACAAGAGAAATCATGCTGATGGCTAGGGCAAATATCACGATAACCCCCTGAATGACCGGATAATCCCTCAACAGTATCCTGTCATACAGCAACCGCCCCATACCCGGCCAGGAGAAGGTTGTTTCTGTGAGAATAGCCCCTCCTATAAGAAGGGCAAATTGAAGACCTAACATTGTAAGTATGGGAATAAAGGCATTTTTCAAAGCATGCTTGTATACCACCTTACGTTCCGGTATTCCCCTTGCCCGTGCGGCAAGAATATAATCGCTCTTCAGCACATCGAGCATATTTGCCCTTGTAAGCCTGATGTAAACACCGGATATATAAATCCCCAGAGTCAGAGCGGGAAGCAAAAGATGGATTAAAACATCCCCGAGTGCACTGAAGTTACCGGCAATAATCGTGTCTATAATATAGAATCCGGTCTTATCAAACGTTGATACAAAGACCCTTCCGCCGGTTCTTCCGGCAATGGGCAGCAAATCAAGCCATATACCAAATATCAGCTGTAACATCAATCCCGACCAGAACACCGGGATGCACCAGACGATGTTGCCATAGATTCGTATCCCGAAATCACGGACAGTTCTTCTCTTACTGGATGCGTACGCACCAAGGGGAACCCCAATGAGCAATGACATTAACATTCCACAAATTCCGAGCTCCAGGGTGGCAGGAAATTTTTCCATAACTGGAACAATTACTTTTTGCTTTCTTACCATTGATTCCCCAAGGTCAAATCGAACAAGATCCCCCAAATAGTCAAAATATTGGATAATTATCGGCTTGTTGAGGCCCAGTTTCTCTTTTTTCTCCTCTATTACTCGCAATGGAACATTGGGCCCAAGCAGGGCGGTTACAGGATCTCCCGGCATTACTCTTAAGATCAGAAAAATCAGGCTTATGAGGATAAAGACCATGGGAATGGTTAATGCGATCCTGGTAATTATGTATTTTAAAATATGCCGCATTTTTTTTGATCCTGGTATTCTATACCCTGAATTACAACTTGTACACTCATATACTTCACAAGTGAAGGTAAACAGTACTTTTATTTTTTTCAGTTTTTACTAGTGCGCCCGGCACCAACAAAAATAAACTGCCCGGGACCGGCCCGGGCAGTTAGATACATGGCCTGGGTTGTTAATTAGTCCATCGTAAGAACTTCATAGTTGAAGATCAGAGGCGGTCCGATCTTCACACCACCTACGTTCTTTTTGGTAAAAACATACAGATTTCCCTGGAACATCGGGACACCAGGAACATCATCAATCCACATTTCCTGTATCTGCTTGAAGATGGCTTCTCTCTCCTTCGGATCCGTGGACTGCTGCTCTTTTACAAACAGTGCATCCCATTCGGGATCGGAGAAGAAAATTCCGGATCCAGCAGAAGCTGCCGTACCGGCAAAAGATGCGGTGTAATTGTCCGGATCTATATAATCCGGATACCAGCCCATCAATTTCAAGGGCATTACTTTGTTGGCCCAATTATCCCTGTAGGTTGCCCACTCCGCTGATTTCAGAGTAATCTCAATATTGGCCTTTTCGAATTGAGCTTCGAGCACCGCGGCCACATCCGCCTCCGTAGAACCATAGTGAGCCGTGGTATACCACAGATCGACTACCAGTGGATTGGATGCCGTATAACCCCTCTGGGCAAGAAGGGCATTGGCTTTTTCAACCTCACCATCACCTATTTGATTGAAAGTTTCAAATTGCCATTGCATACCGTTGGGTACCATCGAGTACAGGGGTTTTACCTGGTTCAGGAACACCTTTTCGCAAATTTCCGGCCTGTTCACAAGATGTGCGATCGCCTGTCTGAGTACTTTATCCTTGAATATACTCTCAGAACACTCAAAGGTGACATATCTGATATAGGGACCGCTCATCTCAAAAGTCGTAAACGTGGGATTCTTTTCGAGGTCTGCTATATCAGAGGGGTTCAAGGTTTTGTATACCAGATCGAGCTCACCCTTTTCAAAGGCAAGCCGCATGGTCGTGGCATCGGCAAAGTAGCGGATTACAATTTTGTCAATATTGGGTTCCTGGCCATAGTAATAGGGATTCTTCTCGAGAATCATCTCCTCATCTCTTTTAAAAGATGTTATCTTGTACGGTCCAAGACCTATGAGCTCTCCGCCCTTCAGCTCTTCGATATCTCTTACCACTGCATCTTCAGGATAAATATCTTTATTGATTGTCATATATGGACAATTAATGACAACGTAGGGGAAAAAGCCTACCGGGCCCTTTAGGTTGAACCTTACGGTATAGTCATCAACAGCATCGACCGATTCGACAAACTCAGTAACCAGCCAGGAAGGGTCACCTGCAAGAGCAATAGTCCTGTCCACCGACCACTTTACATCTTCAGCTGTAACGGGAGTGCCATCTGAAAATTTGATGTCCTTTCGAAGCTTGAAGGTATATACATCAGCAGTCGCATTTGCGGAATAACTCTCTGCAATACCCAGTTCTATGTTCGAGGTTCCTGGTTCGTACCTCAATAGCCCTGCATAGACATTTTGGAATATCTCCCACGTATGAAAATCATACGAGTTAGCCGGGTCCATGTCGATTACTCTATCGGTTGTACCGTAGACCAGGATTTTTTCTTCCGCTCCTTCCGTGTCACCTCCTGCAAAGATGAGTCCTGTTGTCAAAAATAACAACATGAACAGTGATAGAAATTTCTTCATATCTTCCTCCTTCTTAAAAATGATATGAGTATGAGATAGAATAGATCAATAAGTGATGGTTGTCAACGGCACGTTTTTTCCACAACTGGGAGTTTTTAGCTGAAAAGAACGAGCGAAACATCCGTTAAAGCGCTACCGAACAAGTACTTAGCATTTTCGCATAGCGGGTTAACCGATGATACGAATGCGCCGCTCCCCAGATGCGGAATCGGGGATGACCTGTTCGACTATAATACTTTGTTGACAAACCAAATGGGATTTACTACTTTGAACTGCCAGATTCGCAATGATAGAACCTCTGTCAACCAAGCAGGAATATTCGGATGCGGTAATACCGCATTAGGTGCACCACTTGAAGTTTCCAAGCATATTCAATGATGTCATAGGCCCGGTGATGCGCGGGCCCTCCAGCTCCCACAGCGCTGCAGCGGCAAGGATTGGACGAATAGCCAGGGCGATTATGGGAGACTCAATCGACCATGTTCTGGTGGAGTTTGACAATAGCGGATCTCTGCCAACGACACACCTGTCACAAGGCTCTGATATGGGGCTCTGCGCAGGGCTGTTGGGATTCGATCCCTCAGATCCGCGATTGATGAGTTATGGAGATGAGCTTGCCAGGGCGGGAATCACCATCCGCTATACCACCGGTGACTATGGTGATCCGCACCCGAACACCTATCGGCTGACACTGGAGAACAAAGAAGAGAAGCATAGCATTGTTGCCGTATCTATAGGCGGCGGAATGATCGAAGTCATCAGTTTGGACGGAAATCGAGTCTCGATTCAGGGAGATACTCATGAAACCCTCGTCTTTTTTGAAAAGGATGAACAACCTATTCTTGCCGCCATCAAAGATGCCGAAAGCGATATTGATTGGTGTATATGCCGTCAGGGGACCTCGTTTCTCATCCTCAAAACCGGCCAACCCGTTGCGGATGGTTTGATCAGAAAGCTGTCCTCAGTTCCGGGTGTATCAAGGATCAGGTATATTGCCCCGGTGCTTCCCATACCTACACCCAGGACACTCGAAGTCCCGTTCGAGTCGGGTTCTCAGTTATTGGAGTTCAACAGGGAACGCCATTGGAGCCTGGGGGAGCTTGCCATAGAATATGAGAGTCAAAGGGGAAACGTCCCGAAAGCATCCATCCGCAGCAAGATGTCCGAATTAGTCGATATTATGAAATCGGGTATGCGGACAGCCTTGAAGGGAACCCGGCATTCCAGCAGGATTCTCGGCCCCCAGTCTGTGGAGTTCCAGAAAAATCTCCAATCCGGAAATCTTTTCGATCTCGGGGTATTGAACACCGTCGTCCTCTATGTCACCGCGCTGATGGAAGCAAAGAGCGCAATGGAGATCATTGTTGCCGCACCGACCGCCGGATCCTGCGGTTGCCTTCCCGGCGCCGTCATCGGCACTGCGGATGCCCTGAACATTGCCGAATCGCGTGTGGCCAGGGCGATGATGGCCGGCGGATTGCTTGGCGTACTGATCCTATAT
>Ga0272441_10009918_pt1 | contig 14577 bp, 17 predicted proteins | sample SSMProp6N_FD_193582 | JGI IMG/M metagenome (GOLD analysis project Ga0272441, IMG submission 193582) | Marine sediment archaeal communities from Little Sippewissett salt marsh, Falmouth, MA, United States - SSM-Prop-6N | ecosystem: Environmental > Aquatic > Marine > Wetlands > Sediment ... | reverse complement strand
TCCTTTCTTGGGGAAAAATTATACTGGTATTTATCCTATTGCTTATCTTTATTATTATTTTAATCTTGTTCTGGTATAGGCATTATAGGAAGCTGGAAAAGAGAAATGAGCTATTAAGAAAGCTAGGAAGAAAAGTGAAAGAGGATAGTGATTTATTAAAAAAAAGGATATATGACAACCAATCAGATTAAAAATATATTAACAGTTTTCTCTAAGTTTCTTTTTGGAATTTGTTTGCTTTTATTTATTGGTTTATTATTTCCTGTCGAGGCTCAGGAAAAAGCTTCTTTGTTTTTTAGCCCTTCTAGCGAAACCTTTATAAAAGGAGAATACTTTTCAGTTGAATTGAAGGTGGATACTAAAGGTTTTCCCATTAATGCTGCTCAAGCTAGCATATCTTTTCCATCAGACAAATTGGAATTAGTAGGTGTTTCTAAAGAAAATTCTATATTTAGTCTCTGGACAGAGGAGCCTAGAGTTAATAAAAATAAAATTTTTCTTTCTGGAGGAATTCCTCATCCTGGGTTTAATGGCGTAGGAAGTATAGTCAGCATTAATTTTTTGGCTAGGGAATTGGGAAATGCCGAGATCTATATAGAAGACGGGAAAGTTTTAGCTGATGATGGCAAGGGAACAGATATTTTAATGTTTATAAAAGAGGCAAAATACAGCATCCAGGAAGAAAGCATTATCTTACAAGAAAATATAGAAGAATTGCTAAATGATATTTCTTTTGCTCCTCAAGTATTTTGTTCTACCCATCCTGACTCGAACCAATGGTATAATAATTCCAATCCTCGTTTTCAATGGAAGTTGACTCCCGACACTGATAAAGTAAGTTTTATTTTAGACAGTAACCCTGATACCTTGCCCGACGATATTTCAGAAGGATTATTACAAGAAAAATATTTTGAGGAGGTAAAAGATGGTGTTTGGTATTTTCATTTAAAAATAGCAGAAAAAGGAAAATGGAGTCCCGTAGCTCACTACAAGATTCAGATTGATAATTCTCCTCCTGATTATTTTGAGATAGTTGTTGATAATTATGGAGACTCGACTAATCCTAATCCTGACCTTTATTTCGAAACACGAGATAATGTATCTGGAATTGAAAATTATAGGTTTAAAGTTGATGATAATAATTTTCTTGATTTGTTACAGGCTCAGATTAACCCCTTCTCCTTATCAGATCTTACTACTGGAGTACACTCTATTGTAGTTAGAGCAACTGATAAGGCTGGAAATAATGTTGAAGCTAAAGCAGTTATAGAAGTAGATCAAGTTGAGCCTCCTACAGTTAATATTTGGCCAGAGAAGTATGTTGCTGGTGAGGAAATACTTTATCTTGAGGGAACATCTTTGCCAGGAAGTGAGGTCATATTATTCTTGAATAAAGAAGAAAAAGAGATTAAAACCTGGATTGTTTTGACTGACAGCCAAGGTCAGTGGAGTCTATCGACAAAAGAATTAATAGAGCCTGGATTATATAGTCTTTTTGCCCAAGCTAGGACTGATAATGGAGCCATAAGTAGTTATTCAGATCCTCGCCAGTTAAGAGTTATATTGAGCGGATTAGCTCTAGGATTTTTAATAGTTTCTTTTAAAGAATTAGTATCGTTTTTAGCTCTAATTTTGTTGATAGGAATTGGCGTTGCAATTTACTTTATCAATAAGGTTATAAAGAAGAAAAGAAGCTTAAGAAAAGAAACAGATGAGGCAAAGTTAGTTCTTTCCAGTAGTTTTAATCGTTTAAGAAAAGATATAGAGAAGAAGGTAGAAATGATTGACTCCAAGCCTGGATTTAGCGAGAAAGAGAAGAAAGTTTACGAAGAACTTAAAGAAGTATTAGATAATTCAGAAAAAGCTATTAATAAAGAAATTGATGATATAGAAAAAGGTCTAAAGTAGTTTTTATTAAAGATTTATTATAAAATTATATGGAAAATCAAATAAAAAAGTTTTATCGCTCAAGGGATAATAAAATGATTGCAGGAGTTTGTGGTGGCTTGGGAAAACATTTAAATATAGACCCTTTGTTGGTAAGGATATTTTTTGTATTATTGATATTTGCCAATGGTATCGGGATTGTCTTGTATTTGATTATGGTAATACTCTTTCCAAAAGAGCACGAGTAATTTTTTTTATTGACTCTTTTTAAAAAGCACTTCTTTTTCGGGTGCTTTATTTGACATTTTTAAATTATATTTTATAATAGAGAAAGTAGTTTAATAAATTATATGAGGTGAGTGATTGAAAAAGAAAGTATTGGTAGCTATACCTTGGCATGCAGGAGGAATTAATGCTATTTTACCAATTATCTCTGCTTTGATTGATAAAAGCGACATAGAATTGATTACCATCGCTGACAGAAGAGCGAAAGATTACTTAAAAGGGAAAGATGTTGGCTATATTCCAATTGATTTTTATGACGAGGAATATTTTTCTTTAATGGCTATGGTAAAGCTATTAAGAGAGAAAAGTCCTGATCTAGTTATTACGAGTACCGGTGGACCCCAAAAGGAAGGATATAGAGATCTTATTAACCAAAAAGTGGTTTTAGCTGCAAGAGAGTTGAGAATTGGGTCTTTGGTAGTTCTTGATGCTTGGACAGAATATATAGAGAAGTTTAGCGACATTTTTACAAATGAGCTATTCAAGTTTCTACCAGATAAGATCGCCGTTATGGATAGTTTTGCTAAAGAGGAGATGATTAAGAAAGGCTTTCCAAAAAGCAAGCTGATAGTAACTGGAAATCCTTTTTTTGAGGATCTAAGAGAGAAGAAATTAGCAGATAGAGAGCCAGAGCTTATGGGTATAGTAAAAGATTGTAATCTTTTGATTTCCTATATTACAAATTGCGCAGAGAAATACAAGGAGATATTAGGCTATTGGGATTTAGATAATATTGCTATTATTGGTGATATTTTCAATAGCTTGCACAAGAAATATAGAGAGAGTTTTTGTTTAATAGTAGCTTTACATCCAAATACTCCAGAAAAAGAACACCAAAAGATTAAAAACTACGTTGATGGAATTTCTGGCAGAGCGGAGGTTGTAAAAGGTATAGATGTTCAGGATTTAGTTTTGGCATCAGACCTTGTTTTAAATGCTTGGTCAACAGTAGCCATCGAAGCTGTTTTAATGAAAAAACCTTGCATTAGTATGCAGCCTGGATTAAAAACAGAAGATCAGTTAGTAGTCAGTAAAAGAGGAATTATTCCTGTAGGTTATACCAAGGGAGAATGTGAGAAAATAGTAAAGAAAGCAATAACCGATAAATATTATAGGGAAATAGGTGTTGTGAGAAATTATTCCAAATTCAAGGTAGGAAATAGAGCTAAGCAGAAAATAATTGAGCTAATTTCTGAAATGTTAAAATAATAGAGCCTTTTTTGGCTCTTCTTTTTTTCTTGTAAAAGATTAGTTTTCTGATAAAATTATTTCTAACATGTCTTTATCTATTGGGATAGTAGGATTACCTAATGTAGGTAAGTCTACTTTATTCCAAGCTATAACTAAAAAGAGAGTCGATATAGCTAACTATCCTTTTTGCACTATTGATCCCAATGTTGGCGTTGTTGCAGTTCCAGATAAAAGACTAGATAAGCTGGCTGAATTACTGGGAGTAGAAAGAAAAATAAACACTACTGTTGAGTTCTTTGATATTGCAGGATTAATTAAGGGAGCTAATAAAGGGGAAGGATTAGGAAATCAGTTTTTAGCTAATATTAGAGAAACAGATGCAATAGTATATGTTTTAAGGGCTTTTTCTGATTCTGGCGTTGTCAATACTCAGGAAAAGATAGATCCAATAAAAGAAAAAGAAATTCTAGATACAGAGCTAGTCTTAAAGGACTTAGAAACTATAAATAAGAGATTAGAAAGCTTGGAAAAGGATATTAAGGTAGGGAAAAAGGAGTTCTTGCAAGAAAAGGAAGTTCTCGGGAAAACTAAGTTATTATTGGAACAAGGCAAGATTTTATTCGAACAGGATTTTACAGAGAAAGAAAGAAAGATTATTTCTCAATATCAATTATTAACTATGAAGCCTAGAATCTATCTTTTAAATGGAAAAGAGGTAGATAAAGATACCATTGATAATGATGAGTTGTCTTTTTTGGTAATAGATATTATTTCTGAGCTTAACGCCTCAGACTTATCAAAGGAAGAAAGGGAAACCTTGGGATTACCTCCCGAATCTGAATTAGGCGTCCTTATTAAAAAAGCTTATGAGATATTAGATTTGGTAACTTTCTTTACTCAAAATGCCAATGAAGTACGTGCCTGGACTGTTAAAAAAGGAAGCAGGGTCCCAATGGCTGGAGGAGTAGTGCATAGTGATTTTGAGGACAAATTTATTAAGGCTTTAGTTATTAATTGGAAGGATTTATTGGATGCTGGGGGTTTTGCTAAAGCTAGAGAAAAAGGCTTAATCCGCACTGAAGGTAAAGATTATGTAGTACAGGACGGAGATATTATTGAAATAAAGCATGGTTAGTTCTATTTGACATATTCTTATTCTAGGATAAGCTACCTTTAGCTCTTTATAATAGAGCAGGAGGATAATATGGAAGATAGAGTAAAAATAAAGATAGGTGAGCGTTCGGAAATTGAGATAGATAGAATTATTTTTATAAATCCTGAGGAGAGACCGGGAACAAAAAAGAAAACTTGTGAGTGGATAGTCCTTTTATGCTGTGAGATAACTGATTCTGTAAAAGAAAATGCAATTACTGAAGCTGTTATTGAAAAAATTGTATCTAGTAGAAAGTTATTTCCTCGGGCAGGTCCTGAATGGAAAAAAGAAACTATAGCTTCGAGCAGGATGATATCTATTGGTCATAAAGAATATTATGCTATAGAAATCATGACCTATAGGTTATTTTGTCATTTAGAAAGGAAATATAGTTATGACGAAGTAAAAGCTGAAGAAAAGGTGATAGAACAAGGAGTAAAAATGATGCAAAAAGCTTTTAGTGTGTTTAATTGGGAATTTGAAAAAGCTAGTATAGCTTTTGATAAAATTTTTAAGTAAATGAGGTGAAAACCTCTATTTTTTTTGATAAAATTAGTGTATAATATATTAATGGCAAAGAAAAAAAGAGTGGGAATATTTTCTTTTACCTGCGATGAAGGATGCAGTGTTTTTTTAATAGAAATATTTAATAAGAAGCTTATTTCTTGGTTGGATAAAATTGATTTAGTATATTTTCTCTCAGTAAAAGATAAAAGGGAAATTAAGGATTTTGATGTTTCTTTGGTTGAAGGTGTAATATCTACCAAAAAGGAAAAAGAGGAGATTGAAAAGATAAGGAAAAATAGCAAGGTGTTGATTGCCATGGGTAGTTGTGCTATATCCGGTCAGCCTAGCGGTCAGAGGAATAATTTTAATGAGGATCAGTTATCTGAAATTAAAGACGATTTAAAAGAGTATGATTATCTTCCCAAATTCTTGTCTGTTAAAGAGGTAATTAGTGTTGATGATGAAGTAGTTGGTTGCCCGATTGATAAGGGTAAATTTATTAAAGTTTTTGAAAAATACATTTATGCATAAAGGAGATTTAAATATTAGTATCGATAAGCTATCTAAAATTGAAGGTCATGCAGATTTGGATATTAAAGTTAGAAATGGAAAGGTAGAAGATGTGCATTTAAAGGTAATGGAAAACAGAAGGTTTTTTGAGCAAGCAGTTAAGGGTAAGCCTTTTGAGGGGGTTCCTCAATTAGTTTCTAGAATATGTGGCACTTGTTCTATAGCTCACTTAACTTGCTGTATTGAGGCTGTAGAAAAGACTTTGGGTATTGAACCTAGCCCGCAAACTTTGCTAATGAGAAAGCTGACAATGTATTCTTTAATGATAAGAGATCATGCCTTGCACCTTTACTATTTTGTTTTACCTGACATCTTTGGATTAGACTCTGTTTTAGATATTAAAGATAAAGAAATTATTCATCAGTCTCTCCATGTAAAAGAAGCCGGCAATAACTTGTCTAATTTAATTGCAGGCAGGGCAGTTCATGCTCCTTTTGAAGTTATTGGAGGGTTTAGCAATCTGCCAGATAAAAAAAAGATTAGTTCTGTAATTTCAGAATTGAAAAGTGTCCGTAAGTACGTTTTAGGTTTAGCTGATATTTTCTATAACTGCAATTGGAAGCTGGAAAGGAAAACTAACTTTGTGGCTTTAACAACTTCTGACTTTTCCTTTCTAGAAGGAGTTATTAAAAGTTCTAGCGGGTCTTTAATTCAAGAAAAGGATTTTTGGAATCATTTGCAAAATGTAGTTGTTCCTTATTCTAAAGCTTCAGGGTTCGAGTTTGAAGGGAAAGAATATGTAGTGGGAGCTTTGTCTAGAATGAATTTGAATAAAGAGAATATTCATAAAGACACTAAAAAAGATGCTAAAAAGTATTTAGATGTTTTTCCTTCAAATAATATTTATCATAATAATTTAGCTCAAGCTGTTGAAATACTACATTCAATAGATCATTCAATAGAAATATTAACCAATAATACTTTTAAAAAAGAGGAAGTTAAAAAACCACCTAAGTTAGATGGCGAGGGAGTAGGAGTTATTGAGGCTCCCAGAGGCACGCTTTATTATTGGTTAGCTATTTGTGATGGTAAAATTCGCTATGTTAATCTTGTTATTCCTACGGCTCAAAATTTACTTAGCATGAGAGAGGATATTAGAGATATGGTTTCTTGTTTGTTAGAAGAAGGCAAGAGTGAGGAGGAAATAAAGAAAGAGGCTGAAAAAATTATTAGAGCCTATGATCCCTGTATGTCTTGCGCCTCTCACTTCTTAGAGATTAATTGGATTTAAGATATTCTTTTATCTTTGGAACAAGTTGTAATAAAGCCTCTTGTTTTTTTATTCCTTGAGGTATTCCAAAGATGGTAATTTTATTTAATTTTCCTATTTTCTTTAGCAGCTTTATATTAAAAGCTAAGTCAAAATCATGAGCTGAATATATTTTTGAAGTTTTAATTTTTTCTATATCATTGATTACAATTACTCTTTTTACGTTAGCTACAGTATCTATCATTATTAACTCTTTATTTTCAGGTTTTAGGTTTTCGTTTGGATCTTTTAATATGAAATCTATTTTAGGGAATAGTTTTTTTAAATCAGGGGTTATTTTCTGAGGAAGGTTGTCTATGTCTAGAAGCTTATTACCAAATATGTATATTTTTTTCTTTTTCATAAAAAGTAGCGTAGATTATTCTACGCTTTTTAGAAAGGAGCTTTGTTTAGTTTTTTCATTATTTTACCTATTTCTTCTTTGTCTTTATTCTCTATTTTTTGGTGTATTTTAGCGTTCAGCCTATTTAGATTATTTTCTAATCTATCTATGCCTTTTTTATTATTGCTGAATATTGTATAGAAAGTGTAGTTGTCATCTTCTTTTATAATTAAACCGCTGTATCTTTTACCATCTTTTAACAATTCTAATCTACACATCATGAAAAAACCTCTTTTTGAATAGTATCACTTTTTTAAAAAGAGGTCTAATCATTTAAAGCTTTCTCAATTTGAGCTTTTCCTTGATATTGACTCTTAATCATTTGTTCACCTGCTGCCAAGACCATGGAAACAAAAGCTAATAATGCTAAAAAAATAATTATTAAGCGCATATTCGTTGACTTTATTTTATTTATATGTTATAGTTTTTTTAGCACATTGTCAATTGGTTGTGCTTGGAGGAAGTAAATTGAAAAGGTTATGTGAAATAGAAAGAAGTGATGAATTTAATATTTTTACCATAGAATCGGAAAAGGCTATATTATCTAGGAAGGAAAGAATGTTAAGAGTAATTTTAACTGATTATAGCAGAGTTTTAACTACCAGCAGAGAAAGAAGGCATCATTTTAAAAGATTTAATAAAGATTGGCTTTTAGCGGAGCTGAGAAAGAAAAGTGAGGGTGTAGAAATTGCCACAGAAATTTCCCCTTTAGAGTTTCTTACTGGAGATGTCTGTTTGTTGTTAGAAATAGAAGGTAAACTATATGCTTTAGAATATTTGAGAGACATAGAGCCTAGAGGATGGTTACTGCCCGGTGGCTGCCCGAGAAGTCTGGAAGAGTTATTCAACCCAAGAAGGGTTGCAGAAAGAGAGGTTTCTGAAGAGGTTATAATAGGAGATGTTGAAGGTAGTTTTTATTCTTTTGATTTTTATCCCAGGGAGAAAGTAGTCTTTAATGAGAAAGAGCACGAAACAAGATTATTAAAAACCGAAGAGCTTTTTTTTGGTAATGGTGATGCTAACACCTTGATCTTTTTGCGGGGTACACAAACGCATATCCTAAAAGGTAACTTTTTCATAGACTGGAAAACAGGTTCTGTAGCTAACTGTTTTTATAGGTTAGTTAAATTTCTGGGAAGATTAGAGGATATTCAGATATATGATGGAGAAAGAACAGAAGATGGAAATTTAATAAATAGATCGGCTAGATTGATTGACCCTACAGATAAGTCATTACATGCTTTATTTAGATCAGGGAAGAACCTTCTTCTCAAAGAGAATAGAAATATTTTAAAGAATATAGATATCTTTAAATACGGATGGAATAGGCCTGTAGCTGAAGAAATGGTAAGCATATATTAACGACTCGGTTTTACTGAGTCGATTTTTTTATGCTATATTAATAGCAAGGTGATTATTTGGGAAGTAATGTTTGTTGTTTATGTGGTAGGGGAATTAGTTCCAGCCAAGGATCTTGTTGCGAATCGTGCGAGTTCTTGATAGAAATAGAACCCAAAGAAAATGTATTTTTAAAAGTCAGCTCTTTAAATAGGCGTATGTAATACGCCATATTTTATTGACATTTATAGCTATTAATGTTATAATTAAGGCAGTACAAAACAGGAGGTGTTTTAAAATTAAAGTAGCAGGAAAAGGTGATATTATAGCTTTAGTTTTGTTTATCGCAGCATTTATCATTGTGCCTTTGGTTGTATATGCTGGATTAGTAGAGGGGCTTCATGATTTTTTAGGAGGAACCCACTATGATACTTATGGACCGCAGTTTCTGCCCACCTTAATAGGTTCTCTTGTAGTCTTTATATTAGCTATTGTATGTATCGGTGGCTCTTATGCTAAAGCAAAGATAAAAGATAAGAAAGAGGCGGAAAGGATCATCAAAGAAGAAAGAGAAAGGAAAATACAAGAAAGGAAAGATAAAATGAAAGAAAGGATGAATGTGGCAAAACGTTTTGAACAAGCTATAAAAAAATAAGGAGCATCATTGCTCCTTTTTTCTTTTTGGCTTTTGGTGTTAAAATAAATACATGGCTAGAAAAAGAGATTTCTCAAAAAGATTACTTGTTGGTATTACAGGATTTAAGGAAAACCACTGGAAAAGCAAGCTAAAAGAAATTGATAGATTTGGGATTACAAAAGTATCTTTATTTTTGGAAAGATTTGAAAAAAAACAAAGGAATAAGATTTACGATGCTTTGTTAAAATCAGATATTAAGGAGATTCCCTTAGTTCATATCAGGAATGATATGAGCAAGAAGGAGCTCGATTTTCTTTTTGATAAGTTTAGTTCTAGATATTTTACTATCCATGAGAGTAGCTTTAGGTATCTTAAAAAGTGGAAAGGGTATTATAAGTATCTTTATTTGGAGATGAATACGGATAATTTTGTTTCCCAGTCTATCAAAGTAAGCAGAATAGGTGGTTTCTGTGTTGATTTGGCTCATTTTAAAATAGAGGCTACAAAATGGTCAGAGGAATTTGAATACATATTTGAAAGGAGAGATACCTCTCATTATTTTGATTGCAATCATTTAAATGGTTATGACCCAGATAAGAATATGGATATGCATACTGTTTCTGGAATAAAAGACTTTGATTTCTTGAAAACTATTCCGGAATTCTTATTCGGAGATTTTATAGGACTGGAAATGAATAATTGTATTGAAGAGCAGTTAAGATATAGGAAATACTTAATATGGTTCTTAAATGAGCTGTTTTTGTGATTTTTTCTTGAAAATCTGCTATTTTAGGTTTATTATTACTTAAAGGTTATAAAAATTTAGGTTAAAAAATATGTCAAAAATAGAAAAAGGACCAAAAAATATTGAAGAGGAGGAATCTAAAGAAGCTTTGGAAGAAAAGGTAGAGGTGGAAGAGAGGGGTGCTCCTTGGAGAAAGTTAGAATTGAAAGAAAGAGGTGAATTAATTTCAAGCCTGCAAGAAAAATCTGAAATTAATGAAGGTGTTAAGCAAAAGGTAGATAGCTTCTTGAAGCAGGAAGTAGAAAGTAAGCAGTTTGAATTTGCTCAAGACTGGTTTGCAAGAAATGAACCAAAAATAGAGTCAGACGGTAAAGATACAAAGAACAGGAATAATGAATATGTATTTAAGGTAGCTACAGAATACGGTGCTTTTGATAAAGATCTTAATGACAAGAAGGTTTATTCTAAATTTAGGAAAGAAATGGATAATTTTGGAGCTTTGAGATCAGATTTTGGTAAAGAAAGTATTCCTTTGGACTCTCAATTTTTAATGCTGAATGTTCTAAATAATAAAGAAAAAGATATACTAAAAGACATAGAAAGAGCCAGGCAAAAGAACGATCCAGAAACAGTGCTGATAAACCAGTCAAAGTTGGAAGAAATAGGTAGAATGAAGAACGAAATAGCTTTAAAGGTTAGTGGCAGAGATTTTGAAGGGGAAGCTAGAACTAAGTTTAATCTCGGGGAGCTGGGTAAAAAAGAAGATTACGTAAAAGATAAATCAGTTTCTGATTTAGAAGCTTTAAAAATAGATTTTGCAGATGGAGGAAGAAGAGGGAAAAGAGTAGAGAATTATTTTAAAGAATCTAATCAAAAGTGGATAAAAAAAGGCTGGCTTGGTAATAAGTTTAAGATTTTAGACAAAGAGGATAAGATTATTGCTAGCTTTAAGAATAAGAATCAGATGGAGAAATTTATAAGGGGAAATATTGAAGACCAGATAAAGGACAAGCATGAGAAAGAGTGGGAGCACTTAAAGGAAAAGGAGAGGAAACTAATAGGTGACTATATCGAAAAAGAAGTGAATGAATTAGGTAAGTCTCCAGAAAAAGCCCAGAAGGGAATAGAAAGTCTTTTTAGCAGAGTAAAGGAAAGAATATATAATGAATATATTAAGAAGCAAATGGTATCTGGAGAAAAGACGGCTAAGCATTTAGAGAAGTTAGAAGATAAGTTTGAAGAAGAAGGCCAAGACCCTACTGAATTTATAGAAGATGTTGTTAATAGGGAAAAGGGGTTAAATGAGCTAAGTGGGGATTTGAAAAAAGATAAAAAGAAAATTACTAAGTTCTTGGGCGGTTACGGCTTTAAAGTAACAGATAAAGACTTTAATAAGTTTGACAGGGAGGGAAGTAGATACAAGAAAGATGTTAAGAAAAGGTCAAGTTTCGTTGAATGGATATTAGAATTACTATTTAATTAAAAAATATGACTAATAATCTGTTAAACAATGAAAGCTTAAAAACTTTTATTGAAAAGGTAGGATTAGACGAAGAAAAGAAAGGCTTTTTACTTTCTAAAGTCGATACAATGAACGAGGAGGAAAGAAAGGATCTTTTTAATCTTCTAACTAAGATATATGTCTTAGATATTGAGGAAGAAGAAGCTAAAAAAAGAATAAGTGAGTTTTGGCAATAATATGGTTTTAAATCCAGAAAAAGAATCAATTAATCGAGAATCTTGGCAGGGAAGGATTCCAGAAGAAGTAGTAGAAAATATATATTCGGAAAAAGGAGAGGAATTAAAAAATAGAGAATTATTGAGTGACGATGAAAAAGTTATTAGAGAAAAACTTGAGAATGAAATAGCTAAGATTAAGCTAGATCCCAAACAAGAGAAAGAGGCTGAGAAGAAAAGGGCTCAGATCGAAATGCTTGATGAAAAGGAGAAAGTGAAAAGATTATTGAACCTTGCTGAACAAAAGGGTTTAGCTTTTTCTGTAAAAGTAGCCAAAGACATGGATGATCCCTATGTCCTTGATGTTTTTCATGATATTTTGGCGAAGGACAGATATTTTGAAAAATTTGAAAAATAATAATGTTCTTATACTTAATATTTTTAATATTTATAGTAGCTTTGGGATCTTTTGCTTTTGTTTTGTTTAGGATGAGGAGGAAAGAGGAGATATTATCAAGTCTTGGCATGTCTCTTTTTTTAGTTATGATGCCAAGACATGAATTAAAGAAGGAAGGGGAAGATAAAGAGGAAGAGAAGGTTCTAATCAGTCAGATGGAACAGATTTATTCGAACTTCCTTAATTTAAAGAAAAAGGGATTAATTTCTAATTTGCCGAGAATAGCTTTTGAAATTGCATCACAAATTGGGGGAAGTGATATTTCTTTTTATGTGGCAGTTCCTAAAAACCTGGAAAGTGCTTTGGAGAAATATATTCAGGGAGTTTATCCCAAAGCCAAGGTAGAAAAGGCACCTTATGATTATACTGTGTTTGAGCCTGGAGGCCATACGGCAGCTTCTTATTTGCAGTTAAAGAATGCTCACTTTTTTCCAATCAATACTTACAAGAACCTAGAAAAGGATCCTTTAGCCACAGTAACTAATTCTTTGAGTAAGATTTCCCCAGATGAGGGGGCGGCGATTCAAATAATTATTAAGCCTTTTAAAAATAGAGGTTGGAAGAGTGCAGGTGACAAGCTTATTTCCCAAATAAGAAAAGGAAAATCAGTAAAAGCTGCTGTTGCTGAAGTTTCTCGTTCTAATTCTGTAAAAGCTATGTCAGCGGTGGCTGAAGCTTTTTCTAGCAAGAAAGAAAAGGAAAATGAAGTAAAAGATTTAAAAGAGGAGAACGAAAGAACAGTTGAAGCTGTTCAGTCTAAGATTCAAAAAGAAGTTTTTGAAACTAATATTAGACTTGTGACTTCGGCCCAAAGTCAGCAAAGAGCGGAAGAAATATTATCTCATTTGGAGGGATCTTTTGGTCAGTTTTCTTTGTCTGGTTTTAACAGCTTTAACATCAACAGGATAGGGAAGTGGGGTTTTAAGAAGTTTGTTTTTGATTTTTCTTTTAGAAACTTTAATTCAAGAAGAAGAAATATTTTAAATATCGAAGAGCTTTCTAGTATTTATCATTTTCCAACTCGATTTACTAAAACCCCTTATTTAAAGTCAGTTAAAAGCGGTGAAGCTGCTCCGCCCGAACTCCCCAAAGAAAGTTCGGTTTTAATTGGCAAGGTTAATTTTAGAGGTGAGGAAAAGGAAGTAGGATTTGCTACTAGAAGTGATAGGAGGCGCCATTCCTATATCATAGGTCAAACAGGTACTGGTAAAACTAGCCTGTTAAGAGAAATGATTAGACAAGATATTGAAAGAGGAGAAGGGGTTGGAGTTGTAGATCCCCACGGAGACTTAATAGAAGATACTCTAGCTAACATACCAAAAGAAAGAATAGAAGACGTAGTTTTATTTGAGCCCTCAGACACAGAAAGGCCTGTTGGATTAAATATGCTAGAGTATGAAACATTAGAGCAGAAGGATTTTGCTGTTCAGGAAATGATAGCTATTTTTCACAAGTTATTCCCTCCAGAGATTATAGGGCCTATGTTTGAGCACTATATGAGGAATGCAATGTTGGCCTTAATGGCAGATAAGGAGAACCCGGGAACTTTAGTTGAAATTCCTAGAATCTTTACAGATGATAATTTTATGGAAAGTAAATTAGCTAACGTAACAGATCCTTTAGTTAAGAACTTTTGGTTGAAAGAATGGAAGCAAACTACAGGAGCTACAAAATCTGATATGCTAGGATACGTTGTTTCTAAAGTAGGAAGATTTGTAGAAAATGAAATGATGAGAAATATTATTGGGCAGGATCATTCAGGTTTTGATTTATCAAAAATAATGGATAGTGGAAAAATATTTTTAGCTAATCTTTCCAAAGGCTCTACAGGAGAGGTGAATAGTTCTTTACTCGGTTTAATTTTAGTTTCTAAAATGCAAATGGCAGCAATGAGGAGAGGAAAGGTTCCTCAAGATAAGCGAAAGGATTTTTACTTATACATTGATGAGTTCCAAAACTTCACTACAGATTCTATAGTTTCAATTTTATCTGAAGCTAGGAAGTACAGGTTGAATTTGATTTTAGCTCACCAATATATTCCTCAGCTAACTCCAGAGATTAGAGATGCTGTTTTGGGAAACGTAGGAACTATTATGAGTTTTAGAATCGGAGCTGAAGATGCAGAGTTTTTGGAAAAACAATTTGAACCTGAGTTTTCAAGATACGATTTAGTTAACTTGGATAACTTTAGTCTGGTAATTAAATTATTAATAGAAAGCAAAGTTACTTCTCCTTTTAAAGTTCAAACTTTGATTCCAAAAGAAGGAAACAAGGAAGTTGTAAATCCTATAAAGAAAATCTCAAAATTAAAATACGGAAGACCAAGAGAAATGATTGAATCCGAAATATCTAAAAGGTTAAAATTAGATTGATTATTAACATTACTTTTTTTATTCTTTATGATATAATTAAAGTATGCCAAAGAAAACAAAAAAACAATTAAATAAGATTGGCCCAGAGAAGAAAAGAAAGATTAAT
>Ga0272441_10009917_pt1 | contig 14577 bp, 12 predicted proteins | sample SSMProp6N_FD_193582 | JGI IMG/M metagenome (GOLD analysis project Ga0272441, IMG submission 193582) | Marine sediment archaeal communities from Little Sippewissett salt marsh, Falmouth, MA, United States - SSM-Prop-6N | ecosystem: Environmental > Aquatic > Marine > Wetlands > Sediment ... | reverse complement strand
GTAATACCGCGCTGGTTAGCGGCGGTTTGGGGCTCAGTCGATGAGCGCCTTTTCGTAGGCTTCGAATATATTGCGGTAGGTTACGATCCCGATGATTCTCCTTGGGCCCCTGGACCTGACCACCGGGGCCATTCCCTGAAACTTCTCTTTCATCCGCTTGAAAACTTCATCCACCGATTCTTCCGGGTGGGCAACCACCGGGTCGGGATTCATGCAGGCCGTTACCGGTAACAATTTCTCCTCCGTCTGGCGGAGAATACCTTGGTGAATTTCCTTGTAGGTGATGATCCCTACCAGTTCTTCCGCTTCGTTCACCACCGGGAGGCTGGTGTGGAGTTTGGTTCCGACCAGGCCCGCCAGCTCTTTCACGGTCATCGTCCGGGGTATCGTCTGAACATCGCGGATCATCACATCCTTGACGAGCATCGACTTGAGGATGTCCACCTTTTCTTTTCGGCTCAGATCCACCCCCTTGCGCTTGAGCTTTTCCGTGTAAACGCTTTCCGGCTTGATCCAGTGGGCGATCAGGGAACTCATGACCACCGCCCCCATGATGGGTAGGATTATTTCGTAACTGTCGGTCATCTCGAAGAGGATGAAGATGGATGTGATCGGAGCATGGGCGGCGCCGGCGAAGCAGGCCCCCATCCCCACCAGGGCGTAGACCGCGGGCGAAGCGGTATGGCCGGGGAAAACCGCGTTGATCAAAATACCGTAGAGCCCCCCGGCCATTGCCCCGACGAAAAGGGCGGGCGCGAAGACCCCCCCTGAACCGCCCGAACCCAGGGTCAGGCTGGTGGCGAGGATTTTCAGGCCGACCAGGAGCAGCAGAGAGATCAGGAGCGGGAGGATCAGGTTCTGATATTGCAGGTAAAGCTCGGTCGAGAGCAGGCGGCTGATGGTATGATAGCCCACCCCCATGATCGAGAGAGGGTTATTCAATCCTCCCACCGGGATCAGGCGGGTGGCGAAGTAGGCCAGCAGCCCCACGCCCAGTCCGCCGGTCGCCGGTTTGAGGTACTCGGGGAACCTGATCCGGTCGTACCCATCCTCGAAGCGCTCGAGAACGAAGATGAAAGCCTTGGCCACGAAGGCGGTGAACACTCCCAGGCCGAGGAAGGCGATGATTTCCCAGGGGGAAGCCATGGAGAGGGCGGGAATTTTAAAAATCGGCTGGTCGCCGGAGATGGCCCGGCTGATCAGGGCGGACACCACCGAGGCGATGGCGACGTAGATGAAGGCGAGACCCCGGAATTCGCCGAGGATGACTTCCAGGGCGAACATGATTCCACCGAAGGGAGCGTTGAATATCGCGGAGATCCCCCCCGCCGAGCCGCAGGCCACGAAGGTCTTGATCCTCCGGGGGGGCATGTGAAAGAACTGCCCCAGGGTCGAGCCGAAGCCGGCTCCGATCTGGACGATCGGCCCTTCACTCCCGGCCGATCCCCCGGTCCCGATGGTCAGGGCGGAAGCGATGCTTTTTATCACCGCCACCACCGGTCGAATCCGGCCCCCCTTTCTGATCACCGCCAGCATCACTTCGGGGACACCGTGGCCCTTGGCCTCACGGGCGAAGAGGTATATCAGGGGCCCCACGATCAAACCGCCGAGCGCGGGGAGGATGATCAACCAGGGTCCCAGGCAGGCCGCGTGGCCGGGCCCTTCCAGACGGCAGAGCCCTTCCACCCAGAAGATGAGCGTTTTGAAGGCGTAGGCCCCCAGCCCCGCCACCAGGCCGATGATAATAGAAAAGGTGAATGTGATCTGAATGGGAGAGATTTTAAAGCGGGAGAAGAGGTTGAGAAAAAATCCGACCTGTGGCTCGAAAGCAGACTTTATCTTTTTCCCCGGGTATTCTTTTTTCTTTCCTTCATTCATGCTCAATGACCGAGAAAATATTTTGAAATTTGGCCTTGTCTCAGAAGTACTTGTTTCGAAAAACAAATCGGTAAGAGGGGCTCGTTTATTTTAGACGGGATTAACAGGATGAACAAGATATTCGCTCGGGGGCCAGCGGGCACGAAAAAGATTTTTCGTGCCCTACGTCAGAAGGTGGCGCAGAGAAAACTGATAAATTTTTGCCTGCGTCCACTTCTGACGTAAGATGGGAGGCTTTCGGCCTCCCCCGCTGGCCCCTGAGCGAGGGGGTTTAATCGCTTATCCCTTTAATCCTGTATATCCTGTCAAAAAGCGTCCCTTATTGTTCATTTCAGCACGTGCTTTTGCTAAATCAACCAAAATTCCAGTGAGGGAATTATAACAGGCGGAGGCTGGAAAACCAACATGGAAAAACTGCTGAAGTTTTATGCTTTTTCTTCGTGACCTTCGTGACTTCGTGGTGGTAATAAATATAAGGGTAAAATCAAACAAAACCGGAAAACATGACGAAAGAAAGGCTGAAGCTGGGAAAGTGGGGAGAGCAACAGGCGGTTCGATTTTTAAAGAAGAAAGGATGCAAAATCCTGGAGAGGAACTTCAGTTGCCCCCCGGGAGAGGTCGACATCATCGCCCGCATAAAGGATGTTTTGCTTTTCGTGGAGGTCAAAACCCGACGGAGTGCTGATTATCTCTCCCCCCGCTTTTCCGTCACCCGCCGCAAGCAGCTCAGGATTATCCGGACCGCCCAGTATTACCTCAAGCGGAATCGCCTCTCCGGTCAGAACTGCCGTTTCGACGTGTTGGAGGTGACTGCCGGGGAGGGAAAACGGCCGGAGAAGATCGAACATCTTCCCGGCGCCTTCCGCCTCTGATTTTTCCTCCGGAAAAAAATCCCGTCCAACCGCAATTATATATTCTAAGAGTTTTGATTACCTATTGAAAAGAATAACCAATAACCAAGCAACAATAACCAATTAATACCCAATAACCAATAACCGAAAAACCGGCGCTCAAATTTTGGATTTCAGCGACAGCGGATTAGCGAGTTTGAGATCATTTGGTTATTAAGTTATTGATGATTGTTTGGTTATTGTATCTTGGGATTTGGTTATTACTCTGAACTGTAAACACTACTATTAAAATATACAACTGACTACTGACCACTGATCGCTGATTACGGAAAACTACCGGGTGACCGGTATATCTCCCAGAGTTCCGAAATAAAAACGGCTTAATCCCTGCAGTGCCCAGAGGCCGGAGGCGGGCCGGAATATCGTCGGTTCGTCCTTTCGATCGCCGTCCCCATCGCCGGTGAGGGGGATGTCCGCGGCGCCCCCGAAATAGCATCTGGTTGTTTCCCGGACCGCCCAGAGGCCGGAGGCGGGCCGGAATGCAGCCGCTTCCCAGGTCCCGTCTCCGTCGTAATCTCCGGGTAAGGGGAGGTCGTGGGCATTTCCGAAATAAAATCGGCTGATATCACGCAAAGCCCACAGATTAGAATCGGGCCGAAAGAGAGCGATATCCAGGCTCCCGTCCCCGTCGTAGTCTCCGGCGGCCGGCTGGTCGCCGCTGGTTCCGAAGTAAATGCGGCTCAACCCCCGCCGGGCCCAGAGGCCGTTCTGCCCCCGGAAAATAGCGGCCTCCCAGGTCCCATCGCCGTCATAGTCGCCGGGGACGGCCAGGTCTCCGGCTTCTCCGAAATATATCCGGGTATTCAGCCTGACCGCCCAGAGGCCGGTGAGCGGGCGGAAGACGGCCGCTTCAACAGTCCGGTCGCCGTCGTAATCGGCCGCCGCCGGAATATCGGAGGCATCTCCGAAATAAAACCGGCTCAGATTCCGTATCGCCCAGAGTCCCGACGGGGGCCGGAAGAGAGCCGCCTCGCTGGTTCCGTCCCCGTTGTAATCCCCTCCGGATACGGACCGCAGGGGATAGATCAGCGACCTGATCAGATGCTCGGCGAGTCGCCAGTCGGAGCCGGAGTCTTCCATTCCGGCTTTTCGCGGCATCATCGCGTAGCTTATCCCGTCCCGGGTAGAATCCTCTTCGATCTCCGGGTGGGGGCCGGAGAGAACGATCGTGCCCGCGCCGTAGCGGAAAGCCACAAGGGCGTTCTCGCCGTTGTAGTCGTAGGTCGCCAGCACCTCTACGTTCCGGCCGGGATCAATTAAGAAGTAAGGGCCGCCGTAGTAGAGGATCTCTTCCGAGGACGGGGCGATGTTGTAGCGGTAACCGGCCATGAGGGTGCTGCCGCCGGCGAAATCGAATCCGGTCATGTTGTAACCGACCGTCTGCCAGTCGGCAATACCGTTGATCGGACCGATTCCGATGCCGGGAAAGAGGTCGAGGTCATATCCGGTGAGCTGCCCGTAGGCGTTTATCATGAAGGCGTCGCCGTAGTAGTTTCCCTCCCAGTAGATTCTGTCGCAGGCGAAAAAAGCCCCCGCGCAGATGCCGAAATAGCCTCCTCCGCCGGCCACGAAATCACGGATCCGCTCCTTGCCGGCGAGGCTTATCCAGTAATTGTACCAGTAGGCGTTTCCACCCGGGAAAAGGATGACCCGGTAAAGCTTGGAAAAGTCCTGGGGTGAGGAGTTGAGATCATTATAATCTATCTCCTCGTATCTCAGGCCCGCCCAGTCGAGCATGTTCTTCAGGGCGATTACGCCGTATTCCCAGGCGCCGGATCGGCCCGGAGGGGCGTTTTCGTCATTGTAGAGTGCGACAGCGGCACCGTCCAGGCTCAGCCCTTCAGTCGGGGGGGAAGATAGGACCAGGAAGAAAAAAATGCTGGCTACGAACATTTTTTTGGCTTTCGCCGACATGGTAATGCTTAAGGCGTATCCGGAAGGTGATTACGATAATATGGCCCTTTGATAATCTTGGTAATTCAGCTTCGATGCTGTTTTAGACAAATATTACATTGTAATTTTTGTCTAATTTGAGACCGGGCATGATAGAGCAGTTCGTGGAAATGCCGTCGGTTAAGGCGGGAAAAATCGTTTATTCAGGTTCTTCTATTATTCTCTTCCGGACCAGGTTCAGGGAATAGCCGCATTTTTTGCAGACGTATCTTCTGAAATGCTTCCCCTCGTTGACAAACCTTGTCATCTCCATCTCACTTCCGCACTTAGCGCACTTTCTGGTTCTCGGGTATAGTTTTTCAGCGCACTCGGGGCAGACCCCGTGTGAAAATTCCGTATCTGTGCGTGAACTGATGTATTCCTCCATATAGTGCCACTCGCCCTTTTCATCACGGATTTTTTTGCAGACCGAACAGACGGGAAGAAGCGAATCCAGCGTGCGTATTTTTTTCAGAGCCGATTTCAGCTGATCAACCAGCTGTTCGTTCTCCCGGCGAATCCGCTTCTCTTCCGCGTAGGCCGCCCGCAACGCGTCCTCCGCTTCCTTCCGGGCGGTTATATCAATGAGGAGCGCTATCACCCCGATAATATTCCCCTCCGCGTCGCGGTAGGGTATCTTGTCCGTCCTGACCCACAGTGTCTTGCCCTTGATGTCCATGGCCTCGATAATATTATTTTTGGGCTCGCCCGAGGCCATCACTTCCTTGTCATCTGCCCAGAACGCTTCCGCCTGTTTCCGAGGAAACACATCAAAAACGGATCGGCCTTCCAGTTCTTCCCGGGACATGCCCAGAACGTCGCACAGCGCCTGGTTGACCCGCAGGAAACGGTTTTCTCTGTCCTTATAAACAATCATCGCGGGAATAGAATCAAAAATGTTCTGCAGTTCCTCGTGCTTTTCCCGGTATGGTCTTACTGCTCTCTTGCTATTCAGATCGATTTTCATGGCCATGAACTATCCTTTCCGGAATATTGTTTCTTGGTATTCTTGATCGGATATTAAACCGCTAAATTTATGCATAGTACACCAAAATTGGGTATATAATAAACGAAAGTGCCGGCTCTTTAAACTGTTTTCAGACGTTTTCCACAATTTTCTTGCCAAAATAAAATATGTCGGATAGTATCCGGATGATACCGGGTCTTAAAGAGCCATTCACAATTATCGAGGGGGAAAGTGAATATGAAGACAAACATCCTTCCTAGGGTATTTATGATCTCCGCTTTTGTTATTCTGCCGGCGTCCGCCGAAGCCCAGTCTGTGTATCATCCCGACGCGTCCACCGAGTGGCATCACGGTCAGACAAATACTTACGTGAGCTGGTCAACGGAAGGATTTTACCTCTGGGACGAGCTGAGTATTACTTTGATGAGATATGTCGGCGGCATGAGCCAGTATGAGGTTGTGGACGATTACTGCGGTGACACCGAGAATGACGGGATGGTAACGAGAAGCGAAGCCATCCCGGCATCCTGGGGAACCGGGACGAATTTCGCTATTGTCATTAACGATCAGCATGCACATGGATTGGCTTTCAGCCAGCACTTCTCGATTTTCGAGGCTACTCCGACTCCGCCGGGATACAAAACACCGTCTCCGACTCCGACGATTACACCCACTCCGGAAGGCTACAGAACTCCTTCACCGACTCCGTCGGTGACCGCCAGTCCTTCCCCCGCTCCCCGGGCCGTCCCGTTCTCGGAAGACTTTGAAGGGACCTGGGAGAGCGGCGCTCCGCAGTTATGGACCAAGGAATTTATTTCCGGTTTCTGCGATTGGACTCAGGCGGCGGGGAATAACGGAAGTCATCCCCCTTCCGCCCATGGCGGGGATTATAATGCCTTATTCGTGCATGAAATGGGAGGAGGTTGGACCACCCGCCTGATTACGCCTCGCTTGGATTTCGGAATCTTAACGGCAAATACTCGCTTAACCTTTTGGTATGCCATGGAAGAGTCGATGTGGTCGAATGAGCTGGGTATCTATTACAAGGATTCATACGAATCCTCCTGGACACTTCTGACCAAATTTGATTCCTCCGTTCCGGAATGGACCGAGAGAACGATTCCCCTGCCTGATCCCAGCGATGACTATTATGTCTGTTTTCAGGGTACTTATTGGGACGAATACGGGGTTTGTGTGGATGACGTTTTCATCACCGGTGAGACTCCGCCCACACCGGCACCATCTCCCACGCCGTCTGTTTCTCCCGAGCCCTCACCGTTGCCGAGTGTGACTCCGACAACAACCATCACTCCATTGAACACGCCGACGCCATCGGTTTCCCCCACTCCCACCTGCGGACCGACGGTTCCGCTGAACAGGATGGTGATCGAATCCGGGGACTATGACGGGGACGGAACCGATGACGTCGCCGTCTTCAGGCCTTCCTCCGGCCTCTGGGCGGTGAGGGGATTGACCCGGACATACTTCGGTGACGAGAGCGATCACCCCGCCCCGGGAGATTACCGGGGGAACGGTTCAACTCTGATCGCGGTCTTCAGGCCTTCCTCCCGCCTCTGGGCGGTGAGGGGTTTTACCCGCCTTTACTTCGGAGATGCGGGTGATCTACCGGTCCCCGGCGATTACGACGGAGACGGCAGCGCCGATATCGGTATTTACCGCGGGTCCACCGGACTCTGGGCGGTCCGTAATCTTACCAGGATTTATTTCGGGAGCGTGGACGACTGGCCGATCCCCGCGGACTACCTCGGAGACGGGACTCAGGCCGTCGCCGTCCGCCGTCCGCCGTCCGGCCTCTGGGCGCTTAAGGGGATCACCCGAGTTTACTACGGCAACTCCAGTGACTGGCCCCGGTTGGCCGATTGCGATGGCGATCTCGCCTCCGACATCGTGATTTTCCGTCCCTCCAGCGGGCTCTGGGCGGTCCGGGGGTTGACCCGGGTTTACTACGGCTGCTGCCTCGACTGGCCGCAGACGGCCGACTTCGACGGGAATTCGACCGATGATATCATCATCTTCCGAGGTGTCTCGAGCCTATGGTCAGCGAGGGGAATAACCAGAATATACTACGGAACTTCCGGCGACATTCCGGTGACCCGTTAGACGTTACGAAAGGTTACGAGAGGTTACTAATAAGTTACTAAAGGTTACGGATCCTAACGGCCCATAAGTGTAAAGAGGAGCGGGCAGCGAGAGAAATTTTAAAAAAAGGCGGCTCCGAAAGGGGCCGCCTTTTCTATGAAAGAGATAGGGGACCCAATACATAATTATTAAGCGAGGTGACGGCGGACTGAAGCCCGGTCGGAGCCGGTTTTGAGGTAGCGTTCGAAGATTGAGGCTTTTCTCAGGGCTAAGAAGATAATTTAATCGGGCTATTTCCGGCGATAAACATCTTTACGTTTTTGAATGCGGAGAATCAGCACACCTTTGCCCATTATCACAAAGATAATACGGTAGTTCCCGACCCGGAATTTGCGAAGGCCGGCAAACGGACCGGACAGGACGGGGAAGCGGCCGGGATTTTCAGCCAGTTCCGCATCGATCCGGTCGAGAACGCGTTTCGCATCCTGCTTGCTGATGCGCTTGAGATCCTTCCCGACCGATTTTTTAAAGGTGATCTTATAGCCCAAGGGCTTTCCTCATCTCCTCGCCGGAGATCACCGGATCGGCGGGGTCGCGGAGGCGGTCAAGCGCGACCTGGAGGTCGGCAAAATCGTCAAGGTATATTTCGACTGCTTTTTGCACGATGAACGACCGGGAGCGCTCGGTTTCGTGGGCGACCTGGGCGAGCTTTTTTACCACGGCGTCCGGCAGCCGTATGGAAATTGCACTGCTCATGGAATTCCTCCTATACTTTGTAATATAATGTACACAATAATGACGGCGCAGTCAATAAAACTAATTAAAATAATTTTTATTTTTTTTACCATCCCCAACCCCAATTATATTAAGATGTTGTCTATATTTTATGTTTATCAACCTCAGCTAATTTCAAACTTTTTTTGGGGGATTGTAGAGTAGCGTCTGATTCGCAATTTTCAGCTTCGGAACGGTTCCACGGCTTCTTTTAACTTGAAGCAATTGAAATCACACAATTTCCCTCTCTCAAAAATTAGCTGACAAAACCTTTCTTGTGTATCTCCGGATTATTCATGGTTTCATGAATAATTCAGTTTAAGGGCCGAAACATAACCCACTGGAGGGGAGCGTGAAAGCATTAAGGCTAACGACGGCGATGGCATTGACGATGGTTTATATGCTGGCGGGTTGCGGAGAGCAAAAGGTTGTGGTGGAGGCGGATAGGCTCAGAGAGCGGGCCGGAAAAATGTACGTGAAGAATGCTAAAGAACCTTTCACCGGGACCGCGGTTGAGCACTATCCCAATAAGCGGACGCGCGAGGAGATCGAGTACCTGGATGGCAAGCGGAACGGCAAGACGATCGAGTGGTACAAGAATGGGGAGAAAAAATCTGAAACCGAGTACCGGGCCGGAGTGAAGCACGGGAAACGGATCAAATGGTACGAGAACGGTCAGAAGGAGGCGGAGATAGATTACCATGCCGGCGTGAAGCACGGGAAACGGATTGAATGGTATGAGAACGGGCAGAAGTGGATGGAGGGCGAGTTGCGTGATGGCAAGGAGCATGGGAAGTGGCTCGAATGGTACGATAATGGGCAGAAGGAGGCGGAGATCGAGTTCCAAGAGGGGGTGCCGTCCGGGAAAACTATCAAGTGGTACAGCAACGGGCAAAAACACGTGGAGCAGGTATGGCGTCACGGCACTTTAGACGGAATTCATTTTGCCTGGCATGAGAACGGTCAGAAAAAAGAGGAGGTCGAGTACTGCGTCGGCTATGAAGTCAGCCGTAAGGAATGGGATGAGGCCGGCGAACCGATTGAATGAGCGAATTAAGGGACGGTCTTTACTTCTTTACTTCCTCAGCTCCTGCCTCGGATTATCCTTTTTAAACGTCATCCTGAATCCCCCGGCGTGTATTAAACCGGAGGGTGAAGGATCTCAGAGGTTCTTTCAGCCCGATTTACCTGATTCACCTCCCGGTCCACATGATTACAATGCTCTTGCTTTACAGGACCTTCGGTTTCGGATATAATAAAAAACAATGAAACATTCCGTAAGGTTCAGTAAGGAAGAGAAGATAAACATCTGGCTGGATCTCTGCGATTTCACCTTCCGCCTGATGGCGGGCAGCCTTGACAAGCGGCAGCTCGAAAATAGGCTTTCCCGGATGCGGGAGGAAGACGTGAAAAGTCACCGGGAGTTTCTCAGCCGCCTGGGCAACATTTTGCCATGACCAGAGATATCCCCTTAAGCCTTGATCCGGCTTCGGGAGGGGATATACTTTAATAAAGCGGCAGCGGCAGGTTTTGAAATAACTTAAAATTTTTCGGGCCCCGATAAATCGGGGCGGGGGGAAAATTTTAATGCTGGCCAAAGTTTTTTCGGCTGGATTATTAGGGATCGAGGCCTATCCGATCGAGATCGAGGTGGACATTCATAAGGGGCTTCCCACCGAGGTGGTGGTGGGCCTTCCCGACGCCGCGGTGAAGGAGAGCAAGGACCGGGTCCGCTCGGCGCTGCACAATTCCGGGTTCAAGTACCCGGACGAGAAGATCACCATCAACCTCGCCCCCGCCGACGTCAAGAAGGAAGGCCCGAGCTTCGACCTCCCCATCGCCCTGGGGGTGCTGGCCGGGAGCGGTCAGATGGCGCGGGAGGATTTCAGCCCTTTTCTGATCGCGGGCGAGCTGGCCCTGAACGGGGCGGTCCGGCCGGTGAAGGGGATCCTCTCCATCGCCCTGATGGCGGAGAAGCTGGGGGGGAAGTCGCTCCTGGTTCCCGAGGCCAACGCCCGAGAAGCGGCCATCGTCCAGGGCTTAAAAGTCCGGGGGATCAAGAACCTCTCCCAGGCGGTGAAGTTCCTCCAGGGTGAGATCGATCTGGAGCCGGTCCGGGTTGACCCGGATGAGCTCTTCCGGGAGGCTTCAACCTACCCGGTGGACCTGGCCGACGTCCGGGGCCAGACCCACGTCAAGAGGGCGCTGGAGGTGGCGGTGGCGGGAGGGCACAACCTCCTGATGATCGGTCCGCCGGGGGCGGGAAAGTCGATGCTGGCGAAAAGGATCCCGACCATCCTTCCCCCGATGAGCCTGCGGGAGGCGCTGGAGACCACCCGGATCCATTCCAGCGTGGGGCTGCTCGGGGGAAAACAGTCGCTGATCGCCACCCGCCCTTTCCACAGCCCCCACCACACGATTTCCGATATCGCTTTAATCGGAGGCGGGACGAAAATCAAGCCGGGGGAGGTGAGCCTGGCCCATAACGGGGTTCTCTTTCTGGATGAACTCCCCGAGTTTCACCGCAACGTGCTGGAGGTTTTGCGCCAGCCCCTGGAAGACGGGGAGGTGACGATTTCCCGGGCTACCGGTTCGCTGACCTTTCCCGCCCGCTTCATGCTGGTGGCGGCGATGAATCCCTGCCCCTGCGGTTATTTCACCGACCCCAAAAGGGAGTGCCGCTGCACGCCGGGGCAGATCCGCAAGTACATGACCAAGGTATCCGGACCGCTCCTGGACCGGATCGACATCCACGTTGACGTTCCCCCGGTGAAATACAGGGAACTCTCGGAGGGCGCTCCCGGTGAGAGCTCGGAGACGGTCCGGAAGCGGGTGGAGAAGGCCCGCCGGGTCCAGCGGAAAAGATTCACACATTCCCGGATCCACCACAACGCGGCGATGGGCTCGTCCCACCTGAGGAAATTCTGCGCTTTGAGCCGGGAAGGAAAAGACCTTCTCCGGATGGCGATGAGCGAGCTCGGTCTTTCCGCCCGGGCCTATGACCGCGTTCTCAAGGTGTCCCGGACGATCGCCGACCTGGAAGGGGAATCCGATATACGGGAATCGCACCTTTCCGAGGCGATCCAGTACCGGACCCTCGACCGCAACCTCTGGATTTAAAAATGGTCAAACATCCGATATCGTTGACCTGCGAAAAGTGCGGCGGCAGGTTGAAGCTCAAGCGTTTCAAAAAGAACGGGAAACGCTACCGCAAATACTATTGCCCTCACTGCGGTCTGGTCCGGGTTTTTCAGCGGGAGAAGAATACCTATTTTTGATTTTCTTAATAATATGTCGCGGGAAGTTATTATCACCACGAAGGCACGAAGGTCACGAAGAAGAAATACAGAATATTAAAATAAAATTGAATCTATATCCGAATAATATAGTGCGTCTTGACTTTGCCCGTTTAATATAGGGATTTTCAAAAGTCCCTTGCAGATATTTTCAACATAACTAACTTCGTGTTCTTCGTGTCTTCGTGGTTAATTATATATGGAGCAAATTGAGTTCCCGCACTATTCAGAATAGAATTAGAAAAATAAGTAAGAATGAGAGAATTGCTTATTTTTTGCCTGGCTTTAATGATTTTAACGTCTTCGTATCCGGCATTGCCCGGGGAAGAAGTTGAAGAGGACCCCGAGGAGCTCTATCAGAAGGCCTATTTCTCGGTGCGGGAGGCGAAGGAGGCCCGTTACCGGAAGGACACCCTCCTTGCCTATGAAAAGTACATGGAGGCGGTAGAAATATACCGGAAAATACGGGAGCGCTTCCCGGACTGGAAGAGCAAAACGGTGCTCGCCAGGATCAGCCAATACCTGCGCCGGGCGTCGGAGATCGGAGAGAACATTTTTCATCTTCCGGAAGGCTATCTCGGGATAAAACCGGGGATGATCCGGGAGGGCAAGCGGTTCCGCCAGGGTGAGGCGCTCCGCTTTCGGGTGAAGAAAGTTGATGAAAACCACTACGAGGTGAAAGGTCATACCGTCACCCTGGTCCGGGCGGGACCGAAGCTGGGGGCGAGCTGCGATTGCCCCGACTTCAGGTACCGGGGGATCAAATACGGTTTCGCCTGCAAGCATATCTGGGCCGTAATTTTGAAAGAGAAACTGCTCGAGCAAGAATATTAGACAGGATTAACAGGATACACAGGATAGTTTATAAGATTATGTTTTTGAAAAATATCCCGTTCATCCTGTTATCCTGTCTAAAATTTTTTTTGTCATGAGTAAAATAAAAATTTTGCCGGAGGAGGTGATCAACAAGATCGCCGCCGGGGAGGTGGTGGAAAGGCCGGCGAGCGTGGTCAAGGAACTGCTGGAGAACGCCCTCGACGCCGGTGCCACCCGGCTCCGGGTGGCGGTGAGCGGGGCGGGGGTGAAGTCGATCCGGGTGGAGGACGACGGCGAGGGGATGGATAAGGACGGCATCCTGCTGGCTTTTGAACGCCATTCCACCAGCAAGCTGGATAGTTTTTCCGACCTGGAAAAGATCGGAACTCTCGGTTTCCGGGGCGAAGCCCTCCCCAGCATCGCCGGGGTTTCCCGGCTTGAGCTCACCTCGCGGGAGCGGGGAGCCCTGATCGCCTACCGGATTGAGATTTCCAGCGGCGCGATCCGGGATTTCAGCGAAACCGGGGCGCCGGAGGGGACCGCGGTTTCGGTGAAAAATCTTTTCTTCAACACGCCCGCCCGCCGGAAATTTCTCAAGTCGAATCAGACCGAGATGGCCCACATCGTCGAGGCGGTGACCGCCCGGGCCCTGGCCTTTCCCCGGGTCGCCTTCGAGCTTGCGCGGGAGAATGAGACCATCCTCCTTCTTCCTCCCTCCGGCTCCCTGGAGAAGAGGTTGGAAGACCTCTGGAAAAAAGAGGTCTCGGGCCGCCTGATCTCCATCTCCGGAAGTTCCTCCGGCCTGTCACTTAAGGGTGTGATTTCTCTTCCCGAGCTGGCCGGAAGCCAGCGCAAGGGGCTGTTCTTCTTTGTAAATAACCGTCCGGTTCGGGACCGGACGGTATTTTCCGCTCTGATGGAGGGGTACGGGACCCGTTTGCCTCCCCGGCGCTACCCGATGGGGGCTCTCTTCCTGGAGGTGGAAGCGGGCGGGGTGGACGTCAACATTCATCCCGCCAAAAGGGAGGTGCGGTTCCGCCGGCCATCTCTGGTGCGACGCCTGGTGGCGGATTCGGTGGAAGAGGCTCTGCGGAGGGCCCGCCCGCTCACTCCCTACTTCCCCCCCGAAATCGGAGAACCTTCCCGGGCGAAAGAAGAGACCGCTACCTTTGCCGGCGAGCAGGCGGAGATTGCTCTCTCTCCTCCCGCCGGGACGGATTCCGGAGCCGGTCCGCCACCCGTTTCCGGTTACGAGATTCTGGGCCAGATGAAAAACACCTATCTCCTGGTCCAGTTTCCGGACGGCCTGGTTCTGATCGACCAGCACGCCGCCCACGAACGGATTCTCTACGAACAGTTTCGAAAGAATCTGGCGGAAGACCGGATCGAGGTTCAGAACCTGCTGACACCGCTCAACCTGGAGCTGGGGCCCCGCGAGGGAGCATTGCTCCGCGAGCAGCTGCCCCTTCTGGAAAAGCTGGGCATCGGGGTGGAAGATTTCGGGGGAACGACGTTCATCATCACTTCCCTTCCCGCGCTGCTGGCGGCCAAGGGCAGGGAAAATCTGGCTCTCGATATCATCGCCGATATCGAAGACTGGGAGAAAGATCCCCCCGACCCCCGGGAGGGGATCATCATCCGCCTGGCCTGCCTGGCGGCGCTTAAAGCGAAGAAGAAGCTTTCCGATTCCGAGATGGGGCCGCTGGTGGAGAAGCTGCTGCGCTGCCGCAACCCTTCCACATGCCCCCACGGCCGCCCCACCATGCTGAAGTTGAGCTGGGGAGAACTGGAAAGGCGCTTCGGAAGGAGATGAAACAATTAACATTTAGCATTTAGCAATTAGCATTTAGCATTTAGCAATTAGCATTTAGCATTTAGCAATTAGCATTTAGCAATTAACAAT
>Ga0272441_10009916_pt1 | contig 14579 bp, 16 predicted proteins | sample SSMProp6N_FD_193582 | JGI IMG/M metagenome (GOLD analysis project Ga0272441, IMG submission 193582) | Marine sediment archaeal communities from Little Sippewissett salt marsh, Falmouth, MA, United States - SSM-Prop-6N | ecosystem: Environmental > Aquatic > Marine > Wetlands > Sediment ... | reverse complement strand
TGGGGGTGATTGCGCAGGAATTCGTTCGATTGCTCGAGCCCTTCGGCTGCCGGGTGTCAGCGTATTCGCCGCATTGCCCGGACGAGGTGTTCGAGCGGCTGGGGGTGCGGCGCGAGACCAGCTTGGCGAAGCTGTACTCGGAGAGCGACGTGGTGTCGATTCATGCGTCGAACACGGCGGAGAACCACCACGTGGTGAACCGCGAGATTCTGGAGGGGATGCGAGAGGGAGCGGTGCTGGTGAACACGGCGCGTGGAGCGATCATCGACGAGTCGGCGCTGGCGGAGGTGCTGCGAGCGGGCCGCATTTGGGCGGCGCTGGACGTGTTCGAGGAGGAGCCGGTGCCGGCGGACTCTCCGCTGCGTGGGCTGGGGAACGTGCTGCTGATGCCGCACCAGGGTGGACCGACGGTCGACCGCCGGAAGGACATGGGCCAGCACGCTCTGGAGAACCTGGTGCGTTACGTGAACGGGGAGGCGGTGACGGACGTGGTGGACGTTCGGAAGTATGATCTGATCACCTAGCGGGGCGGACGATGCCGCTTGTGGTGCACGTGACCGCGACCGCACACCCGGACCCGGTGTGGCTGTGGACGTGGCCGCAGGGGCTGGACGAGGCGCTGGCGACCTGCTGGAGCGGGACGCGCGGAGCCGGGCGGGGACGGTGCAACCGGAGACGTGGTTGTATGGCTTGGGGACGGACGTGTGGGGCGGGTGAAGACCGCGACGCTGCCGTTCGGCTGTGGGATGGACTATAGCATGGGGTACGGTCCGGGCCACAACGTGCTGCTGCTGGTGACGGGCGGGTATCGGGGAGCGACGCCGGTCCGGGCGCTGCGGCTGAAGTGATGCCTAGGTTGTGATCCCTTTGTATCGTCGGGCTCGTTCTTCGCCGCGCAGGACGCGCAGCGCTCCGAGGGCGAGGGCCTGCATTTCCATCTCGCCGGGGACGATGCGGACAGGTGCGATGAAGGCGACGTGATGGCGGACGCGACGGACGAGCGGCCCGCATCGTGCCAGGGCGCCGGTGAGGACCACGGCGTCGACCCGGCCGGCGAGCGCTGCGGCGCAGGAGCCGATTTCTTTGGCAATTTGATAGGCCATGGCGGCGAGGACGCCGGCGGCTCGCGCGTCGCCGGCCCGAGCGGCGCGCTCGACCTTGAGCATGTCGTTGGTGCCGAGGTACGCAACGGCGCCGCCGCGGCCGGTGATTGTGCGGAGCATGTCGGGGAGCGGGGTGTTATGGGCCAGTCGGACGAGGTCGCCGGCGGGCAGGCCGCCGCTCCGCTCGACGGCGAAGGGCCCGTCGCCGTCCAGTGCGTTGTTGACGTCGATCGCTTTGCCGCGCCGGTGTGCGGCGACGGAGGTGCCGCCGCCCAGGTGGGCCACGACCAGGTTGAGGTCCTGGTAGCGGCGGCCGAGCGTTTTGGCGACGCGTCGAGCGGCGGCCCTCTGGTTGAGGGCGTGCCAGACGCTGCGGCGCGAGATCTCGGGGATGCCGGAGAACCGCGCGGCCGGGCACAGTTCGTCGACGACCACGGGGTCGACGATGTATGCGGGCGCGTGGGCGGCGTCGGCGATGCGTGCGGCGATGATGGCGCCCAGGTTGCTGGCGTGGGCGCCGTGCGAGGCGTGTTCCAGCTCGGCCAGCATGGCGGGTCCGACGCGGTAGGTCCCGGCGGGGCAGGGGGCGAGCAGCCCGCCGCGCGCGGCGAGGGCGTCGAGCTGGGCCGGGTCGATCCGGTCGCGCCGCAGTGTGCGGAGCACCGCGGCCTGGCGCATCGGAACCTGGTCGATGAGCGTGTGGAAGGACCGAAGTGTCTTGGCCGAGTGTCGAGTGGTTTCCTGTGCGGCGCAGCGGGTGCCGCGGTAGAGGGCGACCTTGGTGGAGGTGGAGCCGGGGTTGATGACCAGGACGCGATGGGTGCGGCCGTCCTTGGGTGGTCGTTGTCTCACCGGTCAGCCCTCGGCGATGGCGGCGGCCAGAGCGATGCTGAGGAATTTCATCCGGCCGCTGTCGGCGCGGCCGGGGACGACGATGGGCGCCTTGGCGCCCCAGATGATGCTGGCTCCTTCGAGCCCGGCGAAGCAGGTCAGGGCTTTGTAGAGCACGTTGGCGGTCTCGATTTCCGGCGCGATGAGGATGTCGGCCTTTCCGGCGACGGGTCCGATCAGGGACTTCGAGCGGGCAACTTCCGGCGAGACGGCATCGTCCAGCGCCAGCGGCCCCTGGACGGTGAGGTTGCCCAGCAGCCCGGCCTCGGCCATCCGCTCGACGAGCTTGGCATCGAGGGTGGCGGGCATGGTGGAGACGTCGACGTGCTCGATGGCGGCCAGCATGGCGACCTTGGGCTGCTGTACACCCAGGCGGCTGACGACCTCGGCGGCGTTGCGAATGATTTCGATTTTTTGCGAGAGGCTGGGTCGGACGTTGACGCCGGCGTCGGTCACGGCCACCGGCTTGCCGAGCAGCGGTGCGTCGAACAGGGCGACGTGGCTGAGCATCCGGCCGGTGCGCAGGCCGCGGTCGTGGTTGAGGACGGCGCGGATGATCTGCTTGGTGGGCAGCATGCCTTTCATCAGGACCGAGGCCTCGCCGTCGTGGACGATGCCGCAGGCGACGTATGCCACGTCGTCTTCATCGGGGACGTTGTGGAAGCGGAAGCCGTCGAGCGAGATGCCCAGCGTTCGTGCGACGGCGCAGATGGCGTGTTGGCGGCCGACCAACAGGGGCTGTGCGATGCCTTGATCTGCGGCCAGGCGCAGTGCTTCGAGCGAGTCGCCGTCTTCCGGTGCGGCGCAGGCCACCAGGAGCGGGCTGTGGCGGGCCCTCACTTCGGCGAGCAGGTCTTCGACTACCTTGATGCGCATCACCGCGAGTCTCCTACGCTGACCGCGACGCGCCCGCTGCGGGCGCATTCCTGGATGCCGAATTGCCCGAGCAGGCGGACCAGGGCGGTGATCTTCTGCTCGGTTCCTGTCATCTCGATGGTGAGGGTGTTGACGTCCATGGCGGCGACGTTGGCGCGCATCACCTCCAGGATCTGCATCAGTCGGGGCAGGTCATCGGGCCGGCTGTTGACCTTGACCAGCACCAGCTCGCGGTCCAGGAACCCGCTGCGGTCCAGGTCCTCGACGGCGACCACCTCGGGCAGTCGGCCCATGTCTTCGGCGATGGCTTCGAGCTGGTCCGGCTCGCCCTCGATGACGATGGTGATGCGCGAGGCATCGGGGGCGTCGGACTCGTTGACCGCCAGGCTGTGAATGTTGATGTTCTGGTCGCCGAACGCCTTGGCCACACGGGCCAGCACTCCGGGCTGATTGCGGACCAGACAAGAAATAGTATGGCGCATCGCACCCGCTCCTTTTTGCTGCGGCCTGTTCGGTGCGGCGTGTCCGCGTGGATGGACATCGTCCCGGCCGGCCGCGTCCACCCAGTGGGGCGGCCACGCCCGGACCTTCTCATGCTAAGCGCGGGGTCGGTCCGAGTCAATGCTCGTTTCGCCTGCTGGTCCGTTGCGACGCGATGGCCCGCGCGGTATGATGGACGGGGTCGGAGGGGCTTCAATGCGAAGTGTTTTGCTGACGGTCGGCTGCTTGTGCCTGGCGGGCGCTGCGGCGCATGCTGCCGAGACGGGGCGCCGCGCCACCATCCACCTGCGGACCGGAGACACGCTCGACTGTGTGGTCCAGGCGTACGCGGACGGCGTGTTCCAGGTGGAGGCGTCGGGCAGGCCGCGCACGGTCAAGATCGTCGACGTCGCCAAGGTGACATTCGGCGAGGCAGTGGGCGAGCATGTCCGCCGCCTGCCCGAGCCGCCGACCACCCCGCCCGCCTCGGCCAGCGACCGCGACCGCGAGCAGCGCGAGCAGCGCAAGAAGCAGTTCCTGGCCATCATCAAGCTCGCCCGTCTGCGCGGGCTGGTCTTTGCACTGGGCGGGCTGACGGACCGGTTCCGGGACACGGAGCTTCTGGCGAAGACGGAGGTCGGCCTGAAGATGCTGCTGACGGAACGGCGGCCGAAGGGCCAGCTCGACCGGAACCTGAAGCTGTCGCTGGCGGTCATCCTGATTGCCAGCAAGCGGGCGCGGCCGGCGGATCACCTGCTGGCGGCCCTGCGAAAGGACTACCCGGAGGATCCGGTGCTCAAAGAGTTGACCCCGGTCGAGCTGCGCCTCATGATTCAGCGCCACAAGGAGCGCGGGCGGGGGCGACCGGCGTTCAGGCGGCCGCGCCCCGGGCCCGGTTTTCGCCCCCGGCCCGGAGACTGAGCCGCTCCTTACCGCTTATCCCAGAATGGTCTTCAGGTCCTGCTCCGCCGTGGTGATCGGCGCCAACCCGAAGTTTTTCACCAGTACGTCGAGGACCGGCGGCGTGACGAACGCCGGCAGGCTGGGCCCGATGCGGATGTCCCGAACCCCCAGGTGCAGCAGGGTGAGCAGGATGGCCACCGCCTTTTGTTCGTACCAGGAGAGGATAAGGGACAGGGGGAGGTCATTCACGCTGCAGTCAAACGCGTCGGCCAGCGCCAGCGCGATCTGCACGGCGGAATAGGCGTCGTTGCACTGGCCTACGTCCAGCAGGCGGGGGATACCGCCGATCTCGCCGAAGTCCAGCTTGTTGAACCGGTACTTGCCACAGGCCAGGGTGAGGATGACGCAGTCGTCGGGCACGGCCTGGGCCAGCTCGGTGTAGTAGTTGCGGCCGGGCCGGGCGCCGTCGCACCCGCCGATCAGGAAGAAGTGACGGATGGCCCCGTCCTTGACCGCCTCGATGACCTGGTCGGCAACACCCAGCACGGCGTTCCGTGCGAAGCCGACGGTGATGGTCTTCGCTTCCGCGTCTTCGCTGAACCCGTCGGCGGCAAGTGCGGCGTCGATGACCGGCCGGAAATCGCGGTCGCTGATGTGCGCGACGCCGGGCCACGCGACCAGCCCGCACGTAAAGATGCGGCCGGCGTAGCTGTCCTGCGGCTGCTGGATGCAGTTGGTCGTCATCAGGATGGCGCCGGGAAACGCGTCGAACTCCGTACGCTGGTCCTGCCAGGCGCCGCCGTAGTTGCCCGCCAGGTGTGTGTACTTCTTCAGCCCCGGATAGCCGTGGGCGGGGAGCATCTCGCCGTGCGTATAGACGTTGATCCCGGTTCCCTCGGTCTGTTCGAGCAGTGCGTCGAGGTTTTTCAGGTCGTGGCCGGAGATGACGATGGCCTTGCCCTTGACCGGGGTGACGCGGACCGCGGTCGGCTCCGGATGGCCGTAGGTCCCGGTGTGCGCCGCGTCAAGCACCTCCATCGTGCGGAGGTTGAGCTCGCCGACACCAAGGGCGGCGGCGGTCAACGCGTCCAGATCTGCCGGGTCCGCAGCGAGGAAATCGAGGGCCTGGTGGAACGCGGCGTAGATGGCGTCGTCCTCCTGGCCGAGGATCTGGGCGTGATCGGCGTAGGACGCGGCGCCCTTGAGCCCGTAGAGGATCAGCTCCTGGAGCCCGGCGACGTCTTCGCCGAACTCGGCGCGCCGGGCCTCGATGCCGGCGGGTTCCGACTGGCCGAGCAGGCCCTCGATGTCCGCGGCCGGCTCGAACGCGGCAGGCCCGCCGACCGAATCTGGCTCGCGGCCGGCGCGGGCGCAGGCGTCTACGTAAAGGGTTCGCACCCGGTCGCGCAACGTCGCCGCCCGGCGGATCAGGCCGGCCAGCCGCTCGGGGTCGAAGTCCACATTGGTCACCGTCGAGAACAGCGCTTCGAGGACGAACACATCGGCCGCGCGGTCCTTCGCGCCGAGCGTCCGGGCGCGGTGCGCGTACATCGAGACGCCCTTGGCGGCGTGGATCAGCAGGTCCTGGAGCGCCGCCGTCGTCGGGTCTTTTCCACACACCCCCTGCAAGGTGCAGCCGGTCCCCTTCGCCGTCTGCTCACACTGATAGCAGAACATAGCTTGCTCCTTCCTCCCCGGATTCGGTCGGGATCATTTCTTGGGCCGCAGCATAATCAGAAGCATCTTGAACCGCTTCGCGGCGCGGACGGCGTGCGGCACGTCGGCCGGCATGGTGACGAACCGGCCGGGCTCGACGGCCTGCGTCTCGCCGCCGATGGTCAGCTCCGCTTCGCCATCGAGCACCTGGACGAACGCGTGGAACGGTGCGATGTGCTCGCTCAGCGCCTGGCCGGCGTCAAAGGCGAAGACCGTGATAGTCCGGTCCTCGCGCTCGACGATGGTCCGGCTCACCACCGCCTCCTTCTGGTACTCCACCAGCGAGGCCAGGTCCACGCCCTCCAGCTCGCTGACGATATGGTGTAGCTCTTTGTGCGTCATCGGACGACTCCTTTCCAGGGCCTGCCCGCCGCGCCGTTCACGCGGTGCCGGCTGGCCCGCCGGTTATGCCTCGACGGTGATGGCGTTCACCGGGCAGTCCTTCGCCGCCTCGCGGCAGGCCTCCGCCGCGTCCACAGGGACCGGGTCCGCGATCACCATCGCCACCCCGTCGTCGTTCAGCTCGAACACCGCCGAACAGTTATTGCTGCACAAGGCGCAGCCGATACAAGCGTCGGCGTTGACAAAGGCTCTCACAGTGCGTCCTCCCAGATTATCTTCACGTTCACTTCGGGTCCGGCAGCAGGCCGGCGTCCCGGTGCTTCGCCGCGATGCCGTCGGCCAGCGCGTCCAGCGCCGCGAAGTCCGCCGCGCGCGGCGCGCCTTTGATCATCACCGGCGCGACCAGCTCGAGCTTCAGCCCCTTCACCAGGTCGGCCACCTGGTCGACCGCGCGGGTGGCCCAGCCGTACGAGCCGATCACCGAGCCGAATCGCGCTTTGGGTCGCAGCGCGTTCGCCAGGTATGCCGCGTACACCACGTTCGGGTGGGCGCCGGTCATCACCGTCGGCGTGCCGATGACCAGCGTCGCCGCGTCGACCAGCGCCTCGGCCAGCCGGCCGATGTCCGTCTGCGCCAGGTCGAACCGCTCGACCGCGATCCCGCGCTCCGCCAGCGCCGCGGTCAGGTGGTCGACCATCTGCCGCGTGCTGTCGTGCATCGAGATCCACGGAATCGCCACCAGGTTCCGGGGGGTGTCCGACGTCCAGTCGCGATAGGCGTCGACGATGAACGCCGGCCGCCGGTGCAGCGGCCCGTGGCTGGGGCAGATGACCGACACCTCGCGGCCCGCCAGCTTCTCCAGGTGCTTCTGGATCAGCTTGCGGAACGGCATCATGATCTCCGCGTAGTACCGCTTCGCCGGCTCGTACACCCGCCCCTCGTCCTGTACGAACAGCTCGCTCTGCGCCAGGTGCGAGCCGAACAGGTCGCAGCTGAACAGCAGCGTGTCCTCGGGCAGCCAGGTGACCATCGTCTCCGGCCAGTGCACCCAGGGCAGGTGGATGAACTCCAGCGTCCTGCCGCCCAGGTCGACGGTCTCGCCGTCCTTGACGGTCCGCACCCGCCCCGCGTCGATGTGCAGCTCGTCGACCAGCATCGGCTTGCACTTCGGCGTGCACAGCACCACCGCCTCGGGGAACCGATCGAGCACCGCCCCGACGCTGCCGGCGTGGTCCTGCTCCGCGTGATTGGCCACCAGGTAATCGATTCGCTCGACCCCGTCGAGTTGGGCGAACAGCTCCGCCTCGAACGGCGGGTCAACCGTGTCGATCAGGGCCGTCTTCGCGGCTCCCTCGACCAGGTAGGCGTTGTAGCTGGTGCCGTCGGGCAGCGGGATGAGGGCGTCGAACAGGCGGCGGCCCCAGTCGACCGCGCCCAGCCACGAGACACCTTGCGTGATCGGTCTCCGCTTCATCGCGACGCCTCCTTGTTTCGTCGGGTTGACCGCGACGACTTGCCGCGGGGGCGGTGGCGCTTCGCGTCGAAAACCGCGGTGAGGTCCGACAGCCGCGTGCCGGCCAGGTACTCGCGGACCTCGCGGTTCACCCGCCCAAGTAACTCGCCGAAGATGCAGTGCCGCCCGTTGCAGATGGGGGAGCCGAGCAGGCAGTCCTGCGGGGCCAGCGGCCCCTCGATGGCCTCGTACACCTGGAGCAGGGTGAGCGATTCCCCGCCGGGCGCCAGTTGGAACCCGCCCTTGGGCCCGCGCGTGGCCCGCACCAGCCCGGCCTTCGCCAGGCGCTGGAGCACCTTCGACAGGTGCGCGGCGGACGAGTGCAGCACCGACGCGATATGGGGGTTCGGCAGCCGCCGGTCCGGCTTCGTTGCCAGCAGGGCCATCGCGTGCAATCCCAGCGCGGCCGCGTCAGACACCTTCAACACACTGGCCATCGGGGCCTCCTTTAATAGATTCCAGTATGACAATACCACAATCAGCCGATCAGTCAAGAGAAAAAACGCCGGCCCGTGCAAAAAATCTTCGCCGAGTTCGGAAGAGCCGGTGCGAGGATCCTGTCCGGACGTCTTCACCACCGACCGGCGGCGTCAATCACTGGACAGGCGGACACCGGGGTAGGTATACTTCACCCGGAATTGACCGGGCCGGGGCCGGGCGCCCCCTCGGGGGTGGCGTGAAGGGGGCCGAAGAAGGGAGATGAAACGGCTCCTGACCTTGGCGTAGTTCGGGCCGTTTTCTGTCCAACCAAGTGGGGGAAGCTCACGATGTCTATGTTGGTGTTCCTGCCTTGGTGTCCGGTTGAGGAGCGCCATGAAGTGGGGCCAATTGCTATCCTGCCCTTTCGGAGGCACGAGGCGATTGAGGACCTTGCGGATGCGGCACAGTGTCACGTGAACGGCATCATGGCTATGTACAAAGATATCAGCGGGCGTCCTATTCGGCATGCAGCGCTCGTGCGCTACCTGGACAAGTCACCAATTGCCAAGCTGACCGACGATGAGATAGATACAGCGCGGGAATTGATTGCGCTGGCGTGTTTCTCAGGGCTCGCCCACCGTGAATACTTCAACGCATTGGCGCCGTATTGCAGCAGCGACTGTTTCCGGTTCAGCGTGCAGAAGTTCGACAGGGCAGATTTCACGGCACTGACGACGAGGCGTAGAGAGGGTCGCACGCTGAGCGGATGGTCGATGGACGAGGTGGCGATTACAGTCCCTGTTCACTGCCACAGCATCCGGGCCATTTCATGGGACGCAGAACTGCTTCAAGCCCTTGTTGCTCGGCGATCCGGGTCTGCTGCCGACGAGTGGGCCAGGCTGCAAAACGCCGTCGCATGCTTCAATCAAGCGAACACCGATGGCGATAATGTCAGCTTCCAAGTCGAGTGGGTCCTCTTGTGTAGCGCGTTCGAGCATCTTGTCGCCGCAAAATCAGAGGCGAAAGATGTCGCCCAGCGCTTTTCCGACAGCGTGACGCCCGGCGACGTAGTGTCGGTGTCCGCGGCCACTCGGCGCTCCGACAGATGGCAAGAAGCCCGTCGTCCACTTCGATACGAGTGGATGCGAGAGTTTTACCGCATACGCGGGGACTTCGCGCACGGTAGGTTCGACACCCGTCAGCCGGCGGTCTGGAACCCGCTCGAACATCTCGTGCTGGCCAGTATAGCGTTTCCCCTGCTCGTCAGATCCTTGTTGGCGCGCGAGGGAAGGTACACGCTGACAGAAAAAGACCAAGCTCAGATTGATTCCTTCGAAAAGTTCGCAGATACGCCAGATTTCCTGAAGCCCCCTGCTGACCAGCACAGTAGCGTTGATTCCCATTGGAGCCGACTGGTGAGCGACCGAGCGTCGAGCATCGCGATCAGACGCGCAGCCGAGGAAGCGTGGAACAACCTGACGCCCGAACAGCGGGAATCACTGTAAGGCCATTCGCTAGGGGAGGATTAGCCATTCAAGCCATTCAGGACAGCCACCGCTTTCATGCCCCCCGCTTTGCTCGTCCCACGGCGCGCCCGGCCCGGAACGGGCGGAATGGATGACCAGAGGAGGCCCGTTCACGGGCCTTCGCGAGTCCCGAAGGGACGAGAATAGGCCCCGCCTTTCAGGCGGGGTCAGGCGGCGTCGAGGCGCCCTTCCTAGGCTGAAGCCCCGTTCACGGGGCTTTTCAGAGGGCTTTAGCCGATGACAGGAAGCCCCGTCAACGGGGCTCGGTATGGAAGAGCCGAGGGCTCGCCTGACCCCCGCTGAAGCGGGGGCCTATTCTCGCCCGCCTACGGCGGGTTCGTGAAGCAGCGTGAACGCTGCTCAAGGAACAGTCTACTCAAACTGGGGGCGACTCAGGCCCCGTGCGGCTTGACATCTTCCGCCGGGTCTGCTCTATTCGGGGTGGTGGGAGGCGGCCTTTGGGCACGGGGGACGCCCGCAGATGCCGGCCACGGACAAGCCCCGGAGTTTGCTGCGACGGCGCGTGACGCCGCTCACCGGCGTGCTGCTGCTCTGCCTGATGCTGGTCTTCATCGCCATCCTGCTCAATCAGGACACCTTGACCGAGCGGCTGATCGGCCGGCCGGGGGCGGCGGCGATTGTCGGCGTGTACGAGCTGGGCGACCCGGCAGCGGGTGGGCCGCTGTGTATCACGGCGCATTTCAAGCGCGACGGGTCCGTCTGGGTCAAGCCTCGGCCGCGAGGGGTGTGGGTCGTCGGGCGATGGACATGCGTGGACAAGGGCGTCTACCACGTGACCACGCCCGACAGCCAGTACCACTCGCTGCTGTTCACGCTGAAGGACGGTCGTCTCTCGGTTCGCGCCGGCCGGCCGGAGGAATAAATTGACGCGCGGATGAAGGCGGGGTCTGACCGACGCCCTGCGCGCATCACGTGTTTTCAAGCCTTTGGCGACAGGAAGAGCCGATGGCCTGGCGGCGCAACAAAAAGCTGACGGCCCAGGGGCTCAGCGACCTGGTCTACCTGCCCCGGGACCGTTCCCAGTGGGACTGCTCGCTCTCCGCGCTCGCCTATGGCGCCCGCCGGCGCATCGAGGGCGGCAGGCCGGACCTCGCCGCCTGGGCCGTCCGGCACGGCCTCCCCGTCAGCGCCCGATACCTCGAACTGGGCGAGGACGCCGCCGTCCTCTGGCACGGCACCAGCCGCCCGCGCGCCGAAAAAATCGCCGAGCACGGTCTCTTCCACAAACGCGGGCTGTGGACCACCTCGCAACCCGAGATCGCCCACGGCTACACCCGCAGCCGCGCCGACCGATTCGCCACCGAGGGCGCCATGGTCTGCCTGGTGCTGGACCGCCGCGCCTACCAGCCCGGCCGTGACTACGAGGTCGAGCCCAATGAGAGCATCTTCCGCTTCCAGCACGGCCTCCCGCCCGACGTGGTCGAGTATGTCCTGTTCCACGACGAGATCCGCTTCGCCGGCGCCCATCGAGCCCCAGCGCCCGCGGCCTGGCCCGGCGCGCGGTTCAAGAGGCGCGACGGCCTCTGGGTCCCGGTGCAGAAGGCGCCGGTCCGATACTCCGAATCCGCCGCTTACTCGACGCCCGCCGAGTTCGCCGACCTCTGCCTCCGCCGGCTGCTCGACGAGCTGGGCTCGGTCGCGGCCGTCGAGTTGTTCTCCGTGGCCTACAGCCGGGTCACGCCCTGGGAGGCGCTGACTCACGACGAACTCCTCGACCTGCTGTTCGAGCAATGCGTCCCGGCGTCCCGCCGGTCCCGCAAGGTTCAGACCTTCCGGTCGGCGCGCTGAGCCCGGCCGGACCGCCGCGTGGCATGGCCGTGTTCGGCCGCGTTGTGCGCGGTTGAAATTCCGCCCCTGCTCTGTTACCATTTACTCTGGATGGGAATGCGGTACGGACGCGCCGGCCGGCTCTAAATGTGGGTATTCTATGGGCGCTGGGCGACGCGCAAAGGGGGCGTGATGGCTGCCAAGGTGGTCCTGGTGGAACCCGACCCATATGAGCAGGAGCAGTTCGCGAACGCCATCAAGGGCTCGGCCTTTGAGGTCTGCCAGGTGTGCGAGACCAACGCCGAGGCGATCGACGGGTATGACGACACGCGGCCGCACCTGCTGGTGCTGCGGATGGTGTCCGGCCGGCTGGGCGCGGCGGCGGCGTTGGACCGGCTTCGCAAGAAGCAGCGGAGCGTCAAGGTGGTGGCGTCGTACGACGTGCGGTCCACTCACCTGCTGATGGCCGCCTATAACCACGGGGCGGCGGCGGCTATCAAGCGGCCGTTCGGCCGCCATCGGGTCGTCGAGAAGCTCACCTTTGCCATTGCCTCCGAACGGCACGACCGGCTCAATGGCCCCATCGTCCGGCTCGAGCATCCGGTGCAGGTGCGGTACCGGGGCTCCGGCCTGCTCAGCCGCGGCCGGGTCGGCTTCTGCGAGCGGCTGGGCCTGACCGACATGGACCTGAACGTCGAGAAGCAGATCAAGCCGAAGACGGAACTGAAGCTCGAGCTGCTGCTGCCCCCGCCTACCGGGCCCAGGCGGTTCGCCGGCGTCGTCGAGGAAGCCGATATGACCCGGCCCAAGAGCTGGTGCCTGTACATTGCCCTGAAGAGCGTACCCTCACCGGAACGCAAAGCGATCGAGGCCTTCATTGTCACCGCCGCCAAGCAGGTCTGAGCGGGCGCGCCGGCCCGTCTGGCTCCGCTGCCTGCGGGCCGCCGCACGCCTCGCCATCCTCCTGGTTGTGATACTTGCCGTGATCTCTGTCTCGAGCTGCTGCGACCGCTTGTTCTACTATCCAGACCATATCGAGCACTCAGACCCCGCCCAACAGGGCGTCCGCTTCGAGCGTGTCACCTTCACCAGCGAAGACGGCACCCGGCTGAGCGGCTGGTTCTTCCCGGCGGCCGGCCCGGCGAAGGGCACCATCGTCCACTGCCACGGCAACGCACAGAACATCACCTCGCACTGGCGCGGCGGCGACTTCCTGCCCGAACGCGGCTTTCACCTGCTGGTGTTCGACTATCGCGGTTACGGCGCGTCGGACGGCTCGCCCACCCGGCGCGGCACGGTGATGGACGCCCGGGCCGCGGTGGCCTACGTGCGCGGCCGGCCCGATGTCGACCCCCGGCGCGTTGCGCTGTTCGGCCAGTCGCTCGGCGGCGCGGTCGCCGTGGTGGTTGCCGCCGGGGACCCCCGCATCAAGGGCGCGGTGATCGACAGCGCCTTCACCTCCTACCAGGCCGAGGCGGCCCACGTACTGCGGCGCACCGTGCTGCTCTATCCGCTCGCCTGGCCGCTCTCCCGCCTGTTGGTCAGCTCAGGGCTGGATCCCATCGACTGCGTGGACCGGATCTCCCCGAGGCCGCTCCTGTTCGTGCACGGCACGCGCGACCGGGTGGTGCCGCCCGAGATGAGCCGCGAGCTGGCCGCGCGGGCCAAGGAGCCCAAACAGCTCTGGCTGGCGGAGGGCGCCACCCACATCGCCGCACTGTTCCAGCAGCGCCAGGACTACGTTCGGACCGTGGGTGGGTTCTTCGACAAGGTGTTCGCTGCGGAGTAGCTCCCCCCCGCGTTCAGAGGCTCTGCAGGATGTAATCCACGTCCACGTGTGAGCAGACCATCTCCTGAGCCGCCTGGATCTTGTCCAGGTCCGTCGCCTCGATCTTGAAGACCAGCTCGCGGATGCGGCTCGACACCGTGTAGGTGTCGTCCTGGCTGAGCAGCACGGGCAGGCCGGAGCGGGCCAGATGCTCCATCATCGCCGGGGGCGGGACCAGCCCGCCGGTGAGCACGAAGCCCGCCAGCTGCGGCGGCCCCTCGCTCTGGTGCGACGCCAGGCACACCTCGATGTTGTCCGTCCGGTCGCCCGGCGTAATCACCAGCGTGTGGTCGGTCAGGTACCTCGTCATGTGCTCCGGTTCCATCGCGGCCACGATGTTGTGCTTCGCCCGAGTCGCCAGCCCCTCGCCGGCCGAGAGCACCTCCAGGCCCAGGTGCTGCACCAGCTGGGTCAGCGTTGGGTGCGTCAGCCGGTCGATGTAAGGGGCCACCCCCAGCAGCCGCATCCCCATGTTGTTCAGCCCGGCCGCCACCACGCGCTGAACCTTCTCCAGCTTGTCGGGCAGCACCTTGTTCAGCACCGCGCCCAGGGTGGGAACCCCCCGAGTCCCGAACAGCGAGGCGCTCAGAGCGATCTCATCGATCGGCCGGCCGATCCCGCCGCCAGACACCACCAGCGCCTTGCACCCCAGCACCTGGGCGACATCGGCGTTGGACAGGCCGAAGCAGGAGCCCACCCCGGCGTGACCGGTCCCCTCGATGATCATCGCCTCCTTGTCTGCCGACAACTGGCGGTGCGCGTCTTCCACCTGCTTGCGCAGCAGGTGGCTGTCGCGCGCGAATATGTGCGTCTCCGTGAAGCCCCGCTCCACCGCGATGGGGCTCATCATCTTCATACGTTCCGTGTAGTGGAACGTCTCGTGGATCAGCACCGCGTCTTCGTCCACCTTCTCGCCGTCGATCACCACATAGCTCTGGCCGACCGGCTTCATAAAGCCGGCGTCGATGCCCCGGTCCTGAAGGTATCGTACCAGGCCCAGGGCCACGGTCGTCTTGCCCATGTGCTGGCCGGTGGCTGCGATGTAAAGCGGTCTGTACTTCACGGTCGCTCCGTTATCCGCACCCTCACGTCCCGTCCCGAAAGCGGCGCGGCACAATCCCGTACTTCGCCACCCGCAGGCCCATCACCCGCTCGCTCACCGCCAGCGCCCGAGCCGCCTGTGTCTGGTTGCC
>Ga0272441_10009915_pt1 | contig 14580 bp, 17 predicted proteins | sample SSMProp6N_FD_193582 | JGI IMG/M metagenome (GOLD analysis project Ga0272441, IMG submission 193582) | Marine sediment archaeal communities from Little Sippewissett salt marsh, Falmouth, MA, United States - SSM-Prop-6N | ecosystem: Environmental > Aquatic > Marine > Wetlands > Sediment ... | reverse complement strand
TAAAGGATCAAATTATTTATCTTGTTTTTCTATTTTCTCTTTATAAACAATCTCTTTTTCACTTGATTTGTGTAACCTTTTACTCAAAGCTTTTAGATATTTATCATCTTCAGGATGTAATTTTTTACCATTATCAGTATCCAAAACATTTCGTAATTTTTCCAAACTATTTTTTTTGGATTTTTTGTCTTTTTCCATAATGTGTTCCCACCATTAGATTACTTTACTTATATTATTGGGACATTTTTGGTATATATACCTTATTTGACAACTCTTACCATTATTAGTATAAAGTTATTAATATATTAATATATTATCATAATCCTACTATTTATAATTTCGTTTTAAAGATTAAAAAGTTTATTAACCCCCTTCTACATGTCATTTTTTTTGATTCAAATGAATTTCGAAGGAAAAGACATAATATCAATTAAAGACTTTTCAAAAAAAGAAATAAATTATATCCTAAATTATGCAAAAGAAATGGTTTCATATGCAAAGGGAGAAAAATATAAGGATATCTTAAAGGGCAAAGTATTATCTTCGTTGTTTTTTGAACCAAGCACTCGTACAAGACTCAGCTTTGAAAGTGCCATGAATAGACTAGGTGGAAGAGTAATAGGATTTGCAGATCCTGGTGCAACCTCACAGAAAAAAGGTGAAAGTCTTGCAGATACAATTCGAATGGCCGATGCATATAGTGATACAATAGTATTACGCCATCCTCAGGAAGGAGCAGCACGTCTTGCAGCAGAGTTTGCTGATGGGCCAGTATTAAACGCTGGTGATGGTGCAGGAAGACATCCAACTCAATGTCTGCTTGATTTATTTACAATAAAAACTGAGAAAAAAAGAATAGGGAAAAATAAAATTGTTTTACTAGGGGATTTAAAATATGGTCGCACAGTTCACTCTCTAGCTTATGCATTATCATTATATGGCGCAGATCTTACTTTCGTTTCTCCAGGATCTTTAAAAATGCCAAAAGAAGTCATAAATGAATGTAAATCTCTTGGCTCAGAACCTGCTTCAACATCTAACTTAGAAAAGGCAATAAAAGATGCAGATGTCTTATATGTAACTCGTATTCAAAAAGAACGCTTTCCAGATGCTGAAGAATATAATCGTGTAGTTGGAGCATATAAAATTGATAATGAGCTTTTATCTGCTGCACAAGAGGATTTAATAATTATGCATCCTCTTCCAAGAGTTACCGAAATCAGCCCAGAAGTTGATAAAACACCTCATGCACTATATTTCAAACAAGCTTTTAACGGAATACCGGTTAGAATGGCTCTTTTATCATTAGTAACAGGGGGTAAAATATGAAAGAATTAAAGATCCAACCTATTAAAAATGGAACAGTGATTGATCATATAACTGCAGGAAATGCTGTAAAAGTATTACACATTCTTGGCATTCCAAAAAGTAATACTTCTATAGTTAGCGTTGCTATGAATGTTAAAAGTAAATATGGTAAAAAGGATATTGTAAAGATTGAAAATCGTGAACTTGATCCTCATGAAGTCGATAAAATTGCTTTAATTTCTCCAAAAGCTACAATTAACATCATTCGTGATTATGAGGTTGCAGAAAAACACAAGGTGAATCTCTCTAATGAAATAAGTGGAATTGTAAAATGCTCAAATCCTACCTGTGTATCAAATTCTAAAGAACCTGTAAAAAGTAGATTTATAGTTTTAAATAAGGACCCATTAAAAATTAAGTGTTATTATTGTGAACGTGAACCTGATGAAGAGGATATTGCTGATAGAATCATCTAATTTCTTTTAGAATTTCCTCAGCACGATCTAGTTTTATTTTTCCTTCTTTAACTATTTGATTTGCAATTTTATCTATTTCTTCGCCTTTTGCTCCTGCCATGACTGCAATATTTTTTGCATGAAGTGACATATGTCCTTTTTGTATTCCTACTGTCGAAAGTGCAAATACAGCTGCAAAGTTTTGAGCAAGACCTAAGCTTACAACAATTTCAGCTAGTTCTTTTGCAGTTTTAATTCCAAGTATTTTTTTACAAAGCTTAGCCTTAGGATGAATATTACCTGCTCCACCAATTATTCCAACTGCCATTGGTATCTCAAGTTCACCGACTAGATTGCCTTTTTTATCCTTGTAATATTTACTAAGAGAAGTATATTGGCCAGTTCTAGATGCATATGCATGAGCACCTGCTTCTATTGCTCTAAAATCATTACCGGTGGCAATAATTAACGCATCTATTCCGTTCATAATACCTTTATTATGGGTTGCTGCTCTATAAGGATCAACTGCTGCAAGATTATACGACTCTAAAAATGCATCAACAACTTTTTCTCCGCCCATTTTTTCTTTATCAAAAATTGCTTTTGATTTTACAATACGTTTATCCGCTAGATTAGAAAGAATTTTTAATCTAACCTTTCCACCTGTAATTTCCTCAAGCATAGGCGCAAGAGCCTCACACATTGTATTAACCGCGTTTGCACCCATTGCATCGCGAACATCAACTACTAGATGAGTAACTATCATTTTTCCTAGAGGGCTATCTAAAATCCTGACTTCGATGTCACGAGCGCCCCCACCAAATTTAACAAGAACTTTATCCTGTTCATTTGCTAAATGTAAAATTTCTTTTTTCTTATCCATTATTTTTTGGGCTGCACCTGCAACATCATCCATATGTAAAATTTGAATCTGACCAATCATTAAAGGATCAGTACATTCGGTTTTAAATCCGCCATTTACACGAGCTATTTTTGCAGCATTACTTGCAGCTGCAACAACACTTGACTCCTCAATAGCCATTGGAACTAAATAATCCTTATCATTAATTTTGAAATTAACAGCAATACCAAGTGGAATTTCAAAAGTACCAAGTACATTTTCTATCATCCTGTCGGCTATACCCATATCAAGACAAGATGTGAATAGTTGGGTTTCTTCTTCATTTAAATTTGCATATTCTTTAATTAGCTCAACTCTTTTTTCAACTGGTAATTTATATAAACCAGAAATCTGAGATGATTTACCTTTTTCAGCCATATATACCATTTCCCCCAAATTTGGATTTCCAGAAAACAACTAATTCTTTATAAAATTGTTTATTTCTAAATCGATAATTGACGATTATTATCTAGTTTTCTTCTTTTAAACCAATTTTTTCATTTAAATAATTCAAAAAAGTATGGTAGATATCTTTTCTAATTTTACCGTTTATTTGAATATCAACAGAGTGCTCTTTTTCTTTATGAATCTTGTTAATTTTTATAACTGCAGTACATTTTTCAACAGCATCTAAAATTGCTGTTACTTCAACATTTTTGCCATTTGATATCTCGTTAGAAAACTCGCCGATATCATCAATTGTTTTTCTAAGATCTGATTTAACCTCAGGATGCTCGTATAAAATTTTTTTATCAACTACAATTTTTGCAGTATTTTTAAATTTGGATTTTGCAAGACCTCTTAAAATAAGTTCAGTAGTTGGCAATAATTCAAAATCTTCCTCAACCATTTTACCTGAGATAATATTAGAAAAAAAACCTGGTTGTGTTACTATCTTTTTTTCAACATCAAAATCAAATCTTATATGAAGATTCTTCAAAAACTGTTTTTCATACCTATGTTTGTCTTTATCCTTTTTCTTTGGGTGACTTGCGTCTACCCAATCCATTACCTCTTTTGGAGAACCCATTACCCAAGGTGGTTCTCTAAAACCACTACCATATCTGCTCATTATCTATCAAAACCCTATTATTTGTTCTAAGTTATATGTTTTTCTATATATGTTCTCTTGTTTTAACAGATATTCCATAATTAAATGAAAGCATTTCTAGTTTATTGAGAACACATCTTCCAACGGCAATTAAGTTATCTTTTTCATCAACTATGAGACATTCATCAGAAGGTCTCAATTCTGGATCAGAATCTATTACAAACTTTGAAAAAACGCTCTTTCCATCCTTTATAAAAGATACTGCATCTTTTTTTACAATAACTCTTAATCTAGGCTTTTTAACATTTTTATGTAAAAGCTTTGCTCCATCAATTTTTAAAGTAAACATGCCATCATTAGCTCTCATTGATAAAATATGTTTTTTATCACAGTAAATATTTCTTATTTTACCTGTTTTTTTAGATTTAACAATTTTAATTTGTCCATTAGTAAGAATTTTTCCAATATCTTCTCCAAATTGCATATCAGCAACAGATTTAATTCGTAAAATATCAAAATCAATCATTTTCTTTTTTGATGATTTTATTTCATCTAATGTTTTCTCACCTTTCCAACAAATAACTTCTTTATTTTTTATAAAAGACTCGAATGACTTTGATACTAATTCTTCAGTTTCTTTATCTGTGATATTTGGAAAAACTGATTGTGCAAAAGGATACATTTCATCAAGTTCAATTGGAACAGGGCCTATATGTGAATCAATTAATATGTTCAAATCAGATTTTTTGTCAAATAAAAGTTTTATTTTATCTGAATAATAAGCTGAATAAGGTTTGCCGCCATCAGGCAAAATTATTGTTGTTTTAAAGGTTGGTTTATACCAATTTAAAAGACGATTATGGCATCTGTAAATAACTGGTCTGTTAATTGTATTATTGCCGGTATAAAACATTGCTTTATTTGTGCTAATTGGTTCAAACTGTTCAAGCCATTTTTTACTATCTCTAGTTTTCAAAACGTTCATTGCTTCGAGAAGATAAGGATTTGAACTTGCGCGTCTTTCAACAAGCTCCCATAGATTTCCATTAGTAATTGCAGCTCTAATCTTTTTTATCTCAGCAAAGCTGATATATAGATTATGTTTTGCTATCTGTAAAATCTTATCTTTTTCATCTAATTTTTTAAGTTCAGTTGCTTTGTATTTTGAACATACCGGACAACTACAAGGCAACTCGGTTAAATCCTCAAGTTTTTCTGTCCCCCAAGGGAAAATCATCCTGTCATCCTTGGCATATTTTGCATATGCAGATGAATCAAAAAAATCACAACCAAGTGCAACAGCTAATGGAAAAATTAAAGGATGACCTGCTCCAAACAAATGAACCGGTTTTGATGGATCAAGTCCTTTTTTTGAAAAAATAATGCTATTTACTAAATCAACATATCTTTGTCCTTCCATTAAGGGAACGACACCACCAATTGGATAAAAATCAGCATCAATTTTACTAAGCTCTTTTGCACATTTCTCTCTTAGATCAGGATAAATTGAGCCTTGTACTGTACAAGCTAAATTCATATCTCCTTTTACATTTACACTATTTTTTGCTCGTTTAATTGTTTCTTTCATACCTTTTTCAATTTTTGTTCTTGATTGATCAGGAGTTCCAAAAACGTCAAGAATTGTTCCTATATCGCTTCCAATATCTCTTTGGAATTCAACGATTTCTATTGGATCAAGGTCAATATCACCATAAACATAAGATTGGAATGTTCCGGAATCTGTCATTACAGGTCCTTCAAAATTTATTAATTTATGAACGCCATTTTTTAAGGCTTTTTCTCTTAGTTTTTTATCTTTTTTTATGATATATGAATTTGTTATAACAATTTCAGTTCCAAAAAGTTTTTTCATTTCTTTTGGAGTAATAAGCAACTTATTTGGATTAATCACAGGCATCAAATTAGGAGTTGTAACTGTTCCATTTTTTGTTGTAAATTTACATATCCTACCTGCTGCATCTCTGTCTTTGATTTCAAATTTCATTTCAATTCCTGTTTTTTTATTATATAAACCTTTGTTTTATCTTTACACCTTTACAAAATTAAGCTATAATATTAACTAAGTGCCTATCTGAATGGGATTAATAATTCTCTTAAGTGTTGCTATCGCAGATAAAGATGCCATATAGCTAGACTTTGGATTATTTGGATTTGGCATATTTTCAACTTCTGCTCTAAGTCTACCAAATTTACCATGAGCAAGGATCTTATGATTAATTCTTGTAGCAACTGGATCTACAACGATTTCCACTTTCGTTTTATCAAAACCAATACCTGCAAGAGATAAACTAGCTGCAACATTAATATTCATAGGAAATTTTTTAACAGCATTTCTTGCATTTCCCTTAAAAACTACAGCTCTCCTGCCTATATCTTTATCTAGGCATTGCGGAGGTTTAGTAGTAACAAGAGTAACTTCATCAATTAAATCGACACTACCTGAAAAAACACCATCTATACCACAAACAGCACCAGATGGAAGATAAATTTTACATCTTTTTGCTTTAGCAATTTCTTCAAGTTTTAACCTAAATTTATTATCAAACAAACTACCAACACTCATCATTACCAAATCTTTTCCTTTAAGAAGAATTTTTTCAGAATATTGTTTTACTGCTTCCTGCGATGCTGCTTCAAAAACAATATCAACTTCGTCTAAAAATTTTGAAACTGTTCTGATTTCAGCTTTTTTGATAACTTTTTTAAGTTTTTCAGATGCTGACTTTTTTTTATCATAGATAAAAATCTTTTTTATATCTTTCATTTTATCAGCAGCTTTTGCTACATCAGTACCAATAGCACCACAACCGATTATGCCAAGATTCATGATAATTACCAAAACCTTAAAACAGACAATTCATATAAAAAATAATAACATGGATGATATTGATAATTTTTTACATGAGGACCTAGGGGAAAAAGGTGATATTACATCAGACTCATTATTTACTAATGAAACAGGAAAGGCATATGTTCTCTCAAAAGAGAATTGTATTGTTGCTGGATTAGATGAAATAAAAAAAATATTTGAAAAAATTGGAGCAAAAATTGAATTAAATGTAAAAAATGGAGATTATATAAAAAAAGATACAATAATTGCTCATATTAATGGCCCTGTAAAATCAATTTTAAAAGGAGAAAGACTTGCTCTAAATTTTATTGGCAGAATGAGCGGAATTGCTACCGAAACAAAAAAACTAGTTGATAAATGTAAAAAAATCAATCCAAATATTCAGATAGCTGCTACTAGAAAAACAACACCAGGTTTTCGAAAATACGAAAAAAAAGCAGTTGTAATTGGAGGAGGAGAAGCACATCGTTTTGGTCTTTATGATGTAGTTATGATAAAAGATAATCATATTAAAGCAATTGGTAGTATACGTGAAGCAATTAAACGAGCTCAACAAAATGTTTTTGATGTAACTATTGAAGTTGAAGTAGAAAATTTTGATGATGCAATTATTGCTGCAAAAATGAATGTCGACGCAATAATGCTTGATAATTTAAAACCTGTTGAATGTGAATTAATTGCAAAAAAAATACGAGAGATAAATAAATCTATATTAATAGAAATATCTGGTGGAATAAATCCTGAAAATATAATCAATTATGCTTCTTTTTCTGATAGAATTTCCTTGGGTTATCTTACTCACAGTATTATTAATAAAAACTTTTCTCTCGAGTTTATATAAAAATTTTTTAGGAAATATTTAATAGGCTAAATTACTTTACAATATTGTAAAAAATATATTAATCACAATAAAGTGGGGTTTATTGTTGTGAGGGTATGGTGAATTAGATGAGGAAAATTGTAGAAGATGTAGTTGCAAATGAAAAAAAGAATAAAAATAAAAAATCAAAAAAGAAAACTAATAATAAGGTTAAAATGAAGGATTCTTTGACAAGGCAAACCCTTTCTCGAAGTGTAAAAGATAAAGAATTAGAGGAGGTTTTGTCTGGTTTAACTACTACTATCAAAGTTGTTGGTTGTGGTGGTGCGGGTACTAATACTATCTCTCGTTGTGTTGCCAGTATGATAACTGGTGCTGAACTTGTGGCAATTAATACCGATGCTCAGCATCTTCTTTTAGCTGAAGCCCCTCAAAAGGTTTTAATCGGGCGCCATCTGACTCGTGGTCTTGGAGCGGGTAGTCTTCCACAAATCGGCGAAGAAGCCGCTAAAGAAAGTGAACAAGATATTCGCAATTCACTTGGAAGAGCAGATATGGTTTTTGTTACTTGTGGTCTTGGAGGGGGCACTGGTACTGGCTCAGCTCCAATTATTGCTCAAATAGCAAAAGAATCTGGTGCTCTAACAATAGGTGTTGTTACTCTTCCTTTTAGTGTTGAAGGTTTAATTCGTATGGAAAACGCTGAGCAGGGTTTGAAAAGATTACGTGATATTTGTGATACTGTTATAGTCATTCCAAATGATAAACTCCTTGACATTGTTCCAAATTTATCACTAAATGCTGCATTTAAAGTAGCTGATGAAGTCTTGATGAGGTCAATTAAAGGTATTACTGAAATGATCACAATGCCTGGTCTTGTAAACCTTGATTTTGCAGACTTAAAAACAGTTATGAAACGTGGCGGTGTTGCAATGATAGGACTTGGAGAAGCAGAAGGAGAAAACAAGGCAGTTAACGCAGTAGTAGAAGCACTTAACTCCCCATTACTTGAAGTTGATATTTCAGAGGCTACTGGTGCATTAGTAAATGTTACCGGTGGAGAGGATATGACAATATCAGAAGCAGAACGCGTTGTTGAAGAAATATATTCACGTGTTGATCCAAATGCACGTATTATATGGGGTACAACAGTCGATCCAGAACTAAAACGAAACATACGAGCAATGCTAGTAATAACCGGTGTGAAATCAAAACAAATACTAGGGCCTTCACAGAAAAACTTTGAAAACCCAGAATACGGTATAGATTTTGTAGCTTAAAATAAGATTTTAGGAGAAAATCCTCAAATCTTTACTTTTTTTTATCAATAGTAACTAAATTAAGCCAAATTCTTTATATATAACTATTTATTTGACCAAATTGCTTATTAGGGGTGTCTATAAGTGAAATTGTTCAAACGAAAAGAAAAAATCAAAAGCGATAAAAGCTTCATGGAACGAGCCCGAGATTTACAGAGCAATCTAGAGGCAAAACAAAAAAGAGTGGGCAAGGGAAAATATGGTAGAGTTCTAAAAATGGCTCGCAAACCAACAAATGATGAATTTGTGAAAACATCAAAAATTACAGGTGCAGGCATTCTATTAATAGGTGGACTTGGTTTTTTAATATTTTTAATATCAAGTCAAGTTGCTCCATGGATCGCTGAACAACTTGGATTGATCTAAAAGGAAATGATTATTATGCAAAATACAGATTTTGAAGAAACCGATGAAGAAAAAACAAAAATTTTTACAATTAAAACCCAGGTAGGAAAAGAGCAAAATACAGCTGAACTAGTAAACAGTCGAGCAGATAAATCAAAAATTGAAATACCATCAATTCTTGTAACACCGGAATTACGTGGTTATATTTTTATTGAAAGTTATGACAAAGAGCGAATTCGAGATATGATAAAAACAATATCTTATGCTCGTAATATGTTAGAAGGAGACATACCTATAGAACAAATAGAGCATTTCCTTGTTCCAGCATCAGCTGTTGCAAAAATTGCTGAGGGTGATGTTGTAGAAATGGTTTCAGGTCCTTTCAGAGGAGAAACAGCTAAAGTAACACATATTGATGATACAAAAGAAGAAATAACAGTAGAACTCTTTGAAAGTGTTGTTCCAATACCAATTACTGTTAGAGGTGAACAAGTTAGAGTAATTAAAAGAAAAGAAGAAGATAAAAAGACAAATGGAGAAAAAGAAATTAAGGAGACATAGAGATTTATGACTGAAACAATAGAAGCACTTGTTGAAGGTGGAAAAGCATCTGCAGGTCCACCTTTAGGTCCAGCACTAGGTCCACTTGGTGTTAACATTATGCAGATTATTAACACAATTAATGAAAAAACAAAACAATTCAATGGCATGAAAGTCCCAGTAAAAGTAATTGTCAATCCACAAACTAAAGAATTTGATATAGAAGTTGGAACACCGCCTGCTGCCTCACTCATATTAAATGAGCTGGGTTTAGAAAAAGGATCAGGTTCAGCTGCTACTCATAAAATTGGAGATCTAACTATTGACCAAGCAATAAAAGTTGCTAAAATGAAAGAAGGTAACCTATTAGGAAAAGAATTAAAACAAAAAACAAAAGAAATAATTGGAACCTGTATCTCAATGGGAGTAACTGTTGAAGGTAAAAAACCAACTGATGCACAAAAAGCAATAGACGAAGGCGAATACGATTCTAAATTTCAATCTTAATTTCTTCATCTAATTTTTCAATTTTTTCATATCTTTTATTTTTAGGTTGCTCTAATAATCTTTTTTGCATTCTTTCTCTTGGATTTCCAGATAAAATATCTTCTCTAATTTTTCTTTGCTCTTTTTCAATAGCATATAATCTTTCTTGTAAGTTCTTAATTGCATCCACTATTTGTTTTATTAGCTCCTCATCCATTAAAATATGTAATAATTTTTAGGCTTTTAACTTTTCTATAATTTAGAAATGTTATATTCTTTTTAATCCTCTCTGAAAGAATTGTTTTACAGATAAAAACATTCGATCACGCCTATATTCAAGAGGCATTGTTGTTCCTTCTCCCCAAGTTTTTTTATTTGTAATCTCTGAAATCACCGAGTCAATAGAGTAATCAGTTGTATTCACAATAGTGTAACCATAACCACTGTATGTTGGATTATGTGAATCACTTCCCCCTGTTCCACCAAGATTATATTTTTTTGCAATTTTAGCTGTTTTAAGATTAGATTGTGGAGTACTGCATGCATTAAAAACTTCAATTGCTGAGATTTTTTTTGAAATTTTTTTAAGCTTTTCTGTTTTTATACCTGACATGCTTCTAAAAAGATGTGGAACAATTGGGGTTCCACCTTTGTCAATTATTTTTTCAACAGTTTCTTCTGCGCTTACTCCTCTGTTAATATTTTGTTTAACATTTAAAGCAATGATGTGTCCATCTGCTGTTGATATCTCAATCCCTGGTATTACAATAAAATCTTTTGGAGCAACCTTTAGTGCATTAAGCCCTCCTTTTATAGTGTTATGATCTGTAATTGCAACCCCGCTTAATCCTTTTTTTTTAAGAGATTTGATAATATCTTTTGGTGAACCCGTTCCATCTTCTGAATATTGAGAGTGAACATGTAGATCCAATTTTATCATAAATTTTGCACCAGATTCTTTGACTGTGTAGTTTTAATTGGTATTAGAAATTTGCGTTAAATTATTTTTAAAAAAATAAAATATGCGGGCGCCGGGATTTGAACCCGAGTTATAAGCTTGGCAAGCTTAAGTGATACCAGGCTACACCACACCCGCGTTAAATAATTTAGAAACCATGAAGCAGAAATCCCTTAAAAAGGATTATGGTCAGTCAATTAACTTAATAGGTTTGCTAAGATGTCGTCTTGCACAAACAGGAACTTCATAAAAACCTAATTTTATGTTTCTTTTTTCTTCTTTATAATTTGGTTTATTGCTTTTTATTCCACACTTTATACATTTATATTGCTGATTTTTTCCTTTAGATTTCATATGCTTGCCACATTTGGGACAAACTGGATTTTCAATTTTTACAATCTTTTTCTCTAAAGATTTAACAAAAATTTTTTCAATGTTGATAGTTAAAGGTTTTTTTCTAACACCGCCATAAACTTCAACTTTGTCACCTAAGATAAGATCCCTTATTATATTCCTAAACTGTTTTGTAGGTTCATAAGCAGCGCAATCAATTTCTCCAGTTGAATCTTTAATGCTAAAGATTACATGACCACCTTCTATTGTATATGGATCTTTTGATACTTGACCTATAGTTATAACTGATTGATAGGGTTTAATTTCGTTAATTTTCTTTTTTTGAAGATGATCGTCAGTTCCTTGATTAGTTTCAAAAATCAACCAACTATCAATCTTTTCAGATTTAATTAAATTCTTTGCATTAACGAGATCTTTTTCCTTCTCTCCTCTTATTCCAAATAAAATCGGACATGGAGAATTAGGCACAAGCCGATTATGATTATTTTCATAATCAAAATTGTCGAAAGTCGATAAATACTTTTTATCCATATTTTTTGCAGAACCATCATCTACGTTTCTATTTGAGCCCCATCTGTTTTTTTCTCTATAAGCAATTAACTCAAAAGTAGTTTTATTTTTTGAAAACCAAGAAATAGCTGCTGTTGCACCAATTAGTCCTCTTTCGTTTTTATATCCTTTATACTCTACCTTTAATGAATTTAATAAATTTTTTATTTCATTTAACTTTACAACTTCTTTCACTGTCTTCATATAAGTGTCAAAAATTGGTTGTTTTTCTGTTAATACAAAACCTGAATTTGTATCTTTATCTTCAAACCTGGAATATATATCTATAGTGGTTTCAACAATTCTTCTTATTTCAACAGTACTATGGCTATCTGAAGCTTCCTTTGAATAACAAAATATTTCTTTATTTTCAATTTCTCCAATTTTTTTCTTTTTACCAATACCTTTACCAACCCTTAAACAAATTGCACCATTGCCCCTTGTTTTCCAGGGAATATTAGGGTTTAATCTTACTAATTTTGGATAACCAATTATGTCATATTTTTTATTAATTAGTTTTTTTATTATAGCACAAGCTACATATGTTGTACATCCGCCTTTTTTTGAATCTGTATCATCAAACCCAATCCAGATTATATCACTCCCGATATTATTATATATTTAATGCCCTTTAGACTTCATTACATATGAATAGGACAGAGTTACTTGCAGAAGTCAGAGATACCCTAATTAGTGCAGGATTTTATGTCTCTGATTTTTACTCATTTCGACCAATTGGTTTTGACTTAGTTGCAAGAAGGGACAATTCACTTCTCATAATTAAAGTTTTAACAAACATTGATGCAATGTCTGAAAATGTAGCAAAAGAACTAAGAACACTATCTATTCTATTAAAAGGATGTCCCCTTCTGATTGGAAAGCACTCTGGAAATAAAAAACTTGAACAAGACGTAGTTTATGATAGATTTGGAATTCAAGCAATAAATTCTGAAACCCTTAAAGGGAATCTTTTAGATGGAATGCCTCTGGAGGTATATGCTGCTCCTGGGGGACTTTATGTAAACCTTGATCAAGAAAAAATTGCTAAACTTAGAAAGGAACAAAACTTCTCATTAGGAAGCTTTGCCAGATCTATCAAGGTTTCTAGAAGAACTGTTCAAATGTATGAAGAAGGAATGAATGCAAGTATTGAAGTTGCTTTGAGAATTGAAGATACCTTAGGCAGCAATATTACAATTCCAATAGATATATTACAGCAAAAAACAGCAGTAAAACACGAATTTAAACCAAAAAAAATTGAATCGCAAGGAGTTAGGAATTTTCAGCAAGAGATATTTTCAATATTAGAACAAGTCGGTTATAAGGTAATCCCTATGGAACGATGCCCCTTTGAGGCAGTAAGTCAAGATAAAACAAAGATCTTACTAACTTGTATTGATAGATATGATAAAAACCTGCTAAAAAAAGCAGAGGTAGTAAGCAGCATTTCAAATATTACAGAGAAACAAGCTGTCCTAATAATAGATAAAGAAGTAAATAAAAAAAATATTGCAGGAACTCCTCTTCTGGCAAAAAAAGAAATAAAAAAGGCTAGAGGCCCTGAAGAAATACTAGATTTAATTTTAGATAGAATTTATAGAAAAAAGAAATAATTATTATATTAACCAAACTTTTATAAATAAGATTGGCATTCCCGAAGACTACATTTTCTTTTTTATATGGAGAAAATGGCATATAAACACTCAAAATTGGTATCTATGACAGACAAAAAAACTACAGATGCAGTTGAGAAAATCTTAGAGGAATCTAAGAAACTCAAAAGAAAATTCAAACAAAATATTGATCTAGTGGTAAATTTAAAAAATATAGATTTAAATATTCCAAAAAATCGTGTTGACGAAGAAATCGTTTTACCTCATGGACGGGGAAATGAGGCAAAAGTCGCTCTTTTTGCTAGTGGTGAACTTGCCATTAAATCTAAAAAACATGTTGATCTTTTAATCAAACCAGAAGAAATTGGAGATCTATCCAAAGATAAAAAACAATTTAAAAAGATAGCAGATGAACATGATTTTTTTATTGCAGAGGCGCCATTAATGCCTACTATTGGTAAAACACTTGGTACTGTACTAGGCCCAAGAGGTAAAATGCCAAAACCAGTACCACCTAATGCAGATTTATCAGGTTTAGTAAAAAATTTACGCAATACAATCAAAGTCCGCTCAAAAAGTAACAAAACATTTCATACAATAGCCGGTAGTGCTGATATGAAAAAAGAACATATTGCAGGAAATGTTGATGCTATTGTAAAAAGATTAGAAGCTTCATTGGAACGTGGAAAAATGAACATAGGATCAGTATATATCAAAACAACCATGGGGCCTTCAGAGAGGATTATTTAGAGGTGAAACAAATATGGCTCATGTTGCTGAATGGAAAGTTGGTGAAGTAAAAAAAATCACTGAACTACTTACAAAAAACAAAGTAATAGGTATTGTAGGAATCGGGGGGATTCCAGCTCCACAAATGCAACAAATGAGAACTGGTCTTCACGGAACAGCAACTGTTAGATCAGCAAAAAATAATCTAATTTTTAGAGCACTTAATGATGCAGAAAAAGAAATAAAAGGAATATCAACACTCAAAGAATCTATTAAAGGT
>Ga0272441_10009914_pt1 | contig 14580 bp, 13 predicted proteins | sample SSMProp6N_FD_193582 | JGI IMG/M metagenome (GOLD analysis project Ga0272441, IMG submission 193582) | Marine sediment archaeal communities from Little Sippewissett salt marsh, Falmouth, MA, United States - SSM-Prop-6N | ecosystem: Environmental > Aquatic > Marine > Wetlands > Sediment ... | reverse complement strand
ACGAGTGTCCGTACTGGTCAACGGCTTCGCCAACAGTGAAGTCGCCTCGAGACTGCCCGATAAACACGTAGTTTATGTTTGGACCAGAATCAAGCGTTAAGCTCATGTCGTAGAATAAGTCAATGGTTCCATCCTGATTTATCCAGATTTTCACCCATTCATGGTCAACGTGGTACACCCTTTCCTGCGCGTTAACGGTACTTATGAACACGAGAGCGAAAACTATGGCAAACGCAATTGCTAGGAGGTGAAGGTGTTTTTTCACCATTTTGGCTCCTCGGTTACTTCGAAAGTGTTTCCGCAGTAAGCGCATGTGGAGTAGGGAACGCCTGACACTATTTTAATCTGGTTCACGTCAATCGAAGCGGAACAGTTGGGGCACTTAAGCGGGGCAGCCTTCATTCGCCCAGATAATTCTACTTGGTGAATCACGGTTTTTGGCTTACGGGTTATGTAGTAGGCTATCGCAACGCCAACGCCGAGCAGAATAACGCTAATAGTCAACCTTGTGAGAGTGAGCGATGGCTCAGCCGAGGCTGCTATAGCGAAGATTACCCCGAAAAAGAATAAAACCGCTACCGCAATGGCGCCTAATACCGTTACGATTTTCACATTTAATTGTGGTGTAGCATCTCACAATTTAATTTTGCCCTTCAAACGCGCGACCATATTTCGGTTCCTGATATATGTGTGCCTCAGAAAATTAGTTTATATTACGATTTGCTGCGTTAATGTGAAGTGAACAAATATGAGCAAACGCCTATCAAGAAAAGATTTCCTCAAGTGTTTAGAGGTTATATACGAAGAAGGCCCGCAAGTGAGATACCAGAACCCTGACGCGTGGACCCGATTTATACCCGTTTCTTCTTTCTAAAATTTTCAACTCTACACAAAAAGCTAACAGCCTGATGGCGGACAAACATTTTTTCGATGCAGCTATCAGTTTCCAAGTAACTTTCAGCAGAATAATTTTACAGTTTATTACAGAGAGTTGTTCATTTCGGTTTTTTTAAGGTGAATAGCTGCTACGGTGGCGTTAACGTTTTTTTCTTCCACTACAATTATTATTTGGGATGTGTGAGGCGCAAAGATTCCCCGTTTTATGTTGATTCCTGATATTGCGCCTATAGCGATGGAAGCTACGCCTGGGGAGTCTTTCATTCTGTCGCCTATGAGCGTTACCACGCCTAAGCCATACTCTATTTTTAGGTTTTCGTCAAAGCCTTTCAGCTTCTCCTCGTTTTTCCGTAGGAAATCTGAGTCCAATAACAGGAAGTCCCTGACGCGCTCTCCTGTCTCCAGGGGTTCAGCGCCTAAGTCCATGAAGTCATTGCGTTTTTCCCAGATCCTCAGCGAATCTTCTAGAGAACGGCTTTTCTCATCGTTCATGGAAAGAATGGCGCATCCAGCCTTGCCCGTTAAACACTTGACTACTGCTCCGCCTTTTATTTCAGACTGGATCACCGAGTATTTTTCAGGCTGATCTATTGGAACTACCAGTAAGGGCTGCAGGAACCGCCTAGCCACCGCGATTGCAGGGCTCTGCAGGATTTTCATACCCATCAGCGAAGCCTTGTGAGCTTCATTGTAAGTAAGCGCAGCCACATGCGCGGTTTTCTGTCCCTTCACAACTTTAGGGTCAGCGCTTTGCACTGGCACATCCTTGAACAAGAGCGTCTCCGTCTGGTAGCGGCTTTTCAGGAGACATGAGGTGAAAACTGCGGTGAGGTCTGAGCCGCCTCTGCCCAGCACGGTTTCAAGACCGTCCGCTGTTACGCCGAGGAAACCCGCTAACGAAACAACCTTGCCCTCTTCCAGCGGCTCAATTAAAGTGTTAACTCGTTTTTTGCTCAGTTCGTAGTTCGGTGCCGCATCATCAAAATTGTCATCCGTGATAATGGGCCAGTTCTGCAAGGGAACACGGCAGGAATCAACACCGTTACTTTTCAGGATATACTCTGCCAGCGCAGACATGGAGAGTTCGCCGCCGAGAGTGAGAATTTTTGCTTTCACGTTGCCGCTGAACCGTTTATTGACTGAAGCAAGGGCTTCCTGTATCTGCCGTTTGTAACTGGCTACTTCGGCTTGCGCCTGCTCAAGGAACTTGCCTTTAACGTGAAGCTTTGCAATGCGGTCGTAAACCTTGAAAACAGGGTCTATGGGAATCTGTGCTGACCGCGCGTAGGATTCTCCTATGCCGATAAGTGTGTCGGTGCAGCCCATCGGCGCTGAGAACACAGCTATCGGACCCACAGCATATTTTGCCTTGAGCTCTTTTATGCGGTTAAGAATTTTCGTAAGTCCTTTTCCTTCTGCATCTAGTAGACTGCCGCCGAATTTTGCAACTGAAAGCTTCTTTTTTAAAGCCCATACCTCCTGAGCATAGATTTTAGCTGATTAACCTCGCTTTAATAATTTTCTGAAATGAGTCAAGACGCAAATGTTGTGGGTAAAGCAAATTTTATAATCGCATAGCATGCTCTTAAAGCATATGCCCTTCCAGACGAGCAAGCTTCAAGAAATTCTGGCTTCGAGGGCTTTGCGGAAACACTGGCTGTTCTTTCTGTTACTGCTGTTACCGCTGGCGTCATTTGTCTCAGTTCACATCGGCTTGTTAACCGCGCTCGTCTTCACCTTCCTTGTCCCCGGCCTTGTTTTCCACAGGTTTTTCAAGTTAAAACTCCACGAAATCTTGGTGTTTGTTCCAGTTTTCAGTGTTCTAGTCTCAACTCAACTGGTATACTACTTATCGCTGGTTTTCGGCTACTCAAGAGAAGTCATACTCGCCTTGTTTCTTGCTTTGGCTGTAGTCTATGGGCTGGTGAATTCGCGAAAAACATCGTCTCACTCCTTCAAAGATTTCCTCAAAATCACACGGTTCAATAAAGCACTGTTGCTGATTTTTCTTCTAATTTTCATCATCGCAGCGGTTGTGCTTTACCCGAGCGTCTGGTTTGAAAACGACTTGGGTATAGTCATAACAGGTTCAAACTGGCAAGACACGCCCTTGCATTACGAAATAATCGAAAGTATAAACAACGGTAACTTCCCACCGGAAATGCCGCACTACGCTGGAAACAGCATGAACTACCACTACTTTGTGGACTTCCACACCGCCATTTTAGAAAAAACCTACGGGTTCCTGCCTAAACTTCTGCCCTTTTTGAACGCCGCCTTCATTCTCATTTTCGCCTTGTCAGTCTACTCTCTAGCACGGGTACACGGAAAACGCGCGGCAGTCTTCGCCACTCTCATAGCAACGTTCGGCTGGGGCTTAAGCTACATCGGCCTTTTTTCAGCATTAACCAGCGGACAATTTAACCCCGCACAGAATTACATGTACCAGTACGGCGAATTCTTCGGTTTGCCGCCTATACTCGATAATCTGCTGCAGCAGAGACCGCTTCTGATGGGCTTGCCTGTTTTCGCGTTCGTTTTAACCCTGCTGAGAGATATGGAAGACAAGAACAGGACCATTTTAGCTGGCGTCGTTACTGGTTTGTTGTTTCCTTTTCAAGCAGTATCCTTCCTTTGCGCCTACGCCGCCTACTTCGTCAGCCTTCTGTGGAATAGTAAGTACTTCAAAAGGCATCATCTTTACTTTTTAGTGTCAGCCGTCATCGCTTTGCCGTTTCTTGTTTCCAGCAGCTCTTCAGCTTCAATCGCTTTTGCTCCTCTCTGGGCGTTAAGCTTCTTGAAGGATAACCCAGTTCTGTTTTACATCGTGAACCTCGGAGTTCCATTCTTGCTCTCTTTTATTTTCATTACAAAAGTTAAGGGAACCTTTCTGAAAATTGTTTTTATCATGCTGTTTCTAGTTCCGAACTTTGTCTCTATAACGCCGAATTCTTGGGACATGTACAAGTTCTTCATTTTCGCTTGGGTTCCCATAGCTGTGCTGAGCGGGGCTGCGCTGGCAAGAATCAGAAAGAGCATAGCGCTGGTTTTGCTATTGCTTTCCGTTTTAACGACAGCAAGCGTCATATCCTACAACGTTGGAACAAGCTATCAAGCGGCAAGCTGGGATGAATACAATTTAGGCATGTGGGTTCGAGACAACACTGAAGAACAGGCGGTCTTTTTGACTTACTATTCTATTCCCTGCCCTCCAACTATGATTGGCGGGCGGCTAAGGGTCGCGTCCTACGTGAATTGGCCTTACGGCCACGGTGTATCGTATGATGACATTCAGAAGAGATTCGCCGATGTTGACTTGGCCTACACGGGCAGTGAAGATGATTTGAGACAGGTAATTGAAACATACAACGTGAAGTACGTCTACGTTGGCAGTGACGAGCTCAGCAATTATCCGGGATGTGTTGTAAGGTTTAACAGCATAGAATGGTTAGAACCTGTTTACGATGAAAGTTTTCGGGTATACAAAGTAGTCTATTGATGGTCAGGCAGTTTGAAAGGCACTATTACGGTTTCTTAAAAAACGCTTTTATTCGGATTTATGAATATGAACATCAGAGGGGAAAATGGAAATCAACTTTTCGTTTGAAAAGCGCGAAGCCTTAGCCTTGGCAGGACTGCTGTCGCTTTCGTTTCTAATCAGGTTTCTCCTGTTTCCAACACAAGGGTACGCAAACGACCTGAGTACTTTTGCGTACTGGTTTAACACGGCAGCGGAACATGGTCCTATGGTCTTTTACGATGTTGTATTTGAAGCTGTAGGTTGGGTTGATTATCCGCCTTTTAACGTCTACTTCTTCTGGGGTTTCGGCTCCTTAGCCAGAGCGCTTTCGCTTTCTGGGACATCAGCTATGACTTACGTTATCAAGTTGCTTCCGAACCTTTTTGACACCGCTACAGCCTTCTTGATTTTCGTGTTCTTAAGAAAAAGACTAGATTTCGAGGCAGCTTTTTTGGCTACGGCTCTTTACGCGTTTAACCCCGCCGTAGTCTTTAACGCGGCGGTGTGGGGTCAGTTCGACGCGATTTACACATTTCTCCTTGTTCTCTCGATTATGTTGGCTTTGGCGTCTAAACCTGAGCTTTCAGCCGTAACTTTCACTCTTGGAATCTTGACAAAGCCTCAGAGTGTAGCTTTGTTGCCGTTGATCGCATTTCTGATTTTCAAGAAGAATGGATGGCGACGTCTTATAACGTCAATTCTCGCTGGAGCGGTAACACTTTTCGCGGTGATTATACCGTTTGAATGGAGCAACCCTATAACTTTCTTGAGCGATATTTACTTTGGAGCCTACGGCGGCTACAAGGTTACTTCAGTAAATGCTTTTAACATGTGGGCTTTGGGCGGCTTATGGGTGCCTGATGGAAACCTATTCCTTTTAGGGTGGGCACTCTTTGGTGCCTTCACTGCGTTTACCCTTTACGTTTTACATAAGCGCTTTAACGATTCAGGCGAGCTGCTGGTGCTTTTCTCAGCGTTCATGCTCCTTTTCGGTTTCTTCATGCTTCCAACAAGAATTCACGAGCGGTATCTGTTTCCAGCGTTAAGCGTTTTGGCTTTGATTCTTATGTTTCTCAAAAAGACGCGGCCGCTGTACGTGGTTTTAACGGCAACTTGCCTCGTCAACCAAGCTTACGTCCTGTATTGGCTTAACGCCTATAACGCTGCGGGTTACACGTATGGCCCAAACCTCAGTGGTGATCCAGTGGTTATCGCGGTAAGCGTGATTAATTTAATAGTGTTCCTATACGTTTTAGTGCTTATGTGGAACGAGCTTAAGGGGCGGTCGTGGTTCAGAATTAACCCCATTAAAACAGGCAGAAGTGCCGAAGAAGAGGCAAAGGAGAATGAATATCAGGATAGACCTCAATAAGCGAGATTTGTTAACGATTATTGTGCTTTCAATAGTTTTCTTCTCACCTGTCGTCTGGAACCTCGGCGCGACGCAGACACCTGTAACCACAGAGGCGGTTTCTGCAGGACAAGAACTCTACGTTGATCTGGGCTCTCCGACCGCTGTGAAATCAGTAATTTTGCTGCTTAAAGGCGGATCATTTAACCTCACGCTCTCCGTTGGCTCTGTAGACAACTGGCAAGTAGCGGCGTCCAACGTTGCTTTTCCCTATAACTCCGCAAATCAACGATGGTCGGAAGAGTATTACAAATGGCACGAAGTTAGCATCCAACAGACCACGCAGTACATCAAATTCACTTTCAACTGGTCGCCTCACAAAACCATGATCACCGAAATTGCAGTAATTGACTCGAATGACCAGCAAATCCCCATTGCGTTAATCAACGATACTGACTCCGAAAACCTAGGACTCAACCTAATCGATGAACAAGACAAGATTCAGTATCCTTTCACATGCTATTCACAAACTTTCTTCGACGAAATTTACTATGTCAGAACCGCTGAGCAGTACCTTAACCTTCAGGTACCGTACGAGTGGACCCACCCGCCCCTAGGAAAACTAATAATCGCCTCTGGAATCGTAGCGTTCGGCTATAACCCCTTCGGATGGCGAATAATGGGCGTCATCGCGGCTACGTTGATGATACCCTTGATTTACATTTTGGGAAAGAAGTTGCTCGGAACATGGATAGGCGCCTTCGCCTCCGCTTTCCTGTTAACCTTCGATTTCATGCACTTTACCATGGCGCGGATGGCAACTGTTGACACCTACGTAGTCCTCTTTTCGCTGGCATCACAACTTTTCTTCTTGATTTACCTTAAGGACGTACTTAAGAACGGTTGGAAAGCCCCTGTTCAGCCGCTGTTTTTGGCTTTTCTGTTCTTTGCGCTTGGCTTTTCAACTAAGTGGTTTGTACTTTACGGGTTTGCAGCGCAGTTAGCTATTCTCGCCGCGCTCAGGCTCAGAGAAGTGGCAAAGGTGAAGAAGGGCTTATTAGATAAAATTAACGCCTTCTCTGACCACCCTTACTCCGTGATTCTCGTTTTCTCGCTGGTGGCTGTGCTTGTCTACTTTTTAACTTACATTCCAGACATGCTTGCTGGTCGCACGCTGGTCGAGGTTGCGGGTCTTCAGGGGTCAATGTACAACTACCATTCAACATTGACCGCCACTCACGCGTTTTCGTCTCCTTGGTGGAGTTGGCCATTTATGCTGAAACCTCTATGGCTCTACGTTTCATACCTTCCCAGTAACGCCAAGTCAACCATTGTGCTTTTGGGTAATCCTGCTGTCTGGTGGGTTGGCTTCACTTGCACAATTATCCTGGCTGTCAAGCTAGTCAAAACAGTAATTGTGGCTATGAAGCGACTTGAGCAAAAGATAGATTTCCCTGCCATATTTATCACCATGTTTTTCTTTTTCCAATGGGTTCCCTACATGCTCATTTCAAGAGTCACATTCATCTACCACTTTTACGTTAATGCGCCGTTTCTCTGCTTGGCCGCAGCGTATTTCATCAGCAAATATTGGAATAGCAAGTGGGTGAAGGTGACGGCAATAGCCTATTTTGCAGGCACCGTGGCTCTATTCGGGCTATTTTACGCCGTAATTTCTGGGATGCCCGCGTCTAACTCATGGATCGACAGTTTGAAATGGTTTGGAAGCTGGGTGTTCTAAACTTGAAAGAAGAGATGAGGCACGGCATATGGTGAAAGTTTCAGTTGTTCTCCCAGCTCACAACGAGGCAGACAATTTAGAGCCCGCAGTGTCAGAAATAGCTCAAGCCCTCGCCGAATACGCGGGGTCTTATGAGATAATAATCGCTGAAGACGGCAGCACAGATGGAACCGACAAAAAAGCCGATGCACTTTCTGAAAGGTTGCCCGCGGTGAAGCATCTCCACGCAGAAAACCGCCTTGGAAGGGGAAAAGCCCTGAAGAACGCCTTCCAACAGTCCAGCGGCGAAATCCTCGTTTACATGGATGTAGATTTAGCCACTGACGTGAAGCAGCTAAAAGAACTGATTAACAGCGTTGACAAGGAAGGATACGACTTCGCCACGGGTTCAAGAATGCTTCCTGAAAGCAACGTTGAAAGAAGCGGTACGAGGAATATAGCCTCTAAAACTTACAACTTTATGGTTAGAGCGGTGTTAGGCTCTAAAGTTAAAGACCATCAGTGCGGGTTTAAAGCGTTCCGTAGGGAACCGCTTATGCAGTTGCTTGACGAAGTAAGCGCTAACCACTGGTTCTGGGACACCGAGATTCTAGTCAGGGCGTACCGCAGGGGGTACAGAATCAAAGAGATTCCAGTTTTGTGGAAAAGCGGGCGCGACACGAAAGTGAGGCTCTTTCACGACTCGTTTTATATGAGTTGGCAGATATTCTCGCTCTGGTGGCGTTTGAAGGTGCAGTAGTTTAGCCGCTTATTTTCTCTTGGCGAAAAGGACAAACGCTCTGGCAATGAATGATAAGCCCAAGATTATCAGTATTCCAGCCCAGAACACGAACCACTTGCTTGTAGTTGTGGTGTTGTTGAGATAAGTTGTTACCAAGTAACCTGCTCCAAACCAGTAAACAAGGTTTCCCATGGTTTCCGCCGTCTTGTTGATTGGCGTATTAATCATAATCCTCATCACCAGAAATATGATTTGTAAGATGCCTAAGCCCATGCAGAACTGGAATACCGCTCCGTAAAGCACTGAGTGGGCTGCTGGATTAATAGGTGCTGGCAAATAGATTCCCGTGGTGGGAACTTGGGCGAGACTGAAACTACCGAAAAAACCGAATACTTCGTTCCAAAGGCTGTATGGGAGATTAATAACGTAGACTATACCAAGCAGAATGAAGAAGGCGCCGGCAGATAATGCAGAAAATAGGCGTTCTTGAGCCTTATACGCGCTACTTTGCGTTTTTAGCTTCTCGTCCATTTTGCTTCTTCCTACTCGACTATTCGTGGCTGGAGCACATAAAACTTGCCTTTTTTTGCAACGGGCAGGTGCATGTTTTAAATACTTACATTTTAATAAAAGATTAGGAGAGGGTGAGGGTTAATGGTTTATTGTCCGAAATGCGGCAATGAAGTTGATGAAGCTATGGCTTTCTGCCCCAGATGTGGGGCTCCGTTAAAAGCGGCAGCGCCAGTTCAGGCAGCTCCAGTTCGTCAGAGAAGCGAAAAAGCTGAGAAGGGTGAGAAACAGGAAAAGCAGGAGAAGCAAGAGCCTGAAAAAGGCGAAAAACACGAGAAGGGCCAGTACGGCTTCGTAGGCTGGTTGGTGGGCGGCTTAATCCTTATACTCATTGGTTTCTTCGCGTTACTTCAAGTTTCAGGCTACCTTAGTTGGGGAATTGGCTGGGCTTTAGTGCTTTTAGTCATCGGTGTTATAGTCATAATTGCTGCTGTGTACTTTGCAAATATGGCGCGGAAGCGGTATCCTCCGCCTTCTTAGAGAAGCCAGCCTAAAAACAGTCGGTACAGACGGTGTTCCAGAAGTGTCCAAGTGTTTCGTCTCCCGAACACGCGAAAATAGTTTTTGCCAGCTGCCTCTATCATGTCGCCAATAGCGTAACGGGGAAACATGCACGACGAAATCAGCAGGTTGCCCCATTCGCCGCGTTTAAGGTCATGCAGCATTTTCACGCCGCGGCCAGTGTCCACTTCAAAGAAGTAGCCGTCATAGTTAGGTGTAACGTAGGGCAGTTCGTCTAGTTGCTGGGCGAAAACCCCCTCCGTTGCCGTGTACATCTCCACTACTGGTGCGGGTCCAAAGTATTTTCTGAGGATTGACGCGTACTTGAACTGTATTTTGCGTACGCTGGTGCAGAACAGGGCTTGAAACTTCCATAGGTCAGCAGGTTTCTTTCCGTGCTTCCGTTTGATGTACTTGGCGAACGCTAGGACTACAGGCGTGACGCCCATGGTGGCGGTTACGTTCTTGCCGAGCGCTTGCTGGTAAACCAGTTCGAACCTTTTCTCCCAATCTGTTCTGCCGATTCCCGAGCCCAACTCGTCTATTGCTCTTTGCCTTGGTATCAGGCTGACCCTGTCGAACATGGGGTTAAGCCTAGCGTAAGTTCCAGAACTGTAGCCGTAAGTGACTTCACGCCCTTCCGACGTCATGGTGTGGACGCTGGAGGGAAAATTCAAGTTCAATATGTCGCCAGTGAAGACTTCAAAGCTTTTCCGTTTAAGCGCGTAGTTTATTAGTGCTCTTGCTCCGCACGTGAAAATCTGTTTCAGATGCGTCTGTGTCACGGGCAAGACTTTTGACCGTCCAGTTGAGCCTCTCGTCATAACCCAGCACTCGGGTGGTTCAGCTAAAATTACGTTATAGTTTCCCTCTTTCACCTGTGCAAAGTAAGGCAGTAGCCCCTTATAGTCTATTACTGGAAAGTTTTTTTGATAGTCAGCGATTCCCTTGATTTCGGGGGCACTGTGACTTTTTCCGTAGTCTGTTTCCGCGTATTTCTTTAGTAGTTCGCTGAGAATTTGCTCTTGCGCTTTCTGCGGGTTCTCAAGCGACTCGTACCACGGACCAATTATGGGCTGCAGAATACTGTTGATTGTGTCTTCGTCGGGCATCATTTGTTTTCGCCTAGCAACTTGTTTGAATTGCCTTATATGCTTCGCCGTGTATAACTGAAAAAGAGGGTTAAGTGGCATGGCGCAAACAGTTCGCGTTGTTGCTGACCGAATTCGGAAACTTGAGGTTCAGGGCGCTAGAAACGTCGCCATAGCCGCCATCAAAGCACTTGAAGCCTTGGCAGATGAAACAAACGCCAAAACGCGGAAAGAATTAATGGAAGAGCTGACTGAAGCCCGCGAAGTCCTGTTCGCTTCAAGGTCAACTGAGCCGCTTATGCGAAACGCTGTGCGATGGATAATCAGCCAAGTGGAAAACAGCAGCAAAGAAAAAGTAGACGCCCTCGCCGAAGTCGTCGCTTCAAGTTCCAGCAGGTTCCTGAAAAACCTTGAAGCGTCAAAAGACTGCATCGCTGAGATAGGCGCCAAGCGAATACGCGACAACATGGTGGTTTTCACGCACTGCCACTCTTCCACGGTAACGCATATTCTCCGCAAAGCCAAAGAAGACGGGAAAACGTTTGAGGTGGTATGCACGGAAACCCGACCTGTTTTTCAAGGCAGAATAACCGCCAAAGAACTCCTGTCACTCGATATTAAAACAACGTTAATTGTGGACTCGGCAGCGCGTTCCTTCATTCGCAACGCCGACCTCGTGATTGTGGGCGCTGACGCTATAACGTCGGAGGGAAACGTCATCAACAAGATAGGCACAGGCACAATTGCGCTTCTGGCTCATGAGGCAAGGAAGCCCTTCTACGTGGTCTCGGAGCTTTTAAAGTTTGACCCAGCCACGGTCTGCGGGGATTACGAAGAAATAGAAGAGCGCGGTCCAAACGAGGTGTGGAAGGGTGCGCCTGAAAACCTGGTGATTCGGAATCCCGCGTTTGATGTTACCAGACGCGACTTCATCCATGGCGTGATCTGCGAAGAGGGCGTAATTCCACCGCATTCAGTGAAAGAAGTCATGCATAGAAAGTTTCCTTGGATTTTAGAGTGATATTTGAGCGAAGTAGCTCCTTTAATAGGGCCACGGTCTCCGCACAACTAAGCACCCGCTCTTTTTTGGATCCATATGCATGAGTTATTATTGCAATGCTCCACATCATACTAATTTATATAAAAATTATGGTTCTGTGTATAGTTTCTTGTTTTTATTTGTGTTTTTGATTGGTTTTTTCTTGTTTGTTGTGGTTTGTTGTTTCTGGATTCTGAATGTTTTTTCAGTCTATGTGGGTTTTTGGAGGGTGTCGGTGAAGGAGTATTTGTTTGGTTGTTTGTTTTTTTGACGTTTGTCTATTTTTGAATGATTTGGTTTTTATTATGGATAGTTTTAAATATTTGTTCTTAATAATTGCACAGAAAAACATAATCATTCAGAACGTCTGTCAAGGAGGAGATTGTAAAATGGCTTCGGGAGATATATCATGGATAATGACCGCAACCGCACTAGTTATGTTAATGACCCCTGCGCTGGGATTCTTTTACGGAGGTTTAGTGAGAAAGAAAAACTTGGTGTCCACAATAGTTCAATGTCTAATCATATTTGCAGTCGTGAGCATAATATGGGCCATTCTAGGCTACAGCCTCGTATTCGGACCAAGCACACACGGAATAATAGGCGACTTATCACTGATCGGCTTGAACAACATAGGCGTACACACCGTCAACCAAGCACTCGCACCAGAAATTCCTGAACTGCTATTCTTCGCGTTTCAACTGAAATTCGCAGCCATCACACCAGCATTAATCATCGGCGCATGCGCAGAAAGAATCAAGTTCCGCTCACTCTTAATCTTCATCGTTCTCTGGTCCACACTTATCTACGCTCCAATCGCCCACTGGGTATGGAACCCCGACGGGTGGCTACGCGCCTTAGGCGCAATTGACTTCGCAGGCGGCATAGTCGTCCACGTGTCAGCAGGCTTATCTGCCCTCGCAGCAGCACTCGTAATCGGCAGAAGAAAAGACTGCGGAATTCCATGGAAAGAGCACATGCAAGCCGCCAAGAAAGAAGGCGCTGGCGAGTTCAAGCCGACAAACATACCCTACGTAATACTCGGAGCAGGTCTACTATGGTTCGGATGGTTCGGCTTTAACGGGGGAAGTGCTCTTGTCGCAAATGACTTCGCCGTCTTAGCTCTTGTCACCACAAACTTGGCCGCCGCTGCCGCTGCAGTAAGCTGGATGCTTCTAGACTGGGCAATAAAAGGTAAACCTTCAGCAGTCGGCATATCAATCGGTGCAGTCGTTGGGTTAGTCGCCATAACGCCCGCTGCAGGCTACGTTACAGTAACTTCAGCATTAATCATAGGCTTAACTGCAGGAGTAATCTCAAACTTGGTTGCTAACTGGCGCGCAGGCAGATCAAAAATAGACGATTCACTGGATGTCTTTGCATGCCACGGCGTCGGCGGAATCTGGGGTTCAATAGCAACTGGTTTATTCGCTTCAGCAGCTGTTAACGGCGTAAACGGCTTACTCTTCGGAAACCCAGACCAACTGGTAGCGCAGTTACTGGCAGTCGCAGTAGTAGGAGTTTTCGCCTTCTTCGGCTCATACCTGCTGCTGAAACTGGTCAACGTATTCTCGCCACTTAGAGTAAGCCCTCAAGCAGAAGACGCAGGCCTAGACCTCAGCGAACACGGAGAAGAAGCATACCAACTAGAATAAACACGCAAAAATCAAAACCTGATCCTCTCTTTCTTTTTCTACGCTCAGTTTTTAACGGATGACATAACCTCGCACAAAGAATCGTTAAATTATACCTATTCTATTGAGAATCTCTCTGTACGCCTTCAGCGCCGCGTTTTCGTTTTGAACGTTTTTTATGAGCATGCGCCCGCCGTTGAACAGGCTGACCTCCAAATCCTCATAGTCAAAAATTACGGCGAGGTGCGATTTCACGCGAACCTTAAACAATTGCTTCACTTTTTCGTAAACTTCGCTGAGGTTCAGCTTCAACGGTTTTTCAGGGTTAATGTTAACTGTGTCTCGACCGCAAAGCCACACAAGCTTTTCTTGCCGTTCCAACGGAGGCAGAGTGCCTTTGCAAGCGGAGCAGTTCGCGGCTTTCGAGGTGTCAACCGTGGTGAAGTACATGTCATTGAAGTCGCAAACCATGAGCTTGCCCTTCAAAGGCGAACCCATGCCCGTCAGAACTTTTATGGCTTCCATGGCTTGCATCGCCCCGATTATTCCAGGCGTAGCGCCAACTACGCCGCGAGTGTCGCACTTCATCAAGTCTTTGTCTGACATGTTTGGTAGCAAGCATTCTAAACAGCCGGTTTCAGGAGGAGCAAAAACCGAGAGGTTCCCCTCTATGCCGATGGCTGCGCCGAAAACGTATGGAACACCCAGCTTTACGCAAGTGCGGTTCAGTAAATAGCGAGTGAACATGTTATCCAAGCCGTCAACGACTAGGTCCACCCCAGCCAAAAGCTTCTCTACGTTGCCTGCGTTAACGTTCTCTGAGACGGGTTCAGCCTTCAAAAGCGGATTAAGCTTCTCCAGCCGCTTAGCGGCGACTTCAGCCTTCGGGTAATGCAAGTCATCTATGCTGTACAGGATTTGGCGGTGAAGATTCGGCGTTTCCACCGTGTCCTGATCTATCAATCGCAGGTGTCCAACGCCTGCCAGAGCCAGATACAGCGAAGAAACGGTGCCTAGCCCGCCTACGCCGACCACCGCAACTTTGGATTTCGCCAGTTTCTGCTGGCCCTTCACGCCTAACTCGTTGAGAATTACTTGGCGACTGTAAAATTCAGAAGCAAACGCTTTCTTGTCCACCGCATCCATCTCTGTTCTCGCCTAAGAGAAAATGGGTGTTAGTCAGCTTTATATTTGCCTTTCTCGGCGAACTGCCTCTCAAGCTTTTGTTATAGAGGCGTGGTGCTTAGAAGGCGCTTTCAAGTTTTGCTTTGACTTCTTTGATTTTCTTCGCTATCTCTTCAACTTCCTTGGTGTTTCCTAAGGCTTTGTGACAGTCTTTCGCGTAGTCTAGGGCGCTGACGGCGAAGCGGTCGTATCCCTTGTCAAAGGAAAGTTCTGCGGACTGCGTGAACTGCTCAATGGCTTTTTCGTATTCTTTCAGGGCGAAGCTGCATTCGCCAGCTTTGTAAAGCATGGTTGTAGCGTCAAAATAGTTCTGTTTTTTCCGGTAAAGCT
>Ga0272441_10009913_pt1 | contig 14582 bp, 14 predicted proteins | sample SSMProp6N_FD_193582 | JGI IMG/M metagenome (GOLD analysis project Ga0272441, IMG submission 193582) | Marine sediment archaeal communities from Little Sippewissett salt marsh, Falmouth, MA, United States - SSM-Prop-6N | ecosystem: Environmental > Aquatic > Marine > Wetlands > Sediment ... | reverse complement strand
TCGAGATCGGGAGCGATCATGGCCACCTGGCGGAGACGGATCACGATGCACCTCCGAGGAACTCGATGATCGCCGGCCAGGACGAGCGATCCTGCAGGAGGAAGATGTGCCCGCCGTCGAACACGCACAGCGTAGCGTTGGGCATCCGGTCGACCAGGATCTCGGAGTTCGCCACCGGAGCGATGTCGTCGTACTCCCCGGCGCACACCAGCGTCGGGTGGGTGATCGTCGGGAGATCGGCCATCACGTCGTGGCCCATGCGGGCGCGCATCTGGCGGCCGAGACCGGCGAGCCGCTCGGGGTCGGCCGGCGCGGTCGACTGCTCCTTCAGCACGTCGAAGTAGCGACCTGCACCGGGGATCGGCTCGTCGGCTCGAGGGTCGTAGCGGCGGTCGGTGAGGCGGCAGCGTTCCTCGAACGCCTCGGCGGGGCTCAGCTTGCCCAATCGGTGGAGCGGATACGACGGCGCCGCTCCTCCCGGTGAGGTGCAACACAGCACGAGCCGATCGATCACCCCTGGATGCCGGACCGCGAGGTTGAGCGCGACCATCCCACCGAAGCTCGTCCCCATCACGTGACAGCGATCCCATCCCATCGTGGCCACGAGCGCGGCTGCGTCGTCGGCGTAGTCGGCCATCGTGTAGTAGGTGTCCGGTTTCGAGGTCTGGCCGAGCCCGCGCTGGTCGTACGACAGCGTCCGGAAGTGCTCGTTCACCGGGAGCAGCGAGGGCTGCGACACGCGCAGGTCGTTCCCGCTGCCGCTGATCGCCAGCAGAGGCGGCCCGTCACCGTGGAGTTCGTGGTAGATGTCGAGTCCGTTGGCCTGGGCGATCGGCATCTCCCCTTGTTAGTCGCCCCCGGCGCGGGATCTACGCTCGACACATGCCGCTGCACCACGTTGCCTACGCCACCCGGGACGTCGAGGCCACCACACGCTTCTACGAGGACCTGATGGGGTTCCCGCTGGTGCACACCGAGATCACCGCCCTCGGTGACAGCTGGATCCGCCACGTGTTCTACGAGATCACCGCCGACACACCGGCAACCACTGACGGCGAGGCGGAGTGCATCGCGTTCTTCGAACTCCACGAGGTCGGCGAACGGCCCGGGTGGACCACCGACCTGTCCGACGGCGTCGGGCTCCCGTTCTGGGTGAACCACTGCGCGTTCCGGGCGAGCGCCGAGCAGCAGGAAGCCGTACGGGCCCGCATGACCGCCGAGGGGATCCAGCCGGCGATGGAGCAGGACCACGGCTGGTGTCACTCGCTCTACTACCTCGACCCGAACGGGATCATGGTCGAGCTGTGTCGCGACACGCCCGGGTTCGCTCCCGACCCGAACGAGGCACACCGTCTCCTCACCGTCGATCCCCTTCACGAAGCGGCGGGAGCCTGACCGTGCCCCGGCTCGGCGAGGTCCCCCGCGACGACGCCCACCCGTTCGCGCAGGCGTTGTACTCGATGATCTTCGGCGACCGCGATCCGGTCGCCGAGCCCGGCACCGCATCGGGCACACCCGGCAACTGGTGGACCGTGTTCGCGCTCGTGCCCGACGCGTTCGACCACACCACCGCCGGGTTCCAGTTCTACCGCGACCCGAAACGCCAGCTCGCTCCCACCCTTCGCGAGCTCGGCCAGACACGCGCCGGGTTCACCGTCGGGAGCCGGTTCGTCTTCAGCCAGCACTGCAAGGCGATGCGAGACGTCGGGTTCACCGACGAGCAGGTCGCCGCGATCCCGGCATGGTCGGTGGCCGACTGCTGGTCGCCGGTCGAGCGCGCGGTCCTGGCCTACACCGACTGTCTGACGCTCCAGCACGGGCGGGTCCCGGATGGGCTGTTCGACGAACTGAAACGGCACCTCTCCGACGAGGAGATCCTCGAGCTCACCTACATCACCTGTACGTACGCGATGCACGCCACGATGAGCCGGGCGCTGCGGCTCGAGTACGACGACGTCGACGATCCGGTCGCCGAAGTCGCCGATCCGAGCGGGCGCATGGCCGGCCTCGACGTGATGGCCGTCGTCGACGACCCGTCGCTGACCGACGACGTCGACGGTGGCTGATCTGCCACGTTCGCCACGTCCACCGGTGTCGCTGGCGTGCCTGGGCGACCTCGTCGAGGACGTGATCGTGCGGCTCGACGAACCGGTCAATCCTGCGTCCGACACGCCGGCGCACATCACCCGGCGGCGCGGTGGCAGCGCGGCGAACACCGCGGTCGGAGCCGCGTCGATCGGCCATCGGAGTCGGTTCATCGGACAGGTCGGCGCCGACGCGATCGGCACGGCGCTCGTTGCGGAGATGCGCTCCGAAGGCGTCGACGTCGATCCGGTGCGTCGGTCGGGCTCGACCGGCACGATCGTGGCGCTGGTCGACGCAGCGGGCGAGCGATCGATGCTCACCGATCGCCGCGCCTGCATCGATCTCACCGATCCCGATCCGTCGTGGCTCGACGATGTGACGGTGCTCCACGTGCCCCTCTACTCGCTGATCTCCGGGGCGATTGAGCGGACCGCGTCCACGGTGATCGGCTGGGCACACGAGCGCTCGATCGACGTGTCGATCGACGTGTCGTCGAGCGCAGTCCTGCTCGAACTGGGTGTCGCCCGGGTGCGGGAGCGCCTCGAGCAACTCCGACCGGACGTCCTGCTCGCCAACCGCGACGAGGCCGCGGTGCTCGATCTCGGCGAGGCGTGGGCCGGGGCGGTGACCGTCGTCAAGCACGGCCCGGACCCGGCGCTCGTGTACGAGCCCGACGGCACCTGCATCGAGGTCGCTGCGATCGAGATCTCCGGCGTCGACGACACCACCGGCGCCGGTGATGCGTTCACCGCGGGGTTCCTGACCCACTCCCCCGGTTGGCGCACCGATCCCATCGGTGCGTGCCGCTCAGGTCATCGGGTGGCCGCTGCGCTGCTGGTCGCCCGATCGGGCGTCACCAGTCGAGCCAGCTCGTGACGTCGAAGGTGTCGGCGGGAACCTGCAGGTCGAGTGGTTCGCTGCTCGTGGTCATGTCGAGGACCATCGACACCGTCTGATCGGCCACGGTGACGTCGAAGGCGGCCCGACGGAGCTGGTTGTCCTCGGTGACCCACACGTCGTAGGTGACCGTCTCGGGAAGGGCAGCATCCAACTCGCCGAGTTCGGCATCGAACTGCTCGGCGGCCTGGGGAGCTGCGGCGATCGCTTCGGCGAGATCGACGGTCACCTCGTAGTGCCGGACGGTGACGCCGTCGATCTCCTCGGTGCCGAGCTCCACGGCGTTGTCGGCATCCAGCAGCGCCTGTGCCGACGCCGCCGGGTCGACGACGAACTCGCTGCGCAGGTCGTCGAGCGAGACACCGCTGCGTTCCGCGAGCACGGCCAGATCGATCGAGATCCATGCCGAGTCGGCCGGAAGCAGACCTCCGAGCGCGTCGGCCCCGAAGTAGACGACACCGTTGGCGCCGTCGACCAGCAGCTCGATCTCTCCGTCGATCGGCAGCGATCCGTCGAGACCGAGAAGCGTGGACATGTCGGCCGAAACCGTTGCGAGCTTGGTCTCGTTGTCGAGCGCACCCGACACGGTGACGCCACCGAGACCACCGGCGGTGACCGTGAGGTCGTACTCGACGGTTCGGGCGTCGACGGTGCCCTGGGCGGCGGCGGCGAGGTCGAACGCCTCTGCCGGCGGCAACGTGACGCCGGCGTCGCCGGACGAGTCGCCGAGGGCAACGAAGGCGCCGACACCCAACGCGATCAGCGCAACGACCGCAGTGATCAGCAGGGCCGGGCGCCGACGACCCGACGAGGGCGGGAGGTCCGGCGTGCTGCCGATGTCCGTGTTGTCACCAGTCGGTGACGGCGGGCCCCATGCCGGCGGGGCCGAGGGAGGTGCGAACGTCGTGCTCATGGTGACAGGCTACGACGGCTTTCCGACCGGGTCACGTCAAGACTTCATCCGATACGGTCCGCTGGATGGACAGTTCCGGGCCGCCCAACCATGTCGACGTACTGATCGTCGGAGCGGGCATCTCCGGCATCGGGCAGGCGTACCACCTCCAGGAGGAGTCTCCGGACCGGACCTACCTGATCCTCGAAGGGCGCGCCGACATCGGCGGCACCTGGGACCTGTTCCGCTATCCCGGCATCCGCTCCGACAGCGACATGCACACGCTCGGATTCGAGTTCAAGCCGTGGAACGCCGAGAAGGCGATCGCCGACGGGCCGTCGATCATGGCGTATCTGCGCGAGACGGTCGCCGAGAACGGCATCGATCGGCACATCCGTTTCAACCATCTCGTCCGGCGCGCCGAGTGGTCGAGTGCCACGGCGACCTGGACCGTCGACGTCGAACTCGCCACCACCGGCGAACACCTCACCTACACCTGCAACTTCCTGTCGATGTGTTCGGGCTACTACTCGTACAAGGAGGGCTACACCCCCGAGTTCCCGGGCCGTGACCGTTTCCAGGGCCGGATCGTCCATCCCCAGCAGTGGCCCGAGGACCTCGACGACACCGGCAAGCGGGTCGTCGTGATCGGCTCCGGAGCCACCGCGATGACGCTGGTGCCCGCGATGGCGTCGACGGCCGCCCACGTCACGATGCTGCAACGCTCGCCGACCTATGTGGTCGCTCGACCCGACGTCGACGCAATCGCCAACGGCCTGCGCAAGGTGCTGCCGGACAAACTCGCCTACAGCGTCACCCGAACCAAGAACACGCTCCTCCAGCAGGTGACGTACAAGCGGACGCGCAAGCATCCGGACAAGGCGAAGGAGTTCTTGCTGAAGCAGGTCGGTGAGGCACTGGGCCCCGACTACGACGTCGACACCCACTTCACCCCCACCTACGCACCATGGGACCAGCGCCTGTGCCTGGTGCCCAACGGGGACCTGTTCGATGCGATCAACAACGGATCGGCGTCGGTGGTGACCGACCACATCGAGAGGTTCACCGAAACCGGCATCGCGCTGAAGTCGGGCGAGCACCTCGATGCCGACATCATCGTCACGGCGACCGGGTTGAACATGGTGACGCTCGGCGAGGTCGACATCGTCGTCGACGGCGAGCAGATCGACTTCTCCGAGACCTGGTCGTACAAGGGGTTCGCCTACTCCGACGTGCCGAACCTCGCGTCCACGTTCGGGTACGTCAACGCGTCGTGGACGCTGCGCGCCGACCTGATCGCCACGTACACCTGCCGGCTCCTGAACCACATGACCGAGACGCACACCGAGATCTGCACACCACGCCTCCGACCCTCGGACGCCTCGATGGTCGCCCGCCCGCTGCTCGACCACCTCACATCCGGCTACGTGCAGCGCGCTGCCGACCGGTTCCCGAAGCAGGGCGACCGGGAGCCGTGGATCAACCCGCAGGACTACCGCAAGGACCGCAAGATGTTCCGCAAGGACCCCGTCGACGACGGCGTGATGCAGTTCACGTCGGCCCGCGGTTCGCGTGAGCGCACATCACCGAATCGGACGTCGTCGCTGACACAGATCCCCGACCCCGAGTTCGCGTGAGCGCACATCACCGAATCGGACGTCGTCGCTGACACAGATCCCTGGCCCCAGGCCAACTCATCGAAACGCCTCCACCGCTCGCACGCCGGACACGTAGGCGGCGTGCACCGTGCCGAAGTACTCGGGCACGGTGTGCTCGCCGGCGAGGACCACCTGTGGCGTGTGGCGCCCTCCGAGCGAGCGCATGTCGTCGCTCGAACCGCCGACGGGGATGTACGAGTACGAGCCGTTGGAGAACGGATCGTTGGTCCAGTCGGTGGCGTGAGCGGCGACCGGTTCGGGCACGTCGTCGAACATCGCGCGCAGCACCGTCATCGCCTCGGCGACACGATCAGGCCCGTACTCCGCGAGGGTCGGGTTGTGGAAAGCGACGAGCGTCGGGGCCCCGGAGTGCGCGGTGATGTCGACCCAGTCGGTGAACCGCCGGTGCTCCGACACGAAGGCCAGGCGCCGGACATTGTCCGGCCAGAACCGGTGGTCGAACCGGAGCACCACCTTCTCGAGATTGCCCATCGCCAGGCGCCCCGCCCGCTGCTCGACGTCGGGGAGCGGCGGGTCGAACCCGATCGAGGCTGCCTGCAGCACGCCGAGCGGCACGGTCAGCACCACCTGATCACCGTCGTGGCGCCCCTCTGAGGTCGTGACGGTGACCCCGTCAGGTCCGTGTGCGATGTCGGTGACCGGCTCGTTCACCCGGATGTCCAGCCCCCGGGCGAGGTGATCGACCAGCGTCCGATAGCCCCCGCTCAACGCGACGTTGCCACCGCCGTGATCGACGTAGCCGGCGTTGCCCTCCAGCGACACGCGATCCGGCGGACCCGCAGTGTTGAGGCCGGCGTCGCCCCACCGGATGCGAGCATCGACGACGCGACGCAACAGCCCGGTGAACCCCCGATCGTCGAGGAACCAGGCGACGCCCTCGTCGTAGGACCCGTCTCGGCCCAACGCCGCGACCGCCTCGGCCGGGTCGAAGTCGAATTGGGCCGCGACCACCGTGGCGGTGTCGGGACCGTCGAGCGGTCCGATCCCATCGACGAACACCCGCCCGGCTCCGCCCCAGATCCCGTCGTTGTGCCACTCCAGGCCGGCGGCCCTCACGACATCGGTCAGCGGATTCCGGAATGTCCCGTGGATCCACGATCCCCCGAGGTCGGCGGGCGCACCGCCGAGGTCGACCGTCCAGGTTCTGCCGCCGACGCGATCCCGACCTTCGACGACGACCACGTCGTGGCCCAGGTCGGTGAGTCCCTTGGCTGCTGTCAGCCCCGAGACGCCAGCTCCGATCACGATCACACGCATGGTGCCGGTTGTACCAGATCACGTGGTCACCGCCTGCGGTGACCTCACCAGTCGGTCGGCCGGTAGTCCTTCAGGAACTGTCCCCACACGTGACGGCCGGTGTTGGCGCCGTCGATGATCGGGTCGACGATGCGGGCGGCGCCGTCGACGATGTCGAGCGGCGGATGGAAGCGGTGCTCGGCGGTCTTCTGCTCGGCGATGGCAGCCGGATCCTCGTCGCTGACCCATCCGGTGTCGACGCTGTTCATGTTGATCCCCGACGCATGGAAGTCGGTCGCCGACGTCCGCGTCATCATGTTGAGCGCCGCCTTCGCCATGTTGGTGTGGGGATGGCGGGTGGTCTTGCAGAGCCGGTAGAACTGGCCTTCGACCGCCGACACGTTCACGACGTGCTTGTGGGTGCCCGGGGTGGCTTCCATCAGCGGTTTCAGCCGTGCGTTGATCACGAAGGGTGCCACCGCGTTCACCAGCTGCGTCTCGAGGAGCTCGACCGACGACACCTCGTGCAGCAGCAGCCGCCACGAATTGCGGTCACGCAGGTCGATCTGTTGCAGGTCCTGGTCGAGCCGCCCCGCGGGGAACAGGTCGGCCTGGGCGTCGAGTTCGTCGGGGAGCAGCGGCAGCTGCGACAGCGCCGCCGCCTGGGTGAGGCCGGCGAGCGGACGCGACAGAGCCGGCGCGGTGTCGGACCCGGGGAGCAGGTGGTAGCCGCGCAGGCCCTCGTAGGCGCCGACCAGCGCGAGGACGTCGGGGTCGAGGGTCTCGAGCGCTGCTGCTTCGCGTTCCATCATGTGCCGGTAGAAGTCGGGTGGCCGGCGGACGGTCTGGCAGGCGTTGTTGACGACGAAGTCGAGCCGGTCACGCGTCGAGAGCACGTGCTGGCAGAACGCCTCGACGCTCGGCGTGTGGCGCAGGTCGAGGCCGAACACCTCCAGCCGATCACCCCACTCGTCGAAGTCGGGCTCGGCCGCGTACCGGGTGGCCGCATCACGCGGGAACCTGGTCGCGACGATCAGCGACACGCCGGAGCGGAGCAGCTTGATGCCCGCCTGGTACCCGATCTTCACGCGGCCACCCGTGAGCAGCCCGACCGTGCCGGTCAGGTCGGCCAACTCGCCGCGCTTGTCGTAGTTGAATCGAGCGCAGTCGGGACACAGCTGGTCGTAGAAGTGGTGCACCTCGTGGTACTTGACCTTGCAGACGTAGCAGTGCTGCGGCTCGACGGTTTCACGCTGGGCCGGGTCGTCGACGTCGTGCTGCTCGAACGCTGCACCCCCTGGACCGCGGGGCGCATACACGTTCGGTGTCGTGAACTCGGGCTGACTGCGGAGCAGACGGATGCCGGTTTCCGCCAGCACGCCGTCGTCGCCGCGAACACGTTCCGATCGACGCTGCCGCTTGAGCGCCTTGGTGCGGAGCCGACGCTCCTCCGGATCGGCACAGAACACGTCACCGGCCGCGTTCAGCAGCGCGATCTTCTCCTCCGGCGACAGGACGGTCAGGAGATCACGCGACGAGGCGACACGCCGAAGGAATTCGGTGGTCGAGAGCAGCTGGTCGCGTACATCGCGGTCGTCGGCCGTCGCCGCGGCGTCGGGAAGGCTCATGCCCGCAGGAGCTCACCAGGCATCGTGTCGCCGAAGTTGATGCCGAGGTCGCGAGCCGTGCGCACCGTGTCGCCGTCGAGCGGCACGGTCTTCAGCCGCCGGGTGGCGTCGGCGAGCGGAACGTAGACCACCTCGGGAGGCTGCAGACCGACCATGATGCCGTTCTCGCCCTCGTCGAGCGCCCGCACGGCGGCGGCGCCGAATCGGAGGCCGAGCAGCCGGTCGAGTGCAGTGGGTGATCCTCCGCGCAGCAGGTGTCCGAGCACCACGGTACGGGTCTCCTTGCCGGTCATCTCGCCGATCTCGTGCGCCACCTTCGCACCGACTCCGCCAAGCTGCACGGCCTGCCCGACCGCGTGGCCGATCACGGTGGGTTCGCCATCGACCGGGCACGCGCCTTCGGCGACGACGACGATCGTGAATCGGGCACCATTGCGGTCACGCTGGAGAATCGTCTCGGCGAGCGGTTCGATGCGATACGGGATCTCCGGGATCAGGATGCAGTGCGCACCACCGGCCATGCCGGCGTGCAGTGCGATCCAGCCGGCGTCACGGCCCATCACCTCGACGACCATCACACGGCCGTGAGAGGTCGCAGTCGTGAACAACCGGTCGATGCACTCGGTGGCGAAGTCGACGGCCGTGTCGAACCCGAAGGTGGCCGTGGTCTTGTCGAGGTCGTTGTCGATCGTCTTGGGAACGCCGATCACGCGGAGTCCCGCTTGGTGGAGGTGGTTGCCGATCGTCAGCGACCCGTCGCCACCAACCGTGATGAGGGCATCGATGCCGGCGTTGTCGAACCGTTGGATCAGCTCCTCCGAACGGTCCTCCTCGACATAGGTCCCGTCTGGTTGGAGCACCGGGTACCGGGTCGGGTTCCCGCGATTGGTCGAGCCCAGGATCGTGCCCCCGGTGTGCGAGATCCCGCGCACCGTCTGTCGATCGAGTTCCATCAACCCGCCGTTGGGATACTCGTCGGGATGCATGAGGCCGTTGAAGCCGTCGCGGATGCCCACGACCTGCCAGCCGCGGTTGCGAGCGGCCAGGGTTGCTGACCGGATCACGGCGTTGAGACCGGGGGCATCGCCCCCGCCCGTACTGATGGCGATACGCGAGATGTCGTTCACGGGGTGCCAGGGTACGCCAGGGCATCGACCTCCGTGACCGACCCCGATCAGCTGTCACGTTCCGTTCACCTTCGGACGCGACAACCCGGTGTGGTTGCATGCACCGATGGACCACACCGAGCCGACGATCGACGCCACCATCGACGCCACCATCGACTTGGACGGACAGGTGGCGATCGTCACCGGCGCTTCCTCTGGGCTCGGGCGACGTTTCGCACAGGCGTTGGCAGCGAACGGCGCCCGTGTCGTGGCCACCGCTCGCCGCCTCGATCGCCTCGAAGAAGTCGCCGGTGAGATCAACCGTGCCGGCGGTGTCTGCGTTCCCGTACAGCTCGACGTCACCGACGCCGAGCAGATCGCGGAGGCGGTCGCCACCGCGGAGCGCGTCCTCGGGCCGGTTCAGATCCTCGTGAACAACGCCGGCATCCCCGACGCCCAGTACGCCACCAAGATGCCCGTGGAACTCGTCGATCAGGTGCTCGACACGAACCTGCGCGCACCGTTCCTCCTGTCGTGCGAGGTGGCGCGACGCCTGATCGACCGGCAACTACCGGGCCGGATCGTCAACATCTCCTCGGTCGGTGGGTTCCACTACGCCGGCGGCGGTGCTGCGCTGTACTCGATCAGCAAGGCGGGGGTGAACCGCCTCACCGAAGCGCTGGCCGTCGAGTGGGCGAAGTTCGACATCAACGTCAATGCGATCGCTCCGGGGCTGTTCGCATCGGAGATGTCCGACGGGATGATCGAACGCATGGGCGACCTGACGAAGGGGTTCCCCCGCCGACGCATCGGTCAGCCCGAGCACCTCGACAGCACGTTGCTCTACCTCGTCTCGCCCGCGTCGGAGATGGTGACCGGCACGGTGATCAAGGTCGACGACGGCCAGGGCCCGCGCTGAGGCGGCCGAGCGCTCAGGCCTGCGGCGCGACGAGCGCCTTGTCGCCAGTGGCCATCCTGGCGTAACGGCGAACCTGTTCGGGATCGACCGCATCGGCGAGCGAGAGCCGCATCCCGTAGGTGCTCTCGAACGTGGTGGTGATCTCGTCGGCGACGCGCTGGCGGAGCCGATCAGCCGCTTCCTGCCCGATCTCGACGAGGAACGGCGTCAACAGCCACCCCCCGATCGACCACGACATGCCGAAGTCGCGCCGGAGGATCGTCGGTCCCCGGTCGAGCCCCCCGTAGATGTACACCTGCTTGTGGGTGTCGGAGCCGTACCGGCTGAACTCCCCTGCCTGTTCGCTCGCCACCTTCTCCATTCGCGACAGGATCGTGCCGGCGAGGTCGCCGCCACCGATCGCGTCGAAGGCGATCGTCGCCCCGGTGACACGCAGTGCGTCGGTGAGGTCGTCGATGAAGGTGTCGGCACTCGAGTCGACGACGTGCGACGCCCCTTCGGCGCGCAACAGCTCGACGTGCTCGGGCTTGCGGACGATGTTGACGAGGTCGACACCGTCGTCGCGGCAGATCCGGTTCAACATCAACCCGAGATTGGACGCACCCACCGTGTGCACCAGGGCGGTGTGCCCCTCCGACCGCATCGTCTCGACCATCCCCAACGCGGTCAGCGGATTGACGAAGGCCGCCGCCGCGTCCTCGGGGTCGGTGCCGTCGGCCATCGGCAGGCACTGGCTCACGTGGAGCGTCCGGTACTGGGCGTACGCATTGCCGGAGAGGAAGCCGACCACCTTGCCGAGCAACGCCTGCGCCGCCGGCGACGACCCCGCGGCGACGACGACGCCACCGCCCTCGTTTCCCGTCGGCATCGCCTTGCCGAGCCGTGCACGCTGCGCGGCCAACGCGGCAGGGGCAACGGGAACCCCGACTGCAGGGTGCACGCCGTCGCCGGCAGGGAGACCGGCACCCGCGTCGCCGCCGGCGAACAACATGCCGAGGTCGGACGGGTTGATCGGCGCCGCCTCGATCCGCACCACGACCTGGTCGTCGCCGGGGGCGCTGACGCCGGTGCGACGGACACCGAGCGTGACGATGCCGTCGTCCGTCAGCGTCGAGCGGAGTTCGAGGCACGTGTCGGGGAAAGCGTCGGCGGTCATGGATCGCACCCTATTCGGCCCCGTTCGCCGACGTTCCTCCAGATGGGGTGATGTGATTCGCGTCGTCAGCCGCCATCCTTGGGGGCGACGACGGCCATCGCCGTTCGAAAACCATCAAACGAGGAGAAAATCTCGCATGTTGCTCGCCGCCGAATTCGGCACCGGTCAGGTCTTCTGGTCGATGCTCTGGTTCTTCCTGTTCTTCATTTGGATCATCATCCTGTTCCAGGTGTTCGCCGACATCTTCCGCAGCCACGACATGGGCGGCTGGGCGAAGGCCCTCTGGGTGATCTTCGTCATCATCGTGCCGTTCCTCGGCGTCTTCGTGTACCTGATCGCCCGTGGCAGCAAGATGAACGAGCACGCCATTGCCGACGCGAAGGCGATGGACGAGGCCCAGCGCGCCTACATCCAGCAGGCCGCCGGCACCGGCACCAGTGATGCCGATCAGCTCGACAAGCTCGCAGCGCTGCACACGTCCGGCAAGATCGACGATGCCGAGTACGCCGCTGCGAAGGCCAAGGTCCTCGGCAGCTGAGGCTGCCGACCAACGACGAAACACCGCCGTGTCGGGCCCCCTGACCTCCGCCGGGCAGGGGGCCCCGCCGGCATTCCACCTGTTGGCCAAGCCGACAGGCCCCATCTGCAATCTCGACTGCGAGTACTGCTTCTTCCTCTCCAAGGAGATGCTGTACCCGGGCGATCGATTCCGGATGGCCGACGACCTCCTCGAGACCTACATCCGTCAACTGCTCGAGGCGCATCGGACCCCCGAGGTGACGATCGCCTGGCAGGGAGGTGAGCCCACGATGATGGGCCTCGACTTCTTCGAGCGGTCGGTCGAGCTCGTCGAGAAGCACCGCAAGCCGTGGCAACGACCCGAGTACACGATCCAGACGAACGGGGTGCTGCTCGACGAGCGTTGGGCGCGCTTCTTCGCCCGTCACCGCTTCCTGGTCGGCCTGTCGGTCGACGGTCCGCGTGAGATCCACGACGCCTACCGCGTCGACAAACGCGGTCTCGGTTCGTTCGACCGCGTCATGGCTGGTTTCGAGCACCTCCGGGCCGCCGACGTCGACGTCAACGTGCTCTGCACCGTCCACACCGCCAACCAGGACCGTGCGCTCGAGGTCTACCGGTTCTTCCGTGACGACATGGGCGTCCGTTTCATTCAGTTCATCCCGATCGTCGAGCGATCGACCGAGGAGCTGCTGCAGATCGCCAACGTCGGTTGGAGCGCGTCGTCGAAGGACAAGCGCCCGCTCTACCTGCAGCAGGGTGATCGGGTCACCGAGCGCTCGGTGGGCGCCGACGGGTACGGGCGGTTCCTGATCGAGGTGTTCGACGAGTGGGTGCGGCACGATGTCGGCGAGGTCTACGTCCAGATGTTCGACACCGCGCTCGCCAGTTGGTACGGCGAGCCGGGTGGGCTCTGCATCTTCGCCGAGACGTGCGGCCTGGCACTCGCCCTCGAGCACAACGGCGACCTCTACTCCTGCGACCACTTCGTCGAGCCGGACCACCTGCTCGGCAACATCACCGACACCCCGATGATCGACCTGGTGGCATCCGAACAACAGGTCGCGTTCGGGCAGGCAAAACGCGACACCCTCCCCCGGTACTGCATCGACTGCGACGTCAGATTCGCGTGCAACGGCGGCTGCCCGAAGGATCGCTTCATCCGGACCCCCGACGGCGAGGACGGCCTCAACTACCTCTGTGCGGGGTACAAACAGTTCTTCGCGCACATCGGCCCGGCAATGACCACGATGACGCAGCTCCTGCGCCAGGACCGCGCACCTGCGGAGATCATGAACATGCCCGCGCAGCGCCGCCGCGCGGGTCCTACTGCGACGACCTGATCGTCCGATGTGGGCGAGGCACTCATGGGCATGCCGGGCGTACCGTCTGCGTTGAGGCTCACTCGCCGGGCCAGGAAGGAAGACCGTGGACACCGTGCAGCGAACCCTCGGGCCACTCGACTTCTACGTCGTGCGCCTCCCGGACCGTGACGCGCTCCCCTTCGAGGCGGTTCGCGAAATGTTGTCCCTCGTCGACGCCGAGATCGTCAGCATCATCGACCTGGTGCTGATCGAACGCTCGACCGACTCGACTGTCTCGGTGGTCGAGGCCGGACAGCTCGACCCACGCCATCCGCTGTCGGTTTTCGCAGCCGACGTGACGCCGATCCTGACGATGGTCGACCTCGATGTGCTCGCCGAGCCACTCCAACCGGCCACGTGCGTCGCGGTGTTCGTCGTCGAGCACTTGTGGGCCAACTCGCTCAATGACACGCTGGAGCACTGGGACTGCCCCGTCGTCCGGCGGGGACCGATCGCCCAGCCGATCGCACCGACCACGTCGGGTTCGCGTGAGCACCTGCCGTGGCCAGCAGTGCTGATCGGCGGCAGCACCGAACAGCGATGAGGCGGCCCCTGCCGTCGCGCTACGGTAATTCTGCCCTGTCCGCACCACCCGTGTGACCCCGACCCGATCCGAGCCAGATGAGCGCACCAGAACCGACGACGCCCGCGCAGCTCGGCGTCGCGCCTCACCGGCTCGCTCCGCCTCGCCCGCACGAATCCGCCCTCGGTCGCGAACGTCTCCTGGAGCGACTCGATCGTGTGAGCGGTCCGACGGTGCTCGTCGTCGGTGGTGCCGGATACGGAAAGTCGACGTTGTTGGGCCGATGGACCGACCGCCTGGACGATCCGGCTGCATGGCTGTCGCTCGACAGCGGTGACAACGACCCGGTCCGCCTGCTCCGCGGCATCCTGGCCGCGCTCCACACCGTCATGCCCGACGCAGGACTCCTGCGCATCGCCCGCGACGTCAGCCCCCGGTCGACGACGCAGGGACTCGCTCGGCTCGACGACCAGCTGCAGATGGCGGCACCGTTCGTCCTCGTTCTCGATGACGCCCACCTCGTCACCCACCCCGATGCCGACCGGCTCCTCGACGACGTCATCCGATCGGTTCCTCCT
>Ga0272441_10009912_pt1 | contig 14582 bp, 12 predicted proteins | sample SSMProp6N_FD_193582 | JGI IMG/M metagenome (GOLD analysis project Ga0272441, IMG submission 193582) | Marine sediment archaeal communities from Little Sippewissett salt marsh, Falmouth, MA, United States - SSM-Prop-6N | ecosystem: Environmental > Aquatic > Marine > Wetlands > Sediment ... | reverse complement strand
GGTGGATGAACAACTATCCCAGAAAAGCCCTTGGATATAAATCAGCCAAACAGGTGGCAAAAGAGCATTTACGGAATAACGGTGATTTTGGAGTTGACAGTGTCGCACTATGAGTTACAATCCACCCAGCTAGGATGTCCCTAGCTTTTGTCTTGTCACTTTTGGGTTTCGGTAGTAAAATGAGACCCATGTTTTTCGATTCTCCCACCTCAAAAAGCTGATTATTTATTTGGACAATCCGAATTCCCGGATTGTCCTTTTTTTCAAAGGAGTATTTATGGACAGACAAAACTCATTACGGTTAAAGCGTTTCGCTTTGTTTTTTAGTATAAGTATTATATATAGGATTTGTTCTTTGGGATATGCCGGTGAAGGTATGAGCCTGATCAATGAACATGCCAAGGCGACCATGCGCCTGCAAACCAAGGAGGCAGATTTAAAGAAAATCCAAAAGGAAAGGGAGGATCGAGGCCAGCACACATATAGACTACAAGGGGAGTATGACAAAGAGCAGGCGAAGCATACTCAGAATATGTCGAAGAAAATGATTTGGGAAGGCCGTCTTAATTCTGCGGTTAAAAGATTTGATCAAATGATTCTGGATAAGGAAAAGGATTTGAAGAATGCCGGCTCCGTGTTTGGGAGGGCGTATATCCATACAAAATATAAGATCAAGGAAATAAAGCTTCGTTCGAATATCAAAGAATATAATGCCAAGGTCAATTATTATTTCGGTTTGAATAGCGATAGCATGTACCGTAAAGGACAGCTGGGCAAGGAAATCGAGGATTCCCAGGATAAAAATAAAGAATTAGGCAAGAAGGAGTGGGAGCTTATAGAGGAGACCACGAAGTTACGAAGGAAGGTTGAAGACCTTGAAAATAAATTAAGAATAAAAGAAATCGAAGACCAGAAGAAATTAGAAGCTGAAAGGAAACAAAAAGAAGAACAGGAAAGAGCTGATGCCAAGAGAGAGGCTGAACTGGAAGCAAAGGCTGATAAAGGAATGAAGAATTTTCAGAATTTTCTGGATGAGCAAAATAAAGCGGCTGATCAGAGTCAGAAGGCTGACGATAAGACTAAGAAGGATGACGGCGAGGTTAAGCCTAAATGGGTCGATAAGACCAAAAAAGAAGATAAGGATAAAGGTAAAACAGAGGGTGATCAAAAAGATGCTAAAACAAAGACGACGGGTACAGACAAGGGAAAGACGCCCGGATTTGCCAGCAAGAATAAGACTTTAGCCAAGGAGGGCGGCTCGAAAACGACAAGCAAGAACAAGGGCTGGCAGCCTACGGGCAAGACCAAAGGCAGAACGGATTTGAAGAAAAGCAAGGATTGGAAGGATTATAAAATAGTTGCTATTTATGCGAAAACAGTTCCTGTTGAGGATAACGGCAAAAAATTTCAGAAACTGGCTGATATAGAATCCGCCCTGATTACGATCGAAAACAGAGGGAACCAATACATTGTTGAAGGGTATGATGCGGCTTCCATTTTAGTGGAAAAGGGATTTTTTATCAGCTATAAGCAGTTGGGCTTGATCGCGACCACCCGCTACAATCGGTTCGGCGGGTATGGAGATAATTATAAAGGGGAAGGCGGCGAAGGTCCCAGTGGCGATAGTCTTTTCGATGAAACGGTAGACGATCCCTGTTCTGCCAATAATCCAGATAATCCCTGCGTGGATTTTCAAAAGAAGTGTGCGGGCGTATCTTTAACTCCGCCTAAGGTGCCGGAGAAGAAAAAACGCCGCGGAGACACGGGCGAGACCACCGAGCAGTATTGGAAAAGAATCTGGTGCAAGAATCAGAAAACGGTCTGTGAGACTTGGCGTGCTAATGGGTGTAAATATAAGCGCGACGAGGATTTCGATAAAGGCTTTAAACGGTTCAAGGCGAGCCCGCAGGATGCGAAGACTTACGGCGGGGCATTGCTGCCCGATAATAATTAGGGACAGTTCCCTATTTCAAAATAGGGAACTGTCCCCAATTTCCTAGGAGGGGAATATGAAAGGCTTCATTATCCTGATGGTAACTTGTTTATTTTGGATCCCTGTAACAGAGGCCGCTGATTATAACGGGCTGACTCCCGGTCGCTCAAGCCGTTGGGACGCTAATAAAATCTTGGGTCAACCTATTCGCGAGGTGATTGAAGGCCGGCGGTATGAGTATGATCCCACAGCACATGACCTTAAACGACTTTCCCTGACATTTGATAAGGATACGAATCATTTAGAAACAATTTCTCTTTATTTCAAAGAATTGTATCAAAAGAAACAGGTTGAGGGATGGTTTGAGCTTGCCGGTTATTCAAAGACAACGATCGATCCTTATGGCAACCTTATCCAATATTATTTGGATGACGGGATTGCCCTTCATTATCAGGGACCGGATAGTGCCGATCCGGTTATGATGGTGAGTTATTTTGATCCTGATCTTTTTAAGGGGCCGGTTATGAAGGACGGCTCGGCTATAGTTGTTGACGGCCCGCCAAGATTAAATGATCGCGAATTATTTGGCACTCCTTCCGTTGAGCCACAAAGGGAAGAGGATGATATCTCTGAGGCAGCACCTTTTGATTGGAATGCCGGAAATACCCAGGGCCCTGAACCTCAAGCTATTTATTCAGATAATCCGGCGCGGTTAAGACCTGAAGATTATCCTGCTTATGAACCTCCAAATAGGGATGAACCCCAAAAGTATTCTGACCTTATGGCCAGAGTGCAGGAGCCGGCTTTAGATAATTCTTCATCAATAAAGGACGATGAAGGCTATCAGTGGGGATATGATGTCGGCCGTAAGCTTTCCGAGCTTTTAGTAGGGAAGGTTAAGGAGGAGGTCGCGGCTACGGGAGGCACGACGGATATTACGGCAGATGATATTTGGGGTGCGGTGGTTGACCCGCAAGGCGCGGTCAATAAGCCAGCATGGGCCCGGGCTGGCGCTGGTGGTTCTGGCGGTACATTAGGTGATTTCAAAGAAGTTGTTCAAGGCGCTTTGATATACGATAACTTCAATAAAGAAAACGCTGGCAGGGGAGTTTTGAACTATAACGGTTTTAAGGAGTGGGAGATCACCTCCGGGTCGGTGGATCTTATCGGGAATGGATTTTATGATTCAGCGCCCCAGAACGGGCTGCATGTCGATTTAGACGGAACCACGGGTAAAGGCGGGACCATGGTGACAAGAGAGGCCTTTATGCTTCAGCCGGGTACATATGAGTTGAGTTTTGATCTATCAGGTAATGCCTACAGCCACAAGGGACCGAATACGGTTAGGGTGCAATTAGGCGAGATCTTTCGCGAATCCTTTAAGCTCAAGACCGGGGATAAGTTCAGGACGATTAAAAGAATGATCAAGGTCACTAGGCCGACAAAGGCCAGGTTGGGTTTTCAGGATATTGGCAATGATAATGAGGGGGTATTTTTGGATAATGTGATCATGCATCAGTTGTCCGGGTACCCGGCGTCAAGGGTTGATAGGATATCTCCCAAACAGCAACTCCATGATGATTTTGGCGTTGACGTGCGCCAACTTATTGAAATGCCGACGATTCCAGAAGTTAATGTTGAGGAAAGGCGGGCGGTTGAATTGCCGCCTGTCCCCGGCGAATTCAACGTGGAAGAAAGGCAAGTTATTGAATTGCCGCCTGTCGGCGGGGGCTATAATGTTGAAGAGCGGCAGGTCATTGAAATGCCGACTTATTCGAGTGATTATAATGTTGTTGAAAAACAAGTGCAGGAGATCGATAATCCTGTCCCTAATGCACCACACAAGGTCAAGTATCAAGGCCGCTGGATGGTCTTTCCCTCCCGCGCTGAAAAGGAATATTTTGAGAGAACTCATGGTTTGAAATAAGGCTGGCCTACCATCTATATAAAAGTCCTCCGGGAGACACCCTGCCACATAAGCGCTAGGAGGCCGTTAAATAATGATGTTAATCAATAAACTTAGAATTATATTGGTAGTTTTTTTTGCAGCTGGTTTTTTGCTGGGCAGGATTGGTTCTGCCCGGGCCCAGCAGGCCGCGATCGAGAGCATGCTCACAAACGGTTTTAGCCAGGATGCGGCTGACGGGATTTTGGCGAATTGGTCTGAGGCTAAAAAGGCCATCGTGGGCTTAGCCAAGGTACATAAAAATAATCCAGAGAAGTTGGAAGTGCTGGTCAAGATTTGCCAGAACCGTTTCGCTGCCCGTAAGGATGCGGTGATGGGGGCAATTGATGATGCCATGAAGGCCGGCTACACCACCCCCATTGATGCCATGGTGCCGACCGGCGGATGGAAAAAGGCCTTGACCATCAATGCCAAAAATAAACCTTTCGATTTTGTTTTGGAAGCGGCTAATGCGGATATTGACGAGACATTCTTCGGCAAGATGGGGGCAACCGAGTTTGTCGTTGAGCGCACCAGCTTTCGTTATGCGGAACGGGCGTTGAAAACAAAGCTTGGGAAAACACCGGCGGATTTCAAACGCGTCAATCAGGTACTGACCAACGGTGAAGTGACGTGGTTTCCGCGCGATCCGCAAGGCCGCTACACCCCGCAATTTGAGGAAAATTTCCCCAGTGTGGTATTGGAGTCTTACCGTGGCCGTGAAGGGCAGGCAGCGATGGAGATCAATTACCTGATCAATAAGAAGAAAGGGTTGGCGGATATTATTCATTATGATGAGGACGGGAATATCATTCGAGTTATCGAGAATCAACCGGCCGAATCTGTTATTGAAGATCTGAGAACTGCCAAATACACGACCATGCAGCGTCTGGCTAAGGTCCAGCAGGATTATGGGCATAAATACGTGGATCAGGTTATTAAAAAGGGATTAAGCGGCGATGACCGGGCGGAATGGGCCGCGAAGATGCTGGAGCGCATGTACGGCGAGGAATCAGCGATCACAGGACGCAGCCTAAAAAATAATCAGCTTTTCAATCAGGCGGCCGAGGTTAAAAAGATAATGCGCACGATCAAGAATCCTCAAGAGCGGGCTGCCGCTTTGAATAAGGTTTTAAAAGGTCAGAGTCTGGATGATTTTGTTGTCCGGGCTGAGGCCGAGATGAAGTGGATGGATTTTCAGAACCGGCAGCGTGCGGCCTGGATGCTGGATGATGATCTGGGAAAGCCTGTTCAGGGCGGACGGCTTAATACTGTCATGAAAGGGATCGCCCTTATCGGACATGGGTACGTGGTTACCGATGCGTATTTAAAGGCGCATGAGGGCGAGCGGGTCAATAAGATGGCTAAGGCCTTGGCCGCCTCACTTGCGGCGGACCTGGTCGCCGGAAAGGTCGGCATGGCCGTTGGTAGCGGCGTGGGCGCGGGCGTGGGTGCCCTGGCCGGCAAGACAGCCGGCGCTGTGGCCGGAGGGGCGGCCGGGTTTGTCTCCGGGGCTGTGGCGGCGGCGATCGCGGTCTACGCGGTCAACGGTACCTGGGAATGGACTGAGGAAGGCGTGCACAGCATGCTTGAGGGGTACAAAGGCGATGACACGGTTAAGAAGATGTTTTTAAATGATAAAGGGATGATCGCAAAATTTGTGGGGATGAGCCCGCAGGAAATTAAAGATTATATTGACCGCGAATGGGAGGAACATTATCAATACGGCGGATTTTATGCCGGGCGTGGCACAGGCGAGCATGCGGATATGAAGCAATATATTTTTGAGCAGGCCATGGAGCATCAATTTTTGTTAAAGAAAGGCAAGCTTGATGCCCAGATCAGGGGGGATATCCTGCGTCAGGAGTTGGCCGCATTGGTTGAAAAGATGGATTCCGGCCAGCTGAGCCCTGAGGAATTTGAAAAGCTTAAAGAGAAGTTCGGCAAGAACACGGCTAACATGATCCAGGATAAGCTCATGAACGATCCCAAATATGCGCGTTATAAGAAGACGTTGGAGGAATTAGAAAAACAGGGCGGCAAGCCCGGAATTTGGGACCGGATGACGCAACGGTTTGATACGCGCACGCCTGAGGAGATCGCTTTTGCCGCGACGGACCGCTACAACCATATTTTTGACATGAAAGAATATATCGACGGGCTTTTAGCGGATTTTTATTCCGATGTGGGCAAATTCGATGCGGCCTTTCAGCAAGATCCCGAAACCCTCGAAGAAGGCCAGATGTCGTATCTTTTTAATGATGCCAGTTTAAGTTTTTCAGATCTTGAAAAAGATTTTAATATGTTTCAGACAACCGTGAATTTATTTTTAGCAGACTTGGAGAAATCTTCAGGGCGGATGAAAGACACTTCTGATTTTAATTATAAAAAGGGGGAAGCCAGCAGAATATTAGCGGAACTTATCGAGAAATTTCAGTCTGCCAAGGGCACATTGGCCCGCCTAGAGCGCCTCATGAAGTTAAAGCAGAAAGCGGATGAGATGAAAGAAGAAGACGATGCCGGGGATGATGACGATGATGGGGATGAAGGTGATGACGATGGGGATGGTGATGGTGAAGATGACGGTGAAGATCAGGATGACCAAGATGAGGGAGAAGGGGGTGGAGATGATGAGGGTGATGAGGATGATGATAAGCAGAAGCTTCCGAAGTTTGTGCAAAATACGGATAAGGATAAGGACAAGACGGATGATCAGGGTGATGAGGACGGCGAAACCGATGAAGGAAAAAAGAAAAAGAAGCCCAAATTTGTTTCTAAGATTACAGAAGGCGGCGATCAGGACGAGGAAGAAGACCTGAGTGGCCCCAAAGATTATTATGAGATAAAATCGATCGCCATCGAGACCGTTGAGGTCAGGCGCAACAAGAAAATCTATCAAAAGTTAAAGGATATTGATTCAGCTGTTGTGATCATGCGCATCCGCGGAGGGGATCATATTATTGACGGATATAACGCGGTTCAGTTATTGATCGAGAAGGGATATTTGTATCATGTGGCTGATGTCGGCTATGTCACAACGGAGAAATTTGATAATTTCACAGGAGAGCCTGAGTCGGTCAAGAAGGATGATTTTGTGAGTTCAGAGGACGCCGCCAAGTACGAAAGCTGCCGCAGATATCAGGAATGTTTGGCCAAATACGGTGCCGGCTTTGAAAATCGGGATCCCACGGATTATAAAGGAAAGGCTTATTGGGATATCGTCCTGTGCAAGCCGACGAAGGCGCAATGCATTAAGGAAAGTCAGGGGAAGGGGACGACGATGGATGATATTTATGGGGGGAAAAAGAAGCCTGAGAAAGGTGAGCCTAAGGAACCCGAGGAGCCCCAAGTGAGACCTGGTGGGCCCGGATCAGGTGGCGGGAGGAGCACAAGCGGCGTTTCTAAAACATGCCGGGACATGTTGCATGAATGCCGCCGGAAATTCGGCAGCAGTTTCCAGCCTTCATCGCCGACCGTACCGATGAGAGAATATCAGGAGCGTTTGAAATGTATGGGATATGACAAACAATGCGGCAGCGGGCAAGGTGTTAACATGCCCCAGCGGGATAATCGTGATGATCCGGATGATATGTTCAATGATCTAAGAAGAACGGGGTATTAATACAGACATGAAAAAAGTTATCATTGTTGGTTTATTTTTGTTTATAAGCTCTGGGGCCTCGGCCCAAACATATAAGGATGCCTTGGCGCAAAGGCAGCAGTCCTTGGAAAATCGAATCCGCATTTCTGAGCAGGAGCAGCAGGCCGTTATGCAAGAACGCCTCAAGCAGCAGGAAGAATATTTAAAGTTGAAGCAACAATTGGAGAAGGCTATCTTGGCGGAGTTCAAGGCGCTTAAGGATCCTGCGGATTTAGAGGCCCAGAAGCACCTGCTTGAAAAATCTGTTGAACAGCATCGGCAATTGCTGCATTCGTATAAGTCACAGACGGAGACGATCAAATCGGAGTTGAGCGGTATCAAGCAAGAGATGCATGGATTACAAAACCAGAAAGAGTCTGTGGCCAGAGAGATCAAGGGAATAAAAGAAGATGTGTCTTTTGAGTCTTCCCGGATGAAGGGAGAAAAGGCTACAAGCGACGTGAAGTTTGCTCCACGCAAAACATCAGAGGAAACGAAGAGAGGGACGTCATCATCCCAAGAAAAGGTCCCTCGTTTTATCCAACATTATCGATAGCAGGGGTGGGTCCTTATTCCATAAAATAGGGCTCTGTCCCCTTTGGGGGAGGTTGTTATGAAAAAAGGGGTTGTTTTTATTATTTTTGTTTTTTGTGCCTTACCGGTGCAGGCGGACACCTACCAGGGGCTTGCGGTCGGTGAGGCGACTAAGAGCATGGTGGATCGTAAGTTTGGCAATCCAATCAGGGAGGTGATCCCGGGCATCCGTTATGATTATCCGAGCCAAGAGCATGATGCGAAGCGTTTGTCCGTGACCTTTGATAAGGAAACCGGTGTTTTGGAAAGTATTAATATTTATGTCAATGGGGCCTACACCAAACAGCAGTTTATGGAGTGGCTTCAACTCAATGAACCTATGCGATCCCGCTACAGCGAGGAAGGGACCTTGATCGAGGAATATATCAACGACGGGATTGCCCTGCATTATAACGGCGCAGACGATTCAGGGCCCATAAAGTATATTCGTTATTTCAGCACAAACGCAGCCCCGCGATTTGGTGCTAGACAAAATTTTACAACCAGGGGTGAAGGACAGGAAAAGCCGGCAGACGATAATGGTTTTGCGTTTTTGGGGGTGCAAATATCCGAACACGGAGGCCAAGGCATCAAAGTCTTATCCACCATTCATGACTCACCCGCCCAACAAGCCGGTTTAAGGAACGGGGATGTTATTTTGGAGGCCGGAGATTATCCTTTTTATCAAGAGTCCATACGTCCCCGTGAATTTGCCGAGGCGGTTAAGTCCTTACCGGTTGAAACACCTATCAAATTTATTGTGGCCAGGGGTGGCCAGCAGTTTGAGGTTGGCATCACGCTTAGGTCCATGACCCAAGAGCAAAAGGAAGCCTTGGATAAACAAAATAAGGAAGAGGCCCATCAGTCTTATAAAAATGGAAGAAAAGCTTATTCCAGGAAAGATTACAAGAAGGCCATCAAATATTATCAGGAGGCGGTATCATATGACCCGGGTGAGACCAAGTACATCAAGGCCTTGGGGCAAGTATATTTTAAGCTTGGTGATATGGTGGATGCCGTCAAGGTGTATCAGCAGGCCCTTGAGGTCAGGCCCTGCCCGGAGATTTATTTGATGTTGGGCGAGATTTATCATGAGGCGAAACGGTATGACGGGGCGATCATTTACCTGGAAAAAGCAGAGCGGCTGCTGGACAAGCCCAAGGAAAATGTCCGGCTGCAGGAACTTTTAGCCATGTGTTATTTCCAGAAAGGCCAGTTTGATGAGGCGGTTGGCTATGCCCTGAATGCCTACCGCAAGAGCCGCAAGCGCTCGGTCCTGGCCTCGTTTTATCTGGCCGCCTGTTTTGACCGCCAGGGCAATGCGCGTGATGCCATGTATTATTACAAACGGTTTATTAAATTAAAACCCAAGGATGCCCGGCGGGAAGTTTTTGCGCGCACGCGCCTCAAGGAGTTAAAGAACAGCCCGCAGTACAGGCAGCAACGGCAAAAGATGCGCAAAGGGATTGTCGGCATGTTCGGGAAAATTGTTGACGGGATAAAAGATGTCAACAGTAATGCCGGCGGGACGGACACGACGGTCCCCTCAAGCCCAAACGATTCCAGCTGGGATCAGTTTTTTGATAATGGCGGGGATGATATGCAAAAATATGATGATGTCTTTACGATGCCCTCACATTAATTAATCCAAAAGTGTGTGTTTCCAGAAAATAATTATAAATTAATTTATGTTCTCGAAAGGGATGAAAAGGAGTTGTATAATCTTAATAAAGATCCCTTAGAGGTGACGAATATTTATCCTGACAATAAATCATTGGCTGCCTTGCTTCATGATCGCTAGACGAGCCTTTATTTAAGTCTGCCGTCCAAGTCCTCAGAACCATTATATGATATCTACCAAGATAAGTTCGAGATCTTAAAAAGCCCAGGCTATTTGTAAAAGGTAGGCGTAAGTTTAAGAAGGTGAACGTTGATACATTAAGGATATAAGGCATGATCGAAAAGATAGGTTTTATTTCAGCGGTTGTTTTGCCTCTGTGGAATATCCCCTTGATGATGCGCATCATTAAGCGAAAGTCATCAGAGGATATCAGTCTTTGGTGGTTGCTCGGGGTGTGGATATGCATTTTAATGATGGCCCCGGCCGGCATTAATTCTGCGGATTCTATTTGGCGGACCTTCACTTTTATGAATACAATATTGTTTACGGCGGTTGTGATCGTGTCATTAAAGTACCGCAAGAAAGGTACATAAAATTCATCAGGGATAGTCAACGCAACCCGCGAGCCAAGGAGCATGACCATGAACTATCATACGAGGTCCAGTGAACAGCGTGGAGCCAGGAGGGTTGGCTTGGCGCTTCCTGCCCAGATCAGGATCGGCACGCAGTTATCTTTGCAGGGAAAACTTAAAGACCTGTCCTTTAAAAGCGCTTTTATCGAGGTCAAGAATAGCGTGTATCTTCAGATGAACGATGAGGTAGGGTTCGCGATTCAGCGCTCTGGGCGCAGTCCCTCAGAGCCCATCCAGGGAACGGCGCGCATCTCGCGTATTGCGGCCGGCGAGGGGTTGGCGATCTATTTTACGCAGATGGATCCCGGTTCAACCAACCGCCTTAAAGAACTTCTTAAATAATTCCCCCAAGAATCCAAGGTAACCCAATACATTCCCAGATAATTTTATCTTAGGGATTTTAGTGTAAATAACCTAAGGCCCTGAGTTGATCTACATATTTTTGGTCTGGAGTATGGGGGATACTGATGTATTCATTTTGATATGGGTTGCAGGATATGAAAAAGCGGCTTAATTTATTTTGTAAAGAGCCGCTTATTTCAGGATGAGCTTTATTAAGATTGCTCCGTTCCCCAGGATCATTTGTCAGATTGTATAACCTTTTTTCATCCTCCCATTCAATATATTTCCATTCTTTATAAATGACAGATTTTCGGGGAGGGTGTTGTTTTTTATTATAATAGGGGATGACGTGTGCATACATATAACGTTCATTTGATATTGTAGAATTTTTTTTGAAATATTTTAATAAGCTTCGGCCCCTGAATTTTTTGTCAGGAATTTCGCCGAGCAGCTCACAAATTGTTGGATATATATCCATCGTATTCACATTGGCAGGGATACGTAGCCCTTGGGGAAATTTTTGGGGGTAATAGACCATAAGCGGCACATGGAGGACTTCCTGGAATAATGTGTCCCCATGACCTTTGGATCCGTGTTCCAAAAAGCCTTCACCGTGATCAGCGGTGATAAAGACAATTGTGTTATCCTGCCATTCCAATAGCTGTGATAAAGATCGAATATATCGATCGAGATAACTGATCTCACTGTCATAGGCGGCGATATCGTTTTTGAGCTTATTGCCGGTATCCTTATACCAGGGATGCTTTTGATGATACGGTGTGTGTGGATCCATGTAATGAATGTAGAAAAAAAAGGGACGGCTTCTATCAACATGGTCAACCCATATGTCTTGTATCTCATGATTTAGGTGTCGGGCACCATGATCTAAATTTTCATAAGAGAATGTCTTGAAAATATCAAAGCCCCGTGCGAAGCCTGAATTTTTACAAATGTTTATATTGTGCGAGATTCCATAGGTTTGGTACCCGGCTTTTTTAATAAATTCGCTTAAGGTTGTCAGTGTCTTGGGTATCTGGGTAATAAGAATTTCACTCTTCTCTTCCTGATTGAATTTTTCAAAGTAGGTATTTATTGTTAAACCATGTTCTAGGGGGAAGACCGATGTAAAAATCGAAGCGGTGGCTGGGGTTGTAAAAGAAGATGTTGTGTAGGCATTTTCAAATATGATGGATTGATTGGCAAGATCCGCCAGGAGGGGGGCTGTGTTCTTTTCATAGCCATAAAAAGGCAGATGATCGGCCCGCAAGGTATCAATGACGACAAGGATGATGTTGGGTTTTTGTTCTTTGGATGATGGGCCTGGCCACCCGAAAAAAAGAGGGAAAGACACAAGAATTAAGATCAAATTGCGAGTTAATTTCATTTTGAAAGGAGAATGTTGTCACATTTTAAGAGCCGGGTTTATTTTACTCTATGTCAGGGATTTGACAAGGATTAAAGAAAAAGGGCAGCATTTTTCTAGGAATGCTGCCCGGGGGGTAAAGCGGTTGATTTATTGCTGAGAAACCTCGATCAGCGGAGGGTTGATATAGGCAACGTCCGAGGGATCTCCAGGATTGCCGCCATCATAATCGTCATCAAAGGTAACTTTATTCGTGACATCAAAAGTAATGCGTAAGGTAGTCGCAACATCCTGTTGAATAGTAACCGGGCTTGTGAAGGCTGCGCCTGTCAACGTCGCGACAATAGTGCCAGCACTTTCATTTAAGACGTGGGAATAACCGGCTGGGATGTCATCCGGATCCCCGTCAGGAATCTGGAATACGCCGGTGACGGCAGGCCCTGTTGAAGAAATAGAAATTGCTTTTCCCTGAATTTCTGTAGGTTCGCCGAAATTATCATATTGGGTGGCTGTCGTGTAATATGTTGTTTCCCCGATCGTAGCTGTGGCCGAGATACTGATGTTCCGTGCGACAGTAACCCGTAACCCGTCATAGGTCCCGGGATCGATCCCGGCATTCGAAATATAAGCCCCGACCGCTTGGCCTGCGTAAATCGAGGCAATATTGAAGGCCTGAGACCCTGAGGCCACGGTCACCCACTCGCTGGTTGCGGCGTTGCGCAGTTCGACTTCTTGTATGGTTATTTGATATACCGTGGGTGTGCACGTTTCTGTAGCCCCATAAGCACAAGGAGCTATTAGAAGTATGAGAATCAAAAATAAATATATTTTTTTCATGTTTTCCCCCTTACCTGCGGCCCACTTCAATGGTGACGCCGCCTTTTTCAATATAACGTTCGACCTGGATCTCGAAATTGCGTTCAACCCTGTCTAAGGTGTGTTCCTTAAGATCCCGGTCCGGGAAGGGTTTTTCGTCAAGCTGGAAATTAGACAGTAGGTCACTAAAGGTAAAATCGGAAAAAGCCAGTTTAAAACGGCAATCGATGCGGGTGTCCGTAGAGCCTTTGTTGTCATCATAGGTTTCCAAATTAATGGTTACGCATTTGAAGGGCTTTAGTTCTCCCCTTAATTTCCATCCTTCCATGTCAGCCGATTTCTTGAAATCATAGTTGTAATAACTGCCAAAGATTTTGATCCACGGCAGGTAGGGGATGGGGCATCCGATCTCGACATCATAGCCATCAGCCGCGCGTTCATAAGTGGATTGTGAGGTGTCTTCTTCAATAAGGCGTTTGCCTGACAAGGCAAAATAAGAGTTCACGCGGGCCTCGAAAATCTTGCCGATGGCTTCCAGCCCGATGCCCTGGCGGTAATGCCGGTGCAGATCCTGATAATCAAAAAAAGTGTTAATGCCCCCCATGACGGTTTCATTCTTGAAAAGGCGACGGTAACCCAGGCCAAGGGAATACTTGCCGCGGCCATCCTCAACAGTGATGCGGTCATGGGTGAAGAAGGTGTTTGTTTTATTATCGGATTGATACAATGGCTGGACAGTTTCGAGATAGAAGTTGGGTTTGATCCCCGTTTGCAGGGTAAACCCGTATTCTGTACGTTGTAGCCATTCAGGGATTTTCGATTCGAATGATTCATCCTTTTCAGGCGGGGCCGCCCAGGCTAGATGGGCTGTAATGACCATCGTCAGCAAGAGGATTTTAATGCGCATAAAGGTATCCCCCTTTTTATGGTTACTAAAATAAGTACTATTAGTACATTAGGAACTATACACGGGCTTGTCAATATTAACATTCTTGAAATGTATCTTATTTAAAATTCTTTCTTTTTTTAACGTCGCGGTTTATACTATAAAAAATTTAGCCATAGGGCGTTATCAAAGGAGTGGCCATGAAAAATTATTTTAGGATTATCTTTCTTGTGTTATGTTTAGCAGGGCTTTTAGGTTGCGAGACGTTTAAAGGGGCGATGTCCGATATTGCCAATACGGCAACCAATATCCGGGAGATATTTACAACCGGCAAGACCATCCATGATGCCACACGATAATGATAAGGAAAGGATCTAATAATGCCACCCAAGGAATGTTTGACATGTCAAGGTTGGCCTGTTTGCCGTAAGGAAAGGCGGGCCTGGTTTTTTATCGGGATAGGGATCATTGCGACCATTTCGATTAGGATTGTAACCGTTCTGATGCATTGGGACCCTTTTTACGGGAAATTAGCCTGGTATATTGGTGTTGGGGGATTTATTGTTTTTTTTACAGAGAAGTTCCTGGCTTTCCGCACAAGGGCCAAGTTGATCGAAGAAAACAAGATTCTGGAGAAGGTTAACCAGGGGGAAGCCCTGTCGTTACAGGACCGAGCTATTTTATCTCAAATTCTTTGCCGCATCAGCTCTCACCAGGAACGGATCAATTTTCTGATTATCTTTATTTCATCCGCCATTGCCCTTGTTGTTGCCATCTACTTTGACTTCTTTAATTCTTGACAATAAATATTTTAGGCCAAGCTTTGTTTTT
>Ga0272441_10009911_pt1 | contig 14583 bp, 14 predicted proteins | sample SSMProp6N_FD_193582 | JGI IMG/M metagenome (GOLD analysis project Ga0272441, IMG submission 193582) | Marine sediment archaeal communities from Little Sippewissett salt marsh, Falmouth, MA, United States - SSM-Prop-6N | ecosystem: Environmental > Aquatic > Marine > Wetlands > Sediment ... | reverse complement strand
GAAGGAGTCAGATTCGCGGAAACGTTCATCGACAGAACACTGCCTGAAGATAATGCACCCACACGGAAACCCGGTACGGCAATGCTTGTTAAATACCTGGCAACAGGTATCGATCTTAATAATTCCTATGTTATAGGCGACAGAATAAGCGATTTGAATCTCGCAAAAAATCTGGGATGTAATTCTATCTATTTCAATAAGGAGAAATACGATGATGCTCTTCTGTCAACAAGCGACTGGAATGAGATTTACATGTTCCTTAAAACAAGACCACGACGTGCAAAAATCGAGAGGGAAACAGGTGAAACAAAAATATCTGTCGATCTCAATCTGGATGGAACAGGGAAAGCAGAGATCAGTACCGGCATCGGGTTTCTGGATCATATGCTCGATCAGGTCGCACGTCATGGAGATTTCAATATTACCATAAATGCTGAAGGGGATAAAACTGACGATGGGCACCATCTGATAGAGGATATTGCCATTTGTCTGGGTGAAGCTTTCCTGAAGGCATCCGGAAGTAAAAAAGGTATTGAACGTTACAGCTTCATACTGCCCATGGATGATTGCCTGGCACAGGTGGCTGTGGATATGGGAGGACGACCCTGGCTCGCCTGGGATGTTGAATTCTCAAATACGAAGATAGGCGAAATACCAACCGAAATGTTCTTTCACTTTTTTAAATCGTTCAGCGATAACGCAAAGTGCAACCTCAATATAAAAGCAGAGGGAGTAAACGATCATCATAAGATTGAAGCAGTTTTTAAAGCATTTGCCAGGGCTATGAAAAACGCTGTTAAAAAAACCGGCAGTAACACAATGCCTTCAACAAAGGGGAAATTATGATAGCGGTAATAAAATATAATGCGGGCAATATCAGGTCGGTCGCAAATGCATTGTCCAGGCTGGGGCAGGAATGCGTGATAACCGACAATAAAGAAGATATTTATAAATCTGACAGGGTTATCTTCCCCGGTGTGGGAGAAGCAGGATCAGCGATGAGATACCTCAGGGAAAGACAACTCGACAAGGTAATAAAAGCTCTGAAACAACCGGTGCTCGGTATTTGTCTTGGCCTTCAGCTCATGTGCCGCTATTCAGAAGAGGGAGACACAGAATGTCTCGGCATATTTGACTCCGATGTACGGAAATTTCCCAAATCTGATATTGTGCCACATATGGGATGGGATAACTTCTCCTCTGTTGAAGGAGCACTTTTCAAGGGTATAAAAACAGAAGATGATGTATATTTTGTTCACAGTTACTATCCGGAAATATCATCATGCACCATAGCTGTTTGTGATTATATTGTGCCCTTCAGTGCTGCTATGCGGAAAGATAATTTTTATGCCACACAGTTTCATCCTGAAAAATCAGCATCTGCAGGTGAACTTATGCTGAAAAATTTCCTTGAACTATGAGAATAATAATAGCAATGGATATTATCGATGGTAAGTGTGTCAGACTTACCCGTGGAGATTTCAGTGCAATGAAATCATACGGCGGTAATCCGGTTGACATAGCCAGAAGCTTTGAAGACAACGGGATAAAGTATCTTCACCTGGTTGATCTTGACGGGGCAAAAAACAAAAGAGTCACCAATCACAGGATACTTGAAAAAATCGCTTATACAACAAATTTGGCAATTGATTTTTCAGGCGGACTAAAAACTGATGAAGACCTGAAAATTGCTTTCGGATCAGGTGCACATCAAGTAACGATAGGCAGTATAGCCGTAACTAAGCCACCCCTTTTTATAGAATGGGTAAACCGTTATGGTAATGACAGGATCATCCTGGGTGCTGATTTCCGCGAAAGGAAGATTGTTACTGCAGCATGGACGGAAAAATCAGATAAGGATATAGTACCATTCATTTCAGCTTATGTATCGGCCGGACTAAAGTATGCAATCTGTACCGATGTGGAAAAAGACGGAATGATGGAGGGTCCTTCAACAGAGATATACAGGGAGATACTTGATTCAGTTGATATAAACCTTATTGCCAGCGGAGGCATATCATCCATAAAAGATGTTGAAGATATCAAAGCTGCAGGTTGTGAGGGTGTTATTGTCGGAAAAGCTGTTTATGAAGGCAGGATAAAACTAAATGAACTTACTGCAATATGCTGAAGAAAAGAATAATACCATGCCTCGATATAAGAGACGGTAGAACAGTGAAGGGCATCAACTTCATCAATATTAAAGATGCCGGCGATCCTGTTGAACAGGGTAAGATATATGCCGGAAGAGGAGCTGATGAACTGGTTTTCCTGGATATTACTGCCACAATTGAGAACAGGCAAACGCTTATAGGTCTGGTTGAGAGGATAGCAAAGGATATAAATATACCCTTTACGGTAGGAGGTGGAATCAACAGTATCGAAGATGTAGGTTTACTGTTAAAAGCCGGTGCTGATAAAGTAACCGTTAATTCCGCGGCTGTCCGCAGACCAGAACTTATAACCGAGCTTGCAGGAGAATTCGGCAGTCAGTGCATCGTTGTCGCAATAGATACAAATATTGTCCATAATGAATGGATCGTCTATGTCGATGGTGGCCGGACACCGGTACAGCTCAAGACAACTGACTGGGCCACTGATGCTGAAAACCTCGGCGCCGGTGAGATACTGCTGACATCAATGATGAATGACGGTACCTTAACAGGATTTTCAACAGAAATTACGAAACTTGTAAGCAGCAGGGTTAACATCCCTGTGATAGCTTCGGGGGGTGCCGGTACCAAAGAACATTTTAAGGAAATATTCACAGCAACAGGTTGCAGTGCAGCCCTCGCAGCAAGTATATTCCATTATGGAGAAATCGACATAACAGAACTTAAAGAATATCTTAAGAATGAAGGAATTGAAATACGAATCTGACCTCTGTGTTACTCTGTGTCTACTCAGTGTAACTCTGTGTAAGTTTTTGAATAAAAAATCATTACACAGAGGATCACAGAGGATGCACAGAGAGACACAGAGTTAATTAAAAAAGCTATGAAAAATATCAATTTTCAAAAAGGAAACGGCCTGGTGCCAGTAGTAATACAGGACGATAAAACATTACAGGTTCTGATGGTCGGTTACATGAATGATGAAGCACTCGATAAAACACTCCGGGAAAAAAGGGTAACCTTCTTCAGCAGGAGCAAACACCGTTTATGGACAAAAGGTGAAACATCGGGCAACTACCTGAATGTTAAAAGAATAATCTCAGATTGCGATAATGATGCTATACTGATTCTCGTAGATCCGGAAGGTCCTGTTTGTCATACGGGAAACACATCATGCTTCGACAACGATCTTGACAGCATGTTCCTATACAGACTTGAAAATATCATTAACCAGCGAATTGATGATAATGTCGGGGATTCCTATACAAACAAAGTATACAGGAAAGGCATAAACAAAGCTGCACAGAAGGTCGGAGAAGAGGCTGTGGAACTCATCATCGAGGCAAAAGACAATAATATTGACAATTTCAGAAATGAAGCTGCTGACCTTCTGTACCACCTCCTTATTCTGTTAAAGACCAAAGGAATAACCCTGAAAGATGTTGAGGAAGTATTAAAGGATCGTCATCAGCAGAAGGATTCAGATTAAATCTCAGTGGAACTCTGTGATAACCTCTGTGTAGCTCTGTGTAAGTTCTTGAAGAAAAAATTATTACACAGAGGACCACAGAGGATACACAGAGAGACACAGAGTTAAACATATTGGGTTATTTTATGAATTAATAATAATGACAATAGAATTCTCATTATTTTTTTGAATATTCAAATAATACATTACTTTTGTAAGCCAATATTACGAGAAGATGAATATTGTACACAATTATGCTGCTTATTCTTTTTATTTCTTTTTTTATTATAAAAAGAGATAAGGGGATTTTTGTGTATATGATATGAGTTAATATGATACAAGGTCCCCTGAAAAGGGGACTTTTTTTTTAAGGAGAATATAATAATGAAAATAGCGATCCAGGGAGAGAAAGGAAGTTTTCATGAAGTGGCTGCCAGGATATACTTCAATAATGATTCATTTGACATTTTACCCTGCACCACCTTCGACCGGACTCTCATCGCTGTTAACGACGGGAAGGCTGATTATGCAGTTATGGCTATAGAGAATGCACGGTCAGGAAGTATCCTGTATAACTATAATCTCATCAGGGAATCCGGTATGAAGATCCTGGGAGAGATAAACCTGAGAATAATACAAAACCTTATGGCACTGCCCGGACAGTCAATAATGTCAATCAGGGAGATAAGATCACATCCCATAGCCTTATCACAATGTATGACATATCTTAATAACCTGAGGGGTGTTACAATTGTTGAGAGTGATGATACAGCAGGGAGTGCACGATATATAAGTGAGAATAAATTAAAAGAGATTGCGACCATTGCTTCATCGGCCGCTGCAGAGATTTATAGACTGGAAATAATTGCCCCGGGGATTGAAACATATAAAAAAAATTATACGCGTTTTCTGGTAATGGGAAGGAAAGAAAAGGAAAACAAGGATGGTAATAAGGTATCCATATGTTTTTCAACAGGTCACAAGCCTGGTTCCCTGGCAGCAGTTCTTGTGAGACTTGCTGAACTGGATATTAACCTGTCAAAGATCCAGTCTGTGCCCCGTTTAAACGGTGAATGGGAATATATGTTCTATCTTGATCTGGAGCTGAACCCCGACCATGATATCGGACTTATAAGAAATGTTCTTGAGAATTATACAACAAATCTTGAGGTACTCGGAATATATGATAAAGGAGAAAAACTGTATGAAAGTTAAACCTGCATTGCGGATTGAAAGCGTCAGTGAGTATTACTTCTCGCATAAGCTCAGGCAGCTGGACGAGATGCGCCGGGAGGGAGTTGATATAATAAACCTGGGTATTGGCAGTCCCGACCAGCCACCTTCAGAAAATACCATTAAACGCCTTGGTGAAGAAGCTGTTAAACCAACATCACACGGCTATCAAAGTTATAAAGGTATTCCTGAATTGCGCAGGGCATTTGCAGATTGGTATAAAAAATACTTCAACGTTAACCTGAATCCCGAAAATGAGATTCTTCCACTGATGGGAAGCAAGGAAGGTATAATGCATATCAGCCTGGCATTCGTTAATCCCGGTGATGATGTTCTTATCCCGAACCCGGGCTATCCTACTTATTCATCGGTAACAAAACTGGCAGGTGGAAATATAATTTACTATGAACTGAATGAAAAAAACGGATGGCACCCCGATATTGAGAAGATAGAAGACAGTGATTTATCAAGGGCGAAAATAATGTGGGTTAATTATCCACACATGCCTACAGGTGCAAGCGGATCATTGAAGATGTTTGAGGAGCTTGTGGCATTCGCCGCCAGGCATAATATTCTTCTTTGTAACGATAATCCCTATAGTTTTATCCTCAATACCAACTATATAAGTATCCTCGCAGCCGATGGGGTAAAAGAGATTTCCCTTGAACTGAATTCCCTGAGCAAATCGCATAATATGGCAGGCTGGAGGATAGGTATGGTTGCAGGACAAAATGATTACATCAACAGTATCCTTAAGGTAAAAAGCAATATGGATTCAGGAATGTTCAGGGCTGTACAGATGGCTGCGGTGGAAGCTCTTTCCAATCCCCCGTCGTGGTACGATAAGGTGAACAGAGTCTATAGTAAACGAAGGAAAATAGTTGAAGAGATAATGATTATGCTCGGATGCACGTTCAATGATTCACAATCAGGTTTGTTTGTGTGGGGCATGATACCTGACAGTGTTCCGGACTGCGAAACATTTGTCGATGAAATACTTACCAAGACCGGTGTTTTTATCACCCCAGGATTTATATTTGGCAGTCAGGGAAACCGCTATATACGTATTTCGCTGTGTGCAGACGAAGAAGTACTGTCGGAAGCAAAGGACAGGATAGAAAAATATATGACAAACAACAGAATTATATACCCCCCAACCCCCCTAAAGGGGGGCTAAAACCAGTAACTAAAATGATAATTACAATAGCAGGAATAGGGCTTATTGGAGGGTCGCTCGCACTCGACCTGAAAAAGAGGAATTTTGCCGACAGGATCATTGGCGTCGATACCAATATCCAGCATCGCAACATAGCTGTGCTGGGAGGAATTGTGGATGAGACTGACTCACTTGAAAAAGCTGTCGACAGAAGCGACCTTATACTTCTCTGTACACCGGTAAGCTCAAACAGCGAAATGCTGCCTGCTATTCTCGACAGGATAAAAGGCACAACAAAAGTGGTAGCCGACATGGGATCAACAAAAGCTTCGATGGCAGATGCCTCAAAGAATCATCCCGCCCGCGGCAGGTTTGTGGCAGTACACCCTATGGCAGGTACCGAATACTCAGGTCCACTTGCTGCTATAGGCAGACTTTTCGATTATAAGAATGCAATTATCTGCGATCCTGAATTGTGTGACAATGACGCTATTGATCTGGTAAAAAATATGCTCAAAGTTCTCAACATGAATATTGTCTATATGAACTCCTATGTCCATGATATTCATGTGGCTTATGTTTCACATATCTCGCATATAACATCATTCTCGCTGGCCCTCTGTGTTCTTGAAAAAGAAAAGGAAGAAGATAACATACTGACACTTGCGGGTGGCGGTTTTGAAAGTACTGTCCGTCTGGCCAAAAGCAATGCCGAGACATGGGCTCCGATATTTTCGGAGAATGCCGGATATATTATTGAAGTAATTGATACATATATAGAAAAAATGAAGCTCTTCAGGGAGATGATGGTCCGGAAAGATATGGAGGGATTAAAATCACTGATGGAAGAGGCAAATAAGATACAGAAGATATTAAATTAACAGGCTGAACATGGTAGTAAAACTCGATACATCACCGATAAAGGACTGGAAAGGCTACAAAGGCAGACCCTTTCTCATAGCAGGTCCGTGCAGTGCCGAAACCGAAGAACAGGTAATGGATACTGCCAGGCAACTGGCACAGTTAAAAAAAGTATCTGTTTTCCGTTCAGGTATATGGAAACCGAGAACACGGCCCAATTCTTTTGAAGGGATAGGACTTGAAGGATTAAGGTGGCTTAAGAATGTAAAGGAAGAGACCGGGCTTCTTACAGGTATTGAAGTGGCAAACGAACGACATGTATATGAGGCACTTAAATATGGTATAGATATGCTGTGGATAGGCGCCCGGACTTCTGTCAGTCCTATTACGGTACAGGAAATCTCAAATGCCCTCAGCGGTGTTGATGTGATTGTACTCGTCAAGAATCCTGTAAACCCCGATCTTGATTTATGGATAGGCGCCATAGAACGTATTGCCAGTGCAGGCATAAAGAGACTGGGGGCTATACACAGAGGTTTTTCTGCCTATGAGAAGACAACATACAGAAACCAGCCTAACTGGCAGTTACCAATCGAACTCAGGCGAAGGATGCCTGATATCCCGCTTATATGCGATCCAAGCCATATTGCGGGAAGCAGGCTCTACATACACGAGATATCACAAAAGGCTCTGGATCTTAATTATGACGGATTGATGATCGAATCACATAATGATCCTGACAAAGCCCTCAGTGACAGGCTTCAACAACTTACTCCGGATGAACTGAATGAGCTGCTGAGCAGGTTGATACTGCGTAATCCTTCAACATCCGACCCTAAAATACTCGATGTTCTAGGAGAACTGAGGCAACAGATCGATATCTATGATGACCACCTGATCGACCTTATAGAACAACGTATGAAAGTGGCAGAAACAATAGGTCATTATAAAAAAGAAAATAATATTACTATCTTACAGAGTGTCCGCTGGGACGAAATTGTAAAAAGGGCCATGAGTCAGGGACAGGCTAAGGGTCTCAGCACCGAACTTATTGATACAATTTTCAAGGCTATACACCAGGAGTCGATCAACCACCAGATGAAGATCATGAATAATGGTGTTATTAAAAAAACGAAAAAAACATAAATCCTTATGGATATAGTAATAGAACCATCGAAGGTTTCAGGTGATGTTAATGCTCCTCCGTCGAAAAGCATGACACAGCGTGCTATTGCTGCAGCACTTCTGGCCAATGGTGAGACTACTATTAAAAACCCATCAGGATGTGACGATTGCCTGGATGCTTTGAATATGGCTGCAACACTTGGAGCAGAAATCAAAAGCAGAGGTAATAACCTGATAATCAAAGGATCAAATGAGATCAGGGGAAAAACACTTAATTGTGGAGAATCAGGACTGGCAATCCGGATGTTTTCACCGATAGCAGCTTTGAACGATGAAGAGATAACACTTACAGGAAAAGGTTCCCTGGTAAACAGACCCATGTCGATGATAGAGGAGGCTCTCAGTCAACTGGGTGTGAAATGCAGCAGCAGGGACGGATTCCTTCCCCTTATAGTGAAAGGCCCGATGAAAGCCGGAAAATGTGATATAGAAGGTTCTGTCAGCTCACAGCTCCTTACCGGTTTACTTATTGCCCTTCCAGTATTGGATGATGACTCGGAAATACATGTAAGAAACCTGAAGAGCAAGCCTTATATTGATATGACACTCCGGGTACTTGATAAATTCGGTATAAACATAAAAAACAGCGAATACAAAATATTTACAATAAAAGGCAGGCAGAAATACACTCCCACAGAGTTTACAGTTGAAGGGGACTGGAGCGGAGGTGCCCTTCTTCTGGCTGCAGGAGCCATTAACGGAGAACTGACTGTGAACGGTCTTCACCCTGACAGCAGCCAGAGTGATAAAGCTATACTGACTGTTCTCGATCTTGCCGGTGCCAGGATGAGTATAAAGGAAAACTCGGTAAAAATCTTTAAATCTGTAATGCGTCCGTTCGATTTTGATGCAACCGAATCGCCGGATCTTTTCCCTCCCCTGACAGCCCTCGCCGCATACTGCAAAGGTACATCCTTAATAAAAGGAGTATCACGTCTTGCCCATAAAGAGAGCAACAGGGCAAACGCCCTCAAGGAGGAATTCCGGAAAATGAACGTAAGAATCGATATTGAGGGAGATAACATGCTGATCACCGGCGGAAAGGTGATGAGTACGGTTGTCGACTCACACAATGATCACCGTATTGCCATGGCCGCATCTGTGGCAGCATTAGGTGCTTCCGGAAAGATAACAGTAAGGGATTACCAATGTATTGCCAAATCATACCCTGCCTTTTTTGATGATCTTAAACATATGGGTTCCAGGGTTTATGAATAATACAATATAAAGTACTCTGAGCTAATAATTTATTTAATATCAATATAAATAGTAAATTTTTTATATTTTTTTATTGTGATTTAAAATTTTTATTTAGCTTTGCATCCATGATAATAACAAGGATATATGGTTGGTGCTGGTGCAGCTTAAGAATTGAAGCTGTGAAACAGGCCATTGTATAACCTTTTATAAGATATTGATTTTTTACAGGCACGCTTCTCACAGCGTGCCTTTTTTGTTTAATAACCTTAATAAATATTTGAAATGAAAAAGATCAGAAAAATTTTGTTAAATGAAAGCGAGATGCCCAGACAATGGTATAATCTGGCAGCCGACATCAAAGTTCCACCCTTTATGAGCCCCGATGGACCGGTACCACAGGAGGCATGGGCACCTGTTTTTCCAATGAATCTGGTTGAACATGAATACAGTACGGAACGCTGGATAGATATCCCTGAAGGAATACTTGAAATACTAACGAGATGGCGTCCTTCTCCATTACACAGAGCCTATGAACTGGAAGAGGCCATTGGTACTCCTGCAAGGATCTACTATAAAAATGAAAGTTTATCTCCTCCCGGCAGTCATAAACCTAATACAGCTGTTGCCCAGGCCTGGTATAATAAAGAATTCGGAATAAAACGTCTGACAACTGAAACAGGTGCCGGACAGTGGGGCAGTGCCCTCGCATTTGCCTGTTCACTGGTTGGACTCGAGTGTAAAGTTTACATGGTAAGGATAAGCTTTGACCAGAAACCTTACCGTAAACTCATGATGCAAACCTGGGGTGCTAACTGTGTGGCAAGTCCAAGTAACGAGACACAGGCAGGGAGAGCCATACTGGAAAAAACTCCCGATACACCCGGAAGTCTTGGAATAGCTATCAGCGAAGCAATTGAAGCCGCTGTTACCGATACATCAGGACAAACCAGGTATTCGCTTGGCAGCGTATTGAATCATGTGATGATGCACCAGACCATCATAGGTCTTGAAGCTAAAAAACAGCTTAAGATCGCAGGCGAAAAGAAAGTTGATGTAATTGTCGGTTGTGCCGGAGGAGGCAGTAACTTTGCCGGACTTGCCTTTCCATTTGTATATGATAAGATCAATGGCGATGAGATTGATATTATCCCTGTTGAACCTGCATCATGTCCTACATTGACCAAAGGTCCCTATGTATATGATCACGGCGATACAGCTAAAATGACACCCCTGGTAGCTATGTATTCATTAGGTCATAACTTTGTTCCGGCACCTATACATGCCGGTGGTTTACGGTATCATGGCATGGCACCTCTTGTAAGTAAAGCTACACAGGAAGGCCTTCTTTCTCCTATGAATTTAAATCAGTTAGAGAGTTATGAAGCCGGTATACTGTTTGCCAAAACAGAAGGTATTATTCCTGCTCCTGAAACAACACATGCCATTGCTACAGTAATTCGTGAAGCAAAAAAAGCAAAAGAGGAAGCTAAGGAAAAAGTAATTCTGTTTAATTTCTCCGGCCACGGACTGATGGACCTTACAGGATATGAAAAGTATCTTAACGGACAATTACAAAATTATGAATTACCTGATGATGTTATAGTTGAAAACCTTAAAGAGATTGCAGGCTATCCATTACCATCATAAGTTACCTGCTCAGGACTGTAATACCGAAGGTATATAATGAATAATAAAAGGTATTAATTTGCATATGTAATAGTCAGAAAGTAACTGCAAGGCTCGCAGGGTCAAATACTTAAATCCTCTTCGCTGCGTTTCTTGCGGTTACTTTTTTCTTACATACTGAAAGCAATAATCAGTATGCTTTCGAAAACTCTTCAAATATCTTATCGGCCTCCCCGGGTGTGAGTTCGGATCCCGATTTAATATAAAACCTGTGATTCAGGGTCATTGATTCTCCCTTCTCAAGGTTGTAATTCCTTGGTTCCTGGTCCGGATCATAAGATTTCTGTCCCAGGTTATTAAATGAAAACAGGCCATAGCCGCGTGCATGAGCATAAGCCGGATAACCCGGATTACCGGGATGATCAAATATACCGAAAGTTATCAGTGTATTATTCTTTGTGCCACTCAGAAGTACCCAGTCATTCCTGGTTCCCCATACATCATTACCTTTTAGTCCCTGACTCGATAAATACATACCTGTAACACCGGTATTGTCAATTGCTGCTACCGTAGTAGGATTCCCCTTATCATCAGTAAAAATGAGAGGCTGGTCTGAAGGCATTTCAAAGGCTCTGTCGACCCTTATTGCAAACATACCCTCCTTATTATCAAGAATCGTTACTGTTCCGTTTACTGCTGTTAGTGTGGTAAGATGATCTATGGTCCTTGTATTTTCTGTTGCAGTAATAACATATCTGGTTTTTTCCTCCAGAATGGTATTTCCATCATTATCACACCAGTCAGCAACCACCTCCAGTACTCCCTTTTTGCCGCTTTCGGCTTTAACTATGTCACGGACAACAATATGTCCATACTCGTCTTTTCTTTCGGGAGGAATGGCAGATGAGTTATTCCAGAAATCTTTCCCATTGATGCTCCCATGATTGAACCATAATCCAACCTGGTGAGGGTGATCGACACGTTCTCCTTTTCTTGGCTCAAGAGGAAAGCCCCTTGTTATTACCGATCCGTCAGGTGCATTTACAGGATAAAGAAATGGTTTTTCATAATCCTGACCATACTGGTACGAAGTAAATAGATCTCCATCAATAAGAATATCTATCCTGTCCATATTCTCAATCATTACCAGCTTTACTTCTTTGGTATCAGAAGGCTGGCAATTCAATATGGTGACAAAGAAAATTGCAGTAACAGCTATTATGCTGTATCTCCGGCACTTAAGAGCCAGATAATTTAATATCTCTTTTGGGATTGACATGATATAACTTTTAAAATTAATAATCATTATCCTGACTTCTCAGGTAAAATTAATCTAATTCACCTTCATTACATAACAAACATATTGCTTTTTACTCCCTTATTTCCTTAAAATATTATTTTTGTTATACACAATATTATTATGAAAGCAGAAAACAAACCAGCGTCAAAGCGCTTATATTCACTTGATGCCCTTCGTGGATTCGACATGTTCTGGATCATGGGGGGAGAGGGTTTATTTATTTCCCTTGCAGCTATTACCGGTTGGCCGGTCTTCAAATGGTGTGCCACACAGCTTGATCATGTACCATGGCATGGCTTTACTTTTTACGATATGATATTCCCGCTTTTTCTTTTCATAGCAGGTGTATCATTCCCTTTTTCGCTTAAAAAACGATTAGCCAATAATGAATCGAGAAAGTCGATATACAGGCATGTTATTTATCGCGGACTAATCCTTGTAGTCCTGGGTATAATTTATAACAACGGGCTAAGATTCGATTTTGCGGAAATGCGTTATGGCAGTGTACTCGGACGTATTGGTCTCGCATGGATGTTTGGTGCGATTATTTTCATGAATACAAAACTTACAGCCAGGATAATCTGGTTCTGGGGTATCATACTTGTTTACTGGCTGCTGTTTGTTTTGTTCCCCGCCCACGATCTTGGTTCAATGGATAAATTCTCGCAGGAAGGAAACCTGGCCAGCTTTATCGACCGCATCCTTATGCCGGGAAGACTTTACAGGGGGAACCATGATCCCGAAGGTATTCTAAGTACCTTGCCGGCAATATCTACAGCTCTGCTGGGTATGCTTACCGGGCAATTCATGCTTTCAGGATATTCGGAAGATAAGCCCCTGAAAAGGGTACTGTATATGTCCCTTGCAGCCGTTACACTGATGATTATAGGGAAAACCTGGGATCTTGCCTTTCCGATAAACAAGAATCTGTGGTCAAGCTCTTTTGTTTGCTGGGTTGGAGGTCTCAGCCTTTTGCTTTTCACTGTATTCCATCTGATAATTGATGTCTGGAATTTCAGGAAATGGGCTTTCTTTTTTGTTGTGATCGGAATGAATCCCATTACTATATATCTTGCCCGAAGAATCATCAGTTTCAGACATGCCTCGGGATTCTTCTTCAATGGTTTTGCTGATCTTCTTCCCGAAGTCTGGGCTCCCTTTGTCGAAGCTGTAGGTGTAACTGCAGTAGGATGGGTATTCCTCTGGTTCCTATATAAGAAGAAGATCTTCCTAAAAGTCTGATTGTAAGATGAAGATCAAATCACTTAAGCTGGCACGGATTTGATTGTTAAGTAGCTGGCACGGATTTGCAATCCGTGCCTCCCCGCTGGTGCAGATTTGCCCCCGCTGGTGCAGATTTGCCCCCGCTGGCGCGGATTTGCAATCCGTGCCTCCCCGCTGGTGCGGATTTGCAATCCGCACCCCCGCTGCTCCTAAAATTACCGGTAGGTCCTCATTTTCACCGATTCCAACACAATATCCAGATAATTACTCAACCCAGCATAATTCCTTGCCGAACTGAAAATATAGTCTTCAGGCCTTTCTACTATCAATTCTTTTACAGGATTATTATGAATATAATCCAGTTTTATATCAAAAAATTTGTTTGACTGGATCATCTCTGCATGATTCCCATCCTGCCAGACCTTATAATTCTGTATCTTACAGTAATGTTTACCTGATTCTTTAAAATAAGAGAGCATCCAGTCTTTTCTGCTTTCTTGATTATTTATTATTTCATTTATAATAGTTTTTGAGGTGAATTTCTTAAAATCTCTCAGAATATCAGACAATGTTATTTCTCCTTCTGCTTTGGCTATAAGATGAATATGATTCGACATTATACAATATCCAAAAATCACTAATCCTTTGTGTTTTTGACAATGTTTCAGTGAATCAATAATAATAAATTTGTATTTCTTATTTGTAAAAACATCAACCCATCCCATAACTGTTAAAGTCAAAAAATAGGCTTTGCTGTGATCCCAAATTTTATATTTATCTGACATAGCACGAGGTATTTAATATCCAAAAATAATAAATAAAACAATAATGTGTTGATTACTTAATTTGACATGTTTGTAAAATCTTAACCACTAGCAGGTTGGCACGGATTACAAATCCGCGCCAGCGCTTTTTGGTATATCCGCGCCAGCATTTTTGGGAATATAGTAATATTGAAAATGTATTTTATCTTTATATTTATTATAAAATATATTCATCCTGTAAAACAATCATAATATGAAAGCTAAACTGCTTATTATTATTGTTATACTTTCACATACTATTATCGCCCTACCACAGAAGACACAGCTATCCTGGCCGGATATAACACGTGAGAACAAGCCATGGACCCGCTGGTGGTGGCCCGGAAATATTGTTTCGCCCGGAGATATAACAGCTAACATGGAAAAATACAGCGAAGCAGGCCTGGGGGGAC
>Ga0272441_10009910_pt1 | contig 14584 bp, 13 predicted proteins | sample SSMProp6N_FD_193582 | JGI IMG/M metagenome (GOLD analysis project Ga0272441, IMG submission 193582) | Marine sediment archaeal communities from Little Sippewissett salt marsh, Falmouth, MA, United States - SSM-Prop-6N | ecosystem: Environmental > Aquatic > Marine > Wetlands > Sediment ... | reverse complement strand
GATATATCCGAAAATAAAATTTCAATTCTTTCTCCTATAGGAAGCGAGATTTTAGGGTACAGGGTGGGGGATGTCGTTGAGATTGATGTGATTGCCGGATTGAAACGTTTGAAGATAATGGATTTAATCTATCAACCCGAAAGATCGGGAGATTTTGATTTGTAGTCTTTTTATTTTAAGCGGAGGATTCCCTTAAAAGGGGAAAACTCCCTTGAGATTATAATCTCGGGGGGAATGTGCTCCCTTCAAAATAAAGTTTCTTTCATCGGTTTGTTCTTTTATTGGTCGGTTCAAGAACAGGGAGTATCTATGAAGGAACTTTCAGGGCAGGGAAAATATTTTTCTCTGCCCTTAGTCTTTCGGTTCAGCGTGGGGAGGTGGGGGGCTTAGTGGTGGTAAGAAAATATTCCCTGTCAAATTTCATAAAAATGGATATTTGAAAGGCGCTCCCCAATCTAATCAATCTCACAATCTAAAAAATCAGTTGACACTTCCATTGAAAATCACTACAAATCTATTAAACAATAGCCAAGCATTCCGATCAATTACATGGCTATGACAGTTGTTCAATTGTTGTGAACCGGTTATGATATAAAATTTATGCGCCTTTTTTTCTTTAGTCTTTTCCCCCTTTGGATAGTTCTTCTTTTATTTATTTTTCTTCCCGCCGCCTGGTCAGCGGAAGAACCTCGCGTCTCCTCATTGTTGCCTTCAGCCGATACCAACCTGCTTACGATTGAATATCCATACAACAATACGCTCTTTCCGATCGATATCACCGCACCGACGTTTCGCTGGCGTGATGAAAATTCAATTTCAAAATGGCGGCTTGAGATTGAATTTAATGATGGGCAATCGCCTCTAAAAATCGTTTGCGACCAGAATCGATGGTGTCCGGAAAACAAACTGTGGACGAACATCAAAAGACGCTCTTTGGAAAATACCGCTGTCCTGACCGTCTTTTCCCTGGATTTCAACGGTCGGGCAATCAAAAACCGTCAAACCGCTATCCATTTTACCACCTCCAATGACCCGGTTTCAGCCCCGATATTTTATCGGGATGTCCCGCTTCCGTTTCGTCTCGCTTTTATGAAGATCGATCAAATTAAATGGAAACTCGGCCATCTCTCTTCCGAGAAGCCGCCCAAAACGGTTCTGGCAAATCTCCGGGCTTGTGCTAACTGTCACTCCTTTTCTGCTGATGGCAGCCTCCTGGCAATGGATGTTGACTACGGCAATGACAAAGGTTCCTATATCATCAGCCCCATCGAAGAGGAGGTCAATCTTCAGCCGGAAGAACTCATCTCCTGGAATGATTATCGCCCTGACGATGGAGACAAGTCCTTTGGTTTTCTCTCCCAGATATCTCCGGATGGTCGGTATATTGTCAGCACGGTAAAAGACAAATCCGTTCAACTCCCGGTTAAAGGCATTGATTATTCCCTCCTTTTTTTTCCGATTCAGGGGACCTTGGTGGTGTTTGACCGGAAAACCAAAGAACTGTATTCGCTGAGCGGCGCCGATAACCCGGATCTTATTCAGACCAATCCCGCCTGGAGCCCGGATGGAAAATGGATCGTGTTTGCCCGGGCCCAAGCGGATGAGTATGTCGACATTCAGAAAAAGTACATTGAAAACAAAAAAAAAGTCCGCTATGATCTCTACCGAATTCCCTTTAATGAGGGCAGGGGAGGAACGGCAAAACCGCTTGCCGGGGCGTCATGTAACCGGAAAAGCAATTTTTTTCCAAAATATTCACCGGATGGAAAATGGATCGTCTTCTGCCAGGCGGAGAGTTACATGCTGCTCCAGGCGGACAGTCTGCTCTATATTGTACCCGCCGACGGCGGTCAGCCGAAATTGATGCGCTGCAATCACCCCGGCAATATGAATTCCTGGCACAGTTTTTCTCCAAACAGCAGGTGGCTTGTTTTTTCATCCAAGGTCGACAGCCCGTATACTCGGCTGTGGCTTACCCATATTGATCAACGGGGAACGGACAGTCCGCCGGTGCTGCTTGAAAATTTTATTGCAGAAAAACGCGCGGCCAATATTCCGGAATTTGTAAATATCAAAGAAGGAGAGCTGCAAGCCATCCACCAACATATATTTGAAAGAAAAAAAGACAGGTAACTTAAAAACAACAATTTATAAGGAGGAGAATTGAATGAAGATATATTTTCGGCAGATTTGTTTGATGTTCATGGTCTTTCTGTTGTTTTCCGGGACCGCTTTTGCAGCTAATTACATTGTTGCAGGCGCTTCAAATTGGCCTGCTGCCAACGGTTTGTATGTTGAAAACGGGACCAGCGATACCGTCCCCAGGTATATCAAAGGGAATTGGATTCTGGAACGGCATGTGGGTACATGGTATATTGAGCAGGGTGATCCGTATAGTATGCATGTCAATGTTTATTCAAACAATAACCATTCCGATCTTCCGCCAAATGATGGTGGATGGAGTGAAGAAACCACCATTCCCACTCGTGTACCGGGCCTGACCGTCACGTTAGACCCCTCAAGCATACCCTCTCTGAGTACCTGGGGGATTTTGATTATGATCGCGTTGTTGAGCGGCATCGCGATCGCGGTTATCAGGAAAAGAAATTTCTTGGATACCGGTACATCGGCATAACCAGGTACCCCAACGATCTTACTATTTTCGAGCTATTCAGGCCGGAAAGCTAAGAGAGCTTTTCGGTCTGGATTTCCAAACAAAAGAGATAGATAACTTTAAAGAAGACATTTATAAGGAGGAGATTTTTATGAAATCAGGTTTCCGACAGGTTTGCGTAATCGTACTGGTGTTTCTGTTTTTTTCCGGGACGGCTTTGGCGGCCAATTATGTTGTTTCCGGGGCTCCGGATTCTGATGCCAACGGTGTGTATGTTCAAGACGGTACCAGAGATGGCGTTCCCAAGTATAGCAAAGAAGGGTATTCTCATCTGTATCGGCAAGAAGACGGGAGTCATTCATGGGCTATTAATTTTGGTTATGGTCATCCGCATACTATGACGGTACTAGTTTATACAAACCCTAGCAATTCCGATCGACCGCCAAAGGACGGCTGGCAGGACCCGTTCGATAACCCGGTCGACCTGATGACCATCACGTTAGATCCCTCAAGCATACCCTCTTTGAGTACCTGGGGCGTTTTGATTATGCTCTCGTTGTTAATCGGCATCGCGATCAGGGTTATTAGAAAAAAGAACTTTTCGGATACTGCTGCCTCGGCGTAACCGTTACCCAAAAAACTTTAATGTTTCATCGCTATTCAGGCCGGAAAGCAAAGAGAGCTTTCCGGCCTATTTTTTTCTACAACCGCGATTCCATCAATTTCAAAGACCAGATCACCCCGGCAGATGTCCCCCTGCAAATATAGACAGGGGAATTGAAACCAGCCCCGATCTCGAACGATTTCCTCAAACAATTTTTTATCGGAAACATTTTTAAAAAACACGCAGGCATGGGCGATATTGTTAGAATCCGCACCATAATTTCCGAGAAATTTCAAAAAAAGGTCCATCGTATATTCTATCTGCTTTTTCGGGTCATCGATGTAAAGAGAATTCCCCTCTTTATCGATACTCGCGGTTCCGGAAAGATGAAGGATGCGATAATCCGGCCAATCGATAACAAAACCGCGGGAAAAATCAGAACCATAGGTATATGCTTCCGATTGCAGCGGATTATGCATCGGTTTTAGAACCGGAAATGTGCCAACCGTTTTGACGGCAACCGCGTCAAGCGTCGCCCAATCGCTTATCGACCGCCCTTGGATCCCGGTGCTTGCCGGGTACGCGATTTTTTTATCCTTTTCTGCAAAATTATATTTTTGAAACTCATTTGTTCGCGCCGTATTCAGTGATTGATACACTGCGAGCAATCGGGGTATGTATATCCAGGTGCGAACCAGATCGTTTATCTGAAACCCCGCCTGATTAAGCATTTCGCCTACATTGCGAAACAAGCGGTTCCATTCTGATTCACCATTTGTCTCACCTGGGGAAGCATCTTCAGGCTTCCCGGTAATCGACAATAAAAAAGACTGCTGAACGTCTTTTGTTTTGATTACTTTACCGATGCATTTATGAGAAAAAAACAGATTATCCACTGTCACCATTGATTTCTGATGGATTTGAATGCCGTACAGATGGACGCCACCATACCGGGAATGGGGGTCCGCCGGGGTCCCCTGGATATAGGTTAGGGGGACATCTGAAAAATCATTGGTAAAATCTTTGTATACTGATGAGCGAGTCTTTATGAATTCATGATAATAATCTAAGCGCCCAAACACCTTTTCATAAATCGGGACAATCCGGTTGTTGTGAAGAAACCCAAGAAGCCGGTTATATTCTTCAGTAAGCTCACTATTATCGGAGGTTTTTGACAAGTCGCAGGTTATAAAAAATTCAGAAAATAATTGTCCTTTCCCAATCTTCACATTCAGATGTTCCGCGTTTTGCATAACATGAAATCCCTTTCAGTTAAAGTATTCCAAAGTGATCGATCATAAGAGAGTGTATCGAAAAACTTCGTACATTTTCATTCCGGCAAGGGCGGGGCGATGCCGGGGATTTGTTGATTATAATAAAAAAAACAATTTTTTTCCAAAACCACCACGTTTTTAAAAGGATCTTCCGAACGATTCATTATTATGTCGGGTTTTTTTCGTATCGTGAGGCGATCACAATATCAGTGCCCGGCAAGGTGATTGATGGAAAGATTGAGTATTACCATCTTAGCTCCATTAAGACAAGACACGATATTCTTGAATGAGCCGAGAGTGACGTTGCTTCGGTAGAGGGAAGGAACCGAGAAAGAAACAAGTTTTTCCTAAAAACTTGACAAAAACGATACAAATTTTGTTACAGTAATGTTGTGCTATAGTATGGAGAGGCACTTCTTCCACGACAGGCAAGGCTGAGAAGAAAATAATTGTTAATCATGACAAAAAGATAGGTAAGTGTTGGTAATTGAGATGACTGATTCAAAGAACAAAACTCAAAACACCCATGATTTTCGAAAAGATTCAGCGCTTGAGTCTGATCCTGCCTGTCCGTTCTGTTTCAAAAATGTTCGACAGCGAATCGTTGCCGAGCTTGATTCTGTCTTTGCCATAAAAGATAACCACCCGGTCACTCCGGGGCACATGCTTGTAATCCCCTGGAGGCATACCAAAGACTTTTTCAATATGACTTCACAAGAAAAAAAGGACGCCGGGAATCTTCTTCAAATTCTGCAACAACGAATTTCTGAAAATGATTCTTCAGTAACCGGATTTAATGTCGGCGCCAATTGCGGCATATCGGCAGGGCAGAGTATCATGCACGCTCACATCCATTTGATACCAAGAAGAGACGGTGACACACCAAGACCAAAAGGTGGCGTTCGAGGGGTGATTCCAAAAAAGATGGGCTATTAGCATCTTCGCTTCCCTCTCCTGAGGGAATTGGAAAGAAAACGAAACGGAGACGAACGGGGGGATGACCAAGAATTTCTTTGCCCAGTGATAAGGTATAAGGTGTCTTTGCTTCTGTTGCGACATCGATAGGCCGTTCTCCCGATGGATTGAGCCTTTTGTTCACGGTTTCCCCAGCCGCAACGACTCGGTGGCGGCAGAAACATAAGGCAGATAGATACAATGGAAATATTACAAGCGTCAATGACCGATGCGGAAGAAATTTTACAACTCCAGAAAACAGCGTATCTCATCGAGGCTGAACGCTACCATGATTATACGATACACCCCCTCAGACAGACGCTCGCGGAAATCAAGGAACAAGTGAAAACAATGATAGTCTTGAAGGCTGTCTCGGATGGGAACATTGTCGGCACAGTCAGAGCATATAAAGAGAGCGAAACCTGTTATGTCGGCAAACTGGCGGTCCTACCTGAGAAACAGAATCAGGGTATCGGAACCGCTTTAATGCAAGCGATCGAAAAGTATTTTCGCCCAAAACGGTTTGAGCTTTTTGTCGGTTCGAAAAGCGACAATAATATAAACCTTTATCAGAAATTGGGATATACTCCTTATAAATCGAGCCGCTATGAATGCGGCAATATAGAGATTCTCTATATGGAAAAGACGAATAATGACAGATAAGGCATTACTGCCGCTGATGTATTTTGGCGCATTTTATTGGTGATGCGAGCAGTTCGGTTGTCAAAAAGAAGATTCATCACCTTTCTCTGCTTCATCCTGAGGTCTTTTAAGAATGGTGTATGAATGTTGTTTGGTCATGAACACAAAATCCAAAGCCGGAAAGAGGCCACATGAATGACAAAAAATACTACCGAATGAAGGTCCAAGAAGTCCTTGACGATCTCGGGACGAACATGAACGGTCTGGACGACAATGAGGCTTTGCGCCGAATCACTCAATACGGAAAGAACGAGCTTACCGCAAAAATCGCGGTACCGCGTTGGATGCTTTTTGTTTCACAGTTTAAGGACCTGCTGGTAATTGTTCTTTTGGCAGCGGCAGCGATATCCTTTGCTATCGGCAGCAATCGGGATGCCGTGGTCATGCTTATTATCGTTTTGATAAACGCCTTCATCGGTTTCTTTCAGGAGTACAAGGTCAGCCGGATCCTCGAAAGCCTGAAGAATTTAATCAAATCCCCTGCCCGCGTCATCCGCGGGGGAGCACTTGTCGAGATTCCGCAGGATGAGCTTGTTCCCGGCGACATCGTTCAGTTAGAAGCGGGCGATAAGATGCCGGCCGATATTCGAGTTGTCGAATCGTTCGACCTGCGCACCGAAGATTTCGCGCTTACCGGTGAGTCTATGCCTCAAGGGAAAAACAGCAAGGTTATTACCGAGGATAGTGTTATCGGCGACCGGGACAACATGGTTTTTATGGGAACGGCCGTTACGGCCGGAAGCGCAAAAGGTGTTGTGGTAAGAACGGGGATGGAAACGGAGATGGGCAAAATCGCTGGCATGACGGAAACAACTGCCCAAGTGAAAACTCCTCTCGAACGTGAACTCGGCGCCCTGGCTCGCTGGCTGACGATAACCGTCGTGATTATTTGCGGCATTCTGTTTGCCGTCTCCCTCTGGCAGGGATTCAGCCTTTTCACCAGTTTGGTGTTTGGTTTGGGTATTGCCGTGGCTCTTGTTCCCCAGGCTCTTCCCGCGCAGGTAACCGTGGCTCTCTCCACGGCCAGCAAGCGGCTTGCCGAGGAGAGAGCCGTGGTTCGCAGCCTTCCCTCGGTAGAAACGCTCGGCTCGACGAGTGTCATCAGCACGGATAAAACCGGGACCCTGACCAAAAATGAAATGACGGTGACCGCACTCTGGTTTAACGGCCGGAGCTACTCGATGACGGGGACGGGTTATGAGCCGAAAGGAAGCATCCTCGGGGAAAACGGTAATTCCCTTGGCTCCCAAGATATCGATGAGATCGAAATCATGATGGACGCTGCCACGATGGCCTCCAACGCTGAGATACACGCCCCGGACGAAGACCATGACGCCTGGTACCCGGTTGGGGATCCCACGGAGGCGGCACTGGTGACCATGTCCACGAAGATCGGCACCCGCTCGGCAAAGGAGGATGAGGAAAATCCCGAGCTCAAGGAGTTTCCTTTCGATTCAGAGCGAAAGTTAATGAGCTCGGTCAGGCGATTCGACGACCGGGAACAGCTTGCCATGAAGGGGGCAACCGCGAGCGTCCTTTCGATAAGCAAATATATCTATCGGGACGGAAAAGCGGAACCGATCACCGAAAAAGATAAAGACGCTGTCAACGAGATTAACGAAGCTTTCTCGAAAAAGGCCCTGCGGGTACTGGCCGTCGCCTATCGACCACTCGATCAAAGCGGAAAGGATTATACGCTTGAAGAAGCTGAAAAAGACCTGACGTTTCTGGGGCTTGTGGGAATGACCGACCCGCCTCGAGAGGGTGTTAAGGAGGCAATCTTTGTGTGCCATGACGCCGGTATCCGGACATTCATTATGACGGGTGATCATCAGATTACCGCCCAGGCGATCGGCATGGAGATCGGGCTCTCGACATCGGGTGATCCCTCAATGGTGATCACCGGAAAAGAATTAAAGGCGATGGATGACCCGGCTCTGGCCAGCCTTTTGTCAAAGGAGGCATCCCTGATTTTTTCCCGGGTGGACCCTGGAGATAAGCTGCGAATAGTAGAAATCCTCGAGAAAAACGGCGAAGTTGTGGCCGTAACCGGCGACGGCGTCAACGACGCTCCCGCTCTTCGCAAGGCGGATATCGGGGTCGCGATGGGAAAAATCGGAACCGATGTGGCCAAGGAGGCATCCGAGCTCGTTTTGCTTGACGACTCTTTTCCTACGCTGGTCAAGGCTATCAAAGCGGGGCGTACGATCTACGCCAATTTAAGAAAAACTGTTCTCGCTTCGATGACAACCAATGGCGCCGAACTGGGTGTCGTCCTTTTCGGATTGGCGGCTGTGTCGTTGAAGGACTGGGCGATACCGATCCTGGCCATACAGATTCTGGCGATCGATTTGCTTGCCGAGATCATGCCCTTAACCTGTCTGACGTTTGATCCGGCTTTCGAAGGGATCATGAAGCGTCCGCCGCGGGATCTCGGCGAACATATTCTAAACAAGGTTACGTCGCTGGAGGTGATATTCTTCGGCCTGCTCATCGGTGGTTTGGCATTTGGAAACTATGCTTTTTTCATGATTCGACAGGATACGATCTTCACCACCAGCAGTGCCGATCCGCTCCTCTATGCTCAGGCCACCACTATCACCTATCTGACCATAGCATTTTGTCAGTTTGTTAATATTCTTTGCCACCGATTTGAACAGACATCCATATTTCATGCCAATTTTTTCTCGAATCGAATTCTTCTCGGATCCATCGGCGGTTCAATCCTGCTTGTTCTCCTGGTGGTCCATACCCCCGGCCTCAGGGATTTTCTCCGGTTTGCCCCGCTGTCGTGGATTGACTGGCTCTATGTCCTGGGAGCGGCGGCATTGTACCTGATCGCCTTTGAACTGCTCAAAATCATCAAGCGAATACGAAGCAGGGCAAAGGCTTGACAATAAATCTGACAGTGGGATTATTTTGATGATGCGAGACGGAAAACGGAAAAGAAAAACTGAAACCTCGAACCAGTGCTTTGAGCCGGCGGCTGACCGCCGCGGCCCAGACGAACCGCTGCGCTTCTGGTAAAGGAATCTCATGTTCGAATGGATTCAGGCCCATGAGGCAGTGTTTTTGTGGATAGCCGGCGCTTCGCTCGTCATGTTCGGAGCTGCTCTGGCGATTGTTCCGTGGCTGGTGATTCGGATTCCGGAAGACTACTTCGCCGGACGAAGACGTCCCGAGACGTACAAGATACGGCATCATCCGCTGATCGCATGGTTGCCGCTCATGATGGTGAAGAACCTTCTCGGCGGCGTATTCGTTTTGCTGGGTATCGCCATGCTGGTGCTCCCCGGTCAAGGCGTGCTGACGATCATGTTCGGGATCGCGCTTATGAATTTTCCCGGAAAGTTTCAGCTTGAACGGTGGTTCATCTGCCGTGCTTATACGCTTCGGTTTATCAATCATCTTCGCCGAAAGCACGGGCGGCCTGCGCTGATTCTGGAAGGCGAGGCACCATCAGAGGGCGGAAATCGGCTGGAGGCGTGACAAGGGGATAGCGCCGAAGCCTTCCCGCTGGTTTTGCAGCCGTTATCCGCTTTAATTTCTTACGGTCGCCTTAAGCCGGTTCGGAACTTTAAAGTACGCAAAAACATCCATGATTGATGTACAGACAATATCCGCCGCTAATAGTGATTCAACCCACGCGCCCTCTGCTTGAATAACAACAATCCCGATGACAGATTCTTGTAACATCAATCGATCATTTTTCCCGTTTCCAACACAGAACGTTGTTTCTTTGCCAAGCTTGAGAAGATAATCACGTTTGCTGGCGTCCTGATTCTTTTCCGGAATTGTCAGCACCGTGCAATTGATATTTGCCAGCGCCTTTTGTACGGAGCCATAAGTATCCGCGGTTACGATATGAAAATGAATTTTATCCGCAAGCTCATTGATTAATTCGCCCACGCCCTCAATCAATTTGCCATCGATTGCGATCGTGCCGTTGTAATCGAATATGACATTTTTTATCTCGAGTGGTTTCCGTCCGGGTATTTCAAAAATCATTTGTAATTTCCCTCAAGAGCTAAATGTTTCTGTTAGCTAACGTCTGGATGGTTCTTTTGCTTTTTTATTACGGTTTTCCCGCTTTTCTTTTTCAGTTTGGCTTGTTCCTTTTCTCTCTTTTTTATGGCCTTTCTTTCATCTTTCGTCTTCAATACTGAAGATGCTTCCAAAATTGACGCTGCCTTATTTTGTGGCGATTTTCCAGGTCGATCTCTGCCCGCGGCAGATACCGACCGGCCTGTTTCGTACGGTTGCTGAATTTCACGTTTCTTTGGACTCTCCTTCTCCGGGTTGCCTTTTTTCTTGCTGAAGAAGGATATGATTTCAATTCCGAGATACTTTCCGAAATATCCCACGAACCCCGCGACAAAAACCAGCGCGACCCATTTTAGCGCTTCGCGAAGTAATCCGACTTCATCCATAGAACCTCCTCAATGTTTTCTGAGAAAAAGTTCCTCAAGTTCCTTTGCTTATTAAGGTATTCAGATCAACACTCAAAACAGAAGCTCATTAAATTCTTTGACGGTCTTCATTTTAATGTCGCAACCGGACAATTTTTTTAATCTCTTTAAGCTCTGAAATTGTATAATCGCTCTCAATTGTTTTCGATTGAGATTCCGGCCGGTTGTCAAGAAAGACCGTTATTGCCCCCGCGTTTTTTCCTGACTGGACATCAAACACGTAATCTCCCACCATCAGCAGGCGGGATATATCCACCATCATTTTTGTTGCCGCCAGCAGTAATCCGTCTCCACTGGGCTTGGGTTTCACCGGTTCATCCCGTGAGATGATCAAATCGAAGTCAGCGTGGCCAATGTTTTTGAAATTTTTTAAGCTTTGCTGGATGCATTGAAGGCTGTTCCGACTGATTATTCCAATCCGAAGGTTATTCGAGCGCAGATAGAGGATCAAATCCTCTGCTCCGGGGTTGGGCTCCGCGTTCATCGCAGCGCTGATTTCAAATTGTTCCAGGATCGAGCGGGCTCTTTTCTGCTGAACAGTATCCGGCAAACCTTCGATAAATTCCAATACCGGCTGGTCAGGGGGACACCCGACAGTCTGCTTTATAACCGAAAAATCGAGAGCACCCGGTTTGGTCAGGGTGCCGTCAAAATCAAAAAGCACCGCCTGAATAAAAAACGATTTCATTGTCAACTCGTTCAAGATTGTTTTTGGATATCCGACTTCAGACAAAACGTTCAAATTTTAATGTTCAGTATCCGGCACCAGCAATTCAATATCAAGTTTTTTTCGGGACAACAGCGAAAAAACCGGTTATTATACTGGTAAAATTCTTAACAGATGGATAATCTCCTGATTAGTTTAAGTTAGTTATGGCATAATATGTGAGTTGTCTAAAATGAAGACTAAAGGGTTCAAGGATTCTAGGAGTCAAGGGTTCGAGTGCTAACAAAACGAAGGATCGGAGCTCAATGCTGAATAGCTATAAAGAGTTGAAAGTCCAGCAAAAGCTATACAAACTTTATTGAGAGACATATAGAATAACAGCGACGTCCTCCAAGGAAGAAAGTTCTGGTCTACCTTCCCGGATACGAAGATCTGTTGTGTTTGTTGCTTCTCATAGAGCCGAAGGATAGTGGAAAAAGACAAGCCTGGATACTATCAGGATGCTTTTTTATGTTCTTATAATTTTTTTTGCGCACTGGATGCGCATTTCATTGGAAAAAGGGTATCGGGTAAATTGAAGGAAGCGATACCAGAAAGCGAACGAATGTTAAAGGCGCTGACCTGCCTGTGCGTGTCTACCTGCAGACAGGTAAAGCCTTTCGGGAACAAACCCTTGACTCCTTGAACCCTGTAATCCTTGCCCCCTCTTCTCCAACGAAACTGGAGAAGAACCTAAAAGTTTCATGATGAGGTGATTATGAGCGAGCTGCTTGCTCCGGCCGGAACCCTTGAGAAACTGAAATGGGCGGTTCAATATGGTGCGGATGCGGTTTATTTTGGCATTAAGGAATTTTCTCTGAGAAGCTTCGCCGGCAATTTTTCCATTGACGATGTTGCCAGCGGGATACGCTATCTCCATGAGCGGGGTAAAAAAGGATATGTGACGCTGAACACCTATCCTTTTTCAAATGAATATACAGAGCTTATAAAAAACGCCCATGCGCTTGAAGAGATAGGGGTTGACGCATTTATAGTATCTGATTTAGGAGTTTTGGGAGAACTTCAAAAAGAGGGCGTAAAAACTGCGATACACATAAGCACTCAGGCTAATACCCTCAGTTATCAGGCAGTTGCTGCCTATGAAGCGCTGGGGGCAAAACGGGTAAACCTGGCTCGCGAACTTTCTTTTGCCCGGCTTCAGGAGATCCAGCAAGGGCTCAAAGGAAGGGGGGTTGAAACCGAAGTGTTCATTCATGGAGCGGTATGTTTTTCGTATTCGGGCCGATGTGCTATCAGCGACTATTTGACCGGAAGGAGAGCAAACCGGGGGGAATGTACCCATCCCTGCCGCTGGAAGTATTTTCTGGTGGAAGAGGAGAGGCCGGGGGAGTATCTGCCGGTTGCGGAGGATGACCGGGGCCTTTACTTTTTTAACTCCAAGGAGCTTGCCCTTTTTCCCTATTTGAAATCATTAAAGAAAATGGGCATCGCTTCTTTCAAGATTGAAGGAAGGATGAAATCGATTCATTATCTCGCTTCGGTCATATCCCTGTACCGGAAGGTGTTGGATGGAGCAGATGTTTCTGAGGAGGAGGGATTCGAACTTCTGAATCGGGTCCATAATCGGGGATACTCCTATGGATTCATGAAAGGGGGAATAGGGCCTGAAGATTATGCCATCGAGGGCAACCGCTCCAAGGCCGCGGCTGTTTTTCTGGGAAATATCACCAAAGAAAAGATTGATCGCTATTGCGTGATGGAGGTGAGGAATAGAGTCTGCGCTGGTGATATGGTTGAGACATTAGAGCCCTCCGGAACTATTCAAAAGACTATGCTTCCGAAAACTTTGCTCAAAAAAGACGGTACGATGGGGATGGTTGCCAACCATGGAGAATATGTGCTTCTTGCCGAAGCATTTGCTCCTTATACGATTGTGCGCAGGATGAAAGGATGATGTCGTGAGGAGAGCCTTCTAAGAAGGAGATTCCTTTTCCTTTGAATCCTCTCTTTAGTTTCCTTGACCGGAAAAGAAAGGATTGGCAAGCTTTTCCCTGCCTATTGTACTCGCGGGGCCGTGACCGGGGTATATCCGCAGCTCATCACCCAAAGGAAATATTTTTTTTCTAACCCCTTCAATCAATTGATGATAGTCTCCTCCGGCCAGGTCGGTTCTTCCGATTGAGTCGGCAAAAAGAGCGTCTCCGGTAAATACCGCGCCCGGAGCATGAATGCTTATTCCTCCGGGGGTATGACCGGGAGTATGAAGGATGGATAATTCATAGCTCCCGACGGTAATTTGCTGGCCGTCATAGAGATAGCCGTCGGGTTTAAAGCTAAGTCCGGGAGCGTCAAGCTGGTGTATCAATACCGGCGCTTTGGTAATATCTCTTAATTCGAGAGCACTGCCGGCATGATCGAAGTGATAATGAGTGAGGAGTATATACCGAATCGTGAGGTTTGATTTGGATATTTCCTTGACAATACGGGTCGTGTCGTCGCCTGGGTCGATGACCAGACCCTCATTTGTTTTTGGGCAGCCCAGAATGTAACAGTTGGATTGAATGTAACCGACCACCAGTTTTTTGAGCATGGTATTATAGCCTTAATCGCATTGTGGATATTTAGTTATCAGCATATGATAAAACAATCAATTATAAATTGCAATTTTCTGCAAGGTCTGGCATTGCTATAGAAAAGAATGTTATAGACAAAACAGGATTAACTATGGTTCATTTCTTAACTAGTTGGAAGGATCATAAAAATCGTAGGGGACAAGGCTTCGAGGGGCCGAGGGGGAAAGGGTTCGAGTGAAAGGCTCAATGATTAAATCGTTCGAGACAAAGCATTCGACTTTTTGAATCCCTCTGCATGTGGGTGTTCGCACGCAGACAGGGTGCATCAATGAATCACGAGACAAACCAACAAGATACAATCATCGGGGAAAGGATAACTATATATGCGTTACTTGTATGAGTGGGCGAAAGACAAGCCTCAGATCCTGGCCATCATTACCCAGCAGATCGCGGTTGGGATGGAGGCCTTTTTTGAATTTCTTGTGTCAGTCAAAGCAGGAGAGCGGATTGATGATCCGGCAACGCTTCCTTCCACAACAAAGGATTGGCTCAGCCTCTATCAGGATCATCGACGTATTCAACGATCTTTTGTTGAAACCTTGAGAAAGATTGGAAAGATGGAAGAGACTTCAAACGAATTTGAAGAATTCCTTATGGGCATTTTGAGATTCATGCGGATGATCGAGCTTGAAAAGCTGAAAAGGGAGATGGAGAAACTTGATCCTGC
>Ga0272441_10009909_pt1 | contig 14584 bp, 12 predicted proteins | sample SSMProp6N_FD_193582 | JGI IMG/M metagenome (GOLD analysis project Ga0272441, IMG submission 193582) | Marine sediment archaeal communities from Little Sippewissett salt marsh, Falmouth, MA, United States - SSM-Prop-6N | ecosystem: Environmental > Aquatic > Marine > Wetlands > Sediment ... | reverse complement strand
ACCGCACTGCGCGGCGACCCGCTTGCCAGTAGCTCCGCACCGTTCGTACACGGTACGCCCCACCGGTGTCGAGCCGACGAATGTGATTCCTGCCACGTCGGGATGCTCCAGCAGAGCGCTTCCCGTCGCAGTTCCTCCGTGAACGACATTCCAGACACCGGGAGGAAACCCAGCCTCATCCACCAGTTGAGCGATCTTGTCTTGGCTCAGAGGAACCTCATCGGACGGTTTCACGACAAGGCAATTGCCTGCGGCTACCGCATACGGAGCGGACCAGAGGGGAATCATCCAGGGGAAATTGAACGGTGCGATGATCCCGAAGACGCCCAGCGGAGTCGGAACGACCCACTCGTCGATCCCCGAAGCCACGTCCTGCGAGTAGTCTCCCTGAAGGAGTGACGGTATGCCACACGCGGTCTCCACATTCTCGATTCCACGGCGGGTCTCGCCGCGGGATTCATCGATGGTCTTCCCGTGCTCTTGTGTTTGAATGCGGCTGGCCTCTTCGAAAGCGTCCTCCATCAACTCCTTCAGGTGGAAGAGCAACCTCGCTCGTGCGATCGGAGGTGTCCGACGCCATTCGGGAAACGCACGCCGTGCGGCCCCGACCGCAGCAGCGATCTCCTCAGAAGGCGAGGAAGGGACGCGAGCGATCGTCTTTCCGGTCGCGGGATTGATGACGTCTCGCAATTCGCCGGAGGAGTCCGCCCACTCGCCGTCGATGTAGTTCCTTACTGGCCGAACGTCGGTTATGGGTTCCTTCAACCAAGCCATTCTGTCATCCTCCCCTTGTCACGTCTCTTGCGTTCTGCGTACGAGGACTCCCATGCGTCGACACAGGTCTGCGTCGTTCATTGGAGAGTCCAGTTCGCTACAGCCTGACGGATACGCCCAGCCCCTTCTCGAGAGCACGCTCATATGCCACCCGTGCTGCGGCCACGTCCTGTAGTGCGGTTCCGGTTGCGTCGAACACGATAATCTCCTCAGGAGAGGTTCGCCCCGGCGTCTTGCCGGAGAGGAGGTCTCCGAGCGTTCCCAAGACATCCTGCTCGGTCATCAGTCCACGCTCGATAGCGTGGTGAAGCTCTCCGACCGTAGCGCACTGCTCCAACACGTCGACGACCACGGTGTGCTGCGCCAAGAGTTCCGGGTCTAGCTCATGCTTCTCCGGACTGTCGGCGCCGATCGCCGCGATGAACGTGCCGGGGGAAATCGCGCCCTGGGGTATGTAGAACCGCTTGGATGGGGTGCAGGCGACCACGATGTCGCTTCGGTGAAGTGCAGAATCAAGGGATGCTTCGTCGACCACGGTGGCGGTTAGCTCCGAGGAGAGGGACGCCGCCAGCGCTGACGCAGCATCCGGTCTGATGTCGTACAACGCGACGTGCGAGATCCCCGGCAAGACGAGTCGCAGGGCCTCAAGCTGGATTCTGCCCTGGCGTCCACAGCCGCAGATCGTCACGAACCGTGACGCTCGACTTGCGATGAGCTTTGCCGCGATGGCGGTCGCCGCGCCGGTTCGCAGCGCGGTGATATGGCCCGAATCCATGCAGCTGATCAAACGGCCGGTCTCTCCATCGAACAACAGGATCACGCCAAGGATATTGGGCAAGCCGAAGCGTTTCTCGTTCCCGAAGAAACCGGCATTGGCCTTGATTGCAAACCACGTGCGATCGCCAACCAACCCCCCGGCCTTGATATGGAACTCGCCGTCCGCGGCATCGATGTGGAGAAGGCCAGGTCTCAGGACTTGTCCCCGAGAGTGAGAAAGGAAGGCCTGCTCCACGGCATCGGTGACTTCGGGGAGGGACAGTACCGATGCGATGCAATCGCGGTTGAGAAGCAGCGTTTCCGCGGCATTCATCTCTCACACCGCCCGGATTCATCCCGAGACGGGGTTTGCCGAGGGCGCCCCGGCAATCCTGCCGAGGCGCCTCCCGACGTGAAGCACGTCGCACGGAGCAAGATATTCGAGCGACATGCGGTCAATCCGACGAATGCGCCCATCCACCGGCGCTCCCTCGTTGCGTTCCCACGGCGTGTGTTCTCGCGAAGCCACGTCGGGCATGACGACCGCCCGGCGAGCTGACCGCGCGAGACGCCGGCCTCGCGCGAATACCAGACCGAACGGCGGACGCCCTCGAGCGGGGCGTCTCGCCGCCCGGTTGGAGGTGGATTGGGCGCAATCATGCGAATTGGAAGCGATCGAAGCGCCCGCGCAGTTCTGGGAACAGTCTGCTGCAGAGGATCATGACGTGGCATCGGAGGCCTCCGTTTCGGTGAGGCACCGATGTTCCTCGGCGTCGCGGAGCGAGTACCTCACGAAATCCGCGGAGCAGGCTTGTCCACAGGTAGCCAGAAGCTCTCGGCGATGGGGAATCGCGATGAGGGCCGCGATCGTCTCGCAGGCTCGCTCGTCTTCCCCCTCGAAAGCATGCCTGCAGATCGACGTTGGGTAATGGGCGTGATCCTGGAGAGCTCTTTGAGCCATCTCGACGGCCCTCTTGCTGTCGGGCTCACCCCCCGAGACCAGACGTCGTAGCAGTCGTTCTATCCGTTCAAGGCGTATAACGCTCTCTCCGTTTCTGCCCGAAGTGAGGTCGATCTCGTGATGAAGCTTCGAATCGAGGAAGTGGTTTGTGTGCGCCACGAAACCGCGACTGGGCTGGAACACTGCGTGTGACGACGCGGCGGTCTCAAGGCCGACCAGGTTCCCTTCATGGTCGCACAGTGTGAAGTGCGTCCCGGAGGCTCGCTTCACTCCCAGAATGGAGTCGATCGCTGCACCGAGCGTTCGCTGTTCCAACGCCCGACGAGCCAGGAAGTTGTGGGGAACGCCAGGACCGGAATCCCTTGGTGTCAGCTTGTTGATCATCAAGGCCAACCCGTGGCTGTTGATCCCCGCGCTCCCGACCATTCCTGCAATCGTAGGTGTCAGGAGAGCGGAGCCGTCTGACATCTGCACCTGCAGCATGATCAGTCCGTCCAGCCAGAAGCGGCTTACATCGTAGGTCTGGGCGGCGATCGCCTTGGATTGCGCCACTTCCAGACCGAAGGAGGTGCACCCACCCGGATCCACGCGTGCCCAGACGTCGGGGAACTTGAGATCATTGAGATCGAGAAAGCAGCTGAGGCTGAAGAGATCCAATCGGTCGACATCCGCTCCCTCGGCGAATCCGCGGACCTCTTCAACCAAGTCGGGAGCATAGGCCGCGCTGATCTCGAAGTATCGCTCGAGGATGGTGTGGTACATCTCCCGCGTCAGCTCGACGCCGACGGAAGCCTTGAGCGCCTGGCGGATTCCCTGGAACTTCAGGTCGATGTTCCGCCGGATCACAACCTGAAATGACCGGCCTAGTCGAATGGCGTCGGCGACATTCCCTGCGCGTATGTCAAACGTACGAAGCGTGCCGATCATGCATTTCCTTTCTGCATCCCCGGTCGAGCGTGCCCGCCTGACTTCGCGAGAAGGGTGTCGGAGAGGCTCCGAACGGCATCGAGCACCGTGAAGATGTTGTCCTTCGTGATGTGACGGTGCGTGACGAAGCGAACTCTCCACGGAGGGCGAGGGCAGACGATGATCTCCGACTCCCTCAGCCTCTCGGCGAATTCCGATGCGTCGACGCCTAAGCCGCGGACATCGAGCAGAACCATGTTGGTCTGCACGGTGTCAAGATCCACAGCGCAACCGGGGATCTCCGCCAGCCCCGCGGCGAGAAGCTTCGCATGCTCATGGTCGATCGGGAGACGATCGACCATCTCCTCAAGGGCGACGATCCCGGCGGCGGCGAGCACCCCGAGCTGACGCATTCCCCCTCCCAGCAGCTTGCGGCAGTGAAGCGCCCGATCGATGAACGATCCGGGACCGACAAGCATCGAACCGATCGGGGCGCTGAGACCCTTGGACAGACAGAACATGGCGGAGTCGAAGTACGCGACAATCGTGGAAGGTTCAACTTCGAGGGCGAATGCCGCATTGAAGAGGCGCGCACCATCCAAGTGGAACCGAAGCCCCTCCTCGATGGCGAGCTGTCGAAGCCCATGGATCGTGGCAAGAGGGAAGACGGTTCCGCCGCCTCGGTTGTGTGAGTTCTCCACACAAAGCATGCGTGTTCGCGGGTAGTGAATGTCCCTGGGTCTCAGAAGAGGCCGAACATCGCCGACATCGTAGATCCCGTGGCGGCCTTCGACAAGCCGCGGAATAACCCCCGCAACGGCCGACATGCTGCCGCTTTCGTAGTAGTACATGTGAGCGGTCGCCTCAACGATGATCTCATCTCCATGTCGGCAATGAACCATTGTTGCGATCAGGTTCGCCATGTGGCCGCTTGGACAGAAGAGCGCCGCCTCCATCCCCACCTTATCGGCCGCGAGCCTCTCGAGTCGCTGGACGGTCGGATCGGTTCGATAGGTATCGTCCCCAACCTGCGCGAAGTGCATCGCCTCCCGCATGCGATCTGTCGGCAGGGTCTGGGTATCGGAATAGAGATTGATTAGGTCGTGTTCCTGAATCTCAGGCATTTCGTGTCCTCCGCCACGGGAAAAACCGAATCACCATCGGCCACGTCCGATCAGCCCGCAAGGTCGATCTCATCGATGTGCTCCAAGAACCTCCGAAGGAGATCCACCGTGGCCTGTACATCACGCTGATGTGCGAGCTCGACGGGCGAGTGGCAGTACCGAAGTGGAACGTCGAGCCCAGCGACGGCGGCTCCCTGTTGGGCCAACTGCAATGCGCCGGCGTCGCTTCCTCCTCCGGGAAGAATCTCGTATTGCCACGGGATTCCTTCGCGGTCTGCAAGCCCAACGAGGAAGCAGTTGATCTTCGGATGGGTCAGAGTCCGCTTGTCGGCGAGTTTGATTGCCACTCCGTCTCCCAGGTGCGTTACTGCACGGGTCTTGTCGATCCCGGGGAGATCCGCTGCGGTCGTTACGTCGATCGCGACGGCGATGTCCGGTTTCAGAGCGAATCCCGCCACTTGCGCACCCCTCAATCCGACTTCCTCTTGAACCGTGGCCACGAAGTACAGATCACACCGGGGATTGCGGACCTGTTCCAGAGCACGCAAACAGGCATATACCCCGATTCTGTCGTCCAACGCCTTTCCCGAGATGGTTCCCTCGCCAATGAAGAGCGTCTGATGTGCGGTAATTGGATCACCGACTCGAACCCGGCTGTGGACTTCGACGGACTCGAGACCCGTATCGACATAGAAGTCGTTCCACTCCAAAGGACGCCGTGCGTCTTCGGTGGTGATGATATTGATAGGATGGATCCCGGTGCACGCGACGATCTCTCCCCGAGCAGAATGGACCACCATCCGGGTTGCGGACAGGGCGCGAGGATCACCTCCTCCGACGCGATGGACACGCAGGAACCCCGTATCCTTCTCGATCGCCTTGACGAGGAAGCCGACCTCGTCCATGTGGGCGGTGATCACCACGCGACGACCATCTCCGGGAACGTGCGCGATCACGTTTCCCAGGACGTCCGTCCGGACATCCCCGATTCCGATTCGTGAAAGCTCGTCTCGCACGATGCTGCAAACGGCATCCTCATGACCCGAGAGTCCATGAGCCTCGCTTAGGCGACGAAGCAAATCCACAGTGCCTCCTTCTCTCTCTCTGTCTGTCGGCAGACTCGACTCTTGACAAGATCCGCTCGATGTGGCATTATACATCGTGCACAATCCACAATCAAACCCCAGTGGAAGGAGGTCGTCTGGTGGAGCAAGAGACGACTGATCAGAATGAGAGCACGGCCGAGTATCTGCGCAAGACTCATCGAATCGAGGAGTCACCCGACTTGGTGACGTTGACGTACAACGCGATCTACGGTTCGATTCTGTCCGGTCACATCAAGTCGAACCAGCACCTCAATCAAGCTGAAATCGCCGACGCGCTAAACGTCAGTGCGCGCACGGTTCGAGAAGCACTTGCGCAGCTTGTCTCGGACGGATTGGCGATTCGCGAACCGTACAAGGGTGTGCGGGTCGTCAGTCTGCCGGCTGAGGAGATCGAGGAAGTCTACGAGTTGCGGGCCATGCTGGAAGGTCGCGTCTTCGAAGTCGCGGCGACGCGCCTCACGGAGGACGAGCTGAAACACCTTGAGGAACTCCTTCCGGCTTCGGCTACCACGAAAGATCCGAAATCGGTTCCGATCGCACGCGACGCGAACTACGAATTCCACTGGACCGTCATCCGGGCCGCGAAGAAACGCCACTATCTAAGAGTCCTCGAGCAGATCTGGGGCCTCACTCTTACTCACCTTCACGCCGCCCTCAATGAGGACTACCGGGTGAGCGAGGGAAGGATCGATTTGGAGGAGCACAAGAAGATTCTTGATGCGCTGAGGAGACGAGACGGAGAAGAGGCCCGACGGCTGGTCGTGGCCCATGTGAGTCGTACACCCGACATCTTCCCGATGACGATCGTCGACCCGACCTACGCAGACAGGGCGGCGACATGAGATTGCGTTCGGGTGTCGGGGGCTTGAGTCGCCACTCCACTAGTCTGCGCCCGCTGGCTTCGGAGGGTCTATCAGATACGGGTCATCTCATCCGGCCTTCAGCCGCGGAGCTCGAAGACAAACCGAACGCCGTGTCAAGGAGGATGTGCACGGCCCGCAGGAGGTGATGTGCGTCGCCATTCATCCGAGAGAAGCAGCCTCCGGCCGACGAGCGGCCGGAGACCACGAGAGACCGAGCGTCTAGGACGCTCGGCAGACTGAGCATCGAGGAGGTGCACACATGATCAATCGGAAGCGTCTCACAATCGTCGTCGCATTCCTGATGACGATGGTGCTTCTGGCTGGCATGGTAGCGTGGGGGCAGGATGAGCACAAGTACGGTGGGACCCTCTACTTTCGAGCCGGACAAGAGCCTCCGGGACTCATCCCCCCGCTGACGGGCAACTGGACCGACCTGTACGTTTATGGGTTCTGCTCCGAAACGTTGGCATGGGGAGGACTGGGATTCCCGGCGGAGCTTCGCCCGGTTCTAGCGAAATCATGGGACGTGAGCGAGGATGGCAAGGTCTGGACGCTCCATCTCCGCGAGGGTGTGAAGTGGCACGATGGCGTTCCGTTCACGGCAGATGACGTGGTGTTCTGGGCCGAGGCGCAGATGGATCCGGCGTTCGGGGCCGCCTATGGGATCGACCTGTTCTACGTGAACGGGGAGCCGTTGAAGTTCGAGAAGATCGACGATCTCACGGTCCGAGTGACGGCCGTCGCTCCAGTGAGGAATCTACTTGCCCAGATCGCCATTCCGCTGATTCCAAAGCATCCGTTCGAAGGATGGGCGCTGGAGGACATCGTTAATCACCCGATGAACCAGACGGGCTGCCTGGGAACCGGTCCCTTCATTCCCGAGTACCGACCGGATGAGGGTGTGATCATCCTCACCGCGTTCGAGGATTACTGGGGCGGTCGCCCGTACCTCGACCGCATCGTCATGCGGATCATCCCGGATGACGAGGCGGGACTGGCAGCACTTCAGACGGGGGAGATCGACTGGTCCTACGTCTGGACGAGCCAGATGGATATCGTCAAGCAACTGGAAGGCATCAGCTACTGGATCCAAGAGAGCGGTGATAGCGCACGGATCATGGCGATCAACTCGTCCAAGCCGATGCTGGCTGATGAGCGAACGCGCCAGGCGATCATGTACGCGCTCGATCGCGAGACCATGCTGGACAACATCCAGCAAGGCTACGGACAGGTGATGGCTTCTCCGTGGTTCGGCGACATGTGCAGTGCCTACGAGCCACTGACGCCCTACGAGTACAACCCGACCAAGGCGAGCGAACTCCTCGCTGCCGTCGGATGGGTGCCCGGAGGCGACGGAATTCTGGTGGCGCAGAACGTCGAGGGCGTCGAGCCTGGTACGCGCTTCTCGATCGAGTACCACACGAGGAGCACGAACGACGCCTACGCGATCTTCGCGCAGCAGTACCTTGGCGCCGTCGGGATCGAAGTCACTCAGGTCACGATGGATCGGGCAACCTACTCCGCGCTGAACAACCCCGGCGTGACTCCGAAGGCGTTCGATTTGCGCGTCGCGGGATACGGCAGCAAGGGCGTCGACGCTGCGTCCTACACGCAGCTCTACGGGACGAGCGCTCTGAACTCGTCCTGGGACTTCGAGGACCCGATCTGTCAGGCGGTGTTCGCCTACGCCAGTGGACTACTGACCCAGGAAGAGGCGGACGTCTACTACAAGGCGATTGCCGAGTACATCTGGGAGAAGGTCCCTGCTGCGTTCCTCTGGACCCGCGTCTGGATCTACGCTTGGAACGAGAAGGTACACGTGGACGAGGCGGTACTCAACGCCCAAATGTTCACGGTATTCGAGAATCCAGCGAAGATCTGGATCGAGGACTAGAGAGGACAGCGTCTGCCGTTAAGCGAGGCGAGGGAAGGCGCATAGAGGGTCTTCCCTCGCCTCTCGATCAAGAGGAAGGAATGCGATGCTGGGCTTTCTCGTACGAAGAATCGGGATGTGCATCCTCGTCCTTTGGGTGATCTCGGTCCTGACCTTCATCCTCATGCTTCTGTCGCCGGGGGATCCGATCAACATCTACATCAACCCGGAGGTCTCCCGTTCGATCACGCCGGAGGCGATCGAAATGCTCCGGCACAAGATGGGGTTGGACCGCCCTCTCATCCTGCAGTACTTCCACTGGATCGGGAACTTCGTCCAGGGGAACTGGGGATTCTCCTTCTTGAGCAAAGCACCGGTCCTGAGAGACATCCTGCTGCGGCTGCCAAACACGTTGCTGCTGAGTGGAAGCGCACTCCTGCTGTCGACGCTTGTGGCGATCCCTGTCGGGATCATGTCGGCGGTCAAGCAGTACAGCTTCCTGGACTACGTCGCCACGACGACCGCCTTCTTCGGCATATCGATCCCGCGCTTCTGGTTCGCGCTGATGTTGACCTACGTCTTCGCGGTTCAGCTGCGGTGGCTCCCGAGTACGGGAATGAGTTCGGTGCGGTTCGATCTGACCGCATGGGGGCACTTCGTCGATGTGGTCCGCCATCTCGTGCTGCCGACGCTTGCCTTGGCACTCCCGAGCATGGCCTCATGGGCCCGCTACCAACGATCCTCGCTGTTGGAGACTCTTGGGCAGGACTACGTTCGGACCGCGCGTGCAAAGGGCCTCCGGGAGCGAATCGTCATCGTCCGGCACGCGGCACGCAATGCCATGATCCCGATGGTGACTCTTGCAGGGCTGACGCTTCCGGCCTTGGTCGGTGGCTCGTACATCGTCGAGACCATCTTCGGGTGGCCGGGAATGGGAAGACTCGGCCTCAATGCGATCATGGCGCGCGACTACCCGGTCATCATGGGGGTCACGATGACGACGGCCGCCGTCGTTCTCCTCGGGAATCTCCTCGCGGATGTCGCCTACGTATTCGTCGATCCAAGGATCCAGTACCAATAGGGAGTCCGAGACGTGTCTCGAGTTCATCCGCGGAGTGAGACCAAGATCAGGAAGAAGACGTTGTCGCAATCGCAGTCGGCGATCGTCTGGCGTTCATTTCGACGTCACCGGATGGCAATGGCCAGCCTGTGTCTGCTAGGCGTCTTGCTTCTGGTGACCGCCTTCGGCAACTACATCATGCCGTACGATCCATTGGAGATGGACTTCTCCGTGGTTGGAGGCGGCAAGCCGTCACCTCCGACTTCGCGGCACCTCCTGGGGACCGACAACTACGGACGAGATACCCTGTCACGACTGATCAGCGGAGCTCGTGTGTCGATCACCGTTGGGCTTGTGGCCACAGGAATCGCCATCGTGTTCGGAGTTGCACTGGGGGCGCTCGCCGGCTATTCGGGGGGAGCGATCGACATGCTCATCATGCGTGTCACGGACGTCTTCCTATCGCTGCCCAGCATCTTCCTTGTCATGACGGTGTCTGCCTACCTGAAGCCGCACCCGTACAACGTTGTGTGGGTCATGGGGTTGTTCGGATGGATGGGCACGGCACGTCTCGTTCGAGCCGAATTCCTGCGATTGAGAGAGATGGACTTCATTCAAGCGGCCCGAGCGATTGGCGTCTCGCCACATCGGATGATCGTTCGCCACCTGCTCGTCAACTCCATGGCGCCGATCATCGTCTCGGCCACGCTGCGGGTGCCGTTTGCGATCCTGACGGAATCGGCGCTGAGCTATCTCGGATTGGGTGTGCCCCCTCCGTACGCTTCGTGGGGAAGCATGCTCAACCACGCGAAGCCCTTCATCACGACAGCTTGGTGGTTGTGGATCCCGCCGGGCATAGCGATCTCACTGACGGTGTTCGCGTTCAATTTCGTGGGAGACGGACTCCGGGATGCGTTCGATCCGGTGCAGCATCGATAGAGGCTGAACGAACGGAAGGAGAACAAGAGGTGACGAGACCGAGAGTGCTGATCCCCGAAGTGGAGTGGGAGCCGTCGCACGCGCTCCTCGCGGACATTGCCGAGGTGGTGCTCGGAGATCCCGACGTGAAATACTCGGATCCCCACGTGCTGGCGGATGCGATCGAGAGTTTCGATGCCGTCATCATCACCTCTCAACATCGCTTGGGCGCTGAGGCCCTCGACGGTGGCCGAACGCTCAAGGTCATCGCGAAGTACGGATCGTTCCCCGGGGATCACGTCGACCTGGAGGCCGCGACCCGGAACGGAGTCGTTGTCTGCTTCACCCGCGGCGCGAACTCCGAGAGCGTCGCGGAACACACCATTGCGCTCATCCTTGCAGGCCTGAAGCGGATTCCGCAGACGGACGCGATGATGCGCAGAGGTGCATGGAGGGATCTGAGTCGGCTCGGATCCGAGCTGAGGGGTAGGAACGTCGGCGTCATCGGATTCGGCATCTGCGGACGAGCCGTGGTGCGCAAGCTTCAAGGCTTCGAGGTTGACGTCCTCGTCCACGATCCCTACGTCGCTTGCGAGGAGATTTCGCAAGCCGGGGCAATCGCCGTAGATCTGGACGACCTGCTGCGCCGCTCGGACATCGTCTCCATTCACGCGGCGCGTACCACCGAGACGGTTCACCTGATCGGAGAGAAGGAGCTGCGGCGTATGAAGCCCAGTGCGCTACTTGTGAATACGGCTCGTGGCGTGCTCGTCGACGAGGCCTCCCTGATCGATGCGCTCCGCGCAGGCCAGATTGCATCCGCTGCCCTCGACGTATTCGAGCGAGAGCCCTTGCCGAGTGACAGCCCTCTGCTTGCCATGGAGAACGTGATCGCAACGCCACACCTGGCGTCGAGCACGAACGAGGCCTACGAGCGGGAAGCCACCATGGCGGCCCAAGCCGTTGTCGACGTGCTGCAGGGGCGCAAGCCGGAATGTGTCGCGAATCCTGCCGTCCTCGAATCGAACCCCCCGTCCGAGAGGGAGAACTGACATGAGCACCGGCGCGGAAGTCGTCGTTCGATCCCTGATCGCTCACGGAGCGAAGCATGTCTTCGGCGTTCCCGGAGATACGAGCATCGATTGGTACGACGCCCTGAGAACGGCCCGGGGCAGGATCCGGCATGTCGTGGCCGCCGATGAGCGGCATGCAGGATACATGGCGGACGCCTATGCTCGGCTCACCAACCGTCCTGGGATTTGCGAAGGTCCCTCGGGCGGAGGCGTCACGTACATGCTGCCGGGCGTTGGCGAAGCGAATCGGTCGTCGATTCCGCTGATTGCGCTGAATACGGGAGTACCCCTTCGCACGCGCGAGAAGGGAATGCTGACCGAGATCGATCAAGATGCCGTCTATCGCACCGAGACGAAGTGGGCGGCCACGATCCCCGACGTCCGACGCATTCCGGAAATGATGGCGTGGGCGTTTCGCACCGCCACCGCAGGGCGTCCTGGCGCGGTCCACCTTGCCCTGCCGATGGACGTGATGGCACAGGACGCCGATGGCGTCGCCGATCTCCGATCGACAACCGACGCGCGCTGCCCGGCGGACCGAACCATCCCGTCACAAGAGGCCCTCGATCAAGCCAGCGACGCGCTTCAGTCGGTGGCCCGCCTCGTGATTGTGGCCGGAGGCGGAGTCCACCTCTCCAGTGCCTACGATGAGTTGATCGAACTGGCGGAGAGAACGGGAGGCCTCGTCGGAACGAGCCTCACGGGGAAGGGGGCGTTCCCCGAAACCCATCCGCTGAGTATCGGTTGCATTGGGGAAAACGGCGCACGCCCGCCCGCGAACCGAGCGGTCGAGGCGGCGGACGTGCTGTTCTATGTCGGGTCGGAGATGGGCTCCGTGGTGACAAGCAAGTGGACCCTTCCGGCTCCGACGACACGGCAACGAATCCTTCGATTGGACATCGACATCGAGCGAATGGGCCGCAACTATCCCACGGCAATCGGGCTGGCGGGTGACGCCCGTGAGACGCTTCGGGCGCTGAACCGAACCCTCGAGGCGCGGGCGATCCCCGTGAACGGCGAACGGCGCGCATTCGGGCAGGAGATACGGCGGGAGATCGAGAAATGGCTTGCCGGGATCGACTTCAAGAACGATGCGTCTCCGATTCGATCCGCTCGACTCGTCGCGGACCTGAAGGCCGTACTCCCCGGCAACGCGATCGTCGTATCTGATCCCGGGACGCCGACGCCGTCCTTCGCGGCGTACTACGAGTTTGATGCAGCCGGTCGACGGTACATCAATCCTCGAGCTCACGGGGCTTTGGGCTATGCCATCCCCGGCGCCGTCGGAGCCAAGATTGCTTGCCCGGACGCGACCGTCGTCGGACTAACCGGAGACGGCAGCGCGCTCATGAGCATCGGGGAGTTGGCCACGGTCTCCCGGCTCGGAATGCCGATGACTCTGATTGTGTTCCACAACAACGAGTACGGCTGGATCCGGGCGAGTCAGCACTTCGGCAAAGGAGTCGAGAGTTACGGCGTGGAATTCTCCGACTCGGATTACGCAGCGATTGCGGAAGGATTCGGGATCAAGGGCGTTCGCGTTCGCCGCACTGACGAATTCCTACCCGCACTACGTGCCGCGTGCGACGCGGACATTCCTACGTTGATCGACGTTCGGACGGCTCCCTTGGTCCAGGACGTTCCACCGGTGGCGCCGTGGGAAGCCGCGGCTCGAGAGCCGGCGGGATGGATCGGCCCGTCCGCGGAGCCCGTGGCGGCGAGAGAAAGGAGCTGACGTGGCGAGCATGGATTGGGAGCGGTGGATCGACGACGGTCAAATGCTCCAGACGCTTAAGGACATGGTGGCCATCCCTTCGGTGGTGGGAGACGAGGGAGCACTCGGCGACTACGTCGGACAGCGACTCGAGCAAATGGGTGTCGCGCCGATCTACCAGGCGGTGGAGGAAGGGCGGACGAACCTCTGCGGCTTCTACGGCCGACCGAACGGCGGCCCGCTGCTCACGATGAACGGTCACCTCGACACGGTGGAGGTGTGCGACGGCTGGACCCGACCGCCATTCGAGCCGGTGGAGGAGGACGGCCGGCTCTACGGGCTCGGCGTCTGCGACATGAAAGCGGGACTCGCAGCGATGCTCGAGGCGTTCCGCGTCATCGTCACATCCAAGGCGCCGCTGCAGGGACGCCTCGCCTTCACGGCCGTTCCCGATGAGGAGGCCTATGACGCGGGAATCTACGCTCTGATGACCACGGAGATCGGTCAATCGGACGCGGCCATCGTCGGGGAGCCATACTTCGGTACGACGACCCTCGAGAAGGATGGATACACGCCGCTCGGTCGTACGGGCAAGGAGACGCTCGAGATCGTGGCCCACGGGCGTTCGGCGCACGCATTCTTCCCCGAGCGGGGAGTCAACGCCGTCGTAGACATGGCTCGGTTCCTGTCGGAGTTGGACGCGGTCGAGTTCCTCGATCATCCGCAGATCGGAAGAGGGAACACGTGTGTACTGAAGATCGAGGGGGGATACGCACGGTACTCGGTCGTCGTTCCGGACACGTGTCGCGTCGTCATGAATCGATTGACCGTCCCGGGAGAACCTCAGGAGATGGTTCTCTCGCAGATGAGGGAGCTTGCCGGCTCTCTCGGATTGGGCTCACGATTCGAGATTCGATCCATCCCTCCAACGTACCGTCCGTTCGTGCTGGACCGCAACGAGTTGATCCTGACGGCCTACGATGAGGCCTACCGGTCCGTTCTTGGACGAGCGCCGGAGTACGGCTATCACCACAGCCTGAACGATGCCAACGTGTTCGCCGGCGACCACGGAATCCCCACGCTGGTCTTCGGTCCCAACGGAGCGAACACGCACAGCCCGGACGAATACGTTCTGATCGACTCCGTACGTCACGCTGTTCGAGTGTACTTGCACACGATCGCCGGGTACTTCGCGCGCGCGACAGAAGATCCGGGTCCTGAACACAGGGGCGCGGGGAGCCGAAACATGACCGGAAGGGGAGATGGCGAGTGATGAAGACGCGGCGCGTACCGATCCCGTTCGTCAAGGGGCACATGGGTGGAAACGAAATCGTGCTGCTCGACGGCGCGCATGTGCCGAGCGGCCTCGAGCTGGACTTCGCACGCCGGGTTCTCCATGCACCGCACGTGGGAGGCCACGAAGCCGGGCTTCTCTACGCAACGGGGGAAGAGACCG
>Ga0272441_10009908_pt1 | contig 14584 bp, 9 predicted proteins | sample SSMProp6N_FD_193582 | JGI IMG/M metagenome (GOLD analysis project Ga0272441, IMG submission 193582) | Marine sediment archaeal communities from Little Sippewissett salt marsh, Falmouth, MA, United States - SSM-Prop-6N | ecosystem: Environmental > Aquatic > Marine > Wetlands > Sediment ... | reverse complement strand
TGTAAGTCTCCCCACAACGTCATCCAATGTGAGCATCCCCACCACGCGACCGTCCTCCTTGACGAGGATCATATGCTCTCCCGCTGTTCTCATTATCGCTATGATTGTCTCAAGTGGAGCCGAATCCGCAACGGAGGGGACAGGTTGCGCGAGACGACGGAGTTCGGTTGACGGCGGACTCCCCACGATATCTATCACATGAACGAGGCCACACCAGCGATCCTTATGTACGAGAGGATAGCGGGAAAAGGTCTGTGCTTCAATAGTCGGAGTAACGTTTTCCACCGTTGCATCCCTCGGGAGCGTCACAATCTCGTTCACCGGACGCATGATCTCCCGCGCCACGGGGCGTGTTGATGCGATCTGACGTTTCAGCAGTTCACTCACTGCTCCACTAAGACGTGCCTGCTTCCTTCCGAGTCGAGCGAGGAGAATCAACTCCTCACGGGACACCGGAAGCATATGTCTCTCGCCCGAAAAACCGATGAGCCGTGATGGGGCACTCACGAGCACGATCAAAGGCGAAAAGAGCAACCGGAACAGGAATAGCGGTTCGGCAATCCACAGACACAATGTTCGGGCGTATGCGAGGAAATAGCTTTTGGGAAGTATTTCACTGAACACGACGAACAGGGGAGTCATAACCACGGTAGCTACGGTCTCCCCGTTCCCCGGAAAGTACTGTTCCGCGAGACGCGTCGCAACAACGGTACCTCCGATTATTGAAAGATTCGTTCCAACGAGGAGTGTTGACAGATAGGGTCCCGGGTTCGACATGGCCTTTTCCAGTCGTTGTGCGCGAAGTATCCCTGATCTGGCCAGGTGTCGAATACGAAGTCGAGGACACGCGATAAATGCAGTTTCCGCACCACTGAATAGTCCCGCGCTTACGAGTCCCAGGAATACGAGAATCCACAACATGGGTCAGACCTGGTCCCTTCCCTCAACCTGTATGAAAAGGTCTCGTATCCTTCGTGCCTCGGCATGACGGATACGAACCGTTACCGTATCGGCGAGCCGGATCTCATCGCCATTCAGCGGTATACGTCCCGCGACCTTACAGACCAGTCCTCCAATTGTCTCGACATCCGGATCATCGAGATCCACCTCTATTTTTTCGGACAATTCATCCAGTGGAAATGTTGCCGGTATCAACCAGCGATTTTCCTTGACCGGTGTAAGAACCGGCGTGGCGGGATCGTGCCGATCCGGAAGTGGACCGAACAACTCGTCTATGATATCCTGGAGTGTAACGAGACCCGCCACGGCTCCGTATTCATCAACTACAACCGCCAGGTCTTTCTTCTCCGAATGAAATCGAATAAGAACACCGGCCACCGAAAGATTCCACGGTACATACAGCGCATCGCGCATTATGGATCCCGCGCGTTTCTTCCGTGCATCCGTTAGGCTCGCCGCCACATCTTTGAAATGAAGTATACCGACGATGTTATCAACGCTTCCCTCATACACGGGGAATCGCGTTCGCCTCATTCTCCATGCGCCGCGTATGATCGTATCGAGAGCCGTATCCGAGGGTATTGCCTCGATATTCACCCGTGGTGTCATGATTTCCTTTACACGGATTTCCTCGATATCCAAAAGCGCAAAAATTATATCACTCTCGAATCCGTGCAGTTCTCCGATCCTCCTCCCCTCTTCGATTGCGGTACGGAGTTCGGCGCGTTCAACAAGCCTGTGTCCGTGTTCCATCCCCCAGCGGGAAACCAGCGGGGAAAGCATCTGAACGATAATCCGTCTGATCGGATAAATAAGGATATTGTACAATCTGAGCGTTGACGCCACACGCGTCGCCCACAATGCAGCGTGTTGAACAGCGATTATTTTGGGAGTAATTTCACCGAGTACGAGGATGATTATCGTCATGCCGATCCACGCAATCCACGAACCGGCCTGATCTCCCAGTGTTTCAACGAGCAACTCGGTTGCGCGCCCCGTAGCCGCGAGATTTACGACCAGATTTCCAATGAGTAACGATACCAGAAGTGCCTGTCGATTTCCAAGGAGTTGGGCGACATTCCGTTCGCGCCGTTTTTTACTCTGGGCAAACCGCTCCGCGGTACTACCCGGCAATGAAAAAAGCGCCGATTCTGAACCGGAGAAGAACGCCGAGAGCGTCAGCAGTATACAGAGAAATACTATCTGCGGAATAATCGACACCTGTAAACCTCGATAGATAACTGTTGATTCACGGGATCCCGTTCCCTAGCATGAGTGATTGTCGATGCATCGGTGGTTCGGGGGTTTTCAGTTTGAATACCACTGATGACATCGCGGATGTCAATAACCGTGGTCACACGGACAGTACGTATCCACGAACCACGATGCGATGTGATACCATGTAGCAAGGCTAAACGGAAATGGAAACTATAAACCACGATACCGGCGACGAAGAAATAAACGGTTCAGACAATCCATCTCAACCAAATGGTTCGTGGAGCTCCCTCAATCCGGCGACGATCATCATTCTTGCAGTGGCGGGATGGATTCTTTTTGTCGCGGTGACATTCAAGCTTGTTCAGACACGAAATGAACTCTCCGATACCTCACTTTCGCTTCTATCCCTCCGACAGGAGATAGCGAGACTTCGTCTCCTTGAACGTGATATTGAAGATCTGAACAGACGTCACAGACATCTATCCATGCTCATCCAGGGCGTCACGGACGAATCGTATGAGCAATACTCCGATTCCATGGAGAAGATGCAGGAACATCCCGGTCCGTATATTCCCCGAGAAGATACTGATGAAACACATATCGACCTTCAGCGGACGAATCCCATACCACACCTCTGGCCGGTTGCGGGTTGGATCACCCAGGAGTTCCGCCCGGAAGCAACGCAGGAACGTCCCCGGCATCTGGGTATCGATATCGCGGGACGGACGGGGAGTTCCATCATAGCTCCCGCCAACGGTATCGTGCTCAGAGTATACTGGGATGATCGACTCGGTCGTGTACTGGAACTACAGCATAGTGAAGGTCATATAACGCGGTACGGACACCTTCAGGAGGTTGAACTAAGACCGGGTGATTTCGTTCAGGCGGGAGATCTCATTGCACGTCTGGGTAATTCAGGACAGAGCACCGCTCCCCATCTACACTATGAGATAGAAATCGAGGGAAATCTGGTCGATCCGGGCGACTACCTTCCCGGCTACCGCAAATCATCTCCGGTACTCCCCTGATACGGGTTTCTTATCGCGTATTATTACACGGATACAGGTAACGGATTATTATTACCGCAATTACGCCGATGAGCCATCCGGCGAATACATCAACCGCATAGTGATACCACCCGTAAACCGTGGCAAGGCTCAATAGCGGAACAAAGAACAGAAACAGGTAGAACATCTTCCGGTGATGTCTCCAGGCCTGGAGCAACACAGCAACGGCAACGGCACAGTGAGAGCTGGGAAAAGCACCGCCACATAGTCCTCCGAACGAAACAAGACGATGCTCTATAGCTGTTATGATGTATCCTTCGAGCGGTACGTTGCGGAATTGAGCGTAGTACAATCGCGGGCTTTGTGCCGGAAATATGAGGAACAGCACTAAACAGGGAAGAAAAGACAGAAAAATACCTGCTGCGGTCTGGTAAAACGCGCGTTTATCCGTCCGTCTGTAGAGAGGGACAGCTATCATATACGGCAGAAAATAGTAGGAGAAATACCCGAGCATTACCAGTTCATTAAGTGGTTTTGAATAGAACCGTTCAAAAAACGCTGATGGTATGGTACTAAATAGTTTTACGTCGGCCGCAAGGAATACCGGATCGTACCATCGATCCGTCAGGATCTGGATATATCCGTGAAGCATCTCGAATACGATACCGATTCCCCAGATCGGATACCAGTCGTAAACAATTCTCAATGATCTGGAAAGCCGATCCCGATTCAAAGCTGCCACCAAAATGAGTACAATGGCGCTGATGTTCAACGCCACACACCATCCCCAGGTCGACGGTTTATTCTTCCCGAGGATGATCGCAACGATCACCCAGAGCAGATAGGCAACGGTGATCGTATCCATGGGGCGTATTCGACGAAAGATGGCGAAAAGATTTTTCATTTCGTACGACCGGATAGTATTCTGTGTTGATAGAGTTCTATGGCCATTCCCGGGCCCTTTCGCGTACCAGTGTTCAAACTCATGCAGAGAAAAACGGCCGCCGCATGGCGCGACGACCGTTTAGCGCGTCGACTATTGACTAGAAATTGATCTCCGCTGTCAAGAATACATTGAACAGCGGTGCGCTTGCGACGTACATATAGTAGTCACCCAGAAGATCGTCGTTCCGGTTATAGTCGGCCTTCCACTGAGCCCGGGCATAATTCTCATTGTTGGTGATATTGTTGAGATCCAGTCTCAACTTCACATCCCGGTCCATAACCCGCAAATCATAGGTTATGTCAGCGTTCAGTTCGAAAAACGCATCGAGCTTCGCATCGACTTCCGTACCGTCGATGAGCGTATACGTGTTCGTATAGCTTGCGTAATAATCATCGAACCAGCGGGTACTCAGACCGAGTCTGAGCGGTCCCATGGTATAACCCGCGGAGGCGCTGGCCATCTTCTCGGGTGAGAATGGTACTACTTTATCGACAATGTCATCCGCCGCTTCGCTGAAAATCTCCTGGACATCGATTTTTTCCCAGCGGTTTTGTGCCAGGGTAAGTGATCCAGACATGTCCACAGGTCCCATGAAACCACTTGCCATGAGCTCGAGACCCTGATGCTTCGCCTTGCCGGCATTGATGGTTTCACGGTTGCCGCCCTGATCCGTAATACTCTCGATTTTATCCTCGAAGTTGAGGATGTAGTAGTTTGCATCGACGGCCATGTTAGCGGTCCGATAACCGACACCGAACTCGATGTTGGCGCTCTTCTCGGGATCAAGATCCTGATCAGTATCCGGTCCGTCATCTCGATTGTACCAGTCACCGGTCTTCGGTTCTTTGTATGAAATCGAGTAGTTCACCAATGCATTGATTTTATCGGTAACATTATAGTTGATGCCGAACTTCGGGCTGAAGAAATCATATGTTCGCTCGTAATCGCTTTCCTCATAGAGAAAATTACCGTCGTCATCCCGTTGATCCATGCTTGCCTTGAAGTATCGATCAAGGAATCGGCCGGCTTCGAAATCAAAGATCTGGATATCGTTTTCTTCAACCTTGGAGTTGTAACTCGCGTACTGTCCATCCGCAACAACGGTTATGTCTTCCATGGGCTGGAGCTGCAGCCGTGCGAATCCCGATACGTTCGTTACCGTTGTGGTATAATCATACCGGCGTTGAACCTCATCGTACTCGATAAGATTACCGGCGGCATCCGAAGAACGGAAATCAAAGGATTCCGCGAAGTGATCCGCAACCCAACGACGGAGTTCACCACCGAAATATGCCTTGACCATGGGTCCGAATGTCCGGGTATACACGGTGTTCAGACCGAACTGCGTGTGATTGTTCTGGCTGTCATTCCACCAGCTGTGATTATATGATGCGGGAATGAGCGGATTGGGATAACTGATGGATTCACCGTTGAACGTGGTATCCGCGGGATTGAAACCATCGAGAACAACCTCGCCGCCGGTCGTTTGGTAAATCCACCAGGCGTTCCGACCGAAGTATTTATTGTCAGTACTCTCTGAAAGCGATTTAAATCCAACTTCGCCCGTGGTCACGTCGAAGTTGTCGTTCCGGAGATACTTCCCTCCGCCTTTTCCGAAGGTCATGAAAAAATTTGAGGAGAGATTCGCGCTCTCTGACATGACCCAATCGTGCCGCAGGGAGAACTGAGGTTTGAAGTAATAATTCTCCTGATACTCGTGATTTGTACGGTTGTATTCCCGTCCGAGTTGGTCCAGAAGCGCAAGATCCTGATCAGCGTACGCCTGATTGTGTTTCTGCGGTGCACCAATGAAACTGAATGTCAGGATATGCTTGTCCAGAAGTGCCTTTGCGTCGAAGCCGAATGACCATCCATCATAGTTCGTAGCGATGAGGTAGGAGTCCCCACCCTTCCGTTCGATGGAGGCGCTGTACATGAGTTTATCATCGTGAACAAGTCCCGAGTTATACCGGGCTGAAACCATGTAGTTCATGGGGCTGTAGTCTTCGAAACCACCGTCACCATCCGCGATTTTTCCTTCATTATCGCCTGAAGCGGCGCCTTGGGTGGTATACATACCGGCGGAGGTCCTGAAAACGAGGCCCGGTCGGGCTGAAACACCCATTGTTTCAATATTCACCGACCCGCCAAATGCACCTGATCCATAGAGCGAAGACCCCGATCCACGTTGTACCTGGATCGACGTCGCATTACTGGAAAGACCGGTCCAGTTGGACCAGTACACGACCTGACTCTCGGGATCGTTAACCGGTATACCGTTGATAAGAATCTGGACGCGTTCCGAATCAAACCCGCGGATATAGAGATCCCCTTCACCAAGACCGGTACTCGACGTGAACACACCGGGCACCTCATTCAACAGTCCGGGTACATCCTGGGTCGTATACTGCTGATCCATTTTATCCCGGCCGACATTGCTGAATGCCACGGGGGTTTCCCGTTCAACAGCACGGTTTGCCGTAACAACGACCAGACCACCCTCGAGGATGGTGGATACGAGATCGAACTCCAGTTGCGTGGTGCTGCCCGGAACGATGTTCGCTTGTTCGGTAACGGTATCATAACCGATGAAGTAGGCTTCGACTTCATAGTTTCCCTGGGGGATATTGAATATCCTGAACATGCCCGTTTCATCGGTCGCGCCCCCGTATGGAGTACCTTTGACAACGATATTGGCGCCTTCCAACGCTGTTTTCGTATTCGCATCAATGACGCGTCCGGCAAGTACTCCCCGGCCCTGCGCAAATACATTGGGTACGAGTAAAGCTGTTATGATCAAAAGAGAAAGTATCCAGCGGCTCACGTAAGAACCTCCTTGCTGGGGAACGGCACTATACGATCCAACACTAACAGGATCACTGGAACTAGTGCCCGGTATCTGATGAACTGCCCTGATACGCTGACGGGAATCGCGTATCATCGTGAATACGGCCCATCCTCCTTTCTTCTCGACTAACCGCCTCACTAATTCGTTGAGTCGATCCTCCAAATTCCGGTTTGCGGTGCAAAAAACCGGTTACAAAACTTGTGATTTAACACCATTGATAATAGACTACCCAAGGTAAATGCATCTCATTTCATAGGCAACCCCGGCTGCCGGAATTATCTGCAGTAAATTATGAGTTCTCAATTAGAAATGCATGAGTGAATGCCCTTCCTTTGAATGGAAGTAGATCAATCGTTTCGCTCAATTATTCTCGGAAATCAAACCGTATTGTTAGAGGAGGATATATGACATCCGGATCTATATCACGACGTGAATTCATGCAATACAGCGGTATGGCGGTGGCATCAGTACCTCTCATAATGAGCGAAAGTGCTTCCGGCGACCTGGTATTGGAACACGATAACCTCAAAGACCTTTTGGGTCAGCCGTTGATAGAGGAACTGCTCGGTCATGCCATGCAGTGTGGCGGCGAATTCGCCGAACTATTTCTTGAACATTCACGAGGATTCAGTCTGGCTCTCCAGGAAGGTAAGATCCGTGCCGCGAATCTCGGGTATTCTCTTGGCGCCGGGATACGGGTTATCACGGGAGATCGCTCCGGATACGCGTATTCCGATGATATCTCGCGGAATGCGCTGCTCGATGCCGCCTCCGTAGCCGCCCACATCGCCTCGGGAAGCGGGAGCACTGATCCCAGAAACGTTCGCGAACAATCCGTCCGGAACCTCTACAAGATAGAGATTCCATCCGATTCGGTTGCTATCGATAATAAAGTCGATCTTGTTCAACGCGCCGATACCGCGGGTCATGCCGCGGATCCCCGCGTCTATCGAGTGGATGCAAGTTACTATGAACGGAATCGACGCATTCTCGTAGCCGATACGAGCGGTCGTATGGTAACGGATGATCAATCAAATCAGAATCTCAGGGTTTCGGTTTTTCTGGAAGGCGATTCCAACAACAGGCAACACGGTTCTTATGGTGACGGCGGCCGGGTAGGCATGGAGTTCTGGGAACAGATTACACCTGAAGATCTTGCCCGCGAGGCGGTTCGCCAGGCGTCCATCAAGATGGAAGCATCCGATGCTCCATCGGGAGAGATGCCGGTGGTAATCGGCGGTAAGTACGGCGGTGTATTGCTTCACGAGGCCATAGGTCACGGGCTTGAAGCCGACTTCAACAGAAAGAACCTCTCAAGATATTCCGGCATGGTCGGGCAGCGGATCGCGCCTGAATCCGTTACCATAATGGATGCCGGCGAGTATGAGCCCAAGGAATGGGGAACATTGAATATCGACGATGAAGGGGTATTGACCAGAAAAACCGTTCTCGTTGAACGCGGTATCCTCAGGGGATATATGCAGGATCGCCTCAATGCACGTCTCATGAGCAAAGAGCCTACGGGCAACGGCCGCCGTGAATCGTTTCATCATATGCCCATGCCTCGTATGACCAATACCATACTGGAACCCGGCAGTCATGATCCCGACGAGATCATTCAATCAGTTTCCAAGGGATTTTATGCGAAGGTCATATCAAACGGTCAGGTGGATATATCCGGTGGTGATTTCATGTTTTTCGTGGAAGAGGGCTATCTCATTGAAAACGGAAAGCTGACCACACCCGTTCGCGGCGCGACCCTCATCGGAAACGGCCCCGATACACTCTCCAAAGTCGAGATGCTTGGTACGGATTTCGCTCTGGCTCCCGCGAGTTTCGTGTGCGGTAAATCAGGCCAGATGGTACCCGTGGGCATCGGTATGCCAACCATGAAGGTATCGAATATGACGGTCGGCGGAACCAGCTGATCTACGTGAATGGTATCCTTTTTGATTATACTATTAAAATCAATAACCCGCATTTCTCACCGAGTTACGCTCAGGGCATGCGAAGACCTTTGATTCATTCATCCTCCTTTCGAAAAGGAGGACTGAGGAGGATTTGTTATTCTCCGGAGCTGACAGCCGAATGTTGACCGCTGAAAGCTATTACGAGATATAGGTAAGAAGTGCGTGGAAAAGAGAGGTAAGAATGAAATCATCCAATACGATACTTGATAAAGCCCGATCGCTGATCGGACGCGTGATGAAGGCTGGGGCGGATGAAGCCGACGCCTACGTGGAAGAGATGAGTAATCTGACAATTTCGGTGAATGAAGGGTACGTGGAGCAGTTGGAGCAAGCCACGTCCAAAGGTCTCGGACTCCGGGTCATTAAAAACGGCAAGATGGCGTCTTCACATACCAGCGACTTCGCTGATGCCTCCCTGGAGAATCTGCTTCAGGAGACCATGTCACTGGTGAAATACACGGACAGTGATGAGTGCCATCACCTTCCCGACGCAAAGTTGTGCGGGCGTATTTCCGATGACCTGGACCTCTTTGATCCGTCACTGGCGGGGATGAGTGTCGAAGCGAAGATAGACAGAGCCCGCGAGGTGGAAAACGCGGCCCGCGACGCCGATCCCCGGGTCACGAAATTTCGATCCACTCGCTATGCCGACGGACGTGGTTCGGCACATCTCATTACTTCCCACGGACTGGAACTCTCAAGCGAAGAGACCTATGCCTACCTCGTCACCATTCCCGTGGCCGAGGCGGACGGCGAAAAACGAATGGGACACTGGTTCACCGTGGCACGTCATCTCAACGATATGCTGAAACCGGCAGAAGTGGGGCGGATCGCTACTGAGCGCGCATGCGCGCAACTGGGCGCGAAACCCATGAAGGGTGGAACATTCCCCGTTGTCTTTGATCAAACAACCGCCGCGTCGATACTCGGGTGGCTGACGGGCGCCATAAGCGGCAGCCTGGTTTATCGCAGGGGGACGTTCCTCCTTGACAAACTGGGATCCCGAATCGCCTCTCCCCTTGTCACAATTGTTGAAGATGCCACAATACCGCGGGGTCTCGGGAGCGCGTATTTCGATGGTGAAGGAATCCGGCCATGGCGGAAGGAAATCGTGACAAAAGGCGTTCTCAACACCTACCTGTTCGACACGTACTATGCCTGCAAAACCGGGAACACGCCCACGGCGAATTCCCAGAGAAGCTATTCATCATCGCCCCGCATCTCGACATTCAATCTCTACCTAGAAAAAGGTACGTCGCCTCCGGAGGAGATCATCGCTTCAGTCAAAGAGGGGCTCTATATCACCGGTCTCATGGGAAGCGGTCTTGATATGCCCACCGGCCATTTTTCCGTAGGAGTCAAAGGATTCTGGATCGAAAACGGGAAACGTACCGTTCCGGTGTCGGAGATGACCATGGCGGGGAATGTTCTTGATCTGCTCCAGGGAATCGAAGCGGTTGGTACTGATCTCGAACCGTTGAACAGTACGTATGCCCCCACAATCCTCGTCTCGAACCTCGCCTTGAGCGGAGCAGGTTCATGATCCTTCTCACAAGATCACGGCAATTTATGAGCTCTCAACGATACGGGCTTTTACGGATGTTCTTCTGTTTCCTCCTCTTGAACTCCCAATGGGCCGTATATGCGTCTGAGGATGATCCGGACTTTCTCACTCTTGCATCACTGCAAACGGAACAGGCTCTGATGGACCGTCGACATATTCATGAGAACGCCGAGCTGTCGTTACGAGAATTCAACACACAGGAATATCTGAAGCGTTCGCTGGCCACAATTCCCGGCATCAAGGAGATCGAAGGAGAGTGGGGAACGGGAATCATTGCGCTCCTTGAAGGGGAATTGCCCGGTCCCATTGTCGCATGGCGTACCGATATGGACGCCTTGCCCATTACCGAGACCACGGGATTACCCTTTTCATGTGAACGGACTGATACGCTGTCGGGTGGTCGCGTAACGGGCGTTATGCACGCATGCGGGCATGACATGCACATGGCGATCGCCCTGGGTATGCTGAGAACCCTTTCGTCTCTTCGCGATCACCTTCCCGGTTCGGTGCTGTTCATCGGCGAACCGGGTGAGGAAATCGGCGCCGGAGCGCGGAGTCTCATTGATGCGGGGGTATTCGTACCTGATAGAATGCCGCGGTGTGCTCTTGCACTTCATGTTCACCCGACCCTGCCCTATGGAACCCTCGGTTCGTGCCCCGGATGGGCGACGGGGAATGTAGACGGTTTTCGTCTGAAGGTATTCGGAGACGGCGGACACGGTGCATACCCTCATCGGGGAGTGGATCCGGTCCCCATAGCGGCGCGCATGATCCTCGCGTTTCAAAGCATTGTGTCCCGGGAAATCGACGTGAATCATCATGCCGTTATATCAGTGGGGAGGATCTCCGGAGGAACGACGAATAATGTCATCCCGTCCGAGGTAGCCCTCGATGCCACGGTCAGAACGCACGATGACGAAACCAGGCACCGCCTCAAGGAGTTGATTACGCGTACGGTAACTGGAATCGCGGCAGCAGCCGGTGCTCCCGCACCGGAACTGGAGTATTACTTCGGAACCGCGGCAGGATACAATCACCCGGAACTCGTTCTACAGGTCCGCTCGGTATTCCGTGATCTGCTGGGTCCCGAAGCCGACATTGAATACCCGGCGGGCATGGGAGGAGAGGATTTCGGATACTTCGGCCGAATCGTACCCGGCTTTCAATTCAGAATTGGCGTGGCACGTCCCGATCAGGAACCACAGAGTCTTCACACGCCGGTTTTCGATCCGGATGAACGAGCCCTGACCCTGGGAATCGCGGTATCGTCTGCCGTTATATGGGATCAGCTGCATCAAACGGAGGAACTGACGGATCCGTCCGAGCTGATTGAATAGAATGATGAGACCGACATACCAAGGATTAAAACAAATTCAGATGTGATCAGACGGAGATTTCTGGCGACACATGAGATATAATATGCACCAGCGAATAGAATCTATAAGGTACTATTCAGGCACTATAATTGTGCCCGATAGAAAATTCGATTTACTGATGACGAATCAAAAGGGTTTTAACTGGGGCGTCATGTCTACTAATCCATATACAGTCCGCTTCCATCTTGCGAAAGGAAAGAAGAATATCGGTATCCGATGGTTAACCCACTAATCCGCTAATAAAATCCAATTTCTTCATGAGAGCATTCCTCCGTAGTTTTTCTTCCTTTGGAATGGCATTATCAGCTTTAACACAGAGCGGCTCGATGAACTTCGAAAGGTACGATAGCCCATCAGGCAGTGACAATGAAAAAGTAGATAATTCAATATTCCAGTTTGGGGCATCCCTATACATCGGAGAGTATGGTTCTACTCGGAGTATGTCTGGAGCTCCCCATTGGATTCTATGCCATTGTTCAGGATCGTGAATACGACGTTTGAATTCCCTAAGTGTGTCGTACATTTCCAAGATCTCTTGATCCGTCTCCCCGCTGATTCCCGACATACGATGAACATTCGTATGGATACCCGCCCCTGATAGAGCCTCAATAGTTGCAAGAATCGATTCCAAATGCGTACCTTTTCGTAGATATCGCAACCGTTCGGGTATAAATGTTTCCGCTCCGAGGTTTACGCTCCTGCAACCCGCTTGGAATAGCATCTGAGCTAAGGAGTGAGACATCCATTGAACCGGTCTCATTTCGCACATCCACTCAACCAATCTGCTCCTTTTGATAAATGATTCACTGAGATCTCTCAATCTCGATTCAGAAGGATTCATCAGACTGTCGACAAATTCAATCATGAAAGCGGCCGATGGTTGTGATCCAGCCCGCATATCTATCTCCGCCATAATCGATTCGATGCTTCTGATGCGATATGTTTTCCAAAAACTGCTCTCAGAACAAAATCCGCAATTCATGATACATCCGCGACTCGCCTCCATTGGAACATAATTAATTTCTTGATAATTCGTTGGAAAATCAGTGAATGGCAAGTCGCTAATATTCTGAATTTGATCTCTTGGCTCGAACCTGAGTTCGGAATTTGAAAGGTGTGCAACGCCGGGAATGCCGGGTATTCTACTTCCACCCTCCCATTGACGAAGGAGATTGGAGATTGTCAATTCACCTTCACCAATCACTATGATATCAATGAATCCAGTACCCAACAGAAATTTTGCGGTCTCAGGTATACTCGAACCAGGCCCACCAAAGATTACTCGAGCATTTGTTCTTTCCCTGATCATTTTCGCCGCGGAAAGGCTAAAAGGCACATTGCTGATATATGTGGAAAAGAGGACAAAATCATAGTCCTCACTTACTATCGGCTGTACGGCTTTCGTAACTATTTCTGCAAAATCGGGCACGGGTCTGATTGGAGCCTCATGCAAAAATTCATCCCAATTGAAATCGGGAAATTCTTCACCATATAGATGATGGATCAACGCCTCAAGCCCAAGTACAAAACTGACCCGTTCGAATTCTCGCCCGATGTTAAATGCCTTCTGAAAAAGATGATACCAGTCTCGATTATTCTTTCGGAGCCAGACATCAAGATCGTATACATCGGTCTTGAAACCTTCTCTCTCCAATGCGGTATAAATTCGGGAAAGACCGAGATGGGGAGAGCGAAGAGAGAAATACGGACAAAAAACTATCGCTATTTTGGGCATGTGTCGCAGTATCTAAATTTTAATCAGGCAAGGATATGAAATTTACTCTACCGTTGATCGTACTCATGAGACTTGATTTTGAGCTTCCTCGTCTAATGAGATACAGCCCGGAGGCGAGAGATTGTATTTCAGGCAAATCTCTCAAAATACGGATGTCGTTTATACTCGCCCTATCATTTATATTACGCACGAGTCTGCCTCGAATATCATAGATCAATATACCACTGGGTCCAAACTGATCTTCATCTATTAGATAGTCCGAACATGGACGTTGGGATGTTTGGAATACGGTATCGTAAGGTTTGATGCAATTCCAGGATACGTCTTCGACACAACAGATTGAAAGGCCATATCTGGCGCTGTTTAAATCCTCAACCGTTTTTATAAATACGACATTATCATCTGTTTCCGACAACTTCACATTTTCTATTCCGATACTCGTCCCAAACATAGTTGTTATTGAGTAATTCTCTACATCACAGCCTGTTTCGGGATCAATGGTTTCATCATATATGACTCGGACAATCTTTCCGCCCAGATGATCAACTCGGGTTACCCCTGGCGGATCAAGTTCCGAAATCTGCTCACTTCTCCAGAATCCCGAACTATCCAGCGGGTTTTCAAACGCGGCATTACCACTAGCTGCATATATATATCCGTCTGAATACTCGAAAGCTGTAAATGGGATATCCCCGGAATACCCTGTCATCTCGGCATCATACTGTTTCGGACCACACCAAGTCTTCCCATCGTATGTAGAGTAGAAACTTCCTTTTTCGAAAGTTGTCGGAGAACTCATCTCCCATGCCAATAGCATTAATCTCTCGCTAGCGCCGGTGCCGATTTTCTTCATGTCGAATATTCTTACTACATCATCGTCATATCTCATATCTTGATAGCCGATTGAATACCCATCTGTACACCATAGTTTGCCGCGTGTATCCGGGAAAAGTCACAACA
>Ga0272441_10009907_pt1 | contig 14584 bp, 10 predicted proteins | sample SSMProp6N_FD_193582 | JGI IMG/M metagenome (GOLD analysis project Ga0272441, IMG submission 193582) | Marine sediment archaeal communities from Little Sippewissett salt marsh, Falmouth, MA, United States - SSM-Prop-6N | ecosystem: Environmental > Aquatic > Marine > Wetlands > Sediment ... | reverse complement strand
ACGGAAATGCACGCCCATATTCCTTCACCCCCTACTGCTGAAAACCGGATAGAAGAAACCCTGTTCCTCTATCTCTCCGGTGGAATTACAACCATTCGGGGGATGCTGGGGCACCCGTATCATTTGGAATTGAGGGAAGCGGTACAAAAAGGGAATATATTGGGCCCGCGCATTTTTACTTCAAGTCCTTCCCTGAATGGCAACACAGTTCAGACCCCGGAGGAGGCCATGAAAAAAGTGAGTCAGTATGCAGCCGAAGGCTATGATTTTTTAAAAATACACCCGGGGATCCAACGGGATGTTTTCGATTCCCTGGTGACCGCTGCCCGTCAGGCAGGGATCCCATTTGCAGGACATGTTCCCGTGGAGGTCGGTGTCAGGCACGCCCTGGAAAGCGGGTATGCCACCATCGACCATGTAGACGGTTATCTCGAAGGACTGGTACCTGGGGATGCAGGGGTCAACCCCGCTGAAAATGGCTTTTTCGGCTTTAACTTTACGCGACTGGCGGATACTTCAGGGATTAAAGACCTGGTAGCGCTTACCCGAAAGCAACAGGTTTGGGTCGTGCCCACCCAAACGCTTTTTGAGCGTTGGTTTGCGCCAACCCGGGCGGACAGCCTGCTGGCCCAGCCTGAAATGAAATACATGACTCCCGCTACGCTGGCCAACTGGAAGCGGATCAAAGAAGAACAACTCCGTGATCCTTCCTGGGATCCTGAGCAGTGGGCTCTTTTTGACCATATACGCCTCAGGCTTATTCAGGAGTTGGCCCGAAATGGCCATGGACTTTTACTGGGGTCAGATGCCCCGCAACTCTTTAATGTCCCCGGATTCTCCCTGCATCGGGAAATTGCAGCCATGGATCGCGCCGGGCTTACCCCGGAAGAAATCCTGAGGATGGGCACCCTGGCCCCGGCTCAATTTTTTGGGGCTGAAGCCGAATGGGGTACCATTGACATTGGGAAAGCAGCAGATTTTCTCCTGGTTGATACCAACCCGTTAAAAGATCTCACCGCACTCCGCCAAATGAAAGGCCTCATGCTGCAGGGAAAATGGCTCTCACGGGACTTTATAAATCAAAAACTTGCCGAAATCGCTGAAAATGCGGCTAAACCGAATAATGATTAGGGGTAAAAAACCGGAATCCGGGACATGATTCCCTACCCCGGATACTACGGGTGGCATCCCTGCAGAGCGGTAAGCATTGTGTACCTCAAAGACCTGTAACCTCAAAAATCGCCTTATATGGACACCTCGAAACAAACCGGCTTCCTTTTTCTACTATTTTCCCTGTGTATCAGCTGGGGGTCAGCAGCACAGCTCCTTCTTAAACCGGCCCGGGTTTTCGACGGGAACCAGATGCGCGACAATTGGGTGGTATTGGTAGAGGCCTCTGAAATTTCCTATGCAGGCCCCCAGACAGGTTTAAAAGCCCCGAAAAATACAGAAACTATTTCCCTGGAAGGCATGACCTTGATGCCCGGTTTGATCGAAGGACATTCGCACCTGCTGCTACACCCGTATAACGAGACTTCATGGAATGACCAGGTACTCAAGGAATCTCCTGCCGAGCGTGCCATACGGGGCGCTGTACACGCAGAAAAATCCCTGATGGCAGGGGTGACTACCATGCGGGACCTGGGTTCTGAAGGGGCGGGTTATGCCGATGTAGCTCTAAAAAATTCAATTGATTCTGGCCTAATTCCGGGTCCAAGGCTCCTGGTGGCCGGACCGGCTATTGTAGCGACAGGGGCTTATGGTCCTAAGGGATTTCATGAAGGGGTTAACGTTCCCCTGGGCGCAGAGCCCGCCAGTGGGGTCGGAGAAGTCATTGCAGCCGTCCGCCGGCAGTTGGGGGGAGGTGCTGATTTTATAAAAATTTATGCAGACTATCGCTGGACTCCGGGAGCCCCATCCCAGCCTACTTTCCTCTCTGAGGAACTACAGGCAATGGTTCGTGCAGCGAAGTCAGCGGGAAAGTATGCGGTAGCACATGCCAGTACTCCCGAAGGTATGAAACGGGCTATCCTGGCCGGAGTTGAAACCATAGAGCACGGAGACGGGGCCATTCAGGAGACCTATGAACTGATGAAAGCCAACCAAACGGTCCTATACCCTACCCTGGCAGCCGGGGATGCCATCGAACGGTATAACGGGTGGGACGGAAAAGAAGATACAGACCGGATTCGCCGGAAAAAAGAGAGTTTCACCCAAGCGCTGGCCTCTGGAGTAACCATTGGTTTTGGAGGAGATGTCGGGGTTTATCCGCATGGAGAGAATTACCGCGAACTGGAGTTGATGGTCGCTTATGGCATGTCTGCATCAGCAGTGCTCAAGGCGGCAACAGGTATAAATGCCCGCACCTTTCACCTTGAGAAACTGGGTCAGGTACGAAAAGGGTACCTGGCGGATCTCATCGCAGTTCCCGGCGATCCCACGGAAGATATTCGCGCGATGCGGGTCGTACCCTTTGTCATGCTTAACGGAAATATTGTTAAAAAAGAGTTCTGAACCGGGTAACCGCTAGCTGCTTCAAACGGGGTTTGGCATTGGCAGACCTTAATCCCTATATAGACTTTCCAATTAACCCATGACACTCCTATTGGCTAAGGGCGGCTTCCGATTTCAGGCGCTGCAATTCCGATTCCAATGCTGTAAACCGCTGCCGGGCATCCAGGCCCGGCAACTGGTCGGCCTGGTTCATCATACTATACAGATAGCGCCATTGATCGGCAAGCATCGGTTGCATATAGATCCCTTCCTCGGTTTGGACCTGAGAGAGCACGCCTTCCAGGGTTTTCAGGCGGGATTCCTCAGATACTGAACGGCTCGTTTTAGATTTCAGGGATTCGACTTCCATTTCCAAAGCATTCTCAAAACGGTAAGCCTCGCTGAGTTTGTCACGCACAGCCCGTTGAAAATCCACTTGTTGATTCACATCGGCTTCACTGACTCCGGCATCGACAACCCGAGGGTCCATGACCAGCTCGAATTCCTGACTCAGCGTCTTGTCTCCGTAAAATAATACGGCCTTGTAAACTCCGGGCGCTACCATGGGGCCATTGCGATATTTCCGGTTTTCATTGGAGTTCCATGGGCCCACCATAGTCATATCCCACCGGAATCTGTTCAGCCCTTTGTGCTTTGTCAGAGATTCAGAGACCAGAAATTCTGTGAAATTAGTCCCCATATCACGGCTTACTCCCGTGTTCCCGTTGGGGATAGAGTCGCTGGAAAATGCCGTAAGCACCTGGCCGGCTGCATCCCGAATTTCAAGTTTCACAGCGTCTTCCGACTTATCGGGCAAAAAATAATCTAGCATCACCCCAGGTCTTGGATAGGAAGGCGTATCCCCGTTCCAGGCTCCGGAAGGCGTCCGGTATCGCATGGTTTTTTCGGGTTTAAAAAGATACGGCTCGGAAAGGGCACCCAGGTCCCGCTGCCGCAGGGGTCCAATTTGATCCAGAATCCAAAATCCACGCCCCATTGAAGAGAGTGCGAGATCTCCCCGGTGTATTTTAAGATCAGTAATCGGGGTTACCGGCAGGTTTTGTTGGAAGGGCTTCCAGGTCTCACCATCATTTGTGGATACAAACATCCCGTACTCCGTCCCGGCAAAAAGGAGTCCCTCTCGCTCAGGGTCCTCCCGGATGACCCGCGTGGGAAAGTCATCGGGAATTCCATTGTTTCCCGTCGTGAGCAGGGTCCAGTTTTTTCCGTAATTCTCTGTTTTGTAAATATAGGGTTTGGGATCTCCAAGGAGATAACGCAAGACGGCCACATAGGCCTTCGCCGGATCGTGAGGGGATGGCTCCACCGCGTCAACCCGCCCACCGGGGGGAAGGTTGCGGGGCGTTACCTCATCCCAGGTCGTGCCGCCATCCCGGGTCACGTGTACGGGCCCATCATTAGACCCAACCCAGATCACCCCGGCCTGCAGAGGGGATTCCCGTATGGCGTAAATAGTGCTGTAAAACTCTTCCCCCGTAATATCCCGGGTAATCGGGGAGCCGGAAATCACCTGCTTATCCGCCTCAAAAGCGGTAAGGTCCGGCGAGATGATTTCCCAGGTTTTCCCTTCATCAGTAGTCCTGTGCACATATTGGGAGGTGTGGTAAATTACTTTCGGATCGTGGGGGGAGACGTGAATCGGGGAAACTCGCTGAAATCTGTATTTCAAGTCTTTTGGATTATGTCCATACATATTTGAGGCCCCCACATAATACGATTGTTCCGTACCGGTTCTTTTGTTGTAAACCGTAAAGCGCCCTTTGCAATTGGAGTAAACGATATCCGGATTTGTCGGATGGGGAACCGCAGGGCCGGTTTCACAACCCCCGGTATTCTGAATAAACCCGATCCCAGGGGCCTGCACCCCGTATGGGGGCATGCTCGGGACTGCCACGGTGGAGTAATTGTCCTGCTGGCCGCCGTATAGCCAATAGGGATACTGGTTATCGACCTCTACCTGATAGATCTCAGCGGTAGGCTGGTTGAATTGAGTCGACCAGGTCTCTCCTCCGTTATGTGTGACATTCGCCCCCCCGTCGTTGCTCTGGATAAAGAGGTCCGGGGTATTGGGGTTAATCCACATATCGTGATTATCCCCGTGCGGCGGATTCATCCGGTTCCAGGTTTTACCTCCATCTTCGGACTTATAATAACCAGTAGCCATCGCGTAGACCACATCCGGATTCTTAGGGTCCACACGGATATTGGTATAATAGAAGGGTCGCGAACGAATACCGTTATGGGAGGAAACCTGGGTAAAGGACTCCCCCTGATCTATGGATTTATAAAGGCCTCCTTCTTCTCCGGGCGCTTCCACAAGGGCATAGACAATGCGGGAATCCGAGGCGGAAACTTCGATGTCAATTTTACCTATAAGATCCTTTGGGAGTCCGTTCTCTACACGATACCAGGTCTTTCCGGCATCGAGGCTTTTATATAGCCCTCCCTCCTTGGCCGTCCCCCCGCTGATGATGGTCCAGGGTGTACGAATTGCTTTCCAGGCTGCTGCAAAAAGGACATTGGGGTTTGTGGGAAGCATTTCTACATCGGAAATTCCCGTTTCCTCTGAAACAAACAATACCCGCGACCAGGTCTTCCCACCATCTGAGGTTTTAAAAAGTCCGCGCTCCGGATTCGACCGGAAAGCCTTTCCGATGGCCGCGACATAGACGGTATTAAAATCCTCAGGATGCAGGCGCACTGCACCAATTTGCCCAACATCCTTCAATCCGATTTCCAACCAGGAATTCCCGGCATCCACGGATTTGTACATCCCCCGTCCTTCGATTACGTTGCTCCGCAGCCCATCGGAACCTGTCCCCACGTAAAGGACATTCGGATCGTTCTGGGCTACCGCAATCGCACCTATACTGGGAGTTTTAAAATATCCATCCGAAATATTAAACCACCGGGCCCCGTAGTCTTCTGATTTCCATACGCCCCCTCCGGTGGCTCCAAAATAAAATGTCCCTGGGGCCGCAGTCACGCCGGCAACTGTGGTTACCCGGCCGCCCCTGTAAGGACCTGCTTCACGATATTTCAGGGCGGAATAGTCCTGACCCGAAAGTAAACCGGTACAAAGGATAGAAAAGACAAAAGTGACGACAGGTCTGAGTCTCATAATGGGTGTTTTATCAGATTAATAATTCACTATGGAAAGATACATATTGTTCTTAGAATTTATTTGTTCAAGGTTCAAAGTTCAAGGTTCAGGTTGGCAGTGGCCAGTGGCAGTTGGCAGTAAGGACTTTGATTTCCTTAAGATGCCTACGAAATTTCTGCGCACTGCGACTGCGTACTGAAGACTTTATAGACGGTTCAAGGTTCAAGTTGGCAGTGGCCAGTGGCAGTTAGCAGTGAGGACTTTGATTTCCTTAAGATGCCTACGAAATTTCTGCGCACTGCGACTGCGTACTGAAGACTTCATAGACGGTTCAAGGTTCATTTATAAAGCTGAAATAAATTTGTGTTTTTTTTATACCTTGGCTCTTTAAGTCTAACGAACACTTCAAACCTATGATTCAAATGAAAAACATTTTTACACTTTTGCTTGCTGCAGGACTGTTTTTTGCCCTGGCTGGTAACGCGTATGCACAGGAAAACCACGGAGGAGCCTTGAATACCTTTGTGAAATTCGGAGATAATGCGAGTATTGCAGCTAACTACGAATTTCAGGTAGCGAACAATATCACCGTTTCTCCGGAAGCCCGTTTTTGGTTCAGCGGGGAAAACGACATGGCCCTTGGCGGACGTGCAGATTACTACTTTGACAGCCTTTTTGGTCTTCCTGAGAAATGGGACATCTGGGCGGGTGTAGATGCCGGTTTCTTAATCGGAGATGGGGACAGTTTCACTGTTAATGCCCATGCCGGTGTTGAATACCGATTTACCAATGCCATCGGAATCATTTTCGAATTTGCAGGAGGGGTAACCTCTTCAGGAGGCATAGGTGTCGCTTTCCATCTATAGAAACACCGTTTGAATACATATAAAAGCCCCGTTGGACAACGGGGCTTTTTTTATTACTGATTAGATCCTGGAGCAGCCGTTTGGGCCGTTCTTACCTAAGAGGCCTTTTGAAATCTCCTTACTGAGGAGCTGTTTCCATAATGAAGGCATCCACATCGGCTTTAAACTTTGCCATGGATGGTTCGTGGGTATACATCATATGGCCGGCCTCATAGTATTTCATCGTGATATTCTTCTTGAGTTCCGGGGTTAAACCCATATGGTTGATCGAGTGTTCCACACCATAAAAAACTGTGGCCAGATCGTAATACCCGTTTAGAATGAGAATTTTCAGGTTCGGATTTCTTTTCATAGCGGTTGCCATATCCGGCAATGTGCTCACGGCTACCTGGGCATTCCATTGTATATTTCCCTCGTGCTTCCAATCCCATTTAAACCCTTCACGGGACCCGGCAGTAGTCGTATAGGTCCAGTCCTTACGAACGCCCAAATCCCCATATAAGTATTCCTTATACGCCGCGATATACGGAGGCGAAATGGCGTCGCTCTGGGGATCCGTCTGGGCGGTCTGCCCCAAAAGGTCCTCGTTGATCCCGGTAAACCGTGAATCCAGCCGGCCAATGGTCTCCCCTTGGTCGCGAAGTAGCTCCTGAAAGTACTCCTGGTTCGTCACGCGCAGATCGGCCTTTAGCCAATACTCTGTGCTCAGCCCTGAATATGACGCCAGTTTAGCTGCCATGGCCTGTTTTTCAGGGGCCGTCAACTGGTCTCCCTTAAGCAGGGCCGGGGCGTATTGCTCTCCTGTAAACTCACGGACTTCATCGAGAAAGGATTCCAGGTTTGGGTTTTTGCCCGGGATGCGGTTGTGATACCAGGCTGTAGCTGCATAGGTCGGGAAGTGAATGAGATAGGCGGTATCATCGCCCGGGCCGAATAGCAAATGTTGCAATTCAAATACAGCTGAAACCATGATCACTCCGTTCATGGCTATACCTTTATCCTGCAGGTGTTTTACCAAACCCGCATTGCGAAAAGTTCCATAGCTCTCTCCCAATAAATATTTAGGTGCATTCATTTTCTCCGCCTGGATGAGGAACTGCTCGATAAACAACCCGATACTGCGGATGTCCTGATCCACCCCCCAGAAATCTGCCCATTTGGCTTTGCCCACAGGCCGGCTGAAACCTACTCCCACCGGGTCTATCATAACCAGGTCTGCCTTATCCAGCACAGAGAATTCGTTTTTAACAACCTCGTAGGGCGCCGGTGCAGTATATTCGGGATCGTTGATGACAATGCGTTTTGGGCCCAGAATTCCGAAGTGCAACCAAAAGGAAGCCGACAGCGGCCCCCCGTTAAAGGCAAAAATAATTGGGCGGTTCTTACCCCCGGGCAAGGCGTAGTGCGTAAAACCGAAATGTGCGATCGGCTCGTCGTTTTCATCCCGTAGAAGGTGCGTCCCCGTCGCTGTCCTAAGGGTATAGGTCTTCCCCTTAATATTTACAGATTGAGTGGACTCAAAGGTCTCGGGTTCAGGAATTTCATTTGTCCGTGTCGGTTCTTTTTCCTGGGCGGTAAGTGAAATTTGCACAAAAGCGATAAGAAGCAATAGGGATAGTTTCTTCATGAAGTTGGTTTTGGTTTCGTTTTGTGAAAGATACGTAATTCGGAGTTTGTGAAGGAGGCCCCCATATGTATACTACAAAGTCAATCCCAGGAAAAGGCTCTTAAAAAGAGAGGACTATTTCAGGTATAGCTCCGTAAAGTGCTTCATATGCATTCCGGGGAGCATCATTCGCCAGCGGTCTTTTTTTGAGATAATACCCTTTGCAGCGAGTCGGGAGCCATCAACCCACGTGCGATAGATAAGGAGATAGGCTATAATGAGGATAAGGAAAACTGTAAAACCGATGTACGCCTTTGAGTAGAGGAAGAGGACGATTCCAAGAGGTAAAAGAATGGCAATATAGTATACCAGGAGATTGCGCATCGGTGGTGGTTTATGTATTTAAAGATACGAAATTCAGCATTCCCAAGCTCAGGAAATAAGTGCTTTTTCCACCATGGGAGAATGGGTCTATGGGGTGGGATCTTCCACTCAAATCTCCGGGGTACATTCCAGGGCAAGCTCACAATCCGGGTCCTCACAATCAGTAAGTCCGTCCCCGTCATTATCTATGCCGTCATTGCATATTTCAACGGGAATTTCCTCGTCGTCAATATCCGTGCAGGCCTGGACACCAAAAAAACTCAAACAGCTCAAGGTGAGAATATAGATAATTACCCCTTTTTTCATTTAACGGTTATTCCTTTGATTTATAGCTATCTGAAGAACGAAAAATTCGGACTTTTTCGTATACCCGCCGTACGTTTTCTTTCTATTTACTTGCCGTGGTCCAAGCAAACGGCCGTGGTCCAAGCGTACCTGCCAGGTGGTTGCAGGGTATGCATATATCTTAGCATAGAGGGAGGGGGCGGAAGCTCCCATCAAGAATTAATTCAATGCATTTTGGCTACCATCCCAGGCAACACCTACGGCTCCGGGAAGACGATTTCTTTGATCGGAACTATTGAGCCAAGCGTGGAAATAGAAAACGGACCCCTTTAAAGATGAGGAATCCGCCCAACAGCAATACAGGCCCCATGAGAAATGGCAGCACCCCGCCGAAAGTATAGGTCATTCCCACTACAAATCCCAGTAAACACTCGGCCCGGTATACGGGGAAAACCAGGGCTAGCCCCAGAGGTAACAGGAGGACATAAGGCATATAGGCTTCCATTCCGAATTCCCAGAGCATTCCCAGGAATAATCCATAAATCAACCCACCTAAAAAGCCCCGGATTACCTGTCCGGAAAAATCCGGGGAGTTAAGTGAACTTTTTTTACGCCTCGCCTCAATCCGGGTGAGGGTTATCCATGCCAGCGCAGGAATAGTTAGCAGTCCCCACCAGTTCGAAATACCAGGGAGGTCCGCCCGGGCCAGCAGGTGATGTGTGGCTACTCCTCCATTAAAATATTCCCACAGGAGGTGTATAAGGACAAAAGACCCGAAAGCGAGGGATGCAAAGAATTTATGCTTTAACAGGGTCTTGAGCATGGTGGCCGGCGTATATACATATCAGACGGGTATTCCCATACATTGTTACAGAACCTTTATAAATTCATAAGAGCTACTATGAGCGACAACAGGAGATGGGTTACGAACCAGGATCTGATTTATCCGGAGAAGTAAGACTTAGAAAATCAATTCTATCGAGGTATTATTCATAGAGGTCTTTTGTATCTGCTAAGGCAATTTCCGTCATCAGGTCCCCGATTTTTTTACATATTGCCGTAAAAAAGGCCTCCCCTTTCTCACGACTGGCTAATTCCGGGTTACCCACACCCGTATCCTCACTGATCTGGGACCAGGGTCTTTCAGTCCATACCCATCCTTCCCTGAAGGCTTTTATTCGGTTCTTTTTTTCCCGGCCTGCCCCCCAATCCTCTTTGGGCAGGACCAAATCCGGAGTCAGGTGCAGGATGAGGCTGGTTTCCATTTCGTCCGCGTGGTCACCCGGGTCATCAAAAAAATCGCTTCGATCCTCTGCATGAACCCACTCGCAAACGCACAAAAACATATTTGGAAACAAAAGTCCCAGTTCCCGGACCATAGACTTCCAATTATTTCCGCCATGGCTGTTGAGGATCATAAATTTATGAATACCCTGCCGGTCCAGAACCGTTAAAAGATCCTTCAATATGGCAAATTGCGTACTCGGATTCAGATTCATATCCAGATAGATATCGGACTGTCCGGTATTCACCCCGTAGGGAATGGTTGGCAACACGACTACCTGTGCCCCCTGTTCCCATGCGATGCGGCCTGCTTCCTCCCCAATGGCGGTTCCTTCGATGACATCCGTAGCATAAGGCAAGTGGTAATTGTGCGCTTCAGTCGCTCCCCATGGCAATACGGCGAGGTCTATATCAGCTTCACTGAGGTGTTTCCAGTTTGTATCGGCTAATACGTAGGGTCTCATATTCTCAATGCATTGGTTACCTTCAAAGATAAGATTTCACAGAAGTTCGGATCTGATTAACATCAGGGTGTCTAAGGATAAACCCAGGGATGCCTCTCTATTTACTTCAGGGACCACTGGTTTTATATCCATGATCGGGACATTCCATCAAAAAAACACCTTTGCCGTAGTTCAATGGCTTTTCTCCGTGTCGAATAGTGGTAGCAGTTCGGTAGGCCCACTTATTTCGATTGGAAACTAAGAAGAATGCCGTGTTCAGGAGCGACCAGGTCTTTCCCAATTCCCTTCAGAATCCTGAGAATCCCCTGAAACTAAAGGGAAGCAAAATTTTATCCCGGTATACTTATCGCTTATTTCGCTTATACCCTCTGCCGCTGTCCCGGTTTCCCTTATTTTTCCGTCGGGAGTCAAAGTACTCCTGCCTCTTGCGCGCTTTCTCTTTTTCGAAGGTTCTCTTTTCTTCTGCAGTCATAGGACGGTCTGTCTGCGGGTACGGATGGTCCTCGACGCGTTCAATCCTCTGATCGATCAGTTTTTCTATAGACTGGATGTACTCATTTTCTTCAGGCTCACACAGGGAAATGGAAATGCCCTCCTCCCCTGCTCTCCCGGAACGCCCAATACGGTGGACATAGGTTTCCGGTTCATTGGGAATGTCGTAATTTACAACATAGCGGAGCTGGTCGATATCGATACCCCGCGAGGCGATATCGGTTGCCACCAACACCCTTATCCTGCCTTCTTTAAAGTCCTTTAGTGCCTTTTGCCTTTGGTTCTGGGACTTGTTTCCATGGATCGCCGCGGCCCCGATATGCTTTTTGTGCAGATTTTTACAAATCCGGTCTGCCCCGTGTTTCGTTCTCGAAAAGAGCAGTACCTGATCCATTTCCGGATCCTTCAGTATATGGAGCAGCAGTTCCGGTTTACTGGATTTATTGGTCAGGTACAGGTACTGTTGAATAGTTTCAGCGGTAGAGGAGACAGGACTTACCGCAACCTTTACCGGATCGGTAAGGATCTTGCGGGAAAGGGACACAATAGTATCCGGCATGGTTGCGGAAAAGAAAAGGGATTGCCGCTGCTGGGGCAGTTCGGCCAGCACTTTGCGTATGTCGTGGATAAAACCCATATCCAGCATCCGGTCGGCTTCGTCAAGTACAAAATACTCGATAGTGTCCAGGTGGATGAAGCCCTGATTCATAAGATCGAGAAGACGACCTGGTGTAGCTACCAAAATATCTACCCCCCTCCGTAGCGCCTGGGTTTGCTTGTTCTGGTTGACCCCCCCAAAAATGACGGTGTTTCTGATTTTTGTATGACGCCCATATGCATTGAGGCTCTCTCCGATCTGGATCGCGAGTTCTCGTGTGGGTGTCAGGATAAGCGCGCGGATCGGGCGCAGCCCGCGTGGAGGAGGAGGCCCGGAGACCAAATGCTGCAGGATCGGGATCGCAAATGCGGCCGTCTTCCCTGTACCGGTTTGTGCGCTGGCAAGAATATCCCTTCCTTTCAGCAGATATGGAATCGCCTGAACCTGAATAGGTGTCGGCGCTACATAGTTTTCATCCTTTAACGCCTGTTGTATCGGCGCTATCAATTCCAGTTGTTCAAATGTCATCAAATTATCGTTGTGATTCCATCTGAGCTAATGTCCGGAACCTGGTTGTATAAAATTTCAAGGGGCAAAAGTAGGTGATTCGCAAGGAGGAAGCCTTACAAAGGTCATTTATATTCACATAAAGCCTGGATCCGTCATTACCGGTAATGGCTGTACCTAATGTCTTTCCCTCAAAGGGCCACCTGTTTTGCCTTAAGGCGTTCGGTCCCCCTCAACAGGATTCCGAATCTGACCCGTTTCATCCAGCAAGTCGAGTCGTACCTCGGCGAGTCCATCGTCCACAAAGTCGAGTTGGGTCGCCGCAGCCAAGGTTACATCCAGGATTCGACCTTCCACAAAAGGCCCCCGGTCTGTAATCCGTACGACAGTTGCCTTACCATTTTTCAGGTTTGTCACCCGGACCCGGGTACCAAAAGACAGGGTGCGATGTGCTGCTGTCATCTTGGAATTCGAGAATATTTCTCCGTTTGCGGTAAGCTTGCCTTCAAAGGAATCATTGTAAAAAGACGCCATCCCTGTCTGGAAGGGTGGCGGTGATATCTTGCAACCATAAATGACCACAAACAAGAGAATCAGGCTCAACATGCGGACGTGGACTGGCTTCTTAAAGTCTTTTGGCTCTATGTGATATTTATTCCTGAACATACCCTCGCCTAAATATAACTCAAATTAAGAATACCTCAGCGACTCCCCGACTTTCCCTTGATCTAGATTGTGAATTCCCACGGGTTCCTTAATTTTTGCAACTGTGGGTTACGCATTCAAACAAGCTGTGTTTCGGTTGGTCCTACTCCCGGCTTTAATAACTGTCTTAACATCCCTTTAAGAAACTGAAAAACCGATTTTGCTACCTTTAGCCGCAAACTAACGAAAACGATTTATGAAGCGATTTCTTCCCCTGCTGATGCTCCTTGTATCGGCTTCTATGTTCCCCCAAAATTTCAATATGAAACTCGCCGGCGATCTCAAGCCCCGAAATATCGGGCCGGGAGGTATGAGCGGCCGTGTCACGGCCATTGACGTGGTGACCAGTGAGCCGGATATCATGTATGTAGGTACGGCCTCAGGGGGTCTGTGGAAGTCTACCTCAGGAGGGATTAAATGGGAGCCTGTTTTCGACAATGAAACGACCTCGTCCATAGGGGCAGTAGCGGTTCATCAGGCCAATCCTTCTGTAGTCTGGGTCGGGACCGGAGAGGGCAACCCAAGGAATTCCCTCAATGGAGGTTTCGGCGTATACCGCTCTCTGGATGCAGGGCGAAGCTGGAAGCTCATGGGATTGGAAGAAACCCGTCACATCCATCGAATTATCATTGACCCCAATGATCAGAATACAGTGTATGTGGGGGCGATAGGTTCTCCATGGGGCGAGCATCCCGAACGCGGGCTTTATAAAACGACCGATGCCGGGCAGACCTGGGAAAAAATTCTTTTTGCAAATAACAAAACCGGGGTGGCCGACATGGTCATGGACCCGACGAATCCCAACAAATTGCTGGTAGCAATGTGGGAACATAAGCGGGACCCCTGGTTTTTTAAATCCGGTGGAAAAGGCAGCGGACTCCATATGACTCATGACGGAGGTAAAACCTGGAAAGCCCTGGGTGAAAAAGACGGGCTTCCCAAAGGAGACCTTGGAAGGATCGGACTTGCGATTGCTCCGGGCAATCCGGAAATGATCTATGCCCTTATAGAAGCTAAAAAAAATGCACTTTACAAGTCTGAGGACGGGGGATTTACCTGGAAGAAGATCAACGATAAGAACGATATCGGAGACCGCCCTTTTTACTACTCCGACATTTTTGTCGATCCCCAAAACGAAAATAGGGTCTATTCCGTATTTACCAACGTGAACGTATCTGAGGACGGAGGAAAGAATTTTGAACAACTCATGCCTGCTTATGGTGTTGACAATGGGGTACACCCGGATCACCATGCCTGGTGGATCCATCCGGCCGATGGTAAGTTTATGATCGACGGCAATGATGGGGGGCTCAATATTACCCGCGATGGGGGACGCACCTGGCGTTTTATCGGGAACCTGCCCGTAGGACAGTTCTACCACATCAGCGTGGATAATGAATTTCCTTATAATGTCTATGGAGGCATGCAGGATAACGGATCCTGGAGGGGCCCCGCTTATGTGTGGCGTGCTCAGGGAATACGCAATTCCTACTGGCAGGAAATCGCCTTTGGAGATGGTTTTGACGTCGTGCCCGATCTGGAGGATTCCCGATACGGATACGCCATGAGTCAGCAGGGTTTTGTGCGCCGATACGACTGGATGACCGGAAATGATTACAGCGTCAGGCCAACACCTCCGGATGCCCACACCAAATTGCGATTTAACTGGAACGCCGGAATCGGACAGGACCCTTTTGATTCCAAAACGGTGTATTTCGGAAGTCAGTTTGTTCATAAGAGTACCGATAAAGGGCTGACCTGGGAAGTCATCTCTCC
>Ga0272441_10009906_pt1 | contig 14585 bp, 6 predicted proteins | sample SSMProp6N_FD_193582 | JGI IMG/M metagenome (GOLD analysis project Ga0272441, IMG submission 193582) | Marine sediment archaeal communities from Little Sippewissett salt marsh, Falmouth, MA, United States - SSM-Prop-6N | ecosystem: Environmental > Aquatic > Marine > Wetlands > Sediment ... | reverse complement strand
GGGCGCGCTCACGCTCAAGGGCATGCCCCGCCCGGACCCGTTCCACTCGTGGAAGGAGCCGGAGACAACGGTGGTCCCGCCCCCGCCACCTCCGCCGCCCCCGCCGCCGCCGCCTCCTCCTCCCCCGCCCCCTCCCCCGCCGCCGGTGCCCACGCCGACCCCGACGCCCCGGCCGAAGCCCTACCAGGTGCCGGTCTACTTCAAGGGCGTGGTCCGGGCCGAGGGCGGCGAGCGCTACGTGCTCATCAAGGACAAGGAGACGGGCGAGTACCGCCGCCTCGTGCGAGGCGACCAGTGGCCCGAGCACAACCTGCGCATCCTCCGGATCACGATGCAGAGCGTCCTCCTTGAGAGCGAGAAGGGCGAGCGTTTTCTCATGCGTGACGTGGACAAACCGCCCCCCGAGCGCGATAATCCCCCGGGTTCCGGGCGCGGCCGGCCCTGACCGGACGCCCGGACCGAGAGGAGGGGTTGCGCTTGCCGTACCTGCGCCTCGTCCGGCTCCCGAACGTGCTCACGGCGCTCACGGACGTGCTCGCCGGGTACGTCATCGTGCGCGCGCTCGAGGGACCGCGCGCGCTGCTCCGGCCGCAGTGGGGCGTGCTCCTGGCGCTGCTCGCCGTCTCGGCCTGCCTCTACGCCGCGGGCGCGGTCTTCAACGACTGCTTCGACTACGAGGAGGACCGCCTCCGCCGGCCCGAGCGACCCCTCCCCTCGGGTGCGATCTCGCTGCGCGGCGCCTTCGGCCTGGGCGCGCTCCTCGTGCTCGTCGCCGTCTACCTCGCCATGGCCGTGGGCGAGGTGACCGTGTGGGTGACCACCTTCCTCGTCCTTGCGATCTTCCTCTACAACGGCCGCGCCAAGCGCTTCGTGGTCCCGGGGGCGCTGGCCATGGGCGCGTGCCGGATGTTGAGCATGCACCTGGGCATGTCCGCGGGCCGGGCCTACCTCCTCCAGCTCCACACGCCCGGGGTGCTGCTGCCGCCGATCTTCCTCGGCCTCTACGCCGCGCTCATTACGCTCACGAGCGGGCTCGAGGAGGAGGCCGAACCGGCCGCGCCGATCGAGGCGCGCCACGGGCCGTCGGCGACGGTGCTCGGCGCGGCGGCCGCCGGGTTCGCGGTCGTGATCTTCTCGCTCGCGATCACGACCCTCGAGTGGTGGCCCGGCCATCTCCTCGCCGTGCTCCTCATGGGCGCGCTCTGCGTCAGGCTCTGGGGGGCGCTCCACGCGCACGAGCGGCGCTCGCGCGTCCGCGCGTTCACCGGCGCGGCCGTGCTGGGCGTGATCGTGCTGGACGCGGCGATCATCCTCGGGCAGCCGGCGGGCCCCCGCCACGAGTACGCGGGGGCGCTCGCGGCGTGGGGCGTGGCGGCGCTCGCGCTCCTCGCGCCCGCGTACCTCCTCTCGCGGCGCATGTCGGTGAGCTGACGCGATGACGCGCACGCTCAAGACCTTCCTCCGCCACGGTCCGCTCGCGCTCGTCGTGCTTGCGTGCGCGCAGGGCCGGCTCGTCGCCGGCCTCCTCGAGTGGGACATCGCCCCCCTCCTCACCGGCCGCGACAAGGACCCGATCTACCTGCCGTTCTCGTTCGTGCTGCTGGGGCTTCTCTTTCTCGCGCTCCTCGTCGAGGCCATCCTAGAGAAGCGCCTCGCCTCGCTCCCGCCGCCGCCGGCCGCGGTCTGGGCGTTCGCGGGCGTGGCGGCGCTTTCGGCCGCGGTCGCGGCCGTGCGCCCCGGGAGCTCCGCGTCGGCCGTGGGGCTCGCGAAAGAGGTCGCCCAGACCGTCACGCTCCTCCTCTGCGGGTACATGGTCTTCGCGCGCGCGGCGCGCGAGGAGGGGGGGAGCGAGCGGCTCGTCGCAGCACTCTTCATCGGCGGCGCGGCGAACCTCCTCGTCGCCGCGGCGCAGGCCTTTTCGCGCGTCCCGGCCGAACCCGAGGCGCTCCGCTATTCGAACTTCCTCGTCGGCGGCGTCCTCGGCAACGCGAACGTGCTGGGCGTCTTCCTCGCGATGCTCGTCCCGCTCGCGGTGGGCCTCGCGTGGCATGAGCGCGCGACCGAGCGACGGGCGCTTTATGTGCTCGTCGCGATCGCGGGCGGTTTGGTCGCACTGACCGCGGGCGCGTGGCTGGGGATGCTCGCGGGCGCGTGCGCGGCTTCGGCCCTGCGCGGCCGTTGGGGGGCGCTCGTCAGCGGCCTCGTGCTCGTCGCGTTGCTCGGCGCGACTTGCATGCTTCCGAGAAAGAACGCGCACGTCGCGCTCGACTCGATCGCGACCTACCGGCCCGACCCGGAGAAGCCGGAGGTCCTCACCCCCGCCACGCGCTACCGCCGCTGGGGCGCGGAAATCAACCTCCTCCGGCGCGGACTTCGCACCGGCGAGGCGTGGCTCGGCGTGGGCCCGGGCCAGTACAACCGGCGCCTCGGCCGGACGGAGCTCTGGCCGGGTGGCCGCCCGTCGCAGGTTACGAACGACCCGACGCTCCACGACCGCGGCGGCGCGAACGAGCCCGACTCCTTCGCCGTCTACGAGGTCGTCACCGTGGAGAACGGCCTCCTCGGTCTCGCGGCCCTCTTCGCGCTCTTCGCGACGCTCCTGGCCGCGGGCGCGCGCACACACGTGCGGGCAACGACGGACTTCGACCGGGGCCTCGCGGCCGGCATCCTCGGCGCGGGCGTGAGCCTCGCGGCGGCGTGCGTCTTCTCGAGCTTCCTCGTACGCGGGCTCTCGCTTGTGTTTGTGCTACTGCTCGCGCTCGCGTGCCGAAGGCGCGAGGAGCGGGCGACGGGCCCCTCAACTCCTTCTGAGGCCAAGGGTTAGAGAGCCTCCGAATTTGCGCTTATGCCCCGCGCGCCCGCGGCGTAGACACGGTGGAGGGAAGAAGGCGTGACCGTCCGGGCCGGCGACACCGACGAGAGGCTCCTCGAGGCCTGGCGCGCGCGCGCCGACCGCGAGGCGCTCGAAGCGCTCCTGGAGCGGCTGACCCCGTTCGCCCTCGCGGTCGCGCGCTCCGTCTCGCGCCCGTCGGCCGAGGACGCGGTGCAGGACGCGCTCTTGAATCTGGTCGAACGCGCGGGGACCTTTCGCCCGGGCGCGCGCGTGCGCCCGTGGCTCGCGCGGCTCGTCGTGAACGCCGCGGTCAGCCGCACGCGCGGCGAGGCGCGCCGCCGCCGCCGCGAGGAGGTGCTCGCCCGCTCCGCGCCGCCGCCGGTCGCGCGAGAGACAAGCCCCGCCGAGACCGCCGAGCGCGACCGCGCGCTTGCCGATGCCATCGAGTCGCTTGAACCCAATGAACGCGTGCCCGTGGTGCTCCACTACCAGCAGGGACTGACGCAGTCCGAGGTCGCCGAGGCGCTCGGCGTCACGCAGCCGGCGGTCGTCCGGCGGCTCGAGCGTGCGCGCGAGCGCCTGCGCCGCTCGCTCGCGTCGGTCGGATTCGCGGGGCTCGGCGGCGGCGCGCTCGCCGAGATCATCGCCTCGACCGGCGCGGAGGCCGTGCCGGCCGTTCTCGCCGCCAAGGTGAGCGCAATCGCGGGCGGCGCGAACATGAGCACCGCGGGAGTCGGCGCGGCTGCCGCAGCCGCCGCCAAGGGAGGACTCGCCATGAAGGTCGTCGCATCCATCGTTGCCGCCGGCACGCTCGCCGGCACGGTCGCGGTCTCGACCGGCGCTCTTTCCGGACGCGGGGACGCGCCTCCCGCGAACGTGAATCCGGTCACCGGGCGCCAGTCGCGCGAAGAGATATATGAATTCACGCAGAAGCCGGCCGTGAAGAAAGAGGGCGACAAGTACGTCATCACCTTTGCCTCGAAGGGCAAGTGCGACGCGACCGTGGCGATTCTCGACGGCAAGGGCAAGGTCGTGCGGCACCTCGCCAGCGGCGTGCTCGGCGCGAACGCGCCGCATCCCTTCAAGCAGAACGCGCTCGCGCAGTCCATCGAGTGGGACGGCACCGACGACCAGGGAAAGAAAGCGCCGGCCGGGTGCAAGGTCAAGGTCTCGCTCGGCCTCAAGGCCGAGTACGAGCGGCAGATGTGCTTCGACCCCTACGACTTCCCGGGCAGGAAGCCATGGACCAGCATTCAGGGCCTCGCGTGCGACGACGCGGGCCTGCTGTATGTCTTCGGCGCGGGGGGGCTCCGCGCCTTCGACCGGGAGGGCAAGTACGTCCGCTCGCTCGCGCCGCATCCGGGGAGCTTGAAGCCCGAAGAGGTGGCGGCTTACAACTTCTATCCCACCACCTACGGCGACCAGGTCATCCTCTGCGGGGACCGCTACGGACCGTTCAACAAGGGCGTCTCGGGCACGGTGAGCACGGCCGCGTACTCACCGGCCGCGAAGAAGCTGCTCGCGTTCTTGTACCAGAACGACAGCCGCGTGCCCTCAAGGCTCTTCAAGCTCGGCTTGAACGGGGCACAAGGCAAGGAGGACGCGATCTACTTCCACCGGGGCAAGAAGGGGACCCCAACCGGCTACCTCGGGCAGGGAACGGTCCACGTGGCAGCGACGACCGACGGCAAAACAGTCTACCTCGGCGTGGACGCCGTGCCCGTTCCAAAGGCCCAGGGCTGGCGCAAGGGAGGCGGCTTCTGCCACGCGGTCTACCGCTTCTCGATCGATGCGCTCAAGGGTCCGGACATGTCGTTCAACGCGCCCTTCCTCGGCGAGGCGACCAAACCCGGCTCGGACGCGAAGCACTTTAACGGCATCGGCGGGCTCGCCGTCGACAAGGACGGCAACGTCTACGTCGCCGACCGCGGCAACGACCGCATCCAGGTCTATAAGCCCGATGGCGCGCTCCTGCGCTCACTCAAGCTCGAGAAGCCGGGGCAAATATATGTCCACCCCAAGACCGGGACTCTCTACTGTCTTGCGGGCGAAGTCGCGAAGAAGAAGAAAAACACGATGAAGATCCTCAAGCTCTCGCCCGAGGGCAAGACGCTTGCCGCGCTTCCCCTGGAGATGACCAAGCACCCGCTGGAGGTTCAGTTCCCCGCCATGTGCCTCGACCCGACGGCCGAGCCGGCCGCCCTCTGGGTGCGGGAGATCGGCGGCTACCTCGCGATCCCCGCCGTCTTCCGCATCGAGGACCGCGGCGCGACCTTCGTCAAGACGGTCACGCTGTCCGGCCCGGACGTCACGCTGCCCTGGAACAAGCAGTATGGAAGACCGCGCATGGCCGTGGACCGGGCGCGAGAGGAGCTCTACGTCATTTCCGGGCGCCCCATCCTTCGTTTTAATGGAAAGACCGGCGAGCGCGACGAGGCCTTCTCCAAGAAGAAATTCTCGGCCGAGTCGGTGCAGGTCGGCCCGGACGGCCTGATCTACGCGCGCGTGAGCGGCATCTACGGCCCCTTCGTGATCCGCTTCAACCGCGACGGAAGCCCCGTCGACTTCAAGCACGGCGTGACCGTGCCGCGAGGCCTGCCGAAGGGGTTCGAGAAGACGAAGGTCATCTGGACCGGGCAGTGCAGCGAGTCGAACGTGCACCAGAAGGGTTTCGCAATCGCGCCGAACGGCGACGTCTACGCCGTGGTCACCGGTCCGCGCAAGGCGTGGCTCGACCTGCGGACCTCGGGCAAGCCCGAGCCGCCGGACGCGACCACGAAGTTCTACTTCAACGAGGACGTTCGCCTGAACCGCGCCAAACTCGGCTACAAGCCCCTCCTGCGCGTCTGGAACAGCGACGGGAAGGAGAAGACCCTCACCGCCGCGCCGGGGCTGCCGTACGTCCACGGCGTGCGCGTGGACCGCGCCGGGTGCGTCTACGTCGCGAGCCTCACCGTGCGGCCCGAGGGCGAGAAGGTCCCCGACGGCCTCACGGCGTACGCCAAGTTCACCCTCACGATGGGAAGCGTGCTCAAGTTCGGGGACGGGGGCGGGAAGCTCCCGACCGCCACCTTCTGGCGCGACAAGGACTCCGGCGCGCCGGCCGGACCGAACAATCTCTACGACGCCGGCGGCTGGGGAAAGCGCTACACGAAGGCATGGTGCGACAAGCTCCAGTGGGGCTACTTCGGCATGACCGGCCTAGGCGTCAACTGTACCTGCCACCACAAACGCTTCGACATCGACGGTTACGCGCGCGCGTTCATACCCGCGATGCACCTCTTCAGCGTGATGGTGCTCGACTCGAACGGGAACCGCATCCTGCGCCTGGGCCGCTACGGGAACGCTGACCACCAGGGGCCCGAGAGCCTCGAACCCGACCCGGACATCGGCTTCGCGTGGGTCCGCACGGTCGCCGCGAGCGACACCGCACTCTACGCGATGGACTACGGCAACAAGCGCATCGTCAAGGCCGCGCTGTCGTACGAGGCCGAGGAGGAGGTGCCGGTTCCCTAGCACGCCCTTGCGCAACGCGGCGCATGGCGCGTAGAATACCGTCATGCGAAAACCGAAGACGAACCGGACGCGGGCCGCGGCGCTCCTGGGCGCGGCCGTCCTCGTTTCTTCCTGCGCCCGCGCGGCCGAGCCGACGGCCCCACCCTCTTCGCCCCCCGCGCCCGGCGAGCCGGCCGAGTTCGCGAGGATTCCCAAGTCGCACCCGCGGCTCCTTGTCGGGAAAGAAGCGGGCCCGCGGCGGCTCTCGATTAATGAGTTCCGCAAGCTCGCGCCGAAAGAGCTCCTCAAGCGGCCGGTCAAGCGCAAAGACCCTTCGGTCCACGCGCTGCGATACATTCTCGCCGGCAAGGACGAGGAGGCCGCCGCGGCGGTCGCGCTCCTCAAGGTGCGCGGGAGCATGCATTACCAGAAGATAGACCTCTGGTTGCCGCAGTACGCGCTCGCGTACGACTGGATTCACGACTGGAAGGGGCTCGCGGCCGAAGACCGCGCGACGATTGAGGAAAACATCCTCGCCGGCGGCCGCGCGTGCCTCGGTCTGACGACCGGGCCGGGCCGCCAGGTCTTTCACAACTCTTACGCACAGATGCTCGGCACGCTCGGCATGGCCGGGCTCGCGCTCTTCGATCGCCCCGAAGGGCGAAAGCTCCTCGCGACCGCGGTCAAGCAGTACGAGACCGAGTGGATGGCCGCCTGGGACTACAAGGGCGGCGCAGTCCATGAGGGCGCGAGCTACGCGCCCGAGTTCGCCAAGCCGATGTATCAGTTCCTCGCCGCGTACACCAGCGCAACCGGCCGCGACATGTTCAGCGAGAACGAAAAGGCCGGCAAGGGTCTCTCCGAGTTCCTCCACTGGATGGACTGGATCGAGCGGCCCGACGGAACCTACTCGCGCGAGGGCGACATCGTCACTGGCTGGCGCGCCACCACCGTGGCCGAGCGGGCGTATCTGTACGACCTGGGCGATGCCTTCCTTTTCAAATTGGCCGCGCACGTCGATCACCCCTCGTCCAAGTTCCTGCCAGCCCGCGCGCGGATCGTTCACCGCCACGGCCTCTACGCCTATCGCGAGGACAACCTCGCATGGGCGGCGGCGTTCAGGGCGATTCAGAAAGCGGACCCCATGGGGCGCTACGGACCACATGCCCCGCCTGTCCTGCCTCCTGCCCGCCTCTTCGGACGCGGGGCCATGGGGTTCGTGGTCATGCGCTCCGGCCGCGGCGAGAAGGACGCGCATCTGACGTTCCACTGCGGCGACCACTTCGGCAATCACCAGCACTTCGACCAGGGACACTTCGCGATCTTCGCCGGCGGCGCGGAGCTCGCCATCGACAACGGGTACTACTCGAAGTACGGCGGGCCGCATTTCAAACGTTATTGGAAATCGAGCTGGGCGCACAACACGGTCTGCGTCCGGCGCGAGAACGCCAAAGACGGCTGGACCGGCGAGCAGCGTCACCTCGAGATGAAGGAGTGCTTCTCGGTCGCCGATTACAAACAAAACCGCCTGAAGAAGTTCGAGACCGGCGATCTCCTCGGCTTCAAGTCTGGGATGGACTGGGCCTGGGCCTCGGGCGACGCCTCGAAGGCGTACCCCGTGGACGTGCTCAAGAAGTTCGTGCGCCAGATTGTCTATCTCAAGGACGCCAGCGCACTCATCGTCTACGACGAGGTCACGCCTGCCCGCAAGGCCGACCGGCCTGTGTTTCTGGTGCAGTGCGTGAAGGAGCCCATCATCGATGAGACGCACGTGCGCACCTTGCACGCGGGGCAGGTTCTCGACGTGCAGCCCATCCTCCCGGCCGCGGATGCCGTCAAGCTCGAAGCGGTCCACGGCCCGGACGTGCACGGCAAGAAGATATGGGAAGGCGCGCGCAAGTCCACTGTCGAGAAGCTCGGCGCCTGGCGCGTCGAGGTGAGCCGGAAGGACGGCGGCCCGACGCGCTTCCTCGTCGTGCTCTCGTGGGGAGAGATGCCCGCCGGCCTGCCCGGTCCATTGCCCAAGGTCGAGCTTCTCGAGAAGGACGGCCGCGTGGGCGTGCGCCTCGCGGGCGCCAAGCGCGAGGTCCTCTTCGATGCCGACCCTGCCAAGCCGCCCGAGGTCCGCGCGGCCGAGTAGAGTCCCCTACCCTCCCCCGTTTCTATCGGGCTGCACCCGCTCGCCGCGCGAGAATGAAGACGCCTCACGGCTCGTCATTCCGCTCCGAGACGCGACTGCGTCTTTCTTCGGCGCACTACATTCGATGGCGAGCCAAGGGGTTTCGGCGCGCCTCCTACCTCGCCCGCAGCATCCGGAAAGCAACTCTGATGAGCGTTCTTTTAGCGCGTCTCGAGTGTCCTTGCACCGATGCGCACCTTGCCGTCCGCCCCGTGCCGCTCGTAGACGCAGAGGAGCTTCCCCGCGCCGTCCGAGGCTAAAGCGGGGCGTTTCTCCTCCTCGTCCGTCGCGGCGACGGGCGCGCCCGGCCGGTCGAGCGGCCTCCAGCCGTCCACGCGGCTGGCGATGAGATCGCAGTTCGTGAACATGACCTGCTGCTCGATGTGGTGCCGCTGCCAGACCGCGACGAAATTCCTGCCGTCCCAGGCGAGCGCGCTCTCGCCCCAGGGCCACATGCCTCCCCCCTTTACCCTCTCGCCCATGTCGAGCCAGTCGTCGTAGACCTTGAACTTCCGGTAGTAGTACTCCTTCCCGAGGGTCTTCTCGCGGTACTGGACAAGGCTCGGCGCGAGCTTCGCCTCCGGCGTGACGAGCGCGCAGCGGACCGCGCCGGGCCCGCCCCAGTTCCAGTAGTCCGGCGGCGAACGATGTCCGATGAGCAGACAGCCCTTCCCCGGCGCTGCGGCAAGGGAGAAGCAGCCTGCTTTCATGTTGCGAATTGCCATGGTCAATTTCTTCTCCTGGGTGAGACGCTTGCCGTCCCGTCCCAGAAGCCGGACGTAGGTGCTTGTGCCTCCCCAGGCCACGAGATAGCTCGTTCCATCCCAGGCAAGCCTGGACTGGGGGGTGGCGCCGGTCTCGACGGCCGGACCGACCTTACCGCCGGCCGAGACGGGCGCGGCGTAGCCGCGGAACTCGGTCTCGTCCCCCTTGATCGACTGCCAGGCGACGAGAAACGCCGTCCCATCCGAGGCCACATCCGGCAGGACCTGGCTGCCGGGCGTGACCGCTACGGCGAGGGGCTTCGCGTCGAGCACCTTACCCACGGGCGAGACGCGCACGCCGAGGACGTCATAGTCCTCGCCGTTGCGGAGGTCCTGCCAGACGACCAGGAAGACACCGCCTCCCCCGCCGGGGGCGCCGCCGAAGGCGACGCGCGGCATCGTCTGCACGCCCTTCTCGGAGGGCGCGATCTCGATCCCCTTGGGGTCGAGCACCTTGCCGGACGTGTCGACGCGCGCGGCGTAGATGCGCGAGGCGCCGCCCTCGCCGTGCCAGCCCTCGCGCCAGACCGCGAGGTAGACGTCCTTCCCGAAGGCCACGTCCGGCGTGGCCTGGAGCCCCTTCCCCGGACCGTTCTCGAGGAGCACGACCTCCTGCCCGATCGTGATGCCCTCGCCGGCGGAGGCGAACGAAGTGAGAGCAAGAGCTGCCGCAAGGGTCGCCAGTACGCACCTCACCGGGCACCTCCCTTCTCATACGCGCGCCAGACGCCGGTCTTGCTCGTTCCCGTGATGATGTACGCGCGGCCCTCGCTATCCATCGCCCGGACTTGTACATATTGCATCTTGACCTTGTCGCCCGAAAGGCCGAGGGCGTTCTGGGACCAGTCGCCTTTTCCCTTGCAGGTGAGCACGGTCCGGACCTCTCCGTTTCGGAGCCAGCGCAGGCGCGACGTGTCCGGCCCGCCGCACCAGAGCGCCTTGTGCACCGGGTCCCAGCACACGAATGCGGAGCCCGAGGCGAAGGACGCGTGCGTCAGGGCCGGGCCATCGGACTGATGGTCGAAGCGAGTCTCGCTCCTTTTTTTGTTCGGATTGGGCATGCCGGCCACGGTCGTAATAGTCCTGGCCTTGAGGTCGATCCTGCGGACCGCGCGATTCCAGTGATCGGCGACATACAGGGTCTCGTCGTTCTCGCCCAGGCAGATCATGCCCGTCATCTTCGTGATCGCGAGCGTCGCGCCCGCGAGCGGGCCATCGACGAGGTCTTTCCCTCCCTTGAACTTCGCAACCGTCGAAACCCGGCCCTTCTCGATCTTGCGCAGATGCCTGGTGCCGTCGAGCAGGTAGATCGTTCCTTTGCTTGTCGCCGCCACGCTGCGCGGTTCTTTGAAACGGGCGATGCGACCGGCCCCGTCTGCATCGCCGACCTCGGTCGGCGAGCCGGCCACGACCTCGACGCGCCAGGCGCCGTCCTTTTTGAAGAGCCGCCGCACGCACGGGATCATGCGATGCACGAAGTAGAGGCCCCCGTCCGCCGGCGAGTAGACCATGCTCTCGGCCTGGATCGCGGCATCGCGCCCGGCGCAGTCGCCGCGGTTCGATCCCCCGCCGGCGAGAAGCCGAAGGGCGCCGTCCGGGGAGATCCTGAGGAGGTGCTCTTTGGTGGCCAGAAAGACCTTTCCGTCGGGTGTGGTTGCGACGCGGGGTCTGCCGAGCCCGCCCACATGGCGGGCCGGCCCCTGGAAGAACTGCGGTCCGGCGGTGCTGTTGCCCGCGAAACGGTCCACGACCCAGCGCGACGCGCTCTCGTCGAGGACCATTCTCGGGACATCCCCGGCCGGTTCCGCGGCCGGCTTTTCAGCCGGAAGCGGTTCGGGGCCGCTCTCCTCCCCGGGAACCACCATCGCCACGCCGACCGCCACCGCGCCGGCGAGAACGACCCCTGCGAGCATCTTCATCGCGAACCCTCCCTTTGCTGCTGCCGCCTTGCGCGCAGCCCTTAATGCGAGCTTGCGCGGAGTCGCCTTCGCTCCCGACGAGACCAGCGCCTCCACTCGCCCGGCCAATGACGCGGGCGCGGCTGGCGCGGTCTGCTTGAGGCCCCCCAACACCGCGGCTGCGGCCGCCGGATACCCCACACGCTCGAGCGTCCCGCGAAGCCTTTCCAGACCGACCTTGACGTACTTGCTGATCGTCCGCTCGGGGACTCCCAGGACGGCCGCGGTCTCGCGCTGCGAGAAGCCCTCCTCATGGCACAGGGTCACGGGGAGTCGATACTTCTCCTCCAGCCCCGCCAGGGCCTCTCGAAGGGCACCGATCAGCCCGGCCTCGGGAGCCGGGGCGGCCGGGCAACTGGAGATCGCAGGCTTCATGTCCGCTTCCTTTCGTCTGCGGATGCCTCTGTTCCGCAACTCTCTCCTGGCGAGATTCGTGACGGCCCCCAGGAACCAGGCGCGCGGTCGTGCCGGCGGCGCGTCGGAGCGGAACGCTCTCACGGCCGCCAGATAAGCCTGCTGGACGATATCCTCGGCGCCCTCTTCAGAACCCGTGACGCGCACCGCCAGTCTGTACGCGACGTCGGCATGCCGGATCAAAGATTGCAGGTCCCGTGCCGGAGCTGTCATCTCGATTCCCTGAGCGAGGTTCGCCAACGCGACCGCCAAGAGCCACCCCCAAGTGTACACCCTGTCCGGGCCACAGGCAAACCTCGTAAGGGCTCGTCCACACTCTGTTTGTTCCACAAGCAGGGTTCGCCGGCACAAAGAAATCCGAAAAACGTCGAGTTCGGGAATCACCGGGCAATGGGGCGCGGAGATGGCTCCCCGCGCCCCAAGCATCCGTTCGCGCGCGTCTCGCACTAAGGGCTCGTCCTCTGGACCAGGATCGCACTCACCTTGGCGTTGTCCACGTCCGTGCTGAAGACGATGTTCAGCTCCCCGTCCGAAACGGATACCGGTACCTCGACGTCATGGGCCACATAGCGGCCAACCTGGGCGTAGAGGTCGAGGTTGCCGACCACTTCCGTGCCCTCGATCGAGACGTCGAAGAGCCGCTTGCCGGCGGTGGTCCAGTAGATCTCCGCGAACCGGAGCGTGACGACATAGTCACCATTCGCAAGGGTGACGGCATAAGAGAAATCGCCGTAGCGCTCGCTCTGATAGAGTGCATCGTCCGCGGTCCCGGCGATTGCAGCCGTCTTCTTGTACGTCTTGCCGCCCGTGAAATGTGCATCGGCCGCGTAGGCGACCCCGGCGGCGTCCGTGTACGCCACCCCGCCCGCGTTCACGGCGAAGACCGCGGCGGGTGCGTCGATCACGTCGAACGTGACGGTCAGGGCCTGGCCTGCGGCCCCGTCCAGGGACGGGGTTGCGGTCAAGGTGTGCGCGCCGACCGCGGGGGTCCAGGGCTCGTAGTCGCCGTCGAAATCCCGGGCCATCGCGTACGGGGCGAAAGTCTCCGTGTTGTAGTTCTGGTTTCCGTCCAGAGCGAAGCGGACGCTGTCGACCGTGACCGGTGACGTGTTCGCGCGGACGTTCAGGTTCCGCGTCGGCAGCGTCGCCAGGTTCAGCGTGTCGCCGTCCGTGAGCGGGCCGATATCCTGATCCGTATCTGCGTCGACCAGCGTGAGACTGACGACCGCGCTGTCCGGATCGGCCGCACCTGTCGTCGCGCTCGCGGAAGCGCTCCTCGCCGACTTGTTTCCCGCCGCGTCGAAGGCCAGGATCTCATACGCGTGAGTCGTTTCCGCCGCGAGACCCGTGTCGCTGTAGCTCGTGCCCGGCACGGTCGCCAAGGGCGCGCCATCGCGGTAGACTTCATAGCCTGTGATCCCCACGTTGTCAGTGGAGGCGCCCCAGGCGAGGTCGATCCGGCTCGAGGAGGCCGCCGTGGCGACGAGATTCCCCGGCACGCTGGGGGCCTCGGTGTCCGGCGGATCGCCGCCTTCGTTCACCCAGCTCGTCGGCAGTACGATCTCATCGGTGGTCTCCGAGATCGCTATGTTGGAGACGTCGGCGATAAGCGCGCCGTCCTTGCGCACCCTGACGCGGATGACGTCGGCGCAGGGAATGCCTTGGCGCGTGCTATTGGCGAAGCGGGCCAGATTGCTGCCGGCGATCTCGATCTCCGCCCCGGGGACGACGGTCGCGCCGTCTGTGGCCACGGCCTTGAAGAGCACCGAGCGGAACTTGGCCGCGAATTCCGTCACCTCCTCGGAGAAGGTCGCCGTGTCGTAAACGTTGGCGTACAGCGAGGCCCTCCGGCTCCGCGTCTGGATCACGTCGTCCGCAGGCACGCTCACCAGACTGCCGTCGCCGAAGTACTGCCCGCCGACGTTGCGGACGTGTCCGAGTCCGTCCGGCACGGCCTGTCCGAATTGGTCCCGGCACTTCACCGTGAAGGTCTGGAACCCGGGGTTCACTTCGTCGAGAGTATCATCGAAGGTGAGGTAAACCCTCGGCCCGGTGACGTTGGGCACCTTGCCGTAGACCTGGGCCGTGTAGCCTCGGGGATACGTGGCCGTCTCCCCCGGGGCGCGCCACTCGGGGTTCAGGAAGCACAGGCGGATCGTTGCGCCGGCAACGTCCTGGCCGTTCTGGTCGCGCGCCCGGAGCGTCGCCGTCTGGAAGCCGGGATTGACCTCGTCCAGCCCGTCGGTGAACTCCATCCACACCCGCGGTCCGGTGGCGTTGTCCACCTTGCCGTAGACCTGCGCGTTGTAGTCCTTGGGCACGGAGACCACCGCCCCGGACGTGTACCACTCCGGCACCAGGAAGCGAATGCGCACCTGAGCACCGGCCACCTCGTCGCCGTTCTGGTCCTTGGCAGCCACGGGAACCGTCCAGAAGGGCACGACCACTTCGGTGGTGCTCTCCTCGATCGCGACCCAGCGCTCCGGGCCGGAGATATTCGGCACCTTGCCCTTGAAGCGATAGCTCTTGCCCACCTCCAGTTGGACTTCCGCTCCGGGCTGGTACCAGGTGCCCTTCTCCCTGATGTAGACAGTCGCCCCGGAGACGTTCGCGCCGTTCTGGTCCAGGGCCTTGAGCGTGATCAGCCCCGGCGTCGGGTTCGACTCTGGCAACGTTGTCGCGCTTGCCGGCGCGCTCTTCGCTGATTTGTTTCCGGCGGCGTCCACCGCCAGGACCTCATAGCTGTACGTCGTCTCGGCGGCCAAGCCTGCATCGCTGTGAGCCGTTCCGCCCACATCGGCCACTTTGACCCCATCACGGTAGATTTCGTAGCCTGTCACGCCCACGTTGTCCGTCGAAGCGTCCCAGGTGAGGTCGATCTGACTTGAAGAGACCGCCGTGGCCGCAAGGTTTTGCGGCACGCTCGGCGCCTCGGTGTCCGG
>Ga0272441_10009905_pt1 | contig 14585 bp, 15 predicted proteins | sample SSMProp6N_FD_193582 | JGI IMG/M metagenome (GOLD analysis project Ga0272441, IMG submission 193582) | Marine sediment archaeal communities from Little Sippewissett salt marsh, Falmouth, MA, United States - SSM-Prop-6N | ecosystem: Environmental > Aquatic > Marine > Wetlands > Sediment ... | reverse complement strand
TCCTCTACAACCTCAATATTATGATTTATCACATTGGGTCTAGAATCAATGACTTTCTTAAGAGCATCAATATCTCCTTTGAAATCAGGTATTAAAACCTCAACTTTGCATTCTTTGTTTAGTTTTTTAACTTTATTTACGGTAGCAAAAAAAACATTAGCACCGCCATCATTTAGATCATCCCTGGTGACAGATGTAATAATAACATATTTTAAACCAAGTTTTTTTACACTTTCTGCAACCTCAATAGGTTCATCGAGATTAATATCCTGTGGTTTTCCATTTCTCACGTTACAATATCTACAATTTCTAGTACAGGTATCACCTAGAATAAGGAAAACAGCGGTACCGGAGTTAAAACATTCCGCTATATTAGGACATTTAGCCTCTTCACATATGGTATGTAATTTAGCAGTTCTAAGCAAAGATTTCATTTTAGAATAATTCTTGCCGCTACCAATCTTTACTTTTAACCAGTCAGGATGTCTTCTACTCATAATACTATACACCCATAGTTACTCTTAATAGATCACGAAGCCCTGGTGAGAAGCCTAAAATTAGAATACCTATTTTTAGTAGATTAACAAGGGTTAGATGATTCTTAAGTTCTTCTTTATACAAGACATCAAACACATATATGACAATAATTATTAAAAAAAACTTTACAATGGGAAATAATGGGCCCCAAATATTTAATAAAACATTGGATGCGGGATGTTTCTCTGCATAATGCAAACCCATGCTAAAGGGGTCTTTAATACTAACATAACTAGTTATTCCATCTATGAGATGGCCGACTAAAAGAGATAAGTTTAAAGGATTTTTATAAACAGCTAATTTCTCATTCTTTCTAAACAAATATGAAAACAGATAAACCAAAAATACAATTAAAGAAACAAGACCTGTAACAATCAGAAAAACATCAAAACGTACACCAGTAGATTCACCCCATTGCTCACCAAGAATCCAACTACCAATTAAATAAAAAGTTGGAAGTAAAAAGACTAAACCTCCAAAAAATAAAACATTGTTAATAGTTAGATACTTTTTTTTAAAGTTTCTTTCTAAATAATAACCAAGTAATAGGAAAAATATAGCATAAACAGCGATTTGAAGGTATATCAGAGGAGAAATAAACCAGTAAACTAAAGGTTCATCAAAGTAACCAGAATCTTCCAAAACCCTTGTTATTGGGCCGAAGAGAATGTAGGGCATTAATGCAAGTGCAAATCTCCAATCCACAGTTATTTTTAATTTCTTCAAAAGAGTATATATAACATATAATGCAAAGAGCAGTATAACGCCATATGTAATCTCTGATATCAATGTGTAACCTTCGCTTGCAGTTATACCATTATGTACCGCTGTTCCACCTTGCGCATCTGCTACAATAGGACCCCAATAATATTTCCATATCCAGTTATCATAGAAAATAGACGGGAATAATATAACTCCTACCATTATAATGACAGTTGTTATTAGTATAGCCCAAAGGAGAAAAGCACTGGGGTTTTTCCTGTAAATTTCAACGATTTTCATGTTTTTCTTTGCATGAAAGGAAAAAATAATATATTAAACCCGTGGTTTACCCCAAACATTATGGAACGATTTACAAAATCAAAAACAATGGTATTTCCCAGAGAGATAATAGTTGGTCATAAGAGCATTTCTCAGATAGCTGAACTTTGCGAGAGGATAGGCAGTGGTAAATCTATAGTTGTAGTATCTGATAAAAAAACTAAGAAGATAGCGGGAGACGATATTTCTAAGATTTTGAAAAAAGCAGATTATGATGTAAAAGAAAAACTTGTATCAGCAGCAACTGTAAATGAGGTAAACAAGTTAATCAAGTTCGCTAATAAAAACAAGAGCAATATGTTATTAGGAGTTGGTGGTGGAACTGTTATAGATGTTACCAAGCTTGCTGCTTATGATCTTAAAAAATCATTTATTAGTGTGCCAACATCTGCAGCACATGATGGTATAGCCTCTCCACGTGCATCGCTTAAACATGCTAAAGGTTCAGTTTCAAAAACAGCTACTTCCCCATTAGCAATCCTTGCAGATACTCATATCATTAATAAGGCACCTTATAGAATGCTTGTTTCAGGATGTGCAGATGTAATAGCAAATATACCTGCTGTCATGGACTGGGAACTAGCATACAGGTTAAAAAATGAGGAATATAGTAGCCACGCAGCCGTACTTGCACAAACAGCAGCGCAACTAATAATAGACAATGTAGATGAGATAAGACCAGATACTGAAGAATCAGCATGGATATCTGTCAAAGCTATGATTGTCTCCGGTGTAGCAATGAGTGTAGCAGGTAACACCAGACCAGCAAGTGGAGCAGAGCACATGTTCTCACATATGCTAGATCATCTAGGACCAGGCATCATGTTGAAAGGAAGACGGCATAAAAAACCATTACATGGTGAACAGTGTGGAGTAGGAGCAATCATGATGGTATACTTGCATGGTGGAAACTGGGAAAAAATAAGAGACGTATTAAAAAAGATAGGGGCACCGACGACATCAGAAGAACTAGGTGTATCAAAGAAAAAAATAGTAGAAGCACTTGTAAGAGCACAAGAGATACGCCCTGAGAGATACACAATACTAGGCGAAAAGGGTCTAACTGAGGATGCTGCCAAAAAATTAGCGAAAACAACAGGAGTAATATAAAAAATGCCACTAGTAACACTAATAGGTGAGAAACTTGCTAAAGAAGGCAATGAATTTGTATACCTAGGGCCACAAAATGATTGTAAAAACTGTAAACTAAAAACAGTATGTTTCAATCTAAAAATCAACAGACATTACAAGATAACGAAAATAAGGGATAAAAAACATAGCTGCAATGTACATGATGGTAGCGCAGCAGTGATAGAGGTACAAGAACTACCTATTTTAACAGCAATCGATAAAAGATTATCAGAGGGAGCAGAAACAAAAATCGAGAAAAAAGAATGCAAAAACATAGGCTGCGAATATTATGAGCTATGCAGCGTGACTATTCAGAAAGATAAAAAATACAAGATAACAAAAACTTATGAGTCGATAGAATGTCCAATTGGTTATGAAATACAAAAAGCAGAACTATTAGATTAATGGCATTCTACATTATAAATAAGACCATTACTACCTATAAAACCTTCTTCTGTTCCAAAGCTTCCTTGTTTATCACGAACTATTTCTTGCCAAAAAGAGGTATTAGTTTTAGAGTTATTAGTAACCCTAGCAACACCTATACAGATCACAGAAGTGCCAGAGACGCCACAATTCCAAGATTCACCAATTATCATAGTTTTTTCGCTAATGTTATTAACAATATTAGAGGCATTATATGTTACATACATAGTTCTATGGCCTTTCTTTAACACCCTTTCTCCAGTTAAATGTGTATCATAATTGATAACAAAATTCTCTTTTGAAGCTTTTTTAATATTTTAAATATTTCTCTCATTTAATTCCTCTTCACTCATCATAAAAAAAGTTTTCATAGTTGTCACAGTCACATAAGCTGGAAAACTATTGTTATTATTCACATATTTGAAACTAACTGAGCTTTCTAAACCAAATAAAGCTGAGGAGCTAGTCCTTTCGCTTATATCCTCACTCCAATCATCACCCCAAAAATCATGGGATATACGAGCAGGGAACAAATCCCTACCACTAAATAAAACAGCTAATATAATTACAATTATGACAAAAACTGCAATTATCGCATATATCCGATTATCTCTTAAACCACCTTTCAAAGCCACAAATCAGAAATATCCTATAATACTACTTTAATCTAACGAAAAAAAACTAAATCAAAAAAAATAGAATTTATTTTTTTATACCTGCTTCCTTTTTTAACAATGTTGCTTTATCAGTTTTTTCCCAAGTAAAATCAGGATCATTTCTTCCAAAATGCCCATAAGCAGCGGTTTTCTTAAATATAGCTCTTTTTAGATTAAGATGTTCAATAATTTTGTTAGGTGTCAATGGGAAGAAATCTCGTATGAGTTTTTCAATATTCTCGATAGGGATTTTATTAGTTCCGAAACAGTTAATATTAATTGAAACAGGTTCCGCTATGCCTATAGCGTATGCAAGTTGTATTTCACATTTATCAGCTATAGTAGATGCTACAATATTTTTTGCAATATAACGAGCTATATATGCAGCACTTCGATCAACTTTAGTAGGGTCTTTACCTGAAAAAGCACCACCGCCATGTCTACCAATACCACCATATGTATCCACTATTATCTTCCTACCAGTAAGACCTGCATCCGCATAGGGACCACCTCTAATAAAAGAACCAGTTGGGTTAACATGAAATACTGTATCCTTATCAATCCATTTTTTACAAACAGGTTTTATAACTCTCTCTATCACATCTTTTCTAATTCTTTTATAAGCAATACCGCCATCATGTTGCGTTGAAACAACAATTGTATCTGCTCTCAAAGGTTTTCCTTTTTCATCATATTCAATGGAAACTTGCGATTTTCCATCAGGTCTTAAGTAATGTATCTCACCTTTTTTTCTAACCTCTGAGAGTTTTTTAGTGAGTTTATGCGCAAGATAAATAGGAGCGGGCATAAGCGCTTTTGTTTCATTACATGCATAACCATACATCATCCCTTGGTCACCTGCACCCTGTTCCTTGTGTAACCCATCACCCTCAGTAACTCCTTGAGATATATCAGGGCTTTGCTCTGTAATCTGAAGCCATACCGAACAGGTCTCCCATTCAATGCCATATTCTGCTTTTGTATAACCAATTTCTTTTATTGTATTTCTTACAACTGCAGGTATATCTATATACGCGTTTGTTGTCATTTCACCAAAGACCATAACTCCGCCATTTTTAGTAGCAGTTTCAATTGCTACACGGGAGTTTTTATCTTGTTTAATTGCTTCATCAAGCAGAGAATCTGAAATAAGATCACACATCTTATCTGGGTGCCCCTCTGTTACGGACTCTGAACTTATAATTGTCTTTCTTTTTGACATGATTTCACCTACAAGTTATAATAAGCCTCCAAATATATGAGAAATATGAAACAAAAAACTTAGTTATTAACTTTATTAAAAAAAATAAGATGTTAGAGGTCTTTTGATTGTTTATTCTTGGATTTTTCTTGTTACCCAGTGTTGATCCTCTAAGGAGTCATATATAGCTTCATCAGATATGTCCTCTATAGTCTGTTTATCTGATAGAACGGCTCCTCTTCTTTTATTTTCATCTTTAGCGTATCTCAAAATTATATCTTTTTTTATGACCCAGTAGTGTGTTCGCCATTCTCGACCATCATAAAGTGTTGTTTCTTCTCTTTCTGTTGTGAGCATTCCTTCTTCTTCAAGGATATAAAATAGTTGTCTGTCTTCAGGGTCTAAAACATTATCTATTACACGATCCTGAAATCCAAAAATATCCATTACAAAACCTGCGTCTCTACGAGCTTCTTCTATATCTATTCCGACTCTATTTGCAATTGCTTTAGATAGATCATTAAGAGTTATTAGATTCATCGTAATTCAACCCCTTCTTGCATCTATGATTTATACTCCAAATTTTTAGCACCATATAGTTTGTAAATTATATTATATAAAGTTTTCTATAGATTTGGGTTTTAAAATAGGTGAAAATGGCAGAAAAAGACATAATATTTAAATACTTAAAAACCTGTAGTAGGTACCCAATGAAAGAAAATAATGTTACCAAGCAGTTTTCAGGGGAATGGCTTCTTCTTTTTAATGATGAGATAGTAGATCATAGTAGTAACGTTGAAGAAATTTTAAAACTAGCAGAAGAAAAATTTCCATCAGAAAAATTCCCAAATGATAATATTAAAATATCAAAAGTAATACAAGGAAGACCCCTATTATAGATAATTCGTATTTTCTTCTAGAAATGTAAGGATTTTTATCATTTTTTAAAAGTTTCTTGTGTGGGTTTTATAAAAACAAAAAAACTACTTCTTCAATTGTTTCTGCAGATAATCTATTCCAAAATATAAAACAAGTGTTAAACCTACGAGACATACAACGAATACAGCGCTAAGAAACTCATAAGAAACATCAGGTTTTTCAGGAGGGCATTCTGGAGCACCACCTAATAACATGCTGTCTCTCATTACTTGGTCTGCAGTTAAATCTTTTTGCCAGCAAGGGGTTTCTTTGTAGGCATTATCATAAACAAGTAATGTTACAACTGATGCTACTATCGTAGAAATTATCAGAGCAATTATCATTCTTTTCTGTCTTTCTTCCATCGTAACTAATATTTTATTCTTATTATAAATATATTTCTATGTTTTTGTGTTTGTCATTTTGTTGCATAAAAACATCTAAACCGAAGTTTTAAGATAAATAAACAGATTTATCTCAGCTAGGGGGAAAAATATGAACAAGAAAGCATTAATACAATTTATATTAGGGATTATAGTAGCATTAATTGGAGCGGGCATAATGTTTCATGGTAATATTTTTGGAGAGAATAATTCAGGCATTGCAATTGTTATAGTTATTATTGGAATAGGTATAATCGCCACATCTAATATATGGATTTGGAAAAAGCATTTTTGAAGGGGAAAAAATGATTTGTAAAATCTGTGGTACAAATGAGACAGATAACCCTGACGGTGTTTGTGATGATTGTAAATTTAGTATAATTAGTAATGACGATATACCACCTAGTTTTTGAAAATACAAAAGGTATTATCTGGCCTTGATTTATCTTATTTAAAAATTTCGTCAAGTATTATCGGGGTTTGTTTCGGAAAATCAAAAGTATTAACTGGAGATATTCATTTACATTGATTAAATGCCAAACTCAAAATTTGTTTTCAAATATAATAGATACCCAATTGTTCCTGTAAAGTTTTATTTTAAAGATAAAAAAACACCATATATAGATGCATTATTAGATTCTGGCGGAGATTTTATAGTTGTGCCTTTACCTATTGCAAAATATCTTGGTCTAAAAATTAGAAAAGCAGGATCAGTTGACACTGCAGGTGGAACAACTTCCTTATTTAAAGCTAAACTTAACATGGCTATTGGTAAAGGAAAAACCATATCGACTTATAAGAATATACAGATACATGTTTCCACTAGGAATGATATACCTGTTTTGATAGGTAGGCATCCTGTTTTTGAGGATTACGAGATAATTTTCAAGAAAAAGAAAAATCAGCTTATTTTAAAACCTAATTAAATTAATACATAAAATATTTATATAAGAAGCAGTATAGCCGGTAGGCTATTTCAATATTAATATCGGATAGAGTATAGTATATAAAGATAATAATATGAAAAGTTGAGTCCCGGCCTGTTAAAGGGCCTGTAGCTCAGCTAGGTAGAGCATCTGGCTTTTAACCAGGTGGCCAAGGGTTCGAATCCCTTCAGGCCCGCTTAAGAAAAACCTAGGTACTAGGAGGAAAAAATACGTCATGGCTAAAACTACTGATAAACAGCCATTAAATATAATGGGACATAAGTTAGTTCCTATTCACACTATTATATCTGAGGAAGAAAGAAACGATTTGTTTAAGAGGTATGATATTACTCCAGATCAACTTCCCAAAATTTTAGACACCGATCCTGTATCTATTTCTGTGGGGGCAAAACCGGGACAAATTGTAAAAATTGTTAGAAATAGCCATACTGCAAGAGAAGCAGTAGCCTATAGATTCGTAGTGAGTTCCGTATAATAAATTATGATGGGTGTAAAATATGAGAGAGCTTGTTGATGCTTTTTATAAAGAACGTAGTATAGTAAATCACCAGATAGCGTCGTATAACGATTTTTTAGAACGTAGATTACAGAATATTGTAGATAGTACAATTATCGGTCAAGAAGAAGAAATGGAAAGAGGATTTATTTATCCTGAGATAGAGGGTTATAAAATAAAATTTGGAAAAATCACGATAGGTAAACCGGAAGTAAAAGAAGCTGATGGCACAATTAGGCCATTAACTCCTATGGAAGCAAGATTACGTGATTTAACCTACGAGGCACCTCTAACTTTAGAATTTATACCAGTTAAAGACGAAGTAGAATACGATCCTGAAGAAGTAAGAATAGGCGAACTACCTATAATGACAAAATCAAAAGCATGTAACTTGGCGAAAAATGTTATCGAAGAGAAAAAAGGCCATGAACTCATGAATGAAGAGTATCATGTAGGATTACAAAATATGCAAGAGGATCCTCTTGATCCTGGTGGGTATTTCATTAGTAACGGGACAGAAAGAGTTCTTATCACAGTTGAGGATCTAGCACCAAATCGTGTACTTGTAGAAACAAGTAGTAGATATGGGAGAGATATTGAGGTAGCTAAAGTATTCTCACAAAGAGAAGGATATCGAGCATTAACTGTTGTAGAAAAGAAAAAAGATGGAATGTTAATGGTATCCCTTCCTACGACATATGGTCAGATACCACTCATGATTTTACTTAGAGCACTTGGCATGGAGAATGATGAAGAAATCGTTGATGTAATAAGTGTAGATCCTAAAATGGAACCATATATTCTAGCTAATATAGAGGAATGCGCTAATGAATATGGTATAACAACGAAGGATGAGGCAATAGCTTATTTAGGTAAAAAATTTGCTGGTGGTCAAGCAAAAGAATACCGTGTAAAAAGAGTAGAAACCCTGATGGATAAAAATCTTTTACCACATCTAGGAAATGAATCGTCAGATCGATTAACTAAAGCTATTTTTATGGCTAGAATGGGGATGGCAGTACTTGAACTTGCATTAGGTAAAAGAGAACCGGATGATAAGGATCATTATGCAAATAAAAGATTGAAACTCGCAGGGGATTTGATGGAAGATCTTTTCCGTGTAGCATTCACCGCTTTATGTAAAGATCTTAAGTATCAGATTGAAAGGATAAACGCAAAAGGAAAAGAAATCAAAATAGGTTCATCACTGCGATCAGATGTACTAAGCCAAAGGATACATCATGCATTAGCCACTGGTAATTGGGTTGGCGGAAGAGCAGGGATATCTCAATTACTGGATAGAACAAGCAACCTAGCTGTTTTAAGTCATCTTAGGAGAGTTACGTCACCCCTTACTAGGTCTCAACCGCATTTTGAAGCTCGTGATTTACACTCTACTCAATGGGGTAGACTGTGCCCCAATGAAACACCTGAAGGACCAAATTGTGGTCTAGTAAAAAACCTAGCGTTAACAGTTGAAATATCTGAAGGATTTCCAGAAAAAGAAGTAGAAAACATCCTGAGAGATATGGGAATTAAGGAGATAACTAAGAAATCAACTGGCACCCGGGTATATCTAAATGGTGATCTAATAGGTATGCATCCAAATGGTAAAGACCTTGTTCAGAAATTAAGGGAGAAAAGGAGAAAAGGGCTTTTAAATAACGAAGTAAATGTTGCCTATTATGAGGATGCAAATGATTTAATTGTTAGTTGTGACTGTGGTAGGCTTAGAAGAGCTCTTGTTATTGTTGAAAAAGGCAGATTAATGCTAACTAAGAAACATATTCAAGATGTTCAGAGTGGTAAGAAAAAATGGTCTGATCTTGTCAACGAAGGAATAGTAGAATACGTCGATGCTGAGGAAGAAGAAAACACTCTTATAGCTCTTAAAGAAGAAAATATCACTCCTGATCATACACATATGGAAATGGATCCAATGTGTATACTTGGAATAGGTTCATCATTAGTTCCATATCCTGAGCATAACTCTTCTCCGCGTATCACTATGGGGGCAGGTATGGGTAAACAAAGTCTTGGTTTTGGATCATCTAACTATAGAATTAGACCAGATACAAGAGGACATCTATTACATTACCCACAGGCACCGCTAGTTCAAACTCATCCTGTAAAATACATAAAATTCGCAGAAAGACCAGCTGGTCAGAATTTCATAGTAGCAGTTGCATCTTACAAGGGATATAACATGGAAGATGCATTAGTTATGAGTAAATCCAGTATAGAAAGAGGTATGGGACGGAGTAGCTTCTTTAGGACATATAGTAGCGAAGAAAAACGTTACCCTGGTGGTCAGGAGGATCATTTTGAAGTACCTGATCCTGATTGCCGAGGAGTTCGAAGTGAAGAAGCCTATGTAAGTCTAGGTGAAGACGGTCTTATTTCACCTGAATGCGATGTAAACGGTGCAGATGTGTTAATAGGTAAAACATCACCACCACGTTTCTTAGAAGAACCAACAGATTTCTTAACACCACAAAAAAGACGAGAAACATCAGTAACAGTTCAACATGGTGAAGGTGGAACAGTTGACAAAGTAATGTTGTCTGAATCAGTAAATGGTTCACGTATGGTTAAGATAAAAGTCAGAGAAGAAAGAATACCAGAATATGGTGATAAATTCGCATCAAAACATGGTCAAAAAGGAGTCATTGGACTACTAGTTCCACAAGAAGATATGCCATTTAACGAAAAAGGAATATCACCTGATCTAATAATCAACCCACATGCAATCCCAAGTCGTATGACCGTAGGTCACGTATTAGAGATGATAGGTGGAAAAGTGGGATCAATGGAGGGAAGAATAGTCGATGGAACTGCTTTTAGTGGAGAAATAGAAGAAAAACTGAGAAAAACACTATTAGAAAATGGTTTCAAACATAACGGAAAAGAAATATTATACAATGGTGAAACAGGTAAACCACTTGAATGCGATATATTCGTAGGATGCATATACTACCAGAAACTACATCATATGGTAGCAGGAAAAATACATGCCCGTTCACGTGGACCAGTTCAAATATTAACTAGACAACCAACAGAGGGAAGAGCACGTGAAGGAGGTCTAAGATTCGGAGAGATGGAGAGAGACTGTCTCATAGGACATGGTGCATCTATGGTAATAAAAGATAGGCTTCTAGATGAATCAGATCTTACAATAAAATACATATGTGATACCTGTGGACATGTAGCTATCCAGGATAGACATGGGGCATTACGTTGTCCAGTATGTGGCGATAGAGCAGATATATATCCTATAGAAATGAGCTATGCTTTTAAATTGCTTATAGACGAATTAAAATCTCTTGTTATAGCACCTAGAATAAAGTTAGATTCACTTGTATAAAAATATAATACTGAAGGGTTAAATATGGAAAGAGGGAAAAATATAACAAAAAAAATTGGGAAAATAAACTTCTCTTTACTTTCACCAAATGAAATTAGAAAAATGAGTGCTACAAAAGTAATAACCGCTGATACATATGATGATGATGGTTTTCCAATAGCTATGGGACTCATGGACCCACGACTTGGAGTTGTAGAACCAGGGCTTCGATGTAAAACCTGTGGATTGAGAGTAGGTAAAGATAAATGCCCAGGACATTTTGGTCATATAGACCTAGCTATGCCAGTTATACACGTTGGACTTGTTAAATCAATAAGAGACAGCCTTCGATCAACATGTAGAGAATGTGGGCGTATATTACTAACTGACAAAGAGAAACAAGAATATGTGAAAGAAATTGAAAAATACGGAATAGAGGGTAGAGACACTTCATATCTTTTTAAACAAATAATAAAAGACTGCAAGAAGACTGATAAATGTCCACATTGTGGGAGAGAAGTAGGAAAAATAGAGCTCGATAAACCAACATCTCTAAGAGAGAATGGTAAAAAACTCACCCCCTCTGAAGTAAGAGAATGGTTAGAAAAAATATCAGATGAAGATCTTACACTACTAGATATAAATAAAACAGCAGCTAGGCCAGAATGGATGATCCTAACAGTCTTACCAGTGCCACCAGTAACGGTTAGACCATCTGTAACACTTGAATCAGGTGAGAGATCTGAGGATGATCTTACACATAAACTAGTTGATGTTATACGTATAAATCAACGTTTACAAGAAAACAGAGATGCTGGTGCACCACAGCTTATAGTAGAGGACCTATGGGAGTTATTACAATATCATATTACAACATATCTTGATAATCAGACCTCAGGTATACCACCTGCACGTCATCGTTCAGGTAGGCCACTGAAAACCTTAGCTCAACGTTTGAAAGGAAAAGAGGGGCGTTTCAGAAGTAACTTATCAGGTAAAAGAGTAAATTTTTCAGCGAGAACTGTTATCTCACCAGATCCAAATCTTAGTATAAACGAAATAGGCGTACCAATGAAGATAGCTGAAGAATTAACTGTTCCAGTTAAAGTTACACCACATAACATCGAGTGGTGTAAAAACATGATTAAAGAAAAATCATCACCAGCTAAAGATCCAAGTGTATACAATCCTAGTGTTAACTATGTTATAAGAGAAACTGAGGGGATGAAACAACGTATAAAAGTAACGGAGAAAAACGCTGAAGATGTAGCTGAGAAATTAGAGATAGGGGCAGTAATGGAGAGGCAACTGATGGATGGAGATTTAACACTTTTTAATCGACAACCCAGTCTTCACCGTATGTCTATGATGGCACATAGGGTTAAAGTAGTGCCATACAAAACTTTTAGGTTTAACCTTAGTGTATGTCCTCCTTATAACGCTGATTTTGATGGAGATGAGATGAATCTTCATGTATTGCAAGGTGAGGAAGCAAAAGCTGAAGCAGAGATATTAATGAAAGTACAAGAGAATATTCTTTCACCTAGATTTGGTGGAGCTATAATAGGGGGAATACATGATCATATCTCTGGATGTTTTCTTTTAACACATGAACCTAGGAAAATCCAAATGGATACAGCTTCACACATACTAGCAGCTATTGGGTATGAGGGGAGAATACCAGATGCAATATTGGAAAAAGGTAAGAGATACGTTGATGTGAAGGATATTTTTAGTGCATTACTACCAGAAGACCTAAATTTGGAATATAAATCAAAATGTTGTCTTAACTGTGAAAAATGTGAAGCACCAAATTGTCCACATAATGCATATGTAATAATAAAAAAAGGAATGCTAAAACAGGGTACAATTGATGAAAATAGTATTGGTGCATTTAAAGGAAGGATTTTGGATAGAATAATTCGAGATCATGGGATGGGGGCAGGGAGAGAGTTCATAGATAAAGTCACAAGGCTAGCTGTGGTAACTATAACATTATTTGGTTTTACAACAAGTATAGAGGATGAGGATATACCCGCTGAAGCGAAAAGGCAAATAGAAGAAGGATTAACTAAAGCTATGAAGAAGATAAGCAGTCTAGTAAAAGCTTATGAAAACGGAGAACTAGAGTCATTACCTGGTAGAAGCCTTGAAGAAACCCTCGAGATGGAGATAATGAGAGTCACAGGTAGAGCAAGAGATATGGCCGGAGAAATAGCGGGAAAACATCTAGGTTTAAACAACAGTGCAGTAATCATGGCGAAATCTGGAGCAAGAGGTAGTATGCTTAACCTATCTCAGATGTCAGGATGCGTAGGTCAACAAGCAGTAAGAGGTGAAAGGATACATAGAGGCTATCAGTATCGAACTCTGCCGCATTTCAAAAAACATGATCTTGGAGCAAGCGCAAAAGGATTCGTAGCAAGCAGCTACAAAACCGGTTTAACACCTACAGAATATTTCTTCCACTCAATGGGAGGGAGAGAAGGTTTAGTAGACACAGCAGTACGTACATCCCGATCGGGTTACATGCAAAGACGATTAATTAACGCTTTAGAAGATGTAAAAGTAGAAAACGATGGAACAGTGAGACACTCAGGAGGGCAGATAATACAATTCACCTATGGAGAAGACGGCGTAGATCCTGCGAGAAGTATAAATGGTAGTGCTGTAGACGTAGATCGAATAATAACTGATGCAAAAGAGGGGAGATAAAAATGGCTAAAAAAACTAGCGCAAAGAAACCTAAAAAGGAGGATAAAAAAACAAAAAAACAAGTCAAAAAAGAAACTAAAAAAACAGCACCTAAACCAAAGAAGACCCCTATAAAAAAATCTACAACTAAAGTAAAAGAAACAAAGATAACTAAAAAACCAGTTAAGGAAAAAGCTACAAAGAAAATCAAGGAAGCTAAAACCAAAAAAACAAAGACTAAAAAGAAACCTGTGAAATCTAAAAAAGAAGAGGAAGAGAAAGTATATATACCACCACCTCCGCCTAAAAAAATAGAAGAACCGAAAGAAAACAAAAAAATTAGAGAAGAAATTGAGAAAATACTGAAAGATAAATTTTTGCCGAAATCTGTAATTGATAAAATCATTTTAAAGATTATAGAAGACGATAAATTAAAAACTAAATTAAAAAACATTATTGATAAAACACTAACTGAATATGAGAAAAACCATATTGATCCATCAGAGGCATGTGGAATAGTAGGCGCCCAGAGTATTGGTGAACCTGGAACGCAGATGACAATGAGGACATTTCACTACGCTGGTGTTGCTGAAATAAATGTTACATTAGGCTTACCAAGGCTTATAGAGATTGTAGATGCAAGATCAACGCCATCTACACCTATGATGAATATTTATCTAAGAGATGAGTATAAACTCAATCCAAATCTAGCGAAAAAAGTTGCTAATCAAATAGAAATCACTCGTTTAAACACTGTAGCAGATATCGAAACAGATCTAACAAATCTAGTTATTTATGTTATAGCTAATAAA
>Ga0272441_10009904_pt1 | contig 14585 bp, 12 predicted proteins | sample SSMProp6N_FD_193582 | JGI IMG/M metagenome (GOLD analysis project Ga0272441, IMG submission 193582) | Marine sediment archaeal communities from Little Sippewissett salt marsh, Falmouth, MA, United States - SSM-Prop-6N | ecosystem: Environmental > Aquatic > Marine > Wetlands > Sediment ... | reverse complement strand
ACCTCCCGTTCCCCCCCCCCGGTCACACGGCGCTACGCTGCACAGTATACCTCGCCCGCGCCGTCTAAGCACCGAGCGAACACCGCGCAGAAGCCCGGTCGATCGCGCCTGAGATCAATCAGCAACACGCACTGGCAGACCACCTTCTACAACGCAGCCCTCCAGCGCAGGCCGGCGTCAGCAGCGAGGCAAAGCCGCGAAAACCGCCTCAAGCCGCAGTCGGGCGGACAGGACCACTCAGGCAACGGCGACGAACTTGCGGATGTGCTTGACCAGATCGCCGGCAGTGCAGGGCTTCTTCAGATCGAAAGGCAGGAACACCCCGTGGTTGTGATCGCTCGCCAACACGATCACCCGATCGTGCAGCAGACGGAAACCGTCTTCCTGCGGTTCGTGACCGATGATGAACGTGTCCACGTCGAGCATCTCGGCAAGCTGCTCGAACTTCTCAGCCGAGTTGATCCGGTTCCACACCATGGAACCGATTGGCCCGCCGTCGCTCAAGTCCTGCTGATCGAGAGGGATATCCAGCATGGACGCATCAAACGTGTCCGGATCCGGAAGCGAATGGGCCAGAAAAACGCGGTTGACCGTTCTGGCCGCCGCAGGCAAGGAACTGATGAACTCGTCGATGGCCTCCGAGACGATCTGCGCCTGCCCCCCATACGTCTGGCTCAAACCACCGTCGAAATCCCGAAGCACCGAGCGGCCCGCCTTCGTGATCTCGTGCCCGTTCAGTTGGGCCAGCTCATGGTTGGACTGAAGGAAGTGAACCTGTTCGGGATATTCCACCTTCCATGCCGCCGCCGCCAACAGTAGTTGGTGCGACATATCGCTATCGTTGAGACCCGCCAAATCCTCGTGGACCAGCTCGTGGAGGATCACGTGCCGAAGCGCCGTACGCTCGAGCTGACAATAAAGTTGTAGTTTGTCGAAATTACGTTGATGGCCGTGCAGGTCGCCGGTCATCACAAGCTGCCCATAGTCGGGCAGCATCAATTGCGAACCCTTCAGATAGGGATCCTGCCGGTTCAGCTCAGCCGCTTCCCGGAAACACTCCGCTGCACTGGCGGCATCGGCACTCATGACGATCGTTTGGGCGGATCGGCCGACTCGGCCCGGTCCCCACGTCCGCCGGAACCGTCGTCGTTGTCCTGCGAACTCGAGCGATCTTTCAGCACGTGCTGAACTACCACCAGCCTCGCGATCACCTGCCGGATGTCGCCCGGACGCTCCTGCGGGTTCGACTGGCAGCAGTCCATCACCAGCCTCGACAAAGGAGCAGGAACGTTCGGGTCGGCCTCGTGAGGTGTGATGGCCGCCCGCTCGTGCGCCAACTCGATCCCGTTCGGCCGCCGGCTCGGAAGCAGCGTCGGAAACGGACGGTTGGTCAACACCCAGTAGAGCGTCGCCCCGAAATTGAAAACGTCCGTCCGCTGGTCCAGCGGCAAACGTCGCACCTGCTCGGGAGCGATGTAGTCCGGCGTGCCCTGGATGCGCGGCTTCACGAAACCCATCGGGCAGCTCTGCCCGAAGTCGATGATCTTAACCTCCCCGTCCGGGCCGACGATGATGTTGTTCGGCTTGATATCGGCGTGTACGTATCCCAGTTGATGCAGCGCCTCCAGCCCCTTGGCCGCCTTCAGAAAAATCTCCACGATGTCGTGCATGTCCTGCGGCCTCGACGCCTCGAGCGTCTGCCCGCGGACATACTCCATCAACAGCAGCACCTCGCGAACACGGAACCACCGCCGAACCTTGCGAAGCCGATAGCTCCGCCGAAGGGCCGGGTGATCCGTCCGGCTGCTCACGTCATATTCTGTGTACACCTGCTCGAAGTAACGCTGATCGCGCGGCTCACGCTTGACCACGCGCTTGAGCGCGTAGCTCTTGCCCGTGCCCAACTCGGTCGCCAGGTAAATCGAACTCTTCGCCCCGGTACCGACCTGCTGGCCGATGCTGTAGCCCGGAATGGCATTGACCACGTAGTTCACCGCCGCGTCCATTCACCTGGGGCGACGCCGAGCGCGCCGTTCTGGTAAACCCGGCTCACACCCCAATTTAGGGATTCTACGGCGTAGCGCGATGCCCCGTCAACAATCACGGCCCCATCCGACCCAGCCCGAGCGCAGGCCTTCGCCAGTACCCGTCGGCACCCGACCCGGCAGAGCTTCAGCGAATTCCGGCAGCCTGCAACATGGCTGTCAGTTGTGCAGCCTGTTGCCTGAGGGCAGAAGTGGCCATCATGCCATGACAGCGGAGTTGAGTGTGCGAAGCGTCAATCCGATAGCGATCCTGAATACCCCGCAGCAGAGACAGCAGAGACTCCCACTGCTGGATCGACACGTCCGGCGAACGCGGATGCGCCTCGACGCCGATGCAGATCAGCCGCTGCTGCCCCGGAACGTCCTGTTGGGCGCTCCAAAGCTTCGATACCTCCCGGTGGCCATCGGCGTTGACGACGAAATGATGCCCTTGTCGGCCCGAGGGCGCCCCTCCGTCCGGCACGCAGTGCTCAATCAGCACACCGCGCCAGTGGGCCCGATCGGCCGCCGACTGCGCACGCAGCATATACGACCCGCCCCCATTGCCTGCCGTGTCGGGATAGAGGTGAGTCGTGTGTGGCTCGACCCACATCAAACCCGCAGCGCCAAACGTCATGGCCGCTACGAGGCACCCCAGTACTTTCGCCATCCTGGCTTGCTTCATCGGTTACGGGTTCCCGGCCGCGCACCTCGGGACACGTATGCTATGACTATGTAATCAAATTATCGGCGGAAAGCAAAGACAAACCCCAGTTTTTCGCGCGAATCCGCCGATCGATGAGCTATTGAGCCGAACCAACCAACTCGCCCGTCGAGTCAGGCCCGCCGCAGCAACCATCCAAACCACACCCAGCGCTTACAGAACGAGAATGTCGGGGCGTGAGTACCTCGCCGAGCCCACGTCGATGTGCAGCGACGGCCACTCCCCCGTAGCCGTCAATACCTCGTTGCCCGCGGAGGTGACCAGCACGGTGTCCTCACTCTTCGTGCCGGCGATCGAAGGGTTCCAAGCAAACGCCTGGTCTTCAAAGACCTCCACGTCGTTGCCGGGAGTCGCTTTGGCGTCGCGGCTGAGATACCCGGTGGGGCCTCCCTGATGGTGCAGCTTCCATTCGTCCGGCCAACCAGCCTCGGCATAGGCCGCCTGCGCCTCGGCAAAAACAGCGCCCAGCGTGCCCCCCGGTCGAGTCGCCCCGATCATCCGCCCGTCGACCCGGCAGACGGCTTGGTGTTTGGCCGCCAACTCGTCCGGCAGGCGGCCGAAGTGGACCAGCCGGGTGGCCGAGCAGATCAGCCCCTGCCTCTCGCCACACACCACCACCATGAAATACCGCTCCACACGCTTGTCGGTGGGGATCGGGTGCCGATATCGCGCAACCCGCTCATCCGCAGCCACCAACACCACCGGCGTACGCACTCCCTCTCTCGCCAGCCGCCCGGCCAAATCCCCCGCGATCTGGTGCTCAGCCGCCCCCACACGCACTGACCGGCAGCCAGCCTCCAGTTCCCTGCCCACGATCGCCCCCAGCCGGCGGTAACGCGCCGTCTCGGCCTCGGTAAGCCGCCAGCGCAACCGGTCGAACCCCGTCGGAAGCGCCTGAGCCGCCGCCGGGACCCCCGCCGGGCGAACGTCGGCCGCCATCCGCGCCGGATTTACACGGTCAGCCAGCAATCCGCCCAGTTGCGCCGGCTCCCACCACGGAAAACCCACCACTTCGATCCCCAGGCGCCCGACCTCCTCGTCGGCAATCCGGTCGGCTTCTATGTTCGCGCAGAAACACCAGATGTGCTCCGCCGTCACCAGCAGGGCCGCAACCCCCCCGTCGGAAGCCTGGTTAACGTAGTTCTGTCCACCGCCCGTCAGCCACGCGAAGTTGTGGCGCGTCCCCAGAAGCACCCCCTCCAGGCCACTGCGCCCGAGCAGCGCAGCGACTCGCTCGCGCTTGATGCCGAACTCCTCGTGATCGTCCATCCAAACGGGCTCCCACCCGGGCAGGTCACTTGCCGCAGTAGTCGATGATTCGGGCGATCTCGGTGCGAAGGCTCTTGCGATCCACGATGCGGTCCACAAATCCATGTTCGAGCATGAACTCGGCCCGCTGGAACCCTTCCGGCAACTCGGCCTTGATCGTGTTCCAGATCACCCGCTGACCTGCAAAGCCCACCAGCGATCCCGGTTCGGCCAGGATCACGTCGCCCAACGACGCAAAGCTGGCGGCCACACCGGCCGTTGTCGGGTCGGTCAGCACCGTGATGTACAGACCCCCCGCCTGATCGAGCCGCCCGAGGGCGGCCGACGTCTTGGCCATCTGCACCAGCGAGACCATCCCTTCCTGCATTCGCGCGCCGCCCGAGGCCGTCACCACAATCAGCGGCCTGTTCAACTCGGTCGCCCGCTCGATCGCCGTGGTCACCTTCTCGCCCACCACAGCGCCCATCGAAGCCATGATGAAGAACGGGTCCATCACACCGAGCACGACGGCCCGGCCGCGGATGAACGCGTCGCCCACAAGTATGGCCTCGTGGACCCCCGTCTTCTCCTCCATGGCCTTTAGGCGTTGCTTGTAGGTAATCCGATCCTTGAAACGCAGGGGATCCGTCGACACCAGATCGGTGCAAAACTCCTCGAAGCTGTTCTCGTCAACCAACTGGGTGACCCGCTGCCGCGCGGCGATGCGGTGGTGAAAATCACACTCGGGACAGACGTAGAGGCTTTCCTCCAGCGCCTTCTTATAGACCGTCGCCCCGCAATGCGGGCATCGCGTCCACAGCCCCTCCGGAACGTCGGTTCTCTTACGCAGCATGCGTCCGTCGAGCACCATAGTCTACTTCCTGTTGTTGCCCTTTCTGCCGTTCTCGATCATCTCTTGCGAAAGCTTGAAGCAGTACCACGTCGGGGTATCGTCCATCTTCTGCCAGAGATTGTCCAGCCCCAGACCCTCCAACTGACATCGCAGCAGCCCCATGGCCAGCCGACCCAACACCACGCCCACGCACGAAGCCTTGGCCCGGGTGCTGATCCGCACCAGCGCGTCCACCAAACGCTTGGCGGCCATCTGGAGGTCTTCCCCCTGCGGCAACTGCACGCTCGCAGGCTGCTCGAGCCACTGCTTGTAGACCCGAGGATAACGCTGCTTGAGCTGATCGGCGGTCAGGCCCTCCCACAGACCCACGTCGATCTCCTCCAAACCCTTGGCCTTGCGCAGCGACACGCCCAGCGATTCCGCCAGCGATCTGCCTGTCTGCTGGGCCGTCTGATTCTCGCTGGCGAAAACGACCTGGATGCCTCGCTCGGCGAGCTGACGACCCAGCGCTTCTACCTGGCGTTCGCCTGTCGCGTTTAGCGGCAGGTCGGCCCCACCGGCCAGACGCCCTTCGTGTTCCCAATCGGTCTGCCCGACGGGAATCAGCACGAACTCGGGTTGCTGCGGTTGGTCCGCTTCCATGGCTCTGCCCGCTGGGCCTCCCGCCGGATATCCGCGATGGCCCGCGACGGATCGGGCCCGGACAAAATGGCCGAGCCCGCCACCAGCGTATCCGCTCCGGCTTCGGCTACGGCCGCAGCCGTCTTCACGCCGATCCCGCCGTCCACCTCCAGTCGCTGATGGTCGGCAAGACGTTCCCGGATAGCGCGAATCTTCGGCAGCACGTCGCGTATGAACTGCTGCCCGCCGAAGCCCGGCCACACACTCATAACCAGAATCATATCCACCTGTTCGAGAATGTCGAAGACGGCCTCGGCCGGGGTGCCCGGGTTCAGGCTCACCCCCACTCCGACCCCGAGGTCGCGAATTCGCTCGATGACCCGGCGGGGATCGCACCCGACCTCGATGTGGAACGTGATCAAATCGCTGCCGGCCTCGACGAAAGGCTTGGCGTATGCCAACGGGTCGGTAATCATCAGGTGCGTATCGAAAAACATATCCGTCTGGCTGCGAAGCGACTCGATCACCGGCGCCCCGAAACTGATGTTCGGCACAAAGTGCCCATCCATTACGTCAAGATGCAGCAGATCGGCGCCGCCGGCTTCGAGCTGCCGCAACTGATCCGCAACGCGCCCGAAATCGGCCGCCAGAAGCGAAGGCGCGACCCGAATACCCGGGTCGCGCAGTATACTCATCCGATCAGATTGCATCACGCCTCTCACCGCTCAGACGGCGTCGATGATCTCCAGGGGCTTGAACGGCCTGCCCTCCAGGAATTCCAGCGAAGCGCCCCCGCCCGTCGAGATGTGGCTCATCCGATCCTCCAGTCCGGCGGCACTGACGGCTGCCGAACTGTCGCCTCCACCGATGATGCTGACGGCGCCCGCTGCCGTGGCCTCGCCCACCGCCTGGCAAACATCCATCGTCCCGGTGTCGAATGGCTTTATCTCGAAAACGCCCATAGGCCCGTTCCACACGATCGTCCGGGCTGCCAGAATCTCCTTGCGATAGGCCTCCACCGTTTGAGGACCGATATCCACGCCCATCCCGTCCGGCGGGATCAGCCCGTCTTCCACCACCTCGCTATCGGCGCCCGGCTTGATCTCGCGAACCACCACCGTATCGAGCGGCAGCAACAGCTTGTCGCCGGCCTGGTCGATCAGCCCGCGGGCATCGTCCGCCCGGTCGTGCTCGCACAGGCTCTTGCCCACATTCCTCCCGACGGCGGCGAAGAACGTATAAGCCATCGCCCCTCCGATCAGCACGCGGTCGCAAATCTCCAACAGCCGCTGGATCACACCCAGCTTGTCCGACACCTTCGCCCCGCCCAGCAACGCCACAAACGGACGGGCCGGGCTCTCCAGCGCCTTGCCGAGAAACTCCAGCTCCTTCTGAATCAAAAAACCGATCACTCGTGGCTTGCCCTCCATCAACTGCGGCACGGTCAGCATCGAGGCGTTGTCGCGGTGACAGGTGCCGAACGCGTCGTTGACGTACACGTCGGCAAGATCGGCCAACTGCTGAGCAAACGCGCGCTTCTCGGCCACCTTGTCGGTCTGCTTGTCCTTAATGACCTCGGCCGCATGGAATCGAAGGTTCTCCAGCATGCAACAGTCGCCGTCCTTCATGGCGCCGACGCCCTGGCGAACCGCATCACCCACACAGTCCGGCTGCATGGCCACAGGCTTACCGAGCAGGCCGCCCACGTGCTTCGCGCACGGGGCAAGCGAGGCTTTCGGGTCGGGCTTGCCGTCCGGCCGACCCAGGTGCGACATCAGAATCAGGCGCCCGCCGCGATCCAATACGCTGCGGATCGTGGGCAGCGCCTGCTGAATCCGCCGGTCGTCCGTGATCTGTCCGGTCTGCTTATCCAAAGGTACGTTAAAATCCACGCGCATCAACACTCGCTTGCCGCGAACATCGACGTCTGCGATGGTCTTCTTGCTCGTCATGGTCCGATTCCTTGCCCCTGCACGTAAGCATTGAGGTATGGGGTCAGACGGACAGGACCCACCGCGCCAGGTGCGCCCTGCCCGACTGGCCTCGAGAACGGTCGGCGGCTAGCGGGCCGCCAACTTCTCGATCAAATCCACCGTACGAACCGAGTAGCCCCACTCGTTGTCGTACCAACTGACGACCTTCAGCATCCGCCCGCCCTCTTTCGGGCTCGTCGTGGTGCTCAGAGCGTCAAAGATGCTGCTGGCAGGGTTGTCGATCACATCGGTGGAAACGATCGGCTCGTCGCAATATTCCAGGATGCCCTTCAACGGTCCGGCGGCGGCCGCCTTCATGGCAGCGTTGACCGCCTCCACGGTGGCGTCCTTGTTCAGCATGCAGGTCAGGTCGACCACCGAGCCCGACTGCACCGGAACGCGCATCGCCATCCCGTCCAGCTTGCCGGCCAGGTCCGGAATGACCAGGCCGACCGCTCGGGCCGCGCCCGTCGTCGTCGGGATGATGTTCTGGGCAGCCGCCCGTGCGCGACGCAGGTCCTTGTGGATCAGGTCGAGAATCTGCTGGTCGTTGGTATACGCATGAACGGTCGTCATCAGCCCCCGCTCGATGCCGAACGTCTCGTGAATCACCTTGGCCACCGGCGCCAGACAGTTCGTGGTGCAACTCGCGTTCGAAATGAACTTGTCGTCCGCCTTGACGGTGTCGTCGTTCACGCCCAGCACCACCGTGCGGACCACCGAGTTGCCCCACTTGCTCTCGTCGGCTGCCAGGGCCTTGTCGTCCTTGCTCGGTGCCGACAACAGCACGGCCTTGGCGCCGGCCTTGATGTGGTCGCCGTACCCGCCCTTCGGCGAGCTCACGGCCGTGAACACACCCGTGCTCTCGAGAACCACCTCCGCGCCGACCTTGCCCCACGGCAGTTTCGACGGATCGCGCTCCGCCCAAATCGGAATCTTCTGCCCGTCAACGGTGATGCTCTTCTCGTCGTGCGTAATTGTGCCCGGATACTTACCGTGCACCGTGTCGTACTTCAGCAGGTGCGCCAGGCTGGCCGCATCGGCCAGATCGTTAATCCCGACCACCTCAAACGCACCTTTCCGCTCCATCATCGCGCGGTGCGCCAGCCGCCCGATACGTCCGAACCCGTTGATTCCCACTTTTATCGCCATGGATGCAACTCCTTATGCGAATGTTACTTACATACCCGATGGCAGCCGCCGCCATCGAGCCCCATAGCCTAGCGACCCTCTGCTCGCCGGTCAAGCACCTGGCTGCCGACCGCCCGCAGGGCGCCTCGCCCACCTCCGTAGCCCCCCGCCAAATGTTGCACGTCGCGCGAGAATCTGCGAAAACCCCCCGCCAAGCAGCCCGGGCACGCAACCGACGGACGTAGCCCGGCGCCGGCCTTCGGAACCGACGCAGATATGCCCCAACTAAGCCAGAAACAATCAGCCCGGCGTGGCCTGTGGATGCTGGGAATCTCCATCCTCTGCCTGAACTTCGGGCTGGCCGGCCACATGTCCATGAACGCCAATTTCCTTCAGGAACTCATCCACGTCACGCCATGGCAGATGGGATACCTTGAAGCCGTCCGCGAGGCATGCGGCATCGCCTCCTTCGCGCTGATCGCCGTACTGGCCGGCATGGCCGAGCCCTCGCTGGCCGCTGCCCTGCTCCTGCTGGTCGGGATCGGCCTGACCGGCTACGTCGCAGCCGACAGCGTCCAAGGCGTGATCGTGTTCTCCGTCATCTGGAGCCTCGGATTCCACCTCTGGATACCGCTTTCGACCAGTATGACTCTGGCCTTCGCCCGGGCCGGACACGCCGCCGAGCGACTCGGGCAGATGCGAGCGATCGGCGCGGTGGGCAGCCTTCTGGGGCTGGGAGCCATCGTGGTGTTGGCATCGGGCCGTCTGCCGATGATCGGCGCCGTCGGCATGCGACACCTGTTTGTCCTCTGCGGATGCGTCGTCCTGATCGCAGGCGTCGCCTCGTTGCGGATCACCGGCCTGAAGCCGCCCAGCATCGTCAAGCCCTGGGCATTCAAGCGTCGCTACGCCCTCTACTACCTGCTCACCTTCCTGGAGGGCTGGCGAAAGCAGATCTTTCTATCTTTCGCTACATTCGCCCTCGTCCGCGAGTACGGCGCGCCGGTGCACCACATCGCCACCCTCATGTTCATCAATCTGGGAATCAATCTGGTTCTCGCCCCTACGGTAGGAAGATGGATCGACCGCGCAGGCGAAAGAGCCGTCCTGTCGGTCTACTACCCCACGCTGGCGGTGGTGTTTGTGCTGTATGCCTTGATCCCATACCGCACGTGGCTGTACACCCTCTATGTCGTGGACAACGTCCTGTTCGTGCTCGCGCTGGCGCTGCCGTCTTACCTCAATCGCGTCGCCGATCCCGATGATCGCCGCCAGTGCCTGGCCATGGGTGTGACCATGAACCACATCGCCGCCGTGCTCATGCCCCTGGTGGGCGGGATGCTCTGGCAAAAGTACGGCTACCAGATACCCTTCTACTGCGGAGCGGCGGTGGCTTTGGTGAGCCTGATGGTGTGTCAGAGAATCGCCGCACCGAGTCCGCTCCGGGCACCGCCCCCCTGAAAAGGCCGGCCCCTACGGCGTAGCCAGCACGCGCACGCGCGGAGCCTCAATGCGGTTGGACCCGCGATACCATCGCAACTCGGGGCCCCGGAACAGCCTCAGTCGACCGGTACGATCGTCCTGCTCGAGGATGCGGGCCTCGAGCCCCCCCGTACCCCGCACGGCCACCGCCTCGGCGACCCGGTCGTATGTGAGTCGGTCGCCCATCACCGAATACGGACCGTCCTGCAGATGCGTATTGCCGCTTGCCTCGATGCGCCGCAGGTCGGTGCTCCGCGCCTGATTCACGACCGACAAATCGCCTCGCGTCTGGCCCGACCGGGCGAACTGCGCCACCAACTGCTGACAGGTCAACGTCGCCCGACGCCCCTCCAGCATGGGTAGCCGTCTTACGTCGACCTGCAACGCCTCGGCCACGTCGTCGGCCAGCGCCAACTCCTTCCCCGCACGATGCACCATATGCACGCCGCCGAAGAAGACCGCCGTGCTTTCCTGCCAGAACAGGGTCATCGACTCACCCCACGTGACCGCCGTCTGGCTGGGCCCCTGACCCCCCAAATTGCCCATAAGCGGACCAACCGGCTTCGACTGCCGCGCCGCCCGAGCACGAGGCGGACGATAGTCCTCGATCAGCAGTGACCCGGACCCCAACACGTCGACCTGATCTTCCAGCAGATCCACCACCATCTTCGGCCCGGCCATGCGCATGCTGCTCAGCCGGTGCTTGCCCGACCGATCCAGTTCCTTCGACAGGACCACGACGTCGCCCTGCGCCACCACGTAGGCCGGCCGCTTGCTCGATCGCCGCGTAAGGGCTGCTCGCTCAGCGTCGCGCCCCAGCCTTCGGCGCAGCAGCGGTTCCAGTATCCAGAAGTCCGACCCCGCCTCGCTCGGCCTATCCCCACGCTTCGGGGTCTCCTGAAAGTCCACCCGAAGCGTCTGGCACGTCAGGACGTTGGTGCGGCTGACCGACCGTACCCGTCCCTCAAACAGCGCCACGTTGTCCGCACCGCGGAGCGTCATCCGCTCGTCCCAGTGAATCTCCACGGGCACGGGCTGGGCCAGACGCCGGCCGTCCAGATCCTGCCGGGTTACAAACTCCAGACGCCCCGGACAGTTTACCTCCGCCCGTTCGAGCGGCATGTCCAGCTCGACCCGCCGACCGACCACCAGGTAATCCTCAAAGGCCACCTCGGCCTCAGGCTCACCGACGACCACCGCATGGTCGATCCGATCGACGCCCCGATCATCACGCGCGAACGTGCAATCCAACGCGTCGGCGACCACGTCGACCCGCTGGCGAGGATCGCGTACGCTCACGTCGCCATCGGCCTCCAGCCTGGCGATACGATAGCTTGACCGCTTCTCGGAGATCAGCCCGACGCGCTTACTCGCATCGATCGGCTCGAAGCGGGCGACCGCCCTGTCCGCACGAATCGACCGGCGTCCCTGCCTCGCTATCACGTGACCGACCGCGCGGGCCAACTGCGGCACGTTCTTGCCTTCGCTGTCGACCGTTAACTCCAGCAGGAGTTCATCACACGAGATCCGCTCCTGCCCGCGGGCCAGGATCACGCTCCCGTCGGCCTTGACGCTGCGCGCCGTCTCCGCCACCGCGCGGCCGTCACCAGGCGGGCTGAAGAACACGACGACCTCGTCCGCCGTTACCCGCTGATCCTCGCGGATCATGCCCACGCCGCCGCGGAACGTGGCCTGCTCTACATAGCTGCGTTCTCTCAGAGTAGCCCGGCCCTGTCCGTCGACTCGCGGCACCAACACGTGACCCATGACCAGCGCGGCGCCCTCGCTCCATCGCACCTCGGACGGCTTGCGCGAGCCGTCCTGCGAATCCCGGTCGATCATCCAGCCAGGACCCTCGACGTGCCCTGTACCCGCGCGACGATCAAAGAACACAAGCCCGCCGCACAACTCGCGACGACCGCCCGACGACAACCTCACCGGCCGGGTCTCCGTACCACGCAGCCATACCTGCTCGACCTCGTCGCGATACTCCAGTTCGCTACACTCGGCCGTGTTCTGACCATCCGAAAGATAAACCGGACGATCCGTACCACTGGCCACCACGTGAAACCGGTTCTCCGACATGGTCGGTTGCGTGGTCGGCTGCGTGGTCGCCGGCGCGACGGGCCTCATGATCATCTTGCCCGTCCACGTCAGTTCGATATACCCGTCGGCCACCTCGTCCTCTTTTTGCTCCTCGCTCGGCTGGGTCGTCGGCTCGGTCTCAATGGCCGATCGCTCCCTCGACCCGAAGTCGAACAGCAACTCCAAACGTTCGGCCCGAAGCTCACCCGCCAGACGGTCCTGCTCGCGCTGGACAATGGCCACATCGCCCTCAAACACCGCCTCGTACGTATCGACGCGTTTCTGACGCCCCTCAGCCCGCCCGCCCGCCGGACTCGCCGGAGCAGTCGTGGCCACCTGGGGCGCGTCGGCCAGGCCGGGCATGTTCGTCACCGTCGCCCGACCCCTCTCGGCCGCCTGCGTTGCAGGTGACTTCGCCGCATCCGGCTGAGCCGACAGAACCGTCGCCGCCATCGCAGCCGACCCTCCCGGCGACGACACCTCCCTTTCGCTGCCCGGCAGGGCGAAGCTGACCACCCCCGTACGCCGAAGGAGCATCCGCTTGCCTTCGCGAATCTCCAGCAGCTCGATGCGGTCGTCGAGTTGGTTCCAGTGCATCACCAGCCCCTGACCTTGAATGTCGGCCTCGTGGCTCTGCACCTGGATAGGTCCCTCGCTTGTAAGCTGCGCCAGGGCTACATCAAAACGCACCTCATCGAGCCATATCTGAATCACCGATTCAGGATGTTGCTCGGGCCGCGCGAGCAACGGGTTGCGCTCGCGCCAGGCCTTCGTCGTTCGATCGATGAAAACCCGTACGTTACCCCGCAACCAGCCCCATTTCGGGTTCAAATTGCCCCGCCCCACCTGCTCGACGACCACCTGACCGCCGTCGGCCACGATATGTGTTACCTGCCCCGACGGGGTGAAAATCCACACCTCCGGACGCGTCAGCTTGAATTCGTCACCGGCGTCATCCACCGGCTCCCATCTCTGGGAACGGAACTCAGCCTTCAAACGCCCGTAATCATCAAAGATTTGGATCTTCGTCTTATCGCCCGGACCGATCCGCGCGCCTTGCCCACCCGCGTCCAACGCCAGCGCGCCGACGTTCATCCCCCCTGCCGGACCCGTCGTCGATGAACGTGTGGCCGGTCGAGGCCGAACCGTCACCGTCTGCGGCGTCGCAAACTGGCTTGAATACACCACAAATGCCACGATCGCCAAACCCAGCGCCGACGACGCAAGCAGCAACTTCTTCATCAGGTCGCGCCGCGCCGCCCTGGCAGCCCCATCCGCTCTCGAGCGACGCCATCTCATCATACAGTCCGCCCTGCGTCGGCGTGGTAGCGGCTGACGACCTCGTCCCACCGGCCCTGTCGACGGAGCAAGTGCTCAACAGCCTCTCGAACCGCCCCGCGACCGCCCCCGTGACGCGTCACATAACACGCGGCAGCGCAAACCTCCGGTACAGCGTCGGCCACGGCGATCGCATACCCGCACGTCTGCATCGCGGCCAGATCCACCAAATCGTCGCCGACGAAGCAAGCCTGCTCGGCCGAAAGCCCCAACTCGCCCAGCAGGCTTTGAAGGGCCGGCACCTTGGCGTCGTGACCTTCCAACACGTGCTCCACCTGCATCTCTTTCGCCCGCATCGCCACGGCCGGACACGACCGGCTGCTCAGCACGGCCGTTTTGCCCCCCGCCTCCCGCCAAAGCCTGATCCCCATCCCGTCACGCACATCGAACGCCCGCACGTGATTGCCCCTCTCATCGATGGTGATGCGGCCGTCCGTCAACACGCCGTCGGCGTCCAGCACCAGCAAGACGATATGAGGATCGCAACCACTCATCTCACCTATCCAAAGGGAGTTAGCATCCCACCGAACGGGGCCTCTACGCACACGATTCTCACCGCACCCCGAGCCGGGGTCAAGGTGGCAAGGCCACGGCACGGCTGCTCGGGCCCCGAACGCGGCCCTTCTGCGGCTCAGCCTGCGGGCCCCCAACGACCACGTCCACCACCACGTGGCGCCGCTTGGCATCCAGGTTCACCGTGAGTCCGAACCGGCGCGACGCCTGCCCGGCCGCCGCTGGCAATGCCGGCAAGTCGACCCCCAGCAGCGCCCCCACCCACAAAGCCACTCGGTTCGCCATATCGGGCCACGGCGCCACCATCAGCAGCCGCGTCTCGCGGGGCAGCCCCCCCGTCACCCGTCGGAATCCCTCGCGCCTGAGCGTCGCCGCGGCGGTCGTAGCCGCCCCGGCGACCACCGTCTCGATCGTCGCGATGCGATGAGCGATCAGCAGTTGACCGCGCCCGACCGCCCAGGCAAAGCCCGACTGTGCATCGTCCGGCTCATAGAGCGTGAATTCACCAACTCGACGCTGCCGCCACGAGACCTTGAACGCACCGGCCAACCCCGCCATCCAGTCCGCCAGCTTGGCCGCGTCCTGTATCCCCG
>Ga0272441_10009902_pt1 | contig 14586 bp, 11 predicted proteins | sample SSMProp6N_FD_193582 | JGI IMG/M metagenome (GOLD analysis project Ga0272441, IMG submission 193582) | Marine sediment archaeal communities from Little Sippewissett salt marsh, Falmouth, MA, United States - SSM-Prop-6N | ecosystem: Environmental > Aquatic > Marine > Wetlands > Sediment ... | reverse complement strand
ATTTTCACCCATCCGATGCCGATCGACCGGGGCTCGGAGGTGACAGATGAAGTCGCCAGCGGCCCCAACTCCTGTATTTACGATGTGGCGGAAAATCGCCTTCACGGCCAGAAAGCCGTCATGGCGTCCACCATGGCGGGATTTCTGGATTGACCGGTAAAAATCCGTTCTTTTGGATTCCGGTTTCTTTGATTATGAAAAACCGGTTTATTCTCTCCCTGGGCCTGGTCGTCCTGACGGTTTCCGGTTGCGCCACTCCTCCCCCGAAGAACAGCGACGACCTCTGCGCCATTTTCAAAGAGAAGCCCCGCTGGTACCGGGAAGCGAAGGAATCCTACCGGAGATGGGGGGTTCCCATACCCATCCTGATGGCCATTATCTACCAGGAGTCGAGCTTCCGGGCCCGGGCCCGCCCCCCCCGGAAAAGATACCTGGGCTTCATCCCCGGTCCCCGTCCCTCCAACGCTTACGGCTACGCCCAGGCCCTGAAGGAAACCTGGGAAATGTACGTTAAAAGTACCGGCAGGAAAGGTGCCGACCGCGATGATTTTGCCGACGCCGTTGATTTCATCGGCTGGTACGGGGACGTGAGCCACAGAAGATGTGGAATCCCCAAGCGCGACGCCTACCGGCTCTACCTCGCCTACCACGAAGGACACGGAGGCTTCAATAAAAATAGCTACGCCGGGAAAAGCTGGTTGCTGGGGATAGCGGAACAGGTGAAGGAGCGTGCCTCGATCTACAGCCGGCAGCTGGCCAGATGCCGAGGAAAACTGGAAAAAGATTCAAAGAAAAAGAGATTCCTCTTTTTCTGAATGCGCCATGCTCGAAAAATTTAACCTGAAAAGTGACTGATTCTAACCACGAAGTCGCGAAGTGTCGAATTCGCAGAAGAAGATTCCCTGCCAGGTGGAAAGGCCGGGTTCTCCATCGATGATGGGAATGGTCTTGGAAGGTCCTACCAGGCCGGCCTTGAGGTGGATTACATCACCAGCCGGGTATTAACCAGGTAGATCGCCACCGCCGTCAGAACAAAAAACCCGATAATAATGGCCCAGAGTACCCATCTGGGAATTTCCATATCTTTCCCTCCCGGGAATTTAACGTTTAAGAACTGCTGGAATTAAGACATTATTTATTGATATTCAATAAGTAACGTATAACGTCCCCATCAAAGGCCGATCTCGACCAGCTGGCCAATCTTGACCGGGAAACTCGGGATCAGCTCGGTCAGCGAATGTCCGTGCTGGGTCTGGCGCAGGCTCAGGCTGTAGCGGCCCGGCGCCACCGGGCATGGCCCCCACCGTCCGCTCACCCAGAGCAGTTGCTTGCCGCTTTCGGGATCGGTCAGAACCCACCGGTAGGGCGCCCGGGCTTCCGGGTCGGAGGGGACGATGGTGACGCCGGTGTTGACGTCGAACTCGGTCACCTTCCCTTCCGTGATCTCGATCCTGGAATTCAGGAGCACGTCACCCGAATCGTGCTCCCACTGGTCGTACCAGAGCTCGTAGATGCCGGGACGCACCAGGAGCGCATCCCAGGTGCCGCTGGCCCAGAGGACGATCCGGTCGCTGGCGGGGTCTTTCAGATACCACCGCCGCGGTGCTTCCTTGATCCAGGAAGCGGGAACGAGGTGAATGCCGGTGTTGAGGGCCAGGGTGGTGGTCTGACCGGGCCTGATCTCGATCTCTTCCGCCAGGACCGTGTCTCCGACCGAGTGCTCGGTCTGGTCCCAGATCAGGCGGTAGGTTCCCGGGGAGAGCATGACATCCTCGAGGCTGCTGCTTCCGCTGGCGGCCACCTTTCCGTCGGCTACCGATTCCAGGCGGTAGCGGTAGGGAGGTCCGACCACCCAATCGGCGGGGTCGAAACGGAGCTTGCCCGGCCCGGCCACCTGAATCCGCACCGAGGTTGATTCCTCTTTCAAGACCTGCTCCTGCGCCTCTCCCAGGGCCCGGCTCAGTTCGGCCGCGGAATCGGCGCCGTAGTAGTTGCCTCCCGCAGCCTCGGCGATGCACTCGAGCTGTTCCCGCTCTTCGGCCTTGATGTCGAAACCCACCACGTGAATTTTCAATTTGATGCCGGATTTATGCAGTTCCGCCGCCACCGCGCAGGGATCCCCCCCGCAGGTCTCCTTCCCGTCGCTGATCAGGATGATGATATTGTCGTTTTCGTCCCCCGTCGGAAAATCATTCTTTGCCTGCTCGAGTGAGTAGGCGATAGGCGTCCAGCCCCGGGCCCGGATACCGGAGATTTCCGCTTTGAGCGCCGGGACATCGATTCCGGCGATCGGAACCTCCAGCACGGTGTCACGGCAACGAATATCCGGATCGTCCCCCCCGCGGGTGCTGTGCCCGTAAACGCGCAGTCCGACGTTCAGGTTCACTTCCGAAGCGCCGGAAGGAAGGCGGTCGATGAGATCGATCAGCGTTTGTTTGGCGATTTCGATCTTGTTTTCATCTCCCATCAGTTCCAGCATGCTCCCGGACGCGTCGAGGATGTACTCGATGTTCACGGTCCGGGCCGGGGCCATTGCCGGGCCAAACAGCAAAAGGGCGGCTAGAGCGCATATCATCTTCATTTCTTACCTCCTGATCGGTTGATGGTTTGATCGACTTTTTCCCCCGTTTTATCCGCGCTCTTTCGGGGGAGTGTTATCTCAGTGAAGCGGAATACAAACGGCTGAGGATTTGAATGGCACTTTGCAGGCAACCCGGGCATTCATCCACCCGTTTCCGGAATGATCGCGCCCGTTGGCTGAACCAGATATTATCCAGGCTTTCCTCAAGCAGATTTCCAACTTTCTTATGATCCAGGCCGCAGGTAACTACGTCACCGTTGGTGAGAATGTAAATCAAGGAACGGAGTTCCATGCACCTGAATTTCAGCGAATGTTTCGGGCGAAGCAAATTTTTAAAGATCAGATCATCAGTGTGGGCCAGGAACCAGCGTTCCCAAAACGAGTAATTCTTTTTATTATCGATTTGCTGGCCGATCAGGTCTTTGCCGGCTGCTTCCTTCATGGCCAGCAAAATGGTTTTTTTCTCCGGGCTGGTCACCCCCTTGGCGTCCAGGAATGGTTTTACCGGGATACCGGGGATGAAATCTATTTTCCTCTTTCTCGCCATCTCTTTCAAGGGAAGATAATCGGCGAGGGTTTGGTCGGTTACGTTGAAATTAATTCCGATTTTAAAGGGTTTCCGGGCTCTGACTTTCAGCAATCTATCCAGGCTTTCCATCGCCTGATCGAAGGAATCTTCCCGGCCGCGCATTTCGTTATGTCGTTCCCTGAGACCGTCCAGGGAGAGCCGGATCGTCAAACCCGGCCAGGCGGCCTCTTCCGCTAGTTCCTCCAGTTTCGCCGGGAGAAGGCCGTTGGAACCTACCTGCGCTATATAAGGATTGATCGTATCGCGGATGTACTTCACCAGTTCGGGAAGATCCCGGCGGAGCGTTGGCTCGCCTCCGATAATTTTAATGATATCCAGACACCTCAGTCTGGCGACAATCTTTTTAACCTCCTCCGTCGTCATTTCCGGTGTCGGTTCTCTTTTCCAGATGTCGCAGTACCGGCATCTGCCATTGCAGCGAAAGGTGATTACAAAATGAGCTGCCCGGGGAAACGGGACCAGACGGAGTCGATTGTAGGCGACTGCCTGGATCAGATGGGCATAGCTCCCAATCCGGGCCCGGAGATAGTCGCGGCGAAAATCACGCCGGTCGGATTTCGGACGCTTTTGAGTTTTCATTCTGGATATGCCATTCTTGCAGGCGCTTCTTAAGTTCACCCATATTCATGCCCTGTCGGCTGAGTTCTTCCTCGATGATCTCCATCATCAACTGCTCGCGCTCGGAGATATACGCCCCTACTGAAACCGGATCATAAGCAAGGTGCACGTCGAGAAAAATATCAAGAGAATGCTGCAATCCCGGAATGCAGATCGGTTGGACACCGTGCACCCCCCGCCGGAGCCGCAATCCGGGCCACATCCCCGCTTGATCCATCAGGTAGCGCTCTTCCGCTTTAGCGATTTTATACTTTAATAATGGGGCGTGAAAGGCGATACCGAATTCTCGATAAATCCGGGTCCATTTTTGATGGGTGATCGGCATGGACATAACCGCGTACTTCCCACCCAGCGAAGAACAGAACATTATATGCGGAATCTGGTTTTTAAGATTATATATGATCATATGGGTCATGAGGGAAAGATGGCAACCGAGACACCACATATTGATGCTGCCGTATTTTTTCCGGTCCCGGCAAAAATTTTTCAACGTGATTCTCCGGAAATAGGGCGTTACATCGGCAAAATGATGTTTAATCCGGGACGGCCCAAAAATACGCCGCAGATCTCTGACATGTTTCAAGGCAAAAGAATTGAAAAGAGATCCGTATTTATGGATTAAGGTGATTAAATGAATGTTGCCCTTCGTTTTTTGCCCCATGATATAAGGAACGATCGTGGAATCCAGTCCGCCGGAATAAGCCACGGAAAAATCCCCTTTAAAATCGGGAATCGCCGATAGCTTGTCCCGCAATGCCTTCGGATCGACATCCCGGTCGCGCATTCGATTGCGGCCTTTGGCGAAGCGCAGACCTCGCCGTCGGCCGAACTTATCTTTCCCATCCGCGAGCATTTGATGAATAGACTGCTTTCAATTCATAAGGAACCACAAGCGGGATTATCATGGATTTGATATATGAAAAACTGCTATCCCGGCTGAACCTTGAGGATTGTACATCTTGGAGGGTAGGAATCAAAATAAAATCATCGCGTCACGGGAACATCTCCGGATGTTCCGTAATAGAATCGGGTCAATCTTCTTACCGCCCACAGCCCCGAGCTCGGTCGGAAGATACCGCTCTCATCCTTCCCGTCACCGTCGAAGTCGGCCGGAAGCGGCCAGTCCGAGCTCATCCCCAGGTAAAAACGGCTTCCTCCGCGGATCGCCCAGAGGCCGGAGGAGGGTCGGAAAACGGCCGGGCATTCTAAGCCGCTACCGTCATAATCGCCCGCGATCGGCGTGTCCGTGCCGTCTCCGAAATATAGCCGGGTAAGGCCGCGGATCGCCCAGAGTCCCAATCTTCCGCGGAAGATAGCGATACCGGCGCTGCCGTCACCGCTGTAGTCGGCCGGGACCGGGTAGTCAAAATTTTCGCCGTAATAGACCCGGGTAGTCTCTTTCACCGCCCAGAGGCCGCTTTCTTTTCTGAATATTGCTGCCTCGCAGGCACTGTCGCTGTCGTAATCAGCGGGGACGGGGAGGTCGGAAGGGGAGCCGAAGTAAAAACGGGTCATGCTCCGGATAGCCCAGAGGCCGGAATCGAACCTGAAAATTCCGCTCTCGGTGGTGCTGTCTCCGTCATAATCGCCGGCCAGGGGGAGATCCCCGTTTCTTCCGAAATAAAAGCGGGTCAGTCCCCGGATCGCCCAGAGGCCGGTGGAGGGACGGAAGATCGCGAAATCGTCCGTCCCATCACCATCGTAGTCCCCCGCCGAAGAAAGAAAAGGCGGCGTCATCTCGATCGCTCCGATATCGGGAGCGCCGCCGCGGAGGCGCTCGGCTCCGAAGTAATCAAAAGCGGGAAGAAGAAAACCGGAGACCGCCCCTGCGTCCCGGAGGGGCGATGCTGCGCCCGGTGCGAATAGCTCCTTCTCGGGATCGATGAAGAGCGGATCGGCGCCGATATTGCCCCCGGCGGCGGAAAGAGCGTTCAGGGCGGTGACGGTCGGGATATCGGTGTGTCCGGAAAAGAGACCGGCGGGCATGTCGAAGAAGAGGCAATTATGACAGCGAAGATCCGGCGTCCCCACGTAAAAAGTATGGTCGAGGTCACCGAAGACGGAGTTTATTATCTCGAATTTCCCCTCCGAGCTTTCATCATAGGCGAAAGTTCCGGCGTATCCGTCACCTTTCTTCATGAGCACGGAATGGACCATCCGGCAGGGACCTTTATCGATGACCAGAGCGGCATCGGCATCGGCTTCATAGATGATGGTGTTGATCAGCTCCCCGTTGCGCCAGAACTTGACCGCGTTGCGTCCGGTTCCCTGGATGCGGGAGTTGACCACGGCGACGTCAAAAGATTTAGAATCGATCCCGTCGCCCTGGATATGATCTATCAGGCAGTGATCGATCAGGGCCCGGTGGCAGTTGACCAGGGCGAAGCCGTCCACGGCGGTGCTTCCGCTGCCCTGGGGATCGTTCCTCACCTCCACTTCCGAAATCCTCAGTCCCTTCACGTTGGCGTCGTCCTCGTCCCCGATATTTATCGGCATATCCACCCCTTCGATATAGAGCCGGGACAGAATAAGGTTTTCGATCTGGTACTTGATCCCGGGATCGTCGGGGTCGAAATCATCGGGGCCGTCGAAGTAACCTTCCGAAACGTAGTCGGTGGAAAAAAATTCCGAGATGGAAGCGCTATCCCGCTTCCTGAACTCGCCGGCCCTGATTTTCTTGATCACCAGATTTTTCATCGCCGGTTCCGAAAACTGGCTGCCGAAGATGAAGGGAACTCCCCAGCCCTGAATTTCCAGTTCGCTGATGGTGATGTTGTCATGGGGCCCGAAGGAAAAGAGAAAGACTTCCTCCCCCCAGGAAGTGGGATTTCCGGGCCAGAAGTCGGGTCTGATCAACACCTCTTCTCCCGGGTAGGCGGTGATCATCAGATCCCCCCGCTCGATCTCAAGATATTCATACTGAGAGGGCCGGTAATAGGTGCCGTCCCGGAGATAGATGACGAAGGGAGTGGAAGGCTGTTGGTTGGCGTATTCGATCGCCGCTCCCAGGTGAGCCTTGGGCGAATCGATGGAGAGTCCGCTGTTGTTATCGTCGCCGTCGGTGGCCACGTAAAGGGGCGTTTTCCCGCTCTCCGTCGAGCCGTCCCGGGGGATATCGCCTTCGCTCAGGTATTCGGAAGCGGCCAGAATTTGCTCGAGGGAGGGAAGGCCTCCCCGCGTGTCCGACACATAAAAAAGAGTGATGAAGATGAAAAATATATGAATGAAAAGAAATATTTTCCGTCTCATATTATAAAAATAGCATGCAAAAAAGGGTTCCGCTAAAAATAAACTTAGTTTGACATAACTTATTCCAGGTGTTATATCTGTTGTTAATTATCTGAAAATGCCCGAAAAAAGGAGGGAGACGATGAAGAAAGTGTTGTTATGTTCTTTAATTGTAATCATTGGAGGCTGGGGGATCAGCGGTTGCGGCGAAAAGAAGGAGAAAACCGAAGGGGAGTTGCTCGAAAGCACGGAGATGGTGGCCAGCGTCGACGGACAGATTATCACCGTCTCCCAGCTGGAAGGAGCCACTCAGAACATGCTGCGCCAGTTTCAGGGACAGATTCCGCCCGAACAGATGGCGCAGCTCCGCCCCTCGTTGCAGCGGCAGGCGCTCGATAGCTTGATCAATATGATGCTCCTCCTGCGGGAGGCCCAGAGGGAAGATATCCAGCCCGACCCGGAGGCGGTCGAGGAGAGGATTTCCGAAATCACCGCCCGTTTTCCCAGCCCGGAGCAGTTCCGGCAGCAGCTCGCCGCCGCCGGTGTTTCCGATGATGACTTCCGCCGTGAGATCGAACAGGGGGTGAGAATCCAGATGCTGATAGATCGCAAGGCCCCGGTCGAATCCGAAGTGAGTGAGGAAGAGATTGAAGAATTTTACCGTGATAATCCCGAAAATTTCGAGGTGCCGGAGCGGGTCCGGGCCAGCCACATTTTGATCGGTTACGAAGGAGCGGAAAATTCGACGGCGGAGCGCTCCGCCGAAGAAGCCCGGACGCTGGCGGAAGAGGTCCTGGAAAAAGCCAAAGCCGAGGGAGCGGACTTCGCCGCCCTGGCCCAGGAGTATTCCGAAGGGCCGTCCGCGGAGCGGGGAGGCGATCTCGACTTCTTTGTCAGCGGGCAGATGGTGCAACCGTTTGAGGAAGCGGCCTTTGCTCTCCAGTCGGGTGAGATCAGCGATATCGTGGAGACGCAGTTCGGCTACCACGTAATCCGGGTGACCGGCCGGGAGGAAGGACGCGAGATTCCCCTGGAGGAAGTGCGGGAAAACATAACCGCCTTTCTCAACAACCGGAATCAGCAGGCGGCGGTCAACGAATACCTGGGCCAGCTTCGTTCCACGGCGGTGATAGAGTACGCGGCGGGTTACCAGCCGCCGCCCCGGCCGGTGATTGAGCCGCCGCTTCCGGAGCCGGAAGAATAAGAGAATCTTCTGATCCCGGATTACCCGCGGATACTATTGTCCGCGGGTAATCCGGGATTTTTTATTCTCATTTTAAATATTGTTGAAAACAACTACGGCGATTATCGAGCTGATTAAGGAGCATCGGAAATGAAAGATTATTTTGAGGAGCAGATCGAGCGGATCATCCAGCCCATGTCCGAGATGAAGATGGGCCCCCTGGATACGACCTACCTGATGCGGAAGGACGGAAGTTTCGTTTACACCGAGGGCTACTGGCACCCGGAAGATAAAATCATCGGCAAACTCATTTATTATCCTGATCCGGAGGGGAGTATTGATATTCACGGCAGGAAGTATTCCAGCATAGTGAAGGAAGAAAAGGATGGAGAGACGGTATATGTTTCCCATAAGGATCAAATAAAAAAGCTTTACCGGCTTTTCCCCGATCTTCCCCCCGATTCCCACCAGCTGATCCTGGCCGAGTACCAGGTCGCCTTTCCCCGGGAGAGCTTCGTCGGTTTCTTCAACGACCGCAAGTCGCTTAAATATGCGATGGAAAAATATCCCCGGGTGGGAGAGATCGTCCACCGGACCAGCGAGCTCTTCGGGGTCCCCCTGGAGCGTCTCGGGATCACCGGTTCCTCTGCCCTGGGTCGCCGGGGTATCCATTCGGATATCGACCTGGTCTTTTTCGGAACAACGGAAGAAAACATGAAAGTGACGCAGAAACTCTGGAGCATCATCTACAGCCGGCCGGAGTTGCAGGTGGTGGAGTTCGGAAAATTCTGGCCGCTCAAGATTTACGTCGAAGGAGAGGAAGTCTGCTCGTTTTACGTGTACCGCGACCTGAGTGAGATACCGGTGAGGGATTGCGAAGTGGAGCTGGTCCGGGAAGGAGTTGAAGCGTACGGGACGGTCGCCGATAACCGGCATTCCCTTTATGTCCCGGTCGTTCTCAGCCTGGAGAATGTTTATATCGACGGGGAAAAGACCGATGACATCGCTCTCATCATCTACGACGGAGCGGTCAGGGGAGAGTTCAAGGTCGGTCTCCGCCTCCACATAAAGGGCCGCCTTGTTAACCTAATACGGGAAGGGAAAAAGACAGCGGCTCTGGCCGCCATCGACGGCTTCGACATCGAGCTGGAACGCTTCCGGGCCGGCGTCCCCCACCTGGAGGCGAAGATCGAGAAGGGAACGTAGACCCACGTCTTTTAGCCACTAAGGCACCAAGGCACGAAGAGAATATTTATAGATTTAGCCACCGTGCCTGTTCTTGTTTTCTGGTAATTTCTTGGTGTCTTAGTGTCTTGGTGGCAAATTCCTTGTAGTTCCCGGGACCGATCAGGGGTAGAGACCCCGGATGCGGGCCGCCTCGGCCACCCGGCCCACCGCGAGCATGTAAGCGGCCAGCCGCAGATCGATTTTGTCTTCCCGGGCCATCTCCCACATCTTCCGGCAGGCGAAAACCATGATGTCGCGGAGACGGGAATTGATCTCCTCTTCAGTCCAGAAGTAGCCCATCAGGTTCTGGGCCCATTCGAAGCAGCTCACCACCACCCCGCCGGCATTGGCCACGATATCCGGGATGACGACAACTTTTCTTTTAAAAAGGATACGGGTGGCTTCGTGGCTGGTCGGCCCGTTGGCGGCTTCCGCGATCACCTTGGCCCGGATTCGCTCGGCGTTTTTCTCGGTGATCTGATTCTCCAGGGCGGCCGGGATCAGGACATCGCATTCCAGCTCGAGCAGCTTCCTGTTGCTGATCGGTTCTCCCCCGGGAAAGTTTTTCACGGTACTGTCCTGACACTTATGTTCCCAGACCTGGCGGTAATCGAGCCCTTCGGGATTGAAGATTCCTCCCTTGCTGTCGGAAACGGCGATCACGCGGGCTCCCTCCTGCTGAGCGAGCTTGTGGGCAATGGCGCCGGCATTTCCGTAGCCCTGGATCGCGATCGTCGCCCCCCGCAGTTCGTTGCCCCGGTACTTCATGATCTCGCCGATGGCGAAAACGCACCCCTGGGCGGTGGCTTCGTTCCGGCCGAAGGAACCGCCGATCACCAGCGGCTTTCCGGTCACCACGCCCGGGACCGCGTGGGCGGAATGCATACTGAAAGTGTCCATCATCCAGGCCATCGTCTGGGGGTTGGTATAGACATCGGGCGCGGGGATGTCCTTACGGGGCCCGATGAAGGGCGTGATCTCGGTGGTGAAGCGCCGGGTGAGCTTTTCCACCTCCTTCTGGGAAAGCTTCTTCGGATCGCAGGTCACACCGCCCTTGGCACCCCCGTAGGGAAGACCCATCACCGCGCACTTCCAGGTCATCCACATCGCCAGCGCCTTGACATGGTCGAGGGTGACATCGGGATGATAGCGAATCCCTCCTTTGGAAGGCCCGCGGTCGATATTGTGCTGGACGCGGTAACCGGTGAAGACTTTAAGCTTTCCGCTGTCCATGATGATCGGAACCGATACGATCAGTATCGTCTTCGGGTGTTTCAGTTTTTCGTGGATATTGGGATCGAGCTTTAATTTTTTCGCCACCCGCTCCAGCTGCTGCAACGCCAGATGATAGGTGTTGTGCTTTTCCATTCTTCAGTCTCCTTTATTCTCAATCCAGCCGGGTGACCTGACCCAGGTTATTTACCAGGACGGCGTCGAAGTTTTCATTCGGGACGCGCTTTCGATCATCGATTCGATAGGTCCGGATCCGGACCTGGTTCCCTTCCGCCCGCACCCGGTATCCCTCCCGCCAGTCTCCACGCTCGCCCCCGTGGTAAAGGATGAGACGGGTTATCTCCGGCCGGTCTTCCCCGTCGAGCTTTGCCCCCTCCAGCATCAGGATGGTCGGGTTGAAGGCGTTGTGGGTGGCGTCGGCGATGGTTGCTTCCAGCCTGGCCGGTCCCAGATCCTCGCAGTCGAAGTTTCGCAGGGGGGCTTCCTCCGGATCGAGATAGGAGAAGAACGGACAGACCATGAATTTTTCTCCGTCGGCCCAGTCCCAGAATCGGATCGGCCAGTATTTACCGAACTCGTAAACCCGGCGCTTTTCATCCCTGTCGGTCAACTCCTGCATGAAACTGACCATCCGCTTCACATCCGCCGCGTCGGCGTGAATGACGAAATCCACGTCGTGAGGATCGGTGTAGGTCCCGAGTGAGAGCGAACCGGAGATTCCGATCTGATCGAGTTCAACTCCCAGCAGCTCCGCGGTATGCTCCGCGATTATTTTAATGTTGTTGGCCGCCGCGTCTTCCCCGAATTTTTCCATGATAGCCTTCAGGGAATGGCGGGTGGGAAAGCATCCGATGATATCGGTGAGGGGGACCATCGATTTGTAGCGGGCGTAGACCGGGCGCGGGATATCCTTCTGGGAAGGGTCGATCTCGAGGTAGCGGGCAAGCTGCAGCGGATAGAATTTATCCAGAGGCTGGGTGTTCATAATCTCCTTGGTGATGTTTTCGTATTCCTGCCCGAAGAGCTCCTTCCGGGCGTAATCGGGACCGGGATTTTTCTGATCGCGGGGCATGAATACAATGTGAGAAATAATCCTGCGTTTCTCCCTGGGCTTTTCGAACTGGTGGTAGTATCCCTCCGAGAATATGAATGTTCCGTCTTCCCTCATAAAATAGGTGGCGTCCCGGAAATCCTCGCTTTCCTCTATCGGCGCCAGGAACCTTTCGAATTTGGGGCTTTTCCGCAATTCTTCGATGATCTTGTTCATGCCGATTTTTTCTCCGAAATATTTTGGTTAAATTAAATTAAATATCGGCTATACTATATCATCATACTTCAATCATTAAAATTTATTTAAAAATATTCGATAGATTTTTAAATTTCTGTATCGGAATTTCAATAAATTTGCCACCAAGGCACGAAGACACTAAGAAATAATTAGAAGATAAATATAAGCATAATTATTACATCTTTAAATCTTTCCTTGGTGACTTGGTGCCTTAGTGGCTAAAAGTTGCGAAGCTGAGTTCTTCGGAGAGAAATTTAAAAATGGAATTAAAAGTAATTAAAATCCAGAAGCCGGATGAGATCAATATCATTCTGGGACAGACCCACTTCATCAAATCGGTGGAAGATATATACGAAGTGCTGGTGGGGGCGATTCCCGGGATCAAATTCGGCCTCGCTTTCTGTGAAGCCTCGGGAAAGTGCCTCCTCCGCGGAGAAGGGACGGATAAGGAGATGGAAAAGCTGGCCCTGGAAAACGCGCGGGAACTGGCCTGCGGCCATCTCTTTATCCTCTGCATGAAGAATGCTTTTCCGGTCAATGTCTTACCCGTCTTGAGAAATGTCCCGGAAATCTGCTCGATCTACTGTGCCAGCGCCAATCCGATCGAGGTGGTGGTGGCCGAAACCGAACAGGGCCGCGGCGTCATGGGCGTGATCGACGGCTTTTCGCCCCGGGGGACGGAGAGTGAGGAAGATGTGAAGTGGAGAAAAAACCTACTCCGGGATCTGGGCTACAAACTCTAAAATTTTCCCTTCGGAAAAATCTTAGAAAGTTATCCGCCGTCGCAGAAAACCACCTCTAGAGCCATCGGGGTTGATGAATGCGCATATCTGCTTCGGCGGATGTCGCCATAAAATGTTGGGGCGGATAACCCGCCGAAGCCTTTCAGCCGCCGTAGCCATAGGCTACTATGGCGAAGGAGGCTGGCGAAGGCGGGTATTAATGGGTACCACGGGCTCTTCCTTGCGGCTCCATAAGAAAATCCCCTTAACGGGTGACCGGTATATCCCCGGAACTTCCGTAGTAAACCCGGCTGACTCCCCGGATGGCCCAGAGGCCCGAACCATCCCGGAATACGGCCACCTCGTCGGTGAAGTCGCCGTCGTAGTCAGCTGGAACCGGCGTGTCATCTTCTCCCCCGAAATAGATCCGGGTGATGTTGCGGATCGCCCAGAGTCCGGAGCTTCCGCGGAATACGCCGATATCGCCCGTCCCGTCGCCGTCGTAATCGGCGGTCACGGGCCGATCATCTTCTCCGCCGAAGTAAGCCCGGGTGACGTTCCGGATCGCCCAGAGTCCGGTCGTCGGCCGGAAGAGAGCAACATTCTGGATTCCGTTCCCGGAATAATCACCGGTTGCGGGCGAATCCCCGCTCATTCCGAAATAGATTCGGGTTAGATCCCGTATCGCCCAGAGTCCGTTCGAGCCCCGGAAAATACCCCCCGCGGCGCGCAGATCCCCGCTGAAATCACCGGGCGCCGGTGTGTCAAGAGCCTGGCCGAAGTAAAACCGGGTGAGATCCCGTATCGCCCAGAGTCCGGCGGTGTCCCGGACGACGGCGATATCCCAGGCGAGGTCACCGTCATAATCTCGGGGAACGGGCCCGTCATCGGCGGCGCCGAAGTAAGCCCGGGTGATTCCGCGCACTGCCCAGAGTCCCGTCGTCGGTCGGAAGATGCCGATATCGCTGGTGCTATCGCCGTCGTAATCACCGGAAGGGCCGGCCTTGGCCGGCGCGGCTTCCCAGATGTAAATATCGGCGTCGGTGTTGCCTCCGTAGATGAACTCGTCATCGGCGAAAACAGAATTCATCCAATCCGTGCCCTCGGTGAGGGCAACGATGAAATTCCGGGAGTATCGGTTCCAGACGTAAATATTCGTATCGTCACTGGCTGCGTAGATGAAGCGGTCGCGGATCCATACCGAATTGATCCAGTCTACCGGCTCGGTCAGAGGGGGAAGGGCGGAAAAATCGCTCTTTTTCCAGATGTAAAGGTCGCTGTCATCGCTTCCGGCATAGATGTAATCCGTGCAGGCAAAAACCGAAAGAAGAGCACCGTCGGAGTAGATGGCGGTTTGCAGGGTAAAATCATCCCGGGACCAGGCATAGAGATTATTATCTTCCCCCGCTCCGTATATGTAATCGTCATCGGCGTAAACGCCGTTCAAAAGATCGGTGCTGTCAATTAAGGTGGTGTGGAGGGAGAAATCGGAGCGGCTCCAGATATAGAGGTTGGCGTCGCCGCTGGCGCCATAGATGTAGTCTTCGTCGGCGAAGACGCCGTAGATCGCTCCGCCGGCCTGATCAAGGCTGGTCTGGAAACCGAAGCCTGTTCGATCCCAGATCAAAAGGGAAGAATTTGCGCATCCGGCGTAGATGTAATCGGTGTCGATACATATCTCCCAGATGATACCGGAAGCAGCGAGAACGGTCTGGAGGGTGAAGTCGGCTCGGGACCAGACGTAAAGTTTTGAGTCGCCCGCGCCGCCGTAAATGGAGGTTCCGTCGCCGTCGACCGAATTGATACTGGAAGAAGCTTCGGTCAATACTGCCCACAGATCGAATGGGTCCGCCCGGCTGAAGCCGGAAAGAGCGAAGAATAAAAAAATAGAAGCAGCGGTTTTAACTTTAAATCGCC
>Ga0272441_10009900_pt1 | contig 14587 bp, 11 predicted proteins | sample SSMProp6N_FD_193582 | JGI IMG/M metagenome (GOLD analysis project Ga0272441, IMG submission 193582) | Marine sediment archaeal communities from Little Sippewissett salt marsh, Falmouth, MA, United States - SSM-Prop-6N | ecosystem: Environmental > Aquatic > Marine > Wetlands > Sediment ... | reverse complement strand
CGGAGACAACATAAGCTTTGAGGTCGAACTCATAACGCCCATCGCCATGGAGAAAGAGCTCCGCTTCGCCATCAGGGAAGGCGGGCACACCGTAGGCGCGGGCGTCGTGACAGAGGTATTAAAATAAATGAGGGATATAATCCATCTGGCATGCCCGGAGTGTAAAAACCGAAACTACACCTCGTGGAGAAACAAAAAGAAGACCAAGGATAGAATAGAGCTGAGCAAGTACTGCAATACCTGCGGCAAGCATACGAAACACAAGGAAACAAAATAGCTCTTTATAGAGCAGTCTACTACGCCTACTATATATATAGAGGAAGGCCAGTAGCTCCAACTGGAAGAGCAGCGGTCTCCAAAACCGCGTGATGGGGGTTCGAATCCCTCCTGGCCTGCCAGTTTCGCGAAGACAGGGCACGCGGGTTCGGATAAAGATAAGGCCCGGGAGGCGGAAAGGGGCCGGGCGATGGCGCGAAACGCGTCCTCGCGGAGGCGAAAAAGACAAAAATGGCTAACAAGGCCGCAAATTTTTTAAAAGAGGTGAAAGCCGAATTGGGCAAGGTGGCGTGGTCCACCAAAAACGAGCTCATCGCCTCCACTATAGTAGTTATAGTCAGCATAGCGGTCCTGGGTATGTTTATCGCCTTATGCGACGCCGCGCTTATCAGGATAATAAACTTTATATTAAAAAGTTGAGCTGATACAAGATGGCAAAAAAGTGGTATGTAATACACACGCAGACCGGATACGAGGACAAGGTCAAGGCGAATATAGAAAAAAGCGCGGAGACCGGCAAGCTGAAGGACTTGATCGCGCAGGTCCTCGTGCCGACCGAAAGGGTTTCTGAGGTAAAGGAAGGCAAAAAAACGATATCAACCAGGAAATTTTTTCCCGGATACGTCCTTATCGAGATGGAGCTTACGGACGAGACATGGTACCTGGTAAAGGACACTATAGGCGTCAGCGGATTTATCGGTTCGGGACGCAAGCCGGTGCCGCTGAAGGAAGAAGAAGTAAAGGCAATGCTGAAGCAGACCGAGCTCGCAAAGGAAAAGCCAACGCCGAAGGTGCTGTTTGAAAAGGGAGAGAACGTGCGCGTCCTGGCGGGGCCGTTCACGAATTTTAACGGCGTCATAGAGGAAATAAATCCCGCGAAGGGCAAGCTTAAAATAAGCATATCCATATTCGGAAGGGCAACACCCGTAGATCTGGAATACTGGCAGGTGGAGAAGGTATAAAATGGCCAAACAGGTAAAGGCAGTCATAAAACTTTATTGTCCCGCGGGAGCGGCCAATCCGGCGCCGCCGGTGGGCCCCGCGCTGGGACAGCACGGCCTCAATATAATGGAATTCTGCAAGCAGTTCAACGCGAAGACACAGGGTAGGGACGGGCTGACGCTGCCTGTAATAATAACGGCCTATCAGGACAGGTCATTCACTTTCATAATAAAGAGCCCGCCGGCATCGACGCTTTTGAAGCGCGCCTGCGGGATAGCCAAGGCAAGCGGCGTGCCGCACAAGGAAAAGGTCGGCAACGTGACCAAGGCGCAGGTGCGGGAGATAGCCAAGACCAAGATAAACGACCTGAATACCGACGATCTCGATCAGGCGGAAAAAATAATAGAGGGTACGGCGCGAAGCATGGGCATAGAGATAGGCGAGAAGAAACCCGAGACAGAAGAGAAAAAGGACCAGGGCGATGCCGCTGACAAAAAGGACTAAAGAGTTCGAAAAACTCTCGGATAAAAACAAGAAATACACGCTTGCGGAGGCGATAGAGATACTTAAGAACGCCCCCAAGGTAAAGTTCGACCAGACCGTGGAGCTTGCCTTCAGGCTGGGCGTAAACCCCAAAGAGAGCTCGGTAAGCGTAAGGGGAACGGTCGCCCTGCCGCACGGGACAGGCAAAAAGCGAAAGGTGGCCGTGTTCTGCAAAGGGGAGTACGAAGGCAAGGCGAAAACCGCAGGCGCCGATTTTGTGGGCTCCGATGACCTCATAAAGAAGGTCAGCGGCGGCTGGTGCGATTTCGACGTGGCTATAGCAACGCCGGATATGATGAGGGAAATGGGGCGTTTGGGAAAGGTGCTGGGCCCGCGCGGGCTTATGCCTAACCCGAAAGCCGGCACAGTGACCACCGATGTGGAAAAGGCGGTATCTGAGGTAAAAAAGGGGAAGATAGAGTTCAGGATGGACAAGCAGTCCAACGTGCAGGGCATAATAGGCAAATTGTCCTTTGAGACCTCGGCGCTCCTCGAGAACGGTTCCCGCCTAATAGAGGCCGTGGAGCACAGCAGGCCTGCGGCCGTCAAAGGCGCATTTATAAAAAGCATAGCGGCATCCTCGACTATGGGGCCGGGCATAAAGCTTGACCTCTCGAACTGGCGCGGCAAGGCAAAATAAGCGGGCATACTATGGAATCGGAAAAATTCGGAAGAATCTGTAAAGAGCATATAATAAAAGATATGACCGGACTTTTCAGGGAATATCCGGACTTTTTTATCACCACCTTCTCTAATGTGGAGGTGGGCGAGGTGGAAAAACTGCGGAAGTCGCTCAAAAAAGAGTCGGCGTCTTACGCCGTAGTGAAAAATTCCCTGGTGAAACGCGCGCTGGACGGCCTGAAGACCGATATCGACCTCGAAGGCATAAAACCACAGATAAAGGGGTCCTGCGGAATCGTTTTCAGCAAAAAGGACGCGGCGGCCGGGGCGCGGCTTTTGATGGATTTCAGCAAGGCCAACGAAGGAGTGAAGATACGCTGCGGCGTCCTGGACGGAGATGTGGTATCGGCGGACCTGATCAAGGTCCTGGCCGCGCTTCCGCCCAAAAAGGCGCTTTTGTCTATGTTGGTCTCCGGGGTCAGGGCGCCGGTGTCGAATTTTGTGGGATTATTGGGGACTCTTCTGCGGAACTTCGTAGGGGTCATAGACGCGATAAGTAAAAAGAAAAGCGAATAAGGAGGAGGCAATGAGCGAAGAAAAAAAAGAAATGGCAAAACAGGCAGAGCCGGAAAAGGAAGCGAAAAAGGAAGGCGCGAAGCCGAAAGAAGCCGCCGCGGCGAAAACAGAAACGCCGAAGGCGGAGACGGCGACGGCAGAGGCGCCGAAGGCCGAGGAAAAAAAGCCGGAGATAAAGTTGTCCAAGAAGATGCAGGATATCATCTCCTCGGTGGAAAATATGACCGTTCTTGAACTCTCGGGCCTGGTCAAGGCGCTTGAGGAAAAATTCGGAGTAACCGCGGCCCAGCCGATGATGATGGCGGCGGGAGCGGCAGCAGGCGCTCCGGGAGCAGGGGCAGCGGAAGAAAAGACAAGCTTCACTGTCGTGCTGGCAGGCGCGGGAAGCAACAAGATACAGGTCATCAAGGAAATACGGACCATAACCACCTTAGGATTGAAAGAGGCGAAAGACCTGGTGGAATCCGCGCCCAAGCCGATAAAAGAGGGCGTGACAAAAGACGAGGCGCAGGAAATAAAGAAAAAACTGGAAGCGGCCGGCGCCAAGATAGAGCTAAAGTAAACGAGGGGTCTAAAGTACCGGCTGCCGCGCGGCGTTTACTCAAGGCGCGGCGGCGGCCAAAAGGGCCGGAGCGGGTCCGCGCCGGATGGGCGCAAGGCGCCGGTTTAGAATAAAAGGGGTGCTATGAAGCTCCATAAGAAAAACTTCGGAAAGATAAAAGAATCCCATCGTCTTCCGGCGATGGCCGAGATACAGATCAAGTCCTATTCCGACTTTCTTCAGCTGGACATCCCCAGGACTAAAAGGAAAAGGGCGGGCCTCGAAGGCACGCTGAAAAACGCCTTTCCCATAGAGAGCTATGACGGCAAGCACAAGCTGGAATACGCGGGGTACTCCCTCGGAAGGCCGAAATACACCATAGCGGAATGCAGAAAACGCGGGATAACCTACGCCAGCCCGTTAAAGGTCAAAATACGGTTCCGCGGACAGAAGGAAACCAGGGAGCAGGAGGTCTATATGGGCGAGCTGCCCCTGATGACGGATACGGGCACGTTCATCATCAACGGGGACGAAAGGGTCGTGGTAAGCCAGCTTCACCGTTCGCCCGGTGTATCGTTTGAGGAATTCATGCATCCGAACGGAAAAAAACTGCATACAGCCAGGATCATACCTTACAGAGGCGCGTGGATAGAGCTTGAGACGGATATATCCGAGGCGCTTCACGTTACTTTGGACAGGCGCAGAAAATTTATGGCCAGCGTGCTTTTGAGGGTGCTGGGCCTATCGAGGGACGAGGACATCTTAAGGGCATTTTGCGGAATCGAAAAAATAGACGCGCATAAAAAGAGCCAATTCGATAAGCTCTTAAAGCGCGTCCTCGCAAGCGACCTCGAGACCCCGGCCGGGCTGGCCCTCGCCGGCAAGGGCGAAAAGATAACCCAGGAAATCGTAAATAAGGCGTGGAATGCCGGCGTAAGAAAAATAAGCGTATTAAAAAACCCTCTTCCGGAAATAATCAATACTCTCGCCAAGGACCATTCGAAATCCCGCGAGGACGCGCTGTTGGAGATCTACCGCAGGCTCAGGCCCGGGGATCCGGCAACAAAGGAAAACGCCGAGCTTCTCATCGAAAGGATGTTCTTTGACCCGAGGCGCTACGACCTCGGGCATGTGGGCCGATTTATATTAAACAGAAAGCTCGAGATGAAGGAATCGCTCGAGACCTCCATATTGACCGTCGATACGGTAGTCAAGACGCTTATCAAACTGATACAACTGAAAAACGGGGAGGGCGCCGTTGACGATATAGACCACCTTGGAAACAGGAGGATAAGGTCGGTAGGAGAGCTTCTGCAGAACCAGTTCAGGATAGGCCTGGCGCGCATGGAAAGAGCGGCGCGGGAGAGGATGAACATATACGACCTCGAAAACGTCATGCCGCACAACCTGATAAACGCGAAGCTCATTTCGAACGTGGTGCGGGATTTCTTCGGCAGAAGCCAGCTTTCTCAATTTATGGACCAGACGAACCCGCTGGCGGAACTCACGCATAAAAGGCGCTTGAGCGCCGTCGGCCCGGGCGGGCTTAACAGGGAGCGCGCCGGATTCGAGGTGCGCGATGTGCACTATTCGCATTACGGGCGTATGTGCCCGATAGAAACGCCTGAAGGCCCTAACATAGGCCTTATCGCCTCGCTTTCTACCTATGCCAAGGTAAACGAATACGGATTTTTGGTAACGCCCTACAGAAAGGTCGATAAAGGGCATGTGACCGATAAGATCGACTATCTCTCGGCTGACGTGGAGGACAATTTTATAATAGCCCAGGCCAACGCCCGCCTGAACAAGGACGGACGTTTTATAGACAGCAAGGTGTTCTGCAGATATAAAAACGATTTTCTGCGCTCAGAGCCCAGGGACGTGCAGTATATGGACATCTCGCCGAAACAGCTCGTGAGTATCGCGGCCAGCCTTATACCGTTTCTGGAGCATGACGACGCGAACAGGGCGCTTATGGGCTCCAATATGCAGCGTCAGGCGGTCCCTCTACTTTATCCGGAATTGCCTCTGGTGGAAACAGGAATAGAGACAAGGGTGGCGAAGGACTCGGGTGCCGTAGTGCTGGCTCAAAACAGCGGAAGAATAAACAAGGTCGACGGCTCTCAAATAACGGTGGGCTCCAAGGAGTATAAGCTGCGCAGGTTCGAGAAATCAAACGCCTCGACATGCATCAATCAGAGGCCCATAGTAAAGATAGGCCAAAGCGTCAAGATCGGCGATGTCATCGCCGACGGCCCTTCCACCAAAAACGGCGAGTTGTCGCTGGGCAGGAATGTCCTGGTGGCCTTTATGCCGTGGCGCGGATACAATTTCGAGGACGCGATACTTATAAGCGACAAACTCGTCAAAGAAGACGCGTTTACCTCCGTTCATATAGAGGAGTTCGAGATAGAGGCGCGGGATACAAGGCTCGGAAAAGAGGAGATCACCCGCGACATCCCCAACGTGGGAGAAGAGCTCTTGAACAACCTCGATAAAAACGGCATCATCAGAATAGGCGCCGAGGTCGATGCCGGAGATATACTGGTCGGCAAGGTTACGCCGAAAAGCGAGACGGAACTGTCTCCCGAGGAAAAACTGCTGCGCGCGATATTCGGCGAAAAGGCGGGCGATGTAAGAGACGCCTCGCTGACCGCTCCGCCGGGCATAGAGGGTATAGTAGTAGACGTAAAGATATTTTCCAGAAAAGAGGTAAAGGCGCGGACCCAAGAAGAGAAAACGGCGGAATTAAAAAAGATAGAGGAGATAACAAAATTTTACGACTCGCAGGTCAACAGCGTCAAAAACGAAAAGAGCAAAAAGCTCGTGAAGATGCTCGGCGGCGTAAAACTGTCCTCCGGGCTTCTTGACGCGGAAAGCGGAGCCGTAATCGTGCCGAGGAACAAAGGCATCAGAAAAAAAGACATAAAAAATCTCGAAAAGTGCGACATTGCCACATTGAGGATAGAGGGCAATGAGAAGCTTGAGGACGATATAAAACGCGTGATATCGCTGCTGGACGAACAGATAGAAGAACTGGCATACGAGATGGAGAGGGAAATAGACAGATTGAAGCGCGGCGACGAACTGCCTCCCGGGGTATTGAAAAGGGTCTCTGTTTACGTGGCGAGCAAGAGAAAGATATCCGTAGGAGACAAGGTCGCCGGCAGGCACGGCAATAAAGGGGTAGTGGCCAAGATACTTCCCGAGGAGGATATGCCTTATCTGCCTGACGGCACCCCTGTGGAGATAGTACTTAATCCTCTCGGCGTCCCTTCCAGGATGAACGTGGGCCAGATAATGGAGACCCATCTCGGCTGGGCCGCGCAGGCCCTGGGATACAGGGCGGTAAGCCCTGTCTTTGACGGCGCGGCCGAGGATGAGATAAAGGCGGAGCTCAGGAATGCGGGCCTTCCGGAAGACGGCCGACAGACGGTCTATGACGGGTTCACGGGACTGCCGTTCGACCAAAAGGTGACGGTCGGCTGCATATACATGATGAAACTCGCGCATCTTGTGGACGATAAGATACACGCGCGCTCCATAGGGCCGTATTCGCTGGTTACCCAGCAGCCGCTCGGCGGAAAGGCGCAGTTCGGCGGCCAGCGGTTCGGCGAGATGGAGGTCTGGGCGCTCGAGGCCTACGGAGCGGCATTCACGCTGCAGGAGCTTCTTACCGTAAAAAGTGACGACGTGCTCGGCAGGACGCGCATATACGAGGCGATAGTCAAGGGCGAAAATACGTTTCAGCCGGGGACCCCGGAATCCTTCAATGTGCTGGTGAAGGAGCTCCAGAGCCTCTGCCTGGACGTCCTGATGGAGAAGAGGAGCCAGAATGACTAATTTTGAAAATCCCTTTGACGCCATATCCATAAAAATTGCCTCGCCAGAGGCCATAAAGTCATGGTCCCGCGGCGAAGTCAGAAAGCCCGAGACGATAAATTACAGGACGTTCAAGCCGGAAAAAGACGGGCTTTTCTGTGAGAAGATATTCGGGCCCACAAGGGACTGGGAATGCGCGTGCGGCAAATATAAAAGGATAAAGCACAAAGGCATCGTCTGCGACAGATGCGGCGTGGAGGTGACCCGGTCAAACGTCAGGCGGCAGAGGATGGGGCATATAGAGCTGGCGGCGCCGGTATCGCACGTATGGTTCTTTAAGACATCGCCCTCAAGGATGAGCGCGATGCTTGGCATGAGCCTGCGCGACCTGGAAAGGGTCCTTTACTACGAGGAATACATCATTACGGATCCGGGCGAGACATCCCTTAAAAAGAAAGAGCTCCTGACGGAAGAACGCTACATGGAATATAAGGAAAAATTCGGGGGAGCCTTCAAGGCGATGATGGGCGCCGAGGCGGTCCGCGTCCTGCTTAAAGAACTTAACCTGAAAGGCATGACGCAGAGACTAAAACAGGCCGCCGGTGACAGTAAGACCGAACAGTCGAAAAAGAAACTGAGCAAACAGCTGAGGATAGTGGAGGCCTTCGCTAAATCGGGAAATAACCCCGAATGGATGATAATGAGTATAATACCGGTCATCCCTCCCGACCTAAGGCCGCTGGTGCCTTTGGACGGGGGACGCTTCGCGACAAGCGACCTCAACGATCTTTACCGCAGGGTCATAAACAGAAATAACAGGTTGAAAAAACTTATAGAGCTTAAGGCCCCCGAGGTAATAATAAGAAACGAAAAAAGGATGCTTCAGGAATCCGTGGACGCCTTGTTCGATAACGGCAGGCACGGACGCGCGGTGCTGGGGCCCGGAAACCGTCCGTTAAAGTCCCTGAGTGATATGTTGAAGGGCAAGCAGGGACGCTTCAGGCAGAACCTTCTCGGAAAAAGAGTGGATTATTCCGGCCGCAGCGTCATCGTAATGGGCCCGGAGCTGAAGCTCCACGAATGCGGACTTCCTAAAAAGATGGCCCTTGAGCTTTTTGAGCCGTTTATTATAAAGAAGCTCAAGGAAAAGGGATTTGTGCACACGATCAAGAGCGCGAAGCGCATGGTGGAGAGGGCAAAATTAGAGGTATGGGACATATTAGACGATGTGATAAAGGAGCATCCCGTCCTTTTGAACAGGGCGCCCACACTGCACCGGCTCGGCATACAGGCCTTTCAGCCGAAGCTCATAGAGGGCAAGGCCATACAGGTGCACCCGCTGGTATGCGCGGCGTTCAACGCCGATTTTGACGGCGACCAGATGGCAGTCCATGTGCCCCTCTCGACCGAGGCGCAAATGGAATGCCGCCTGCTTATGCTTTCGGCGAACAACATATTTTCGCCCAGCGACGGAAGGCCTATCGCGGTCCCGTCTCAGGACATCGTCCTCGGATGCTGTTATCTTACAAAGGAGGGCGAAGGACGCAAGGGTGAAGGCAAGGTATTCGGCTCCAAAGAGGAAGTCCTCATAGCGCATAATGACAACGAGGCGGACATGCACGCCAAGATAAAACTGAGGATGGGCGAGGAGATAATCAACACCACCCCCGGCAGGGTATTGTTCAACAGCTATCTGCCTGAGGGCATGCCTTTTATGAACGAGACGATAAATAAGTCGAAACTGCGCAACCTGATCTCGGAATGCTACAATCTCCGAGGCCATTATGTAACAGTAAAGCTTCTTGACAGCCTCAAGGAAATAGGATTTGAAATAGCGACAAAGGCGGGCATATCCATAGCGATCGAGGACCTAAAAATCCCATCCAAGAAGAAGGCCTTCATTCAAGAGGCGCAGAAGGAGGTCGACGCCGTCGAGGCGCAATACAGAAAAGGGCTCATAACGAACCGCGAGAGATACAACAAGGTCATAGATATATGGACACATGCCACCGAACAGGTTACAAACCTGATATTCAAGGAACTGGAAAGTTTTAATCCCGTATTTATGATGGCGGATTCCGGGGCGCGGGGCTCCAAACAGCAGATACGCCAGCTCGCCGGAATGAGAGGTCTTATGGCCAAGCCCTCCGGAGAGATCATAGAAAACCCCATAACCGCGAATTTCAGGGAAGGGCTCACGGTGCTGGAATACTTTATATCCACTCACGGCGCGAGAAAAGGACTGGCCGATACCGCGCTTAAGACGGCGGATTCCGGATATCTTACCCGCAGGCTCGTGGATGTGGCGCAGGACGTCATCATAACCAAAGAGGACTGCGGCACCCTTAACGGCATCACCACAAGCGCAATAGTCGAGGGGGACGAGATAGTGGTGAGTCTCAAGGAAAGGATCGTGGGCAGGGTCGCCCTTGACAACATAGTCGACGTTATAAGCGACACGGTTATCGTAAAATCCGGTGAGGAGATTACCGAAGAAAAGGCCGACCGCATAGAGGCCGCCGGCATAGAGAAGATAAGGATACGCAGCGTGCTTACATGCGAATCCAAACACGGTGTCTGCATAAAATGCTACGGTAGGAACCTGGCCACGATGAAGATGGTAGAGCTCGGAGAGGCGGTGGGCATCATGGCCGCCCAATCCATCGGCGAGCCGGGCACACAGCTGACGATGAGGACATTTCATATAGGAGGCACCGCGAGCAGGATAATAGAGCAGTCATACCTGCAGGCGAAAAACGACGGGACGCTGAAATATCACGGCCTGAAGGTCGTAAAATTAGAGGGGCAGAATAAATATATCATCCTTAACAGAAACGGCCAGTTGAGCATAAATGATGTCGACGGCAGAGAGCTTGAGAGATACCCTATTCCGCAAGGCGCGCATATCGCCGCGGAAGACGGAAGACCTGTGAAAAAAGGAGCTATTTTCGTAAGGTGGGATCCGTACACCGTACCCATACTGACGGAAAAGGGCGGGACAGTCAAATACGAGGACTTAAAGGATGAACTCACCGTCAGAAACGAGATGGACGAGGCGACAAGGATAACAAGCAAGGTGGTAATAGAGCATAAGGCGGACTACCACCCGCAGATAATAATACTGGATGGCAAAAAAGACGTCCTCGCGATATATTCCATACCTTCGGGCGCGCACATCATAGTCAAAGACGGCGCCTCGGTAAAGCCGGGCGAGCTTCTGGCGAAAACGCCCCGCGTGGTGACAAAAACAAAAGATATCACCGGAGGACTGCCGCGGGTCGCGGAACTTTTTGAGGCGCGCAAGCCGAAGGACCCGGCGATAATAAGCGAGATCGACGGCACGGTGGAATTCGGGGAATCCAAAAAGGGCATGCGCAGGGTCGTAGTCAAAAGCGCCAGCGGCATGACCAAGGAATACCTCATTCCCCCGGGCAAGCACCTCAACGTCTATAAGGGCGACAGGATACTGGCCGGACAGCAGATAATAGACGGGCCGGTAGTGCCGCAGGACATCCTAAAGGTTTCCGGAGACAAAAAACTGCAGGAATACCTGGTCAACGAGGTCCAGGAGGTCTATAGATTGCAGGGCGTGAAGATAAACGACAAGCATATCGAGGTGATAGTGCGCCAGATGCTTAAAAAGGTCAAGATAGAGGACCCCGGGGACACGAACCTCCTGCTGGGAAAACAGGTGGATAAGTTTATATTTCAGGAGGAAAACGAAAAGGCGTTAAAGAAAAAAGTCAAGCCGGCAAAGGCCTCTCCTATGCTTTTGGGCATAACAAAGGCCAGCCTGACCACGGAAAGCTTTATCTCCGCGGCGAGTTTCCAGGAGACCACGCGCGTGCTCTCCGAGGCCGCGGCAAACGGAAAGCGGGACGAACTCCGGGGACTTAAGGAAAACGTGATAATGGGGCATCTTATACCCGCCGGCACGGGATTCCGCACGCACAGGGATATAGAGATAGCGAAAAAAGGCGCGGAAGAGCCGCCTAAAAAAGAAGACGCGCCGAAAGAGGCGGCGAAAAAAGACGCGGGGCCTAAAGGGGCGGCCGAAGAAGTCAAAAAACCGGTGGCCGAGGCGAAAAAGCCGAAGGCGGAGGAAAAAAAGAAAAAGGGCTCCGCGAAAAAGACAAAAAAGAAAAACAAGTGAGAAGGAAGTTATGCCTACAATAAACCAGCTGGTGAGATTCGGGCGCAGGTCATTCGAGAAAAAGACAAAGTCACCCGCCCTGCAGAAATGCCCGCAGCGCAGAGGCGTATGCCTTCAGGTGAAGACCCAGACCCCGAAAAAACCGAATTCGGCTCTTCGTAAGGTGGCCAGGGTAAGATTGACCAACGGGATGGAGGTAACATCCTATATACCCGGGGAGGGGCATAACCTGCAGGAGCATTCCATCGTCACAATAAGAGGCGGCAGGGTAAAAGACCTGCCCGGTGTGCGTTATCACATAGTGCGCGGGACAATGGACACTATAGGCGTGGCGAACAGAAAAAGGTCAAGGTCGAAATACGGGGCCAAAAGGCCCAAGGGATAGGAGAAGGGATGAGAAGGAGAAGGGCGCTAAAGCGGGAGATACTGCCTGACCCTAAATACAACAGCACGCTCTTGACCAAATTCATGAACGTGCTTATGGTCGCAGGCAAAAAGTCAAAATCGGAATCCGTGGTCTACAAAAGCCTTGATATCATAGGCGAAAAAAGCGGCAAGAAGCCGCTTGAGGTATTCGAAAAGGCGATAAACAACGTGCGGCCGCTTCTTGAGGTGAGACCGCGCAGGGTAGGCGGGGCAACGTATCAGGTGCCGGTGGAGGTAAATGAAAGGCGCAGCGTAGCGCTGGCCTTCAGATGGATCAAGGACCTCGCCCGAGCGCGCTCCGGAAAGACGATGCGCGAAAAACTGGCCGCGGAGCTTATGGACGCCTATAACGGTACCGGGGCCGCCGTAAAAAAGAGAGAAGACACGCATAAAATGGCAGAGGCGAATAAGGCGTTCAGTCACTACAGGTGGTAGGGGCGAATAATAAAGTGCTTTTAGCCGAGGAACGGGAAATACAGATGACGCAAGAACAAAAATCGATATTAAAAGACACCAGGAATATAGGTATAGTGGCGCATATAGACGCCGGTAAGACCACGACCACCGAGAGGATGCTCTATCATACAGGCCGCCTCTACCGTATAGGCAACGTCGATGAAGGCACCACCGCTATGGACTGGATGGAACTGGAACAGGAGCGGGGGATCACGATAACAAGCGCGGCTACGACTTGCTCATGGAAGGGAAAAAGAATCAACATCATAGATACGCCCGGCCACGTGGATTTTACCGTGGAAGTGGAGAGGTCGCTTAAGGTGCTGGACGGGGCCGTAATAGTGCTGTGCGCGGTGGGCGGGGTGCAGCCGCAGTCAGAGACGGTATGGCGCCAGGCGGAGACATACGGAGTACCAAGGATGGCGTTTATAAACAAGATGGACAGGGTCGGTTCGGATTTCTTTCGCGCGATAGAGGATATGCATAATAAGCTCGGAGCGAACGCGCACCCCATTCAGATACCGATAGGCGCCGAATCCGATTTTAAAGGCGCCGTCGACCTTATAACGATGAAGGCCTTTATATTCGAAGGCGCCGACGAAGACGTAAAATTTAAAATCGCGCCGATACCGGAGGAGGTAAAGGCGACGGCGAGTAAATACCGGCATAATCTCATAGAGAAACTGGCGGAAATAGACGACCATGTAATGGACAGGTACGTCCACGACGGCGGCATCTATCCTCACGAAATGCATGAGATCATAAGGCGCCTTACGGTTGCCAACAAATTTATTCCTGTGCTGTGCGGCTCCTCGCTCAGCAACATAGGCGTAACTCAGCTTTTGGACGCCGTATGCGAATATCTGCCTTCGCCCCTGGACATCCCGCCGGTAAGCGGCACCAATCCCGAAACGGGAGAGTCGGAGGCAAGGCAGGCGAGGAACGACGACAAATTTAGCGGGCTCGCGTTTAAGATAATGTCCGACCCGTACGTGGGCAAGCTTACATTCTTGAGGGTCTACTCCGGCGTGCTTGAGACGGGCTCTGAAATATACAACGCAAGCAAAGACAAGGACGAGCGCGTGGGGAAACTGGTAAAGATGCACGCCAACAAGCAGGAGATATGCAAGAACGTCGGGGCCGGCGATATAGCGGCATGCGTAGGGCTTAAGAACACCTCAACGGGTGACACGCTTTGCGACAAGGACGCCCCTATACTACTTGAGGCCATACACTTTCCGGAACCGGTCATATCGATGGCCATAGAGCCGAAGACAAAGGCCGACCAGGATAAGCTGGGCAAGGCCCTGCATAAGCTCGTCGAAGAAGACCCATCGTTCAAGGTTACATACGACAGCGACACGGGTGAGACGATCATATCGGGCATGGGAGAACTGCACCTGGACGTTATGGTCAGCAGGCTCCTGAGGGAATTCAAGGTAGGCGCAAACGTAGGCAAACCCCAGGTGGCGTACAAGGAGACCATAACGAAAACGGTAAGGGTGGAAGGCAAATTCATACAACAGACCGGGGGCAGGGGGCAATACGGCCACGTGGTAATACAGATGATGCCCGCGTCTTCCGGCGAGGGAATAAAGTTCGAGAGCAAGATCATAGGCGGGGCGATACCGAGAGAATACATACCGTCGGTAAAGAAGGGCATAGAGGCGGCGGCCAAAAGCGGCACCCTTTTGAATTATCCCGTGACCGACGTGGAGATAAAACTCGTGGACGGCTCTTTTCACGAAGTAGATTCCTCTGACCTCGCGTTTAAGATGGCGGCCTCTATCGCCTTCAACGAAGGCCTTAAAAAGGGCGTATCGGTGCTTCTTGAGCCCATAATGTTTTTTGAGTTGGTGACACCGGAGGAATATCTCGGCGACTTGATAGGCGACATCAACTCGCGCAGAGGCAAAATAGATTCCATAGACCAGAGAGGAAACACCAAGATAATAAAGGGCGTGGTCCCCTTAGGCGAGGTCTTCGGATACGCGACCTCCATAAGGAGCCTATCGCAGGGGCGCGCCTCCTATACAATGGAGCCTTCTTGCTATCAGGAAGTGCCTAAAAATATACTGGAAAAGATTACCGAGGGAATAAAAAAATAAAACCCGGGAGGGAAAAATGGCAAAGGAAAAATTCGAACGCACCAAGCCGCATATAAACGTAGGCACAATCGGACACATAGACCACGGAAAGACATGCCTGACCAGCGCCATCACCAATGTGCT
>Ga0272441_10009899_pt1 | contig 14588 bp, 6 predicted proteins | sample SSMProp6N_FD_193582 | JGI IMG/M metagenome (GOLD analysis project Ga0272441, IMG submission 193582) | Marine sediment archaeal communities from Little Sippewissett salt marsh, Falmouth, MA, United States - SSM-Prop-6N | ecosystem: Environmental > Aquatic > Marine > Wetlands > Sediment ... | reverse complement strand
GTTCAACGCCCCGTAGATCTCTTCCTGGCTGCCATCCAGCAGCATTTTAAACTGTTTTAAGCGCAAGGTCCCGGCCGGGATGCCGAGGTTGGTTAGGATATAGCCCTTCTCCATGACCGAGATATCCAGGCTGCCCGAACCCATTTCCGCGATAATCAGATTTTTTTCATGGAGGGGGTATGAATGTTTTAATTTCTGAGACAGATAGGAATCGAGATAAAAAATAACGTCACCGACGTTAAAGATCTCGATTTCCAGTCCTGTTTTGCGGAAAATCGTATCGATAAACATATTGGCATTTTCCGCTTCCCGGACGGCGGTCGTTGCAATGACTTTGATGTTCGTGACCGCGTATTCATTGATCAAACGCTTGTAGTTCTCCAGGATGCCCGTGGTTTGCTTGATTTCGCGCTGGGAGATGCGCCCCTGATAAAAGGCCCCACGGCCGATGTCGATCACATTGGTCAGAGTTTCAAGTGTTTTAATATTCTCCCCGTCATCTTCACCGATGACCAGGTTCATGGTTGTGGAACCGATATCAATAACAGCAGCACGCATAGCAAAACCTGTCCTTGTGTTTAATGTAATAGAAGTAGTATTTTACGACTTTTAAAGGGGAATTAAAAGTGAAAATTTCTTAACATAAGGGAATTAAAAAAGAAAACGCCGCTTTATTCATTATGGAACAGAGCGGCGTTAGGATGTCTTGTAATAAGCTTACAATCGGGGAATGTTTGTAAGTGGCGCTATATCAATAATTACCGGTATAAATCCTTCGATATTGAAACTGTCCAAAGGCTGTTGAATAACCGGCAACGGAACCCCCTTCCCATCTCGCTTGATCTGAAAATCCAGCATGTCCGGATTCAGATCAATACCACCTTTAGTGCTTTCGTTTACTTCGGCTCGCCGAAATTCCTGGAGCCCACGATCTAATGCGCCCAATACGACTGTCTGGTCCCGGGCCGAAAGGTTGGATAACGGTGTCCCGGGCCGAATATTCGCCGGTGTCGTGATGCCGGAATCAATGATCTGCTGAGCGGCATCACGGATAACCCGATCAGTGCCTGTAGTAGCACCGAAATCCGCTGTGATGGTTTCACCTCTTTGCGTTTGGCGGGTAATATTTGACAATCTTGATTGGACAGTTCGCGAATCCAGCCTTTCTTGATCTAAGGCGTTTTGAAGCATGTTGGAGACATTCCGCATGCCCTGTGTGTATTGCGCCTGAATGGATGGGGGTAACGATTCGGCCGGGGCAGTGCTTCTAACTTCGATCACCCCCGCGGAAGACACGCGGGTCATGGCATTGGGTGCATAAGTGTAACCGGATGCAAGAGATGTTCCGGAGCTACGGATATTTTGAACTAATGCCGTTGATTCTGATTGAGGTAATTGGACCGGGATCCATTCGCTTGCCGCGGACGATGCAGACAAGACATGAAAATGTGCTTCTGCTGCAGCACTGGAAGCAGTGGTGATCCTGTCAGTGGTCTGGTTGCCGGATTGAACATCAACAATTGTATCAACAGCTCGAAAAGCTCTGGTTTGCACTGAATAAGGTTGCCTTAACAAAGGCTGATTGGCTTGAACATCACTTCCGGTGACCACACCTGCATTAAACACGGTTTCGGCAGCTGCAACCGTTGCTGAACCGGCTGGGCTTCGCGCAAATTCCTGGCTGATCGGCTCTCCTTGCTCAACAGTCCGCATAGCCCGGCGAGCAGCTATTTGAACGTCTTTTTCAGAAGCCGGGCTGGTACGAATCTGGTCAAGCGCAACCTTGACCGCATTCTCTTGCCGGGTTCGGATATCCGTCGGTAGAGACTGGTATCCGGAACTGGAGTCAATTTCGATAACTGCACGCCCGGTTTCCGTTGTCCGGGCACGAAGCGTTCCAGACCTGGATAAACGGATATTTGTGTCAACGGTTGAGACTCCATTTTGTTGTATATCCGTAGTTATTGCCTGTGCTTCCTGGTCGGTTAAGTTAGTTAACGCTGTCCAGCGTTCCGCTGGGGCTGCGGAATGGACAGCTGCGGATGTTGCTTGAGATACACGGGCTGTCAGAGTCGTCGTTGGAGTCGCTTGGCCTGCCTGAACCTGGAGGGCTGTTTCGAGCGTGCGAAACGCTCTAGCCTGGACAGCTGGGGATTGATTTAACAGAGGCTGACCAGCCCGAACATCGGTACCCGTTACTACCCCTGAGCGGATCAGGTCATCGGCAGCCTGAACAACGGCTGAGCCAACCGGAGTGCTTGTGAAATCCGTTGTGATTGCCTGTCCGCGATCACCAGCTTGTGTGGCTTGGCGCGTGGCTGACAGAATTTGGTTTGAGGCAATGCCGCTGGTCTGAACAGAGGTCAATGCTCGCGACACGCCTGTTTGCTGTTGAAGCCGCGCCGGTTCGGGAAGGCTTTCGAATCCGGCATTCCGGTCAAATTCAAGAATACTTTCTCCGGTATCGGTTGTACGCAAACGCATGCTCCCCAATTGACGAATATTCGGGCCCTGTTGAGTTCCGGAATCTTGAATTTGACGAGCCAGAATATTCGTCCGTTCCGGAGTTTCAGCTCTGAACGGAACCCATTGTTGATCTGCGGGAGTGCCAATGCTAACAGCTGCAGCCGTAGTTTGTGAGGCAAGGCCTGGCGCAAGCGGTGCTGCTGATTGACCGGTTTGAACCTGCAGAGCTGTATCAACAGCGCGTAATGCTCTGGCCTGAACCGCGAAAGATTGATTCTCAAATGATTGACCAGCCTTAATATCACTACCTGTTACCACACCGGCACGCAACATGCTTTCAGCAGCCTCGATTGCCCTTGAACCAGCAGAGGTGCTTCGCACTTCAGGGCTGATCGGCCGGTTGCTAATCACATCCTGACTGGCTTGACGCACAGCGGTCTGGATTTGAGTAGGGCTGACACCGCTGGATTCGATGATTGACAATGCGCGGGCAACAGCGGTTCGTTGCTGAACCTTGACAGATTCCGGAAGCGCTTCAAATCCCAGGCCTGTATCATATTCCAGGATGACTTCTCCAGACCCGGTGGTGCGTAACCGGGTCCGACCGCTGGCATCCATAAGGGTATTCTGATCTACCCGTATCCCTGTTTGTTGAATAAGGTTGACCTGAACTTGTTCTTGTTCAGCGGATAAAGATGGTATCCGGTTCCAACCACCAGAACTGGCAGCCTGAAACGCAGCCGCGGTTACCCTGGAAGTCAATTCAGCTTGTGAACGGGGAAGGTTTCGCAAGACAATCGGTGATTCTCTGTTTGTGTCGGATAGCCTAGCCGCCCGGTCAACTTCATGAAGTGCAACTTTGACTTTGACAACTCCGGAATCTTGAACCCGTGGCGCTGATCTGCTTTGAATATCCCGAGTGACATCTTCAATCGTGGCCTGTCTGTCGATAGCTTCACGCCCGGCTTGAACGGTTTCACCGGCCGATACAATTCGGAGAGTATCGGGTTGCGAACGATAGGCACTGAAATCCGCACCACCCGAGAAGTACTTCCTGAAAACCGTGGTTTGACTTTTCTTATCATAGTCTTCCTGAACCATATTAAACGCACCTTTAATAAATGAGCGGACATATTGATCGAAAATTTTATCTTTAACGTTTTTATCGGTCAGGTCGACTCCAGCCACTTTATTTTTGTCGATGTAAACTTGGCCGAGCAGGCTTTCTTTTAATGTGCGTTTATACCACTCCGCAAGAATGATCGCATTGTTAATTTGGCGCAAATTGGCAAAGGTCTTTCCAGTATTGATTTCCTTTTCGATCTCTGGCAACAAGACCTCACGCACAACCTGGGAGGTGATTTCGGTCGATTCCTTGTCCGGACTGTTGTCTTTAACAACGGCCTCCTCCCCCTTTTCGGCCTGCATGGTCATATAATCTTCTTCCAGCATGACCTTGAGTTCGCTTTCAACAACATAAGCAGTCCCTTCATGTTCCAGGACCGTAGCCTTTTCCGGGATAATCCAGATTTTGTTGAAAGTATTCATGGGAATCTCAGTTGTGCCATATAATTCCTGCGCTTTTTTGTGGACATGATCCCAGAAGGTCTGTCCGATTTCGTCTTTGGGGTACATCAATGACGCGGTTAATTGTTTTAACAGATAATCCTGAGACAAAAGATCACGACCCATATCGGTGATTCCCAAATTGTCCGGGATGATGCGGTCGTTTTCATGCGGGGAAAGATTGACCCAAAGCTCGGCTTCGGGAACGGTCAAGGCGGCCATGAAATATTTGACCAGCTTGTTTGCTTCACGGGTGAATTCTTCGCCCATGAGCCCGGAATCACCTTTATCAATAATAAAATCGAATTCTAAGGCATTTTGGGGATTGATCGTGATTCCCTTGATCAGCGTCGGAGTATATGATTCGCTAAATTTGACCAGGGTACCGGGTTTGGGAAGGTTAAGAATAGATTCGGGTTGGTCTTGAGCTGAGGTAATGTTCGGATTGATGTAATGACATAAAAATATGACTAAAAATGTGAAAAAAAAGACAAACTTTGGTGATTTAAGGATCCGTGGCGTTAACATCCTTACAACTCCTTTCTATTTTGACAAAAATCAAGTTATCTACATTATAAAGTATACAATATATATGTAATTATTGGCAAATTTATGGTTAATTTTTTGTTAAAATCTTGCCTGACAATCAGTTAAAAACACATGCAAACGTGCAAACGTTTGCATGAATCGGCTTGGTGTGAGATTTAGTCCCGGATCAGCTTTTCACTTATCCCGATCGGAGTAGGAAATTTAAGTACGACAATATAGCTTGATGCGATGAACGTAATAATCGTGACCAATTCAATAAATTGGAGGGCATGCGTGCTGATGAAACGTGTTTCTAACGCCAATAAGGCAATAAGCAATGAGAATTCGCTTAATTGACCCAAGCGGAAACCGACTTCCTTGGAAAAGGCGGACTTCTCTCCGGCCCAGCTAAACAAACGTGAAAATATCCAGGGTTTGAGGAAAATAAAGATAACGGCCAGACCAATAGCCGGCACAAGGATATCCTGCACGACAAAGATATTCAGATTAGCCCCCAGGGTAAAGAAAAACAGGACCAAAAAAAAGTCGCGTAAGGGTTTCAGATTTTCAGAAATAAATAAGGAAATTTTATGCTGGGCGATGGCAACACCGGCAAAAAAAGCACCGGTCTCGTAAAAAAGTCCCATATGATTGGATATGGCCGCAATTCCGAAACACCAGGCCAGACCTAAGATGAAAATAAGTTCATGCAGACGTTCGACCTTCATCATCAGCGGTGTCAGAAGGTATTTTTCTAACAGAAACAGGATCCCGATGAATCCAACGAGTTTTAAGGAAAGCCAAATAAAATGAATCCAGGTCCCCTGGGCTGCGTCTAATGACCGGATCAAGGCGAGAACGGCTACAGCCAAAAGGTCTTCCAAGATCAGGACGCTGATACAAACAGCACCCAGACGCTGCTGATGCAGCGTGGTGGTAGGTAAAAGTTTTACCACCAAGATCGTGCTGGAAAACATCAAGGCCAGTCCGATAATAGCGGCCTCAAAGGATGAGAATCCGGCTATAAGAGCAAAAACAAAAGCAATGATAAACGAAGATACACAGCTGGCCAAGGTGATCAGTGAAACACGTTTAAAAAGTTTGAGCAATTTTTGCGGATGGAGGGTCAATCCGGCCAGGAACAGCAATAAAGTGATTCCGATGTGGGCAATCCGCTCGATTGATTCAGGGTGACGGATCCAGCCGATACCCCATGGGCCGAAAATGGCTCCGCAAAGAAGATAGGCCACGATGATTGGCTGTTTGAGCATCACGGCGATGACCGAAAAGATTGCCGATCCAACTAAAATAATACCGATATCCAATAAAAAATGTTCCATAGCCCTGGGGTCCCGTCGATATTAATAAACAATCTGTTGTTGAGTGCTCCAATCCTTTAATAATTGTCGGCATTCATCCCGCATAAAACCCGGGAAAATTCTCACCGATGAATTTCCGCGAGCTTTCATCGTGCAAGCCGAAAGCATGAGTTCATTGAATCCCAGTTTTCTTACGTCCTGAATTGTCGTCCCGTAATAAACACCCTGAATGCGTGCCCAATGAATTGCGCTAAAACACATCGGACATGGTTCTGTGGTTGAAAATATTACACATCCGGACAAATCATAGGTTTTCATGCGGCGTGAGGCAAGTCGGATGGCATTGATTTCGGCATGGCAGGTGGCATCGGCATCCAAGACCGTGTTTCGGGTTACGGCCAGGATGCGTCCATCACGAATAAGGCAAGCCCCGAACGGGCCCCCTTTCGGACGACGCAGATTCTTACGCGCCTCACGAATCGCCTGCCGCATGTAAGCATGTTTTTGATCTTTTGAAATCTTCATAAAAGGACACGGCTGCAGAATAACTATCGAACCGAGATATTCGCCGGCAAAGGAGGAACCGCTTCCCGGGGTTGGGTTTCTTTGACCACCGACTCAATCATCATTCTAAAAATTTTCAGGGACATGGGTTTACCCTGATATTCGACTTCCTTTCCCGTCACAGGCAAGATCTTCTCGGCGCAACCGTGATTAACGGCATCATAATCCACATAATCAACGATAGCCTTCTTAAGAAAAAGCACATAGGAATTTTCATCCTTGATGACGATGCCGTAGGGACACATTCCGTTATAACTATTGACTTTTATGACCTCTGATTCGCAGAATCCTTTCAGAATTTCCACGACTTCAATTCGGATCCAATCAGGACCGAATTGATTCGGCAACACCATTTCGGGTGACGGATATTCTCCGATCTTCCGGCCGATGACAACCAGATCCGCGGCTTTGACCGTATCGTCAAAATCCAGCTTCAACGTACAGGGTTGACAAGCGTGTACTTCGCTTGAAGCGAGAAAAAGAAAAACAATGAAGGCCGGGAAACAGATGCGTTGCATAACTCCTCCCTATTGCCTGAAGTAAAATCAATTTCGGTTTTCGTGAATTAATCGCTGATCAGCTTATCAAATTCTTCAACGGATATCGCCGGATAAGTTGTAAAGGCGATATTGGTCATTTTTGCCAGGGTGATCGAGGTTCGGACGGCATCGCTGATGGTCGGGAACTCCACGATGAGGGCCAGATCAAAGGCGCCCATCAAAGCGAACATCGAGTCTACTTTTCCTCCGGCCATGTTAATGACCGAAACAGCTTTTTCGGTCCGTTTGGGTGACATGTCCCGCATGGCCTCAATCGAGTACTTGCCCATCATAAGAAATTTAGCCATTGTGTCCCTCCTGTTCAGGTTTCTTGGAATTCTGGGATTTCAGAATTTCTTTAGCAAATTGACGAACGCGGTCCCGAATATATGGTTTTTCCTGCAATTGACCGGAAATCCCGGCATTGGGAATTGTTAAAAACGAAAAACTCATTTGGCTGTATTCAGCGGTCATGGCAAACGGGCGTACGAGGTCTTCCAGGCCGGCTTCTTCAAACGCGCTGGCCATAACCGCCAAATGCTTGTCTTTCAAGACCGTTTGCATTGTACCGGCCGTATTGTCCCATTTATAAAGGCTAAACATGCGATCCATAATTGACTTTAATTGGGCACTAGCACTGAAAAAGTATAACGGAGTGGCCATGATAATCACGTCGGCATGAATTATTTTATTCAATAATTCGGAAACATCGTCTTTAATAACACAACCGTAGTCAGGTGCTTGCTGGCATAATCGGCAGGCGGTGCATCCGCGAGCTTTGTCTTCTAAGTCAACCGCATGAGCCCGTTCGACTGCATAATCATTGTTCTCAGAATTTAACGACTCAATCAACCAGTCAATTAAGATCGCCGTATTGCCCTGTTTGCGTGGGCTTCCTGAGATAATGATAATTTTTTGAGGCATAATGAATTGGTCGGATTCGATCCTTTGGGAATAGTAGCAAAGATTTTGTGGAATAGCAATTTTAATGTTTTGGATTTAGTCAATGCATGTGGCCATCGGTCAGGAAAAATAAAAAGGGCCACCATGTGGTGGCCCTTTTAGTATCGCATTCGAAATGAAAACAGTTATGGCGAAGGTGACGGTGATGGCGTCGGCGTTGGTGTTGGCGTTGGTGTTGGAGTTGGCGTCGGTATTGCGGTCGGTGACGGACTTGGCGTTGGTGTCGGTGTTGGCGTTGCCGTTGGGGAAGGACTCGGCGATGGTGACGGTGTCGGCGTTGGCGGTACGGGCGTTGGCGTCGGGGCCGTATCAACCGTGGCGCTAACGCTGGAACCCGGACCTACTCCGGCACTATTCTCGGCACTTACATTAAAGGAATAAGTCCAGCCTTCATTCAAAGGCGCTATCGTCATAGGAGGGCTTGAAGCTGTATCGGACCCGGAATCTGTCAATCGACCGTAAGAACCGCTATAATCAATGATATATCCGGTTGCACCCGTTGGTTCAACCCAATCAAGCGTTACCTCTCCGATCCCGGCATCAGCAGATAATTGAGTAACCGGTCCTGGCAGAGGTGTGTAACAGGATTTGTCGGTTTCGCATTGATAAATTGCCGGTGTTTCGTCAGGACAAGACATGAGGATAGCTCGCTCCCCATTGGCGCAGCCATGCGCGTTACATTCTTCAGGTGTTCGACAACATTTATCGCGGTTATCTTGGCAGAACGAGGGTGGTATCGGGCATCCTGCCGGAGTACAGACATAGCTGACAAACTCCTGATAAGACGCGCAGCTATCTGTCCCACACTGCTTAGATACCTGTTCATCACAAATGCAGTTTAAAGGATTTACCGTAATCTCAATTGTTTCCGAATCACTGCCGCCTTTTCCGTCACTGCAGCTAAAGGTGCCTGTGTAGGTGTTCCCAGCATGCTCCGCTTGCGGTGTCCACCTAAATAAAGCTGAGTTATCAGCAACGATCGGGGAGTATGATGTTCCTTGAGGCAGGCCGCTTAATCCATAATAGACCTTATCGCCGTCAGGATCGATGGCCTTTACGGGGAACGATAGCGTCTCTCCAGCATTGACGCTCTGGTCGCCGATTGAATTCAACACAGGCGAGCTATTGACCACGATGTCAATCGTTTCCGAATCACTGCCGCCGTTTCCATCACTGCAACTAAACGTGGCCGTATACGTGTTTCCGCTGTGCGCCGGTTGTGGCGTCCAGCTAAATAAAGCCGAGTTATCAGCAACGATCGGGGTGTATGTTGTCCCTTGAGGTAGGCCGCTTAATCCGTAATAGACCTTGTCGCCATCAGGATCGATGGCTTTCACGGAAAACGATAAAGTATCCCCAATATTTACGCGTTGATTTCCGATCAGATTTAAGACCGGCGGCGCATTCGGTATGGGCGTTGGTGTCGCTGTCGTTGTCGGTGTTGCGGTCGTACTGCGGACCGGACCGTATCCCGCATCATTCACAGCTTGAATCTCGAATGTGTATTCCACACCGTTGATTAAATCCGGTACGGTATGGCTTGTATCAGTCGTATAAATTGAACCAGTTTCGGCTGAACTACGGCCGGTATAGTAGTAAATCGAATACCCATCCGCAAAAGCAACCGGATCCCAGCTCAAGTCGACTTCACCGTCACCGGCAGCAGCGTTAAAATTAGTGACTGGGCCGGGTACCTGTATGGGTATCGGGGTCGGCGTCGGTGTCGGGGTCGGCGTCGGTGTCGGAGTCGGCGGAGGCGGTGTCCATGAAGTCCAAAGACTGCGATAGGTGTCATAGGCGGGTCGAAGTTGTCGCATTAAGGGACTGTTGTCAATCGCTCCTTGACCTTCGCCCTGAGAAACCAATCCGCTCCACTCAAAATTCCAAGAGACCGCCGCATCATGGACCCATGGATTTCCATAGAGCCACCAAACATCAAGAAATGTAAAGGGAAATCCTCCGATAGCATTTCCTATAGAATTCCCAGCAGAATGACCACTAATATCAAGCCACAGGCTATTATGCATATCGGCCTGAACCTGTTCATCCACTTTATCATGATTACCGTACTCTGTTATCAAAAGTGGTCGATCATAATATGTTTCCGCCCTCTGCCATAAGTTGCCAAACGTCGCAGAGCCGGCTTGAGGATAACTATAATTATTCACCCCGATAATATCAACGTTGGGAATAAGATGGGCATAATCTTTGAAATTTTCAATGTCCTGCAAGATTAACACAACCGGATGCCCGTTGGCATCAATCTCCTTAATCTTACCAGCGGCTTCGTTGACAAAATTAAGAAAGGCATCAGGATTAGCCAAGGCATTCGTTTTTGAACCGTCAAAATACTCGTTTTCATTTCCCAACGCCCACATGAGGATATATGGTTCGTCTTTAAAATCATTAACCATTTTTTCAACGCTTTTAAGCATGTTGTCCTTCTGCTGGGTGCTGGTATAATCCGTATATCCTACATTAGAGCCCGTTGCTACTGTGTAAGCACCGAGTAGATCTCCCATCATAAGCATAATACCGAAATCGTCATAGAGTTCTCGATAGAGTGCTTTGTTAGGGACATGATTATACCAGGGGAAGTTGGAGTTCAAGCTAACAAGATACGGATCATTTGAAGGATGATGATATATGCGGATCGTGTTGACTCCCATTTGTCTAAGCAACTCAAAATCACCAATATCAACTTCACCCGGATCACGCGTATTATTTCTGTTTTCATCGACCCATGAATGATAAGCCAAGTCATTAATCCCATCGCCATTTTCATCAACGATCGACCAATTTTTCATTGGATCATAAATAGGATGAGCCTGCGTTCCGATTTTATAAGGATCATAACATGTCCCTTGTATAAAGTAAGGTTGTCCGTAAGCAACCAGCCGCCATCCATCACCAGATCGTTCAACGGTTACATCCGGTACCGGTGTCGGGGTCGGTGTGGGCGTCGGTGTGGGTGTCGGTGTGGGTGTCGGTGGCGGCAGGATCGTCTGGGGTGTCGCCATGACGATATCTGATGCCGGTCCAGTTAGCTGGTCGGTATTATAGGCACGAACGCGGAATTGATAGACCGTACCGTTTGTTAACTGATCAACGATGTCCGTGACCGTCCCGGGAAGATCCCCCGCCGGCGCATCAACATACATAATTCGATCAAACTGGCCACCGCTTACCGTACCATATTCGATATGATACTCAATAACCGACGGTATCTCGCCTGACAGATGCGGCCAGGATAACGTCACCTGCCGGTCACCCGCTGTGGCGGTCACTCCCACGACCTGCGGAGGCGTTACCAATGCACGCTGCGGGGTAGCTGTTACGACATCCGCATCATCCGGATTACCGGTTTGTTGATCGTTATTTCGAGCCAGAACGCGGAACTGATATGGCGTGCCATTGGTTAATTGATTAATCGTGATTCCGACTATCCCAGGCGCATCATCGGTTGGGGCAGCAGCGATTGCGTTCTGATCAAATTGGCCACTACTCACGGTCCCGTATTGAATATAATACTCAATAACTGTCGATGTCTCACCGGCCAGATGCGACCATTGCAGGGTGACCTGTCGGTCCCCGGCTTGCGCATTAAGATTGGTGACCGGCGGAGGAATGACCGCGGTGGCATGCGGATTCGCATACACAAAACTCGACTGCATACTCTGTAATCCTGCCGCATTTTCCGCGATCACCCAGATGCGGTAGATCAAGTCATTTTGCAGTGAGATGGTTCTGCTCGTAGCTGTCCAATCAGCCGGATTTGTGGGATCCGGTACGGTATAAACTTGGTCCTCACCGTGATCCAAGATCGTGTATTGAATAATATAACGCGAAATCGGGCTTCCGCCGTCATTCAGCGGGGCATCCCAATCAAGAACCGCCTGACCATCTCCGGATGTTGCTGTGAGATTTCTGGGGATACTGGGTGCCGTGACCGAACCTGAAGGCGTTGCCGTTACCATATCCGAAGGAAAGACATTACTCCAGCCGATGGCGTTATGCGCTTGGGCAAAGAATTCGTATTCGATTCCATTCGTCAATCCGGTAACGGTATAAACCAGGTCCAGACCCGAAACAGGAACTTCTTGAAACAAGCCATCCGGCGCAACACGATAAGATAATCGATAATTATCAATCGGACTCCCATTGTCTGCGGGTGCCGACCAACTCAAGGTCACTTGTTGATCCCCGGCCTGGGCTTGGAGATCCGTAATCCGGTCAGGAATACCGTCCACATAGATACCCGAGCTAATATAAGTTGAGCCGTAAACAAAATGCTCGGTAATATCTAATGTGCCCAGGGGTTGAGCAATATCCTGTAAGTGGAGGATGCCGCCTTGCGGTAGGGTACCGTCCGCGACTAGGAGCAGCCCTTCGTCGTTAATGATATCCCGGCTGTTGACATAATCGTCGATGATCTGTTGCATGGCATTGGGCCACTGCCACTGAGCCGGATCAATCGGGGTATCCTGAATGGTTTGAGTCAGGGCCTCATAGGCAATATCGCCCTGCCACTCCGAGACAACGAGTAAATCAGCCCGGTATTCAATTGCCTTATCAAGCAGGTCCCCTTCAATCAGCTCTCCGCAAATAACCGGAAAAATCCGCAGCGGATGATTATGCCGGTCCGTCAAGTCGAAGGCCCTGACCGTATCCAAGGCCAGGTTATACGTTAATGGTTGACAATCAAAGGACCCGTTACACGCATCCGGGAGAACGATGTCGAAAAGTTTTCTGCGCTTACCGATGATCGTCCCGTCTTTGTTAATGATTAATTGCGTATTGTAGATAACCTCACCTTGTAAATCGGAGACCGTATTAAGCGGCTGTACTTCTGGGACAGTCCCCAGAACGATATTGACCTGATGGTATGCGGCAGCCGTTTGTATCTGTGTAATGATATCGACCACGGACTGGCTATCTGGATGATTGACTGGTGAAACCGCACAGAAATCAGCCATACAGTCAATGCTCACCATCGGCACATCCGAACCATAAATGTTGAAAGAATATTCCGGAGTTACGATTAAGTCGGTATCAGGATGAGCCAGCATGGTGTCGTTAATTTTTTCCAATATCAGGTGTGGATCATTTAACCATATTAACCCAGAAGAAACACCGCCCTGCGTCGGCATCTTAATCGCAGCCAACTCATACCAAATAGCCTGGCATGAGTTGCTATACCCGGTACAGGTATCGTTACAAGGCTGACCCCCTCGGTACCCGCCTTCGGTCGTGCACTGCAGGTTGTCACTATCGCAGACCTCATCGCCTTCAACAACACCGTCACCGCACTGCGGTTGATCGCTAGTGATGGCATAGAACTGGGCATCCATGATCGTTGCGCCCGGCGTATACAGAGAAGCATCTGCAATCAAAGTACCGCTGCTGGGCGTCGGACTTGTATAGATCGGATCGTCATTGATTTTGTAAATTATTTCCGTACCGATGCGTTCGATCGAGAGAATATCACCTGACGCATAGGTGCCGAAACTGCCCCGAAGCACACGGTCTTCGATGATATAAAGTCCACCGCCAAGCCGCAAAGAGAACGCGTACTGGATGGAGGAGTAATGCGGGTCCTGTTCGGTGTCGCCCGGATTCGATAACCCGCACATGCGATGGCTATCGGTCTCTTCGACAGCCATCCGAAAACCGATATCCCCGTCATGGCTGTTGAGTGAGGTGGCGCCGCTATTGCTCCAGGAATTGGTTGGGGCGGTTTTTCGCAAAACCGTTCCTTCCTGTTCCGCGCCGATCAGATTGGTCCAGAAAATCGGCTCATAAGTCCCGTCCTGCGGAATTGCGGTTATGATATTCGATGTCTCACTTGTACCGATTACGTTGATGGCAAAAACCCGGAACTGATATGACACATCATTGGTTAACCCAGGCACTGTCGCGCCAGGCAGGTCATCGTCGTTTAAGACTTGGTCAAACGACTGTTGACTCGTCAAACCGTATTCAACCCGATAACCCGTAATAGGTGAACCGTTGTCTAACGGCGCGCTCCATGTTAAGACCACCTGCCCGTCTTCGGCCTGGGCGGCAAGATCCGTGATCGGATCAGGTTCAGTCGGTGGAGGAACAAGAATTGTCGGTGTTGCCCGCACAACATTGGACGCATCGCTTTCCCCGGCTGTGCTGATGGCAAAAGCGCGGAAATGGTATTCGGTATCATTGGTCAGCCCGGTTATGGTTATCGTCGTGACGGGAGCATTAACCGACTGGCTGTAACCAAAGGCACCGCTGGAGTAGGTCCCATATTCGATCCGGTAGGTATCAATAGTTGTTCCATTATCGTCCGGTGCCGTCCAAGTCAAGGACACCTGCCCATTTCCTTCCTGAGCGCTCAGATCCGAAATGGGATCCGGTTCCTGAGGCGGGGGCTGAAAAGCTTGCGGGGTTGCGGTGACACTGTCTTCCGCCATAATCACATCGCCTAGCCCGATCGCATTTCTGGCCTGAACGAAGAATCGGTATTCCGTGCCGTTTGTGAGACCGGTAACCGTGTATTGGGTTGCCAGACTTCCGGTCAAGACTTCGGTTACCGGGCCGTCAGGGGTTGTCATGAACGAAACCATATAATTATTGATCGGCGAGTTATTGTCATTTGGCTCAGTCCAGC
>Ga0272441_10009898_pt1 | contig 14588 bp, 15 predicted proteins | sample SSMProp6N_FD_193582 | JGI IMG/M metagenome (GOLD analysis project Ga0272441, IMG submission 193582) | Marine sediment archaeal communities from Little Sippewissett salt marsh, Falmouth, MA, United States - SSM-Prop-6N | ecosystem: Environmental > Aquatic > Marine > Wetlands > Sediment ... | reverse complement strand
GACCAACTGGGTCAAAGTAATCTATTGCCTTTAGGATATCGGTAAGAGACTGGAAATGCACGATAGCCGTCTGAGAATATTGATACGTGCTGTTTATTAGAATCGAGTTCAATAATTTTTCCGAGACTGAGGGTGACCGTATGGTTTTAGTTATCGCGGCTGTTGGAAAAAGCGGCTCAGGAAAAACCACGACACTTGAGTATTTAGTTTCAAATCTTGCCAGTGAAGGCTACAGAATCGGGGCGATAAAACACATTTACCACAAGGGCTTCAAAATAGACAAAGAAGGCACGAACACTTGGAGATACGCCAAGGCAGGCTCTAAAGTAATTGCGGCTGTCTCAACTGAAGAGGTAGTAGTAATAAAAAAAGCGGAAACAGCCCTAAACGACTTGGAACAAGTCATAGGGTTGCTAGGGAACGAACAATTGGACATCATAGTCATAGAGGGGTTCCGCAGTCTCGTAGAAAAAAGAAACGATGTCCTGAAAATAATTACTGCGAAAGATGCAGACAGCCTTAAAAGAACGCTGGAAGGAACTGCCCAGCCTATACTTGCGGTTGCCGGCATAATTGGGCAACAAAAACCCGAAATCGAGATTGAAATACCAATAATTAATATTCCAGAGGAAGGAAAACAGCTTCTTAAACTGGTAAAAGAGCACCTGAAAACAAAAGGAAACTAAAAGGTTAAGGTCTGTACCCGCTGAGCGTGCACAAAGCCAAAGCCGCCGCTGTTAAGTCCGCGGTAGTTCCTGGGTTAAGCAGGTTCCCAGACTCCCGCAGCCGCCTATCCAACTTGAGAACGCTTTCTCTGCCTTCAGAGGTTTCCAAGCCGCCCAACTCCAAAACTTTCTTGGCTTCTAACGAGACCGCGTGCGCTTTTTCGACGCCGACTTTTCGGGCTATAAACGTGTCCGGGTGCTCAGAGAGGATTTTCAGGAAAGTGTGAACAACCGCCGTGTTCAAGTCGCCGCGTTCAAGCTGCGCCGTCAAGTAAGGATAAGCCAAATCGAAGGTTATGGGGTAATTGTTAACCCATTCAAAGCAGATGTCATCGTAGCCTGCGGCTATTTTGAAAACCTCAAAAAGCGAAACAGCATCCTCAAGAAGCCGCGTTTTAGATGCAGAGTCAGTAACGTCGAGGTCTGGAGCATCTCCGAGACCGCTCGGCTTTGCCACATCTATGGCTTCGTAAAGGCGAACTGCGTCTTCAGCCGTTGTAGATTCAATCGCCAACCGCAAGTTTTCCCTCAAACGATGGAAATCAAAAACGAAATTCTCCCCAGACGGGGTCATGCCAGCCGCCACCGCTATGGGTACGAAAAGCATCACGGTGCCGAGCAGCGTGTTCCCGCCTTTTTGCCACGTGTTAATTTCAGCAGCACATTCCTTTATTATCTGACCTATTCCAACGTTTCTGACGCTGAGCTTGTTTTCTGAAACTGCTGTTCCGCGTCGCGCGGCTTCTTCAAATGAGGATTCGGCGGCTACTGCGGAAGCTAAGAAGTGTTCGATTCGTGTGCCTTCGAAGCTTGCGGTGGGAGTTACGTTTCCAGGCTTGGAGGCGCTTACTTCGAGCAGCATTGCCAGTTCCAGACAATTGGAGATGTGTTTTGCTTTTTCACGGTTCAGCATACGGAAGAGAGCACCTGTTTTAAGGTAGGGTCTAAAAAAGGTTTATTAGCGTTTTGTAAAAAGCTACAAGCGCACAGGATGATTATGATGCTGGCACGAGAAGGCGAATTGATTAAAACAGGAAACCACGTGATTTTCGATGTTAAAGGCTTGGTGCATCCGCCGAACCGTCTCATAGCTTTCCCACGGTATATTCCGTCGCCTGAGGGCACACGCAAAGGAAAGAAGGGCTTGTACGGCAAGATTTACAGTTTCAGCGAACGCTTCCAGTTTCTCAAGCAAAACATGCCTGACCTGATAGTGCATGACCCAGTGTTTGACGAGACCCTCTGCGAAGTGCCAGTTGACACGGTTGTGGAGCGTTACGACCCGGTTGAGAAGCTCAGGTTACTACGTACATCCAAGATGCGGGGCGATTTGGAGCGGAAGGTAGTGCATCTAACGGAAGAGTTGCAGGAAGCATCAGGCATTCCGTGGAGCAGCATCGGCATTTCTGGTTCAGTACTTACGGGATTATACACGGTAAAGTCTGACGTTGACCCCGTGGTTTACGGAGCTGAAAACTGTCGCAGGGCGTACGAGGCGCTGGAGAACCTGTTGAATGATGATGCGGCAGGGTTTAAGCAGTACACTCGTGGGGAGTTGCAGGCGCTGTTCGATTTCCGTTCGAAAGACACCATCATGAGCTTCGAAGACTTCGCTCGGGTCGAACGGCGCAAGGCGTTCCAAGGCATGTACGAAGGCACTGACTACTTCATACGCTTCGTGAAAGACTGGAGCCAAGTAACCGAGCAGTACGGCGACGTCTGCTACAAGAACGCTGGCTACTCGAAAATAACAGCCACCATCGCTGACGACTCCGAAGCATTGTTCACGCCGTGCACCTACAGAATCGAAAACGTCACAGTGGCTGAAGGCGCAAAGCTGGAGCCAATAAAGGAAATCGTGTCTTTCCGCGGCAGATTCTGTGAACAAGCCCGAAAAGGCGAAGCCGTAACCGCTCAGGGAAAAGTTGAACACGTAACAGACAAACGAAACGGAAAAACGCATTACCGTGTTATTCTTGGGAACCAGCCAGCAGACTACATGGTGCTGTCACGGGTTTAGCCCAGCCACTTTCAGGACTTGCTCGTAGTAACGCGGGCAATAAGTCAACGTAACCTGATGGAAACCGCATTTAGGCGAAACCACTTCCTCCAAGTTTCCCTCAACAAAAACCACTTCGTCGTTTTGCGCTTGCAGCCTGAACTCTTCCATGTAGGAGAATACGCGCACAGCTTCAAGAGCTTCTCGTGGACCTGTCAAAACTTCTAGGGGCTTGATGACGTAGACGGACGGAATGAAAGGTGCGTCAGCGTCGTCAACTACGCGGGCTTTGAGTTTCACCCAGCCTTTCTGCACGATTCGCGCTTCAGGGTCGTATTCCGAGGTGACCTCGCTCCAAGCTTTCACGGGTTCAAACTCTGCTTTGGTGACTCTGCCGCTTTTAGAGTCGTTGAACAAGCCGTAAATCTGCTTGCGGCGTTGGTGCCAAAGGAACTCTTTGACTGTGAGGTTTCTGTATCGCCACTGCTTGCCCTGCATAACGTCAGGGTTGCTGAACTCGTTTTTGAAGTCCGAGGCGTCATCTGCGTACAGTGCTTCCAAGACTTCGCGCATTTTGGTGTTTTCTTTTCTGCCGTAAACTACGAGGTCTATGTCTGAGAAGTCGGGGTGGTGGAAGCCGTGGAGCATGGAGCCGAACACTCCGAAGTTCGCCATGGATAAGCCTGATTGCTGCAGCATCGTGTTTAGGACGCGTTGTGTGGCGTCAACGAGTTTGTCTTTCGGCTCGGTTGCCATCAGCTCTGGCAGTCGCTTTTCGGGCTTCCGTAGTTCTGCCGCGTCTGGGTTTACGGCTACGACTTTTTGCCCGAGCATCTCGTGGAAAACTGTGTACTGGGGGAAGTTTTTGAGGACTATTTTCATGCCTTCGTCGTTGTAGAACTTGTAGAAGTGTTGGTTGCCGCCTGTTCTTGGGGCTCGCGGGTCTTTTGACGTGAAAACGTCGGCGGAGGCGTATTCGGCATCGCATATGTACTTGTTTGGCGGGTGACTGTAACCGAAGACGCGGAAGAGTAAGCCTTCGGGTGTGAGGATGGAGTCGCGGTCTCTGAGGTTTAGATTGGCCAAAGGTATTCTTCCTCGGAGGTTGCGGTGCCGACTACGACTTGGTAGTGGACGGCGCCAGTTTTGATTTCTTCGACGCGTTCCAGTTGCCCTGCGACTTTGATTTCGCTGCCCTGCCGTGCTACGTTTCGGTAGCAGCCTATGTTGGAGACTACGCGGTCTGGAATCTTGTCCAGCGGCAGCTCCGACGGGGCGTCTAACGGTTTGTAGTCTGTGATTTTGTAGGTGGCTGGGCGAAATATAGCTTCGGTGTCGTCGCTGACGGTGCACTGAAACCGCACAGGGTCGATGGATGAGAACTTGGCTTTTCCGTACCACGTTTTAACCTCTTCAGGCTTGCGGGTGGCGTTGTACATGATAATTTTGCCTTTGTACCTCCCTTGAAATTTCCTGGCGGCGTCTAAACGGTTGCTTATGATGTAGCTTAACTTGCCAGCGTTAACAAGCCGAGCGATGGCTTCTTCTACGATGCGGAAGTTTTCTGAGCCGTACACCACAAAGTCTATATCAGACACAGACGCGTGCATGTCCAAGGCTATGGAACCGTGCATTCCGAAGTCGCCTAAGCCGACACCTGATTCAGCTGAAAGCATGTTCAGGAGTTCCAGCGCCAGCTTTTGGAGGCTGTCGGGGTTCTCCACTTCACGTAAGGCGGCTAAGCGGTCTCTGGGAACAAAAACGCGTTCAATCAGGTTCAGCGGCGCGGTGATTAGCTCCTTGTTGCGCAGGTAACAGTAATACAGGTAGTCAGGGAAGTTCTTTCGGAACGTCTGAATAAACGTCTTGTAGTTTTCGGCGGTGTAGAGTTTTTCTGCGCGGAAAAGCTTGGTGTCGCCGTACTTCCAGGTTCTTTTCAGCATTTGCACGTTGAAGAGCGCTTGGAACTCTGCTGGAATGTATTTGAGGAACGCGAAAACCCGGTCGTCGGGGTGCTCGTACCCGAAAGTGTTGAAGATGAAACCGTCTTTTGTTACGAACGTGTCTCCGTCTGCGGGAACCCATTCAGCCATAGCCGTTTTAACACACCGCGAAAAAGAATGAAACTGAAGATTAAAAAAGCTATGCGTTCGGAAAAGGCGTTTTGCCTTGACAAAATTCTTAGTCAAAAAACCCTAAATCTGCTTACTAACTGTTATACTCTTCATGAGTTCAGGTATTGCTTCGCTGCACAAGATTCTGAAGGATGAAACCCGCAGTAAAATAGTGCTGCTGTTAACCGATAAGGTTAGCCTGAGCTACACGGAGTTAATGGATACGCTGGGAATCGTCAGCACGGGACTATTGAATTACCACTTGAAGGTTCTCGGCGACCTTTTAACTAAAAACGAGGAGGGAAGGTACGAGCTAACGGAAAAGGGCAAACTCGCCTCGCGTTTACTGCTGGAGTTTCCTGAAGAGAATGGGCAACGGGGAAAGCCTAAATGGTGGCGACGTTTTTGGATTGAAATGCTGATTTTCGTCGTTATTACGTTGAGCATAATTTTGGCAGCCTATTTCTTGGGGTACATAGACGGGAATGGAGTTTACCAAGGCATAATCACGATGATTCCAGCCATAGGCGTTAGTTACATGATTCAACACGTGTTAAGAAAGGTACTCTCCAAAAAGACTCAGCGGATAATAGCCAAGACAGGGTACATCGCAGGCGGAATATCGCTAGGCTTAGGCACTGCCTTTTTTGGAGTAGGCATAATCTTTCGTGTACTCCAAGAAATAACAGGAGAACCGCTATTGCACACCATATTCTGGAGTAACTGGTACCTTGTCTTCTCGCTGTTAATAGCACCAACCATAGGCGCGTTCCTCATGTATCATTTTGGCAAAAAGCGACGCTTCCGAACAAACAATTACAATCCAGACGCATAACGGTACACCATGCTTAAGTTATCGTTCATAACGAATGCCGAAGCGAAGGGAATAAACCTGTTAAAGTATCTGCCACTTAAGAAGTGCTATCTTGATTCTTATTTTTGAATTTTTTGTTAAGTGATGTTCCTTCAAAAAGGAAAAGACACATTGCAATGGCTGTCATTACTGTTAAGTAAATGAAGCTTATGTCTGGGACTAAGCCGAACCCGAGAAAACCAAACAGTAGAATGGCGACTTCAGCGCCGAATGCGCCCATGAAAAAGAAGGAGTAAAAAAGCAGTCGTGGCACAAGGTTTCTGCCCACCCAGATGTAGCCGCTGACGGCTGTTTTTTCTTTGAGGATGTAGTCGCTGTACTGGTTTCTCTCCAGCAGGCCTAGGTCTTCGAGTTTCTGCAGGTGCCTGTGCGCCACGCTGGGGCTGCTGAGGTTGGCGCCCCTTGTGACGTCTCTGGTCCCGACTGGCTTGCCTTTGTGAACTACGTAGGCGTAAACGTTTAATGTGTTTCCTTCAAGCTCCTCTTTAGCCACGTATGCCACACCTAAGGGTTTTGCTGATTTAGCGATTCATATGGATGGAACAGGTCAATCTGCGCCAGCTGGTCTTCAGAGAACAAACCATTGTACAGGAAGCCATCGCCATATTTCTTGAGTTCGAGGTGTTGGAGAAACTCGTTCTCTGGTAGAGTAACCAAGTAGGAATTGCAGTTGAACGTAACTAGGCCGGTTTTGCGAATGTCTACGAAGAAAGTTTCTGCTTTACTGAGGGCAGCAACTACCTTTTCTGCTTCATTCTGATTGCTGGCGAAATAACCTGTCGGACCGACGCACCGCGAGAGACCGCTGTAGATTGACGAGAAATCTGGCGGGCTGCTTTTGTTCCAATAAGGCGTGAATACGCCTCCGCCTGTGGTGTTGCTGTCAAACCAGTCGTCAAGCGTGACGAGCGTGATGCGGAATGATTCTGGGTCTAACTTGAACGAGTTGGTTCGATTGGTGCCTACGAAGATAGAAACGTTCCCTAGTTGTTCTTTGTCGGTGTAGAGTTGAAGCTCGTAGTATTCGAATCGGGCATCCGAGATTTCGTTTTCAGCTTCGGAGTTTAATGTGAAGTTGAAGACAAAAGCCCGCCAATAGTCGTAAACATCTTGTCCGTTGAGGTTTTCGGTGAAGTTTGCTTTCACGTATGCGTATGGCACGTTAAGGTTGAACCATGATTTGGGCGTTGTTTCAGCTTTTGCTGTTCCAGACATTAAGAATAGCAAAGGTACGACCGAGGAGACACCGATTAGTAGAGCGAGGATACTGAATGCTATCAGCTTTTTTTCAATTTTCACGGTTTATCACCGCCCTCAACATACGCAGATGAGCCTAATAATTCTCCCCGAAGAACAAAACTGTTCTCCGAAAGAACAGACCAGCGCCATGCCACTTCAGTCAAGCGCTCAACTCCAAGGCAGGTTCAACCCGCGTTTTAAGCTATATAAAAGGGAGGGGTAGACACTTCAGAGCAATAGGAAACATAAGGTTTCTAGGAAACAAGGTAGTCTAAAGCCAAAATTCTTAAATGTTCAAGCTACAACAGCTTATAGAAGGGTTACTATTGAGTGTAAAATTACATCCTTATGTAGTTTTTCTTCCAGCCGAACAAAAAGACAAAATACTAAGCGCCATATTCGGCTCCAAAGCAGGAGTTGACGTCCTAAGATTCTCGCTTAAACAGGGAATCGCAAAAAACATCTACCAAAAAGACCTCGTTAAAAGCTTGAATTACTCAAACAAGACAATCATCGGAAACCTGAAAACCCTCACAAAACTCGGCGTCCTCACCGAATGCATGGAAAAAAACGAGAAAGAAAACAGAATAATCTGGGTTAAAACCTACCAGCTCACAGACCTCGGCAAATGGTTCGCCCTGCTGCTCGCCGAAGAAAGAGAACTCACCGAACAGGAGCAAGCCGACATCCTCCAAAGCCTCTTCCGCACCTACGTCAAACAGGTCAAAGACCTAGCAGAAGAACTCAACATCAACAGCAAAACCCTCGAAGAAATCTTCAAACAAGAAATGAAAACCACACAATAGACAAAGCCTTTTTCGTTACAAAAAGTTACTAGATATCACCAATTTGTTTTTCCAATAGACACAAAAAAATAAACACGGGTTGTTGGGTTGTGGGGCTTGGAGATAATTTGAGGGGGAGAAGGGAGAGCGTGCTAAAATAAGATTCCTCCAAACCTTTCCACCCAACCCGTTTTTCAGTTTTTGCGTTTTCCCCTCCTGTCTACAAGGCTTTGAAAGCCTCAAACCACCTGTTGTACAGTGCCAGCATGTCCAGCGAAACGCTTGGTTTCCGCGCTTCAAATATCTGTCTGAAATCACCCATCGTTAAAGACCTAGGCTGAGCTTCCTTATCCATGGCTTTGCCAGACTCAAAGAACTCGCCTATAAGCTTCAACTGGGCTGACTGGCACACGTCTCGTATGTCGCTTCCCGAAAAGCCTTCAGAAAGCCGCGCAAGCTCATGCAAGTCCACATCCGCGTCAATCGCAAGATTAGCCGTGTAAAGCTTAAGCATCATCAACCGCGTGTGATGATCCGGCAACGGAACCAAAATCCTCTTCTGGAACCGTCGAATAAACGCCCAATCCAAATCCCACGGCTTATTCGTAGCGCCGATAACGTAAACATGAAGCTTCTTGCCTTTGTCAACAATGCCGTCCATTTCCTTCAAAAACTGGTTACGCACACGAATTTCACCGCCAACCTCGTTTGAGTGCGCTCCCATAAGCGATTCTACCTCGTCAACGAAAACAATCGCAGGCTTACCCTCATTCGAGGATTTCCTAGCTGAATTGAAAAGCTTAGAAACATTCTGTTCAGCCTCACCCAGCCACTTAGACATAATCGAAGCAGCATCAATCGAGTAGAAGTTAGCATCTATCTCCGTGGCAACCGCAGCCGCAAGCAAAGTTTTCCCGCAGCCAGGCGGACCAAAAAGCAGCATACCTCTAGGCCAACCCAACGGAAACAAGTCAGGCCGCTGCACAGGATAAACAATAGCCTCTTTAACAGCTTTCTTAGCGGTGTCCAAGCCCACAACTTCATCCCAGTTCACCTCAGGCTTTTCAGTGACCACAAGCTCTGTGCCGGGCTTTCCGCTTCCGCCAGTGGCTGCTTCACCATCTCCACCATTATTAGACTCGGTCTGCATTTCAACAGGCGAAACCGCGCCTTGCAATGCTTTAATTCGCTCTTGGTAGGCGATTGCCCTCTGAACATAAACTTTGTTCAAACCGTACTCAGGATAAAGCTGGACAAGCTGCAATAAGCTTTCAATTGCCTTCTGATACAGAGTTATGGCTCTACCTTTTGCACCTTGCTTGTCCAAACGCACCGCATCTAAAGCGTAAGCCGTTGCGGCTTTTTCAAGTTCATGTGAAGCACTCATGGTTGTTTACACCATTTTATTCAGGCGATTTCAATTCGATTTTTATTTTCCCTTGGGTTCCCAAACTTTCAAGGGCTTTCTCAATTTCTTCATTTGAAGTTTTCAAATCACTCGAACAACGGGTTAAATCTATTTCACCGTTGCTCTTTCTCACGTATTCAAGAAGCGTATCCTCAATAGAGGGCTTCTCAATCTTCAACGAAATTTCCTTAATCTCAGATTTTTTATAAGAAAATAGGGCTTTTGATGCATCCATGCCAAAATCTAAGCCAGTTTCTTCAGTAGTTTTGCGTCCGACCACTTGCGAGGAGCTAGCTGATAATGCAACGAGTTCGCGTATCGGGGCTGCTTTTTCTTCGGCTGCAATAGCTTCGGGTGGCTCAGGAAGAGACTCGGAAAGTTTCTGCTCCAGAAAACTGGAAACTTCATTCAATACTTCCTCACCAGCTGCCGTCTTTTTGCCAACAGGAATCAACGATTCATCAGCAGTAATTTTAGTCGCGCACAGCGTTTCACGTATCGTATCGTTAACGTTGTTTAATTCGCTGGAGACATCGGGCAAAACCTGGAATAGATCTGACGAAACGTTTTGGAGAAGCTTCAGAGCAGGCTTCAAGTCAACAACGATGTCGCTAAGTTCCTTCAACGTTTCCAGACGGAGAATCACACGTTCGATTGCTAACTGCACACTGTAAAGAAACTTTAGAAGTTTGCGGACTTCAGCGAGTTCGTTAGCGCACATCGAGGCTCTTTCTTTGTTGTTCTTCTTCAAAGCACCCGTGCAAGATTCAAAAAGTACGCGATCTCTTTCTTTTAATCTGTAGCTTGCTTGTTCTAGTTTTTTTTGCTGAATTCTAAGCGTGTACATCGACTTTGAAGCAACTTCGCGTACCGGTGGAGGGTTTGAACGTGTCAGACCTCTGATGTCCTTTTCCCTCCGCCCGCTACCTCACTTGTTAGGCTATATTCCAGCCTTTCCGACTTCTTTCACGTAGACGACTACTGGAGGCTCTGGAAGTTCAGGTGCCTCTTCAGGAGTCTCATCAGGGATTTCTTTAGGGGTTTCGTTTATTGTTTCTTCAGCTACTTCACTAGGGGTTTCGTCAGTTACTTCAGCTACTTCATCAGCTGTTTCACTAGTTACTTCGGTAACTGTCTCGTTAGCTACTTCGGTAGTGGTTTCTTCTTTAGTCGGTTCAGCAGAGATTATGCTGGTTTTTTGCTCAAGTTGGTTAGAATCGCCTAGCATTATATTTGAGAGCTTGCTTTTGGTAAGTTCGATGTCACTCTTCTCTGTGTTGGCGCGTTTGAGGTTTTCTTGAAGCATTGCGAAAGCAGATTGGTAGGCTTCTTCATCAACTTGACCTATTTCGTGTTCCAGTTCAAGGTTGACAACTGCGTAGCCTAATGTTTTGATCTCTTGGTTGCAACGTTCGATTTCTTTGTTGGTTTCGTCTGAGAGTTCCTGCGCGTCTTCCTTCAGTTGGTTTAGAACGGCTTCAAAGTTGTTGCGGAGTTCTTGGTAAAGGTCTGGAGAAATCTTTCTTTTTTCAGCCAAGTCTTTAAGAGCTTGGTTCTTGCGCCATATGAGGGGTATCTGATCGCAGAGAACGCTTGCTTGTGACTTGAGCGTTGATGTAAATGTAACTTCGGCACCGTTGAACTTTAAGTGTTCCATAGACTGTTTTAAGAATTTTCCATCATTAGACTCGACATATACACCGTCGAATTTTCCATTCGGGGTCAGTGCGAAAGAGGCAACTTTTCCGACTGTGCGACCGTACTCATCTTTAATTGGTTTACCGATAGAAAGAAAAAGATTGGAGTTGTTGGACATTTTCTATTTCCTCCAGTTTAGTAGCTCTCTGTTGTTTTCTCTGTTTGCGCAACGGCGGATGGCATACCTGCGGGTAGATCTGGGAACTTGTCTTTGACTTTCTGCTCAGCAACTGTTGCTGCTTCTGTAAGGATTTTTGATGCATCCTCGTTTACAGTATCAAAGTTCAGCGTCATTCCTGATCCTTGTCCTGCTTCGATCATTATTCCGCTCAGCATGTTTCCGATTTCACCTAGTTCGGTTTCTGCTTCTGGGAACACGCTTGTTAGTCCTGTTCTGACGTTTCGTAGAACTCCAACGGCTGGTCCTAAGGTTGATACTACATCTCCAAGTTCGGATACGGTTCGTAACCTTAACACGATCTGTTCAAGGGCGAGTCTGGCGTTTATGATTAGCTTCTCCATCTTGCGAACTTCTGCGAGCTCGTTAGCGAAGACGTTTGCGCGTGCAGTGTCGTGTTTGGTGTAGGCGTCAACTATTCTCGCGAAAATTGCTTTGTCTCTTTGGCTGAACCGGTCTGTGGCTTGGTCAAGTTTCTGCACTTGAAGCTCTATTCGTCTAACAGCGAAGTCAAGTCGTGGCTTTAGTGGTCCTGGTGGATTCACAACGTCTTTGATGCGTTCCGTGAAGGGTGCTTCACCCCGTTTAGTTTCCCATTTTTTTGCAAATCTTTCTGACAAATTAATACCTCCAGCACAAAAGATGCATTTGAAATATCTTATACATTGTTAATATGTTGGAAATATGCACGTATATACGTAGAGATATACAGGGTAGAAAAACTTGTTTTTGGCTTTAATTAGAAAATTAAAAGACAGGGTAGTCACTATTCGGATATTAGACAAAAACGTGTAAGTTAGACTAAAAAGAGGCTTAATCCAATGCTAAAACAAAAAGGTGAATTGAATGGGTGATAGAGTAAAAATATTCGGAATTGTTGCACTTTTGGGTTTCATGGCAGGAGTAATAGCGCAACTAACAGCAGTGTTCGTTATCCCGTGGATCATATCAATCCTACCAGCACTTGGCGGTCTCACAAGCTACATGGTCGCAGGATTTGCTGGTGCCATACTAACTGTTGGACTCGTAAGCGCATGGGCATACTTAACAGGCAACCGAAATCGACCATAAGTACAACAAAATCTCCACTTTCTTTACTTTGCCAACAAATTCCTACTTCATAGAATCTCTTGTTCTCTAATTTTTTAGAAAGCCTTCACAGCATAAGAAGACCACAGATCAATCTATCCTCATGCTTTTGGGTGGACTCAGTAGCGGAAAAAGCACTCACTAGCCTCCAACTTAAATTCCCCGCTTTCAGCTTCGGCGTACCTCGATTTCCTCATCGTCCAAAACTATAGGACATCAAACATGCTTATTTGCGTTTTCTGAATAGTTTGAAGCCAACGATTTCCACACGGTACTCAAAATCCTGCTTTAGTCAGGTAAATTGGAGTTCAAATCCCGTCCCCTGTGTCACTTTTCAAACTTATGGACTTGTTTTTTACATAAATTATAAGAACTTATAGAATGAATGTGATGTGGGGAGTGAGTATGAAAGCGCGAAAGGGTCTTTGCCTTGCTTTCGTAGCGCTCATATTTTTGCTCATAATTAGCACGAGTGAATTTCAACCAGTTGAAGCTTGTTATGGTCCGCATATAACCTCGACCATAGACAAAACCGAAGTTAGCCTAAACGAGTCGGTCACTATAACAGGTAAAATATGCCCACCGGAACCTAACGTGACAGTTAGAGTGACGTTCACCCGACCGGACTATACTTGGATAGATCGGTACGCCCTAACCGACCCCGAAACAGGGGAATTCAATGTTACTCAAAACCTCGACTTGGTTGGATACTGGAACATATGGCCAATCTATGGTCACATGGGTGACAGACTACATGCAAACGTAACAGACCCAGCCGACCCGTTAGCTCCGTTGCCGACGCCTGAGTTACCACCGTATAATCCTAACTTTCCCCTCATAACGATAGCTGCTATCTCAGTAAGTGTTGGAGTAGTAGCAGTAACAACTGGCAGAAAAAACAAAACTAGAAACATCAGCTCCTTGAGATTGTTTGTTCAAATAGGCTTAGTCTTCCTCATTTTCTTTGGCATGTTCATCGACCACCGAATTCTACCCGTACCAGCTGAACAAATTACACCACACGAAGTCTTGATTGCAACAGAGGTGCCTGGCGTATCTATGCCAGATGGGATTCCAGTTCCATTCTTCGGATGTTACTATCCCTGCGGAAAAACCGTGACTTGCGCACTCTGGGAGCTTCAAACATACATATACCCGTTCTGGGACACTGGACGCGGATGGGGAGTAGACTACGTATCTTCGGGCATAATGAGATTAACGGTTGTCTTCGGCTCCGTAATTCTGCTCTCAGTTCTTCTCGGCAAATTCTTCTGCGGCTGGATTTGCCCTTTCGGCTTGTATCAGGATTTAATTAGTCGACTCAGAAAAGCGTTAAAGATAGAACATAAAAGTTTTTCAGACCGCTTTAACGAGAAGTTTCATCAACTTGGCTACATAATCCTAGCCCTCATCATAATCCTAAGCGTCATCTTCGGCTCGCAAGCCATAGCTGGCACCCAACTGGTTCCTGGAACAGAAGAAGGCGGCTTCATCTACACTTACTTTTCAGCACCTTTCTGCCAAGTCTGTCCCATGAAGCCGTTATGCGTGATGCTGCAGGCTTCAGTAGGGCTTATGAGGCCGGAATGGCTCGTCGAATCAACAACCGGCGACTTCTACCAGCTAGGTTTCTACTTAACATCGCTGAACCTGTTTGTGCTTGGTTTAGTAACCGTAGCTGCCTTTTTCTATCGCAGGGTATGGTGTAGAATCTGTCCTCTAGGTGCTTTAATCGCTTTGTTCAACCGCTTTTCGCCATTCAAACGGTTTTCTGGTATTCGCTTAGAGAAGGTGGAGGAGAAGTGTACTAAATGTGGGGTTTGCAAGAGAGTCTGTCCCACTCAGGTAACTGAAGTGTATGAGAAGAAGGGCGGTGACGTTACCACTTCCAACTGTTTATTATGTATGCGATGTGTTGAAATGTGCCCATACGAAGATGCTTTAAGAGTGAAATTAGCGGGAAAAACCGTGTTAAAATCACGCAACTGGCTAGAATAAAACTAATTAAACGAGAAATATAGTGGAATGGCTGATTAAGCATGAAAAAGATAGTAACAATTGCTTTCGTTTTGATTCTTCTTTCAACAGCACTGATGACAGGAATAGTGAGCCCAGAATCAACAGTGCCTGCAATTCGCATCCTATTCGACGGCAGCATGTTTCCTGCTAATGTGCCAATTCAACGTAACGGCGACTTGTACACGTTCACTGACAACGTTTACGCGCAGATTATTGTGGATAAGGATAACATTGTAATTGATGGCGCGGGCTACATTCTTCAAGGAACCTACAATGGAACACGAACAGACTCGTGGGTGATAGGTCAAGGGCCAGACCAAGAATTTAACGAAAAGGCATACCCTTGGCCGATAGGTATAGACTTGGCAAACAAAGACAGGTATAATTTAACAGTTAAGAACCTGAACATCAAGAATTTTTACATAGGCATGTACCTTTGGACGTCAAATAACGTCATAGC
>Ga0272441_10009897_pt1 | contig 14588 bp, 7 predicted proteins | sample SSMProp6N_FD_193582 | JGI IMG/M metagenome (GOLD analysis project Ga0272441, IMG submission 193582) | Marine sediment archaeal communities from Little Sippewissett salt marsh, Falmouth, MA, United States - SSM-Prop-6N | ecosystem: Environmental > Aquatic > Marine > Wetlands > Sediment ... | reverse complement strand
GCTGAAGTCGAAAGGCCTGCAGGATCTGCACAAGCAGCTATGTGCGGCCTCCGGGTTTGCGTTCTACAACACGTCTCAGTACGACTTCGATCGGCTGACGGACGATGCGCCGCACGTCGCCGACAACCTGCGCAATCACATCGCGGGGTTCAGCCACAACATGCGCGAGGTGGTCGAGAAGTTCGACTTCGACAACACGATCAGCAAGCTGGACGAGGCGGGCTTGCTGTTCAAGGTGCTTGAACGGTTCCAGGCCATCGACCTTCATCCGGACAAGATCGACAACGCAACGATGGGCACGATCTTTGAGGAACTCATTCGCAAGTTCAACGAAGCGCTGAACGAGAATCCGGGCGAGCACTTCACGCCGCGTGACGTCGTTCACCTGATGGTCGACCTGATGCTGGCCGGCGATCAGCAGGCGCTCGCCGGCACGAACGCCATCCGCACGATCTACGATCCCTGCTGCGGATCGGGCGGGATGCTGACGATCTCCAAGGCCCACATCACCGAAGGCATCAAGAGCGATGCTGACGCCGTCATCCAGGAGCCGATCAATCCCAAGGCAGACATCCACCTGTTCGGCCAGGAGGTGAACCCCGAAACGTTCGCCATCTGCAAGTCCGACCTGTTCATGAAGTCGAGAGACGGCCGAGATGCCGAGCACATCGCCTACGGCAGCACGTTGTCCGCCGACAAGCACGAGCAGCGCGCGTTCGACTACATGATCACCAATCCGCCGTACGACAAGGACTGGAAGATGGACGAGGCGGCGGTGAAGGCGGAGGCCGACCGAGGAAACGCCGGGCGCTTTGGCGTCGGACTGCCGAGGATCTCCGACGGCCAGCTCCTCTTCCTGCAGCATTTGCTCGCGCACATGAAGCAGCCGAGGGAGGGCGGATCGCGCATCGCCATCATCATGAACGGGTCGCCACTGTTCACCGGCGGGGCTGGATCCGGAGAGTCCGAAATCCGCCGATGGGTGCTTGAGAACGATTGGTTGGAGGCTCTCGTCGCCCTTCCCGAACAGCTGTTCTACAACACGGGTATCGCAACCTACGTCTGGGTCCTGACCAACCGCAAACCACCCGAGCGCAAGGGCAAGGCCCAGTTGATCGACGCAACCTCGTTCTGGGTGCCGATGCGCAAGAGTCTGGGCGACAAGCGGCGCGAGGTTCCGCACGAGAAGGCGCAGGAGATTCTCACGCTTCTCACATCGTTCGAGGAGACCGAGCATTCGAAGATCTACCCGACAACGCAGTTCGGCTACCGACGGATCACCGTCGAACGCCCACTCCAGCTCAACTTCCAGGCCTCGCCGGAGCGCATCGAGCGACTGAAAGACGAGCGCGCCTTCGCCAAGCTGACCGAAAGCAAGAAGCGAAATCCAGACGTCAAGGCACAGGAAGAGGAGCTTGGGCGGAAGCAGCAGGAGAAGATCCTCGCCATGCTCGGGGCCCTTCCGGAGACCCAGTTCACGGATCGTCCGAGCTTCGAGAAAGCCCTCAAGACGGCAGCATCCGAACACGACATCAAGCTCGACGCATCGCTGAAGAAGGCGGTCGTGAACGCCCTCTCCGAGCGAGATGAGATGGCCGAGATCTGTCGCGACAAGAAGGGCAACCCCGAGCCCGACTCCAACCTTCGCGACACGGAGAACGTGCCCCTCTCCGAATCCATTGAAGCATTCTTCAAACGCGAAGTGAAGCCGCATGTGCCGGATGCTTGGATCGACGAATCCAAGCGCGACAACACCGATGGCGACGTCGGCATCGTCGGCTACGAGATCAACTTCAACCGCTACTTCTACACCTACGAGCCGCCACGGCCGCTCGCAGAAATTGAAGCCGACATCAAGAAGATCGAAGGCGAGATCATCGACATGCTGCGGGAGGTGGCAGAGTGAGCAACGGCTCGACATTCGATAGCACGAAACGTCCCATGAATGAGATTCTCGAAGAGATCGAGAAGGGCGCGACACAGCTTCCAGACTTCCAGCGCGGATGGGTTTGGGACGACGACAGGATCAAGAGCCTACTTGCGAGCGTTTCGATGGCGTTCCCAATCGGCGCTCTGATGACGCTTCAGACAGGCGGCGAAGGAATACGCTTCAAACCCCGCCCTATCGAAGGGGCGAAGGTCGGGGAGGAAGAACCGGAAACCTTGATTCTGGATGGTCAGCAGAGGCTGACCTCTCTCTTCCAGGCTCTCAAGTCGGAGAAGCCAGTCAACACCCGGGACACTCGCGGGAAACACATGAAGCGCTGGTACTACATCGACATGCGCGCTGCCGTCTCGGCAAACGGTGATCGCGAGGAAGCCGTCATCAGCGTCCCCGAGGACAAGATCGTGAAGGCCTTTGGAGGAGAGATCACGCTGGATGTCACGTCCCGGGAGAAGGAGTTCGGGCAGTGCATGTTCCCTGCAGCCTGCATCTTCGACGCAGCTCCGTGGCGGCGTGACTTCAATCAGCATTGGGACCATGATGCGGAGAAGAGCGACCTCTATGACCGCTTCGAGAGCCAGGTTCTAGAGAGATTCAAGCAGTACAACGTTCCCGTCATCAAGCTCGCGAAGGAAACGCCGAAGGAAGCAGTCTGCCTGGTCTTCGAGAAGGTCAACACCGGCGGCGTATCACTTACGGTCTTCGAGCTCCTCACCGCCGCCTTCGCGGCGGAGAACTACCAGCTTCGTGACGACTGGCGGGGCCGGGAAGAGCGTCTCAAGAAAGCTCATCCCGTGCTGCATACATTGCAGAGCGACGACTTCCTACAAGCGATTTCCCTTCTCGTCACTCAGGAACGCCGACGCGAAGCCGAGAAGCGAGAGGAGTCCACGGAACGAATCCCGGGCATCGGATGCAAACGCCGAGACATCCTCCGAATGACCGTCGCGGACTACGAGCACTGGGCAGATCGTGTCGAGGAAGGCTTCGTACGGGCTGCCCGCTTCCTCCATCAGCAGAAGGTCTTTCGCTCCAAGGATCTTCCCTACCGCACGCAGCTTGTCCCGTTGTCCGCAGTTCTCGTTGCGCTTGGTCAAGAGGGTGAGACGGAAGGCGCACGTCAGAAGCTCGCACGATGGTATTGGTGCGGAGTACTGGGTGAGCTGTACGGCGGCGCGATTGAAACCAGGTTTGCCCGTGATCTACCTGAGCTTGTCTCGTTCGTTCGAGGCGGTCCCGAACCAACAACCGTATCTGATGGCAACTTCGCGGCCAACCGGTTACTGACGCTTCGCACGCGCAACAGCGCAGCCTACAAGGGAATCTACGCCCTGCTCATGCGAGACGGTGGCAAGGACTTCCGTACTGGCGAACCGATCGAGGCTCAAACCTTCTTCGACGACAAGATGGACATCCACCACATCTTCCCCGAGAAGTGGTGCAAGGCGGCCGAGATCGAACGCGACGTCTACAACAGCATCATCAACAAGACGGCAATCTCAGCGCGGACCAATCGCAAGATCGGAGGCAAGGCACCCTCTGTCTACCTCTCAACGGTCGAACGCGATGCAGATGTCGATCAGGATCAGATGGACACGATCCTCGCCTCCCACCGTATCCCAGCGGAGGATCTGCGAGCGGACAGCTTCGCACGGTTCTTCCCGGCACGGGCAGAGCTGCTCCTTCAGCGGATCGAATCTGCCATGGGCAAGACCATCGCAAGGGATGAGGCGTTCGCGATCGGCGCGCTGCCCGAAGCCGAGTTCGAGGATGGGCCGGTCGACTGGGTCTTGGATGAGCCCTTGGAGGACGAAGCCGAGGAATGACGCAGACACGATTCAAATCCTATCCCGAGACCAAGGATTCCGGCATTGATTGGCTCGGGCAGATCCCGAAACACTGGGAGCAGAAGCCCCTTTGGACGATGTTCAGTCGCGTCAAGCGCACCGGGTTCCAGGAGGAAGAGCTGCTGTCTGTGTATCGCGACTATGGCGTCATTCCCAAGTCGAGTAGAGACGACAACTTCAACAAGCCTTCGGAGGACCTTTCCTCGTATCAGCTTGTGTGCAGCAGGGATCTAGTGACTAACAAGATGAAGACGTGGCAGGGTTCAATTGCCGTCTCAACGTGTCGGGGAATCGTAAGCCCTGCATATCACGTCTACGAGCCGCATCATGCAGAAGCGGATAGGTTCCTCCACTACCTCTTCCGTTCGAGGCCGTATGTTTGCGGCTACGGTCAGAACTCCAAGGGCATTCGGGTCAATCAGTGGGATCTCGATCCCGAGCTGTTCGTGTGGACGTCAGTTCTGCTCCCTACGAAGGACGAACAGCAGGCCATCGCCGAGTTCCTCGATCGTGAGACGGCGAAGGTCGATGCGCTGGTGGAGAAGAAGGAGCGGTTGATCGAGCTGCTGCAGGAGAAGCGCACCGCGCTGATCACCCATGCCGTCACCAAGGGCCTGCCTGCCGCGGCTGCGGCGCAGGAAGGCCTCGACCCCGACGTCCCCATGAAAGACTCCGGCATCGAATGGCTCGGCCAGATCCCGGAGCATTGGGAGATCAAGCAGCTGAGGCGCCTCACTCCTGATTCGCGGCCCATCATGTACGGGATCGTGTTGCCGGGACCGGACGTTGCGGACGGAGTGCCGATCGTCAAGAGCGGAGACATTCACGCTCGTCGGCTGAATCTGGAGTCTCTCTGCAAGACTACGACTGAGATCGAATCGAGATACGAGCGATCCCGACTCCGCGGAGGAGACATCGTCTACTCAATCCGCGGCAGTATTGGGGACTGCGATCTAGTGCCGGACGAGCTCAGGGGAGCGAACCTCACGCAGGATGCCGCGCGCGTGTCGCCAAGACGCGGGGTGCGGTCAAGGTGGCTTCTGTACATGCTTCGCTCTCGATATGCATTCGGTGCGCTTGAAGCCGGGGCGCTGGGAGCCACGATTCGAGGCATCAACATCTGGGATCTGAAGCGAGTGCGGGTTCCATTCCCAGACGAAGCTGAACAGGAAGCCATCGCCACCTTTCTTGATCGCGAGACCGCGAGGATCGACACCCTGATCGCCAAGGTCGGTGAAGCCATCGAACGACTCAAGGAATACCGCACCGCCCTCATCTCCGCCGCCGTCACCGGCAAGATCGACGTGCGGGGGGAAGGCTGAACCAAGGAGGCCAATGTGGCACCACCGATTGATGATGCGCTCGAGAACCTGCCCGATTCGGAGCGAGTTACTTGTATGCGACCGAATCCTCTGTTCGTCAGCGTGCAATCTCGGAAAGGCGGTGTCGGGAAGACGACCGCTGCACTGAATCTGTGTCGTCTTCTCCTGGAAAAGGACTACGAGGTCTTGTTGCTCGATCTCGATATCACAGGGACAGACATCACTGAGGGTCTGTTGTCGCCATTCTGGCGGGAACACGCGGTCCCGGTCGAGTTTGGGGCTCCTCGCGGCAAGGCCAAACGAGGAACGAACGTGTTGAAGCTCTTCGAGACCTGTTTCCTTGCCGGGCAGCCGGCGCCCAGATTCGACGAGCAAGTCAAGAAGGGCGGCAGGCGGACGCTGCGTCTTACGCGGGGGGCGATCAACGTGATTGGCTCAAGCATTGATGCGGGCGATTCCGCGGCTTTGACTGTCACCGAGCGTGAGCGACCGAGTGTCTTGTTCGACGAACTGCACTCCTATTGGCTGCTTGAGTTCATCCAGGGCCTCGCAACCGAGTTTGTCGATGCTGTGGATCGAGCAGTACCCGACGCACCGGTTGCCGTTGTCATTGACAATTCGCCGGGCTACACGGGACTGGTGCCACGGATCCAGGATTGGCTGACCGATCTTGGGCCGGAACGTGGCCGCTTCCTGACGATCTCATCCTTCGACGTGCAGGATCTCATCGCGTGCGGCCAATCCGCATCTGGTCTGCATGACAAGCTGGAAGAGAAAAGCGCGGCGTACTCGCTGGCATGTGGGCTCCTGTCGGAGGAGCATGACATGGGCGGAGAGCCAATGGCTCACGACGCGCGTTTCCTCGTCCGGTTGCTCCAAGAGAAGGAAACTCGCGACGACAAAGGCGACAAAGAACCGGATCTCGACTACTGGCTTCGGGGGCTGGAATCGAGTGCTCCTTCGATTGAGGTTCCAAGCATCACAGCCTATCAAGGAATGCTTCTCAATCGTGTCCCAGAGGCTGTCAAGAGACGCGAGTTCCCCGATGCGTTGGACGAGATCACACGCCCACTGCGTGCGGACGGGCACGATGCGACACGGCGACTCCTCATGTTCGAAGGGGAGATCCCGGATGATCGGATGGTCAGCTACAACCCATACATCGAGTACCAGTTTATCCAGTCCCTGCTTCGCGTTGGGCGCCGCACCGAGCGTCGCGGTGATGTGGGCTGGGTGCTGAAGAACATCCAGCAACGAAGCCGGGGTCGTTCAGACGAGGGAGTACGATGGCTGTTCGGACCATCCGATGAGCCGAGAACCGAACGGCCGCTGGAGAACCTGCGCGCCTACATCCAGGATCTTCGGCAAGACGTGGTTGCGGCGCTTCAGGTCCTTGAGAGATTCGAGCTGGTTCGCCTGGCCCGGCTGTTCCGCGACGCCTGGTTGCCGGGGGGGTTCATGCGCCCTACCGCTACGGCGTTGTACGAACTGCTCGCCCAATCCCCAATGCCGTTTCGGGAGATGACCTTCCCTGAAGAGAGCTATCCAAAGGATGCTTCAGGAGAACGACTGAATAGGGTGTTCGATGACATCCGCATGGAAGCGCACGAGGTCTGCATGAGACTGGAGATGGGGCCGCCATCGCTGTACGAGCGGTTTCTTCCCTCGCTGGTCTCTGTGGTTGTCCTGTCCGTTGGCGTGTCGTGGTGGAATCCGAAGCTGCTTCACGAGGTGTTCGGCCCGTTGCTGGGGATGATCGCAGCCTTCGAGGCCATGCATTGGGATGTGAAGCGAAAGCCTGATGCCAGGGAAGGCCGGAGCCCGTATCCGCAGTTCTTGGCTCGGGACAAACTCACGCAGAAGGATATCCGCGAGATGCTAGGTCGGCATTCGCGTGGTCGTCAGCTCTTCTACCTGCTTGAAGAGGCTCCGCCACAGATTGTGAGTCGCGCGTACAATGCGCTGACGAACGGCCAGGCGCGTTTGCTTGACTCCGCGGATGACGCCGGGTTCCTTTTGGATGTGATCTTGGCCGTCGCTCGCGAGACAGAGGAGTCATCCGAAGCCACGCTTCCGTATATCGATGACCTGATTGAAGATGTCGTCGTGACGAAGAGCCTCACGCATGAGGCGGGTCGCCGTCGCCTACGGCGCGGCTTCGAGGCGGCCGCGTACATGAGGGACTTCCAGGCTGCCCTTGACGGAATTCTCCAGCGGTGGGGAATCGAAGATGAAGCTCAGTCATAGCAACTACTTGAGTGGCCTAGGGAGAGGGCTCTATATGCCTCCCCAGGCGCATTTCCCCTACTACGATGTCGATCCGTTGCGCCACAGGCGGCTCCAGGACGAGTTTGCTTCCTCGCGTGTGTTGTCGCCAACCGACACTTTCCGAGCACTGAAGAGGAGAACCTCTCGCAAGTGGTTCGCGAAGATTGCGAGAGAGAGAACCTGGAGCTACGCACACGGACAGCGAGTGGCTCCGGCATTCGAGTTTCTCCTTCCCGAGGTCATTGCAGAGGATTGGTTGGCCACCGTTGGCTGGCACAGCACGTACTACCGTGATCATCTGTTGCATCAGCCACTCACGGCGTACGTTGTGCTGGAACTCCTGACTGGAGGTGGAGATCCGGCCCGCAGGCTCATGCTGGGAACGCAGAGCCTGCTCTCCTACTGCGTGGGACGCATTCTGAACGGAGAAGCTGGCGAGTATCTGTCTGAGTACCTTCGTCAGTTCGGTCTCTCGTCTTCGTCGGTGTACATGCCGAGTTCCGGAGTGCCGTTTGTCTGGGAGATGGTGTTTGTCGAGGCGGCGTACTTGGCCGCGTTGTTCCACGACATCGGCTACCCATGGAAGTTTGTTGCGGCTCTCGAATCGAATCTCAACCTTGCCGGCTACTCATCGATGCCTGCCGCTGCCACGGCGACACACCTCGTCAGCAGACTGATTCACCGACTTGTGCTGGCGCCTCTTCGCGGATACCGGCCGCCGGACCCAAGTGCTCCTTTGGCTTGGCCGGATGAGCTCGAAGAACTTGTCGAGCAATGCCGCGTGAAGACCCATGGGCTCTCTGGTGCGGTCGGCTTTCTGCACCTGTACGATGCACTCAGGAGATACCCTGCGCCGGTATCCAGCCCCGTTGGCCAGCTCTGCGTAGAGTGGGCGGCGATGGCAATCCTCATGCACGATGTGTCCAAGGTCTACTGGGGTGCCAGACCGTATGTTCCACCTTCCGAACCGAGTCTGAGGGTCCACATTGATCGTGATCCGCTCTCAGCCATCCTGATTCTTGCCGACACGATCCAGGAGTTCTGCCGTCCACCGACTCGCTTCCGGCTCAGGAGACAGAAAGAGGTGGTCGTGAGGTATCTCGACGAGGGGGCGTGTGTTGAGACCGAAGTAACGTACGATCAGCTGTCCGGAAAGCTTACGATCTCATACGGATACAAGAACAGGGCTGCCGAGGGACAACAGGCCGGCGACATGGCGAACTATATGGACGGCCTCGGTCTCGCCACAGCGCTATTCGATCCAGGGATCGGGCTGGTGAATCTCGCGCCTGCGGGGATTCAGGACGTCGAGATGGATACGCATCATGTTCCGTGAAAACTGCTGGTCGGAGCGACTTGGCAAGAGGCATGTGGCGGTACATAATGTCGGTAATGGCGCGCAGCTACCGACAAAACGTACCGAGCGAGGAATCATGCCAGACACAGGAGAACTGCTTGAGCGAATCGGGGAAGGAGGCATATTCCGGACGAGCGACCTGGAAGCGCTGGGCATCAGCCGTTCGACCGTCCAACGTATGGTCGAACGGGGAGAAGTCGAGCGCATCAGCCATGGCCTCTACCGGCTCACCGAAGGGCTGCTAACGGAGCACTACGGGCTGGTCGCCGTGCAGAAGAAGATCCCCAACGGCATCATCTGCCTTCTTTCTGCACTCCTGTTTCACGACATCGGCACACAGCTTCCTCGCCAGGTATGGGTTGCGATTGACCCGAAAGCCCGGAAGCCAAAACCTCCCGGCGTGCCGATCCGTGTTGTGCGATTCTCTGGCGTCAATGCAACGTACGGAATCGAGACGCACGAGCTCATGGGTGTTCCGGTGCGGATCACATCCATCCCGCGCACGGTGGTGGACTGCTTCCGGTATCGGAACAAGGTCGGCATGGATGTCGCTCTAGAGGCACTCCAGGATGTCATCAGGCGACGCATGGCAACTCCCAGCGCGATCCTGCGAGCAGCAGAGGCGTGTAGAGCGAAGTCTGTGGTTAGGCCCTATCTGGAGGCGATGCTTGCATGAGTGATGCTCAGTTGCTTCGCCTGATCTCGAAGCTTGCGGAACTCCCTGATGAGACGGAGTGGCTCGAGTTCAAGATGAATCGTGATGATCCCCAGGAGATCGGTGAGTACATATCTGCTCTCTCGAATTCCGCTGCTCTGGCAGGGAAGACGAGGGGGTACGTTGTCTGGGGTGTCGAAGACGGAACTCACGAACTGAAGGGAACCACCTTCCGACCTGCCAAGAAGAAGGTCGGCAACGAGGACCTTGAGAACTGGCTGGCAACACAGCTGAAGCCTCGGATTGGCTTCCGGTTCCGTGAAGCGTCGACTGACGAGAGGCGATTCGTGGTGTTGGAGATCCCGAAGGCTACGCACCTACCGGTGAGATTCAAGGGTGAGGAGTATGTGAGGTGCGGGAGCTACAAGAAGAAGCTCTCCGAGCATCCTGACAAGGAACGTGCCCTGTGGCGCATCTTCTCTCAAGAGCCCTTTGAGAAGCGCTTTGCGGCCGATGGTTTGGAGCTTGCGGATGCCGTGAGACTCCTCGATTACTCGCGGTACTTCGACATGATGGGCCAGTCTCAACCTTTCGACTTGCAGGGCATTGCTGCACGGCTTCAGCAGGAGAAGGTCATCGCGCGGCAGGATGATGGGACCTATGCGGTCACGAATCTCGGCGCGATTCTGTTTGCCAAGGATCTTGGCGAATTCGAGGAGCTTTCACGAAAGGTGTTGCGCGTAGTCATCTATCGAGGGCGGGATCGGACTGAGACTCTCCGCGAGCAGTCTGGCATACGGGGGTATGCAGTGGGATTTGCGGGTGCGATCCAATTCATTCTTGATCAGCTTCCCGAGAACGAGGTGATCAGTGAAGCGCTTAGGGAGACGGTCCGGATGTATCCCGACATCGCGATCCGCGAGCTTGTTGCGAATGCTCTCATCCATCAGGACTTCGATCTCACGGGTACGGGGCCTCTCGTCGAGCTCTTCGAGGATCGCCTGGAGGTGAGCAATCCGGGCAAACCGCTGATTGACACGCTTCGGTTCATCGATGAGCCTCCTCGTTCGCGCAACGAAGCCCTTGCGGCATTCATGAGGCGCCTGAGCATATGTGAGGAACGGGGAAGCGGCATCGACAAGGTCGTGAGAAGCGCTGAGGTGTTCCAGCTTCCCGGACCGGATTTCCGCGTGTCGCAAGATCACATGGTCGCTGTGCTCTACGCCCACAAATCGCTCCGGGAGATGGATCGAGATGACAAGATTCGTGCCTGTTATCAGCACGCGGCACTTCGGTGCGTGTCCAATGATGTGATGACCAATTCATCGCTGAGAGAGCGATTTGGCATCGAGCAGCAGAATTACTCGATTGCGTCCAGGATTATCGCCGACGCAGTTGATGCTGGACTCATCCGGCGATACGACCCAGAGAGCAAGTCTCGCAAGCATGCGAGGTATGTGCCCTTCTGGGCGTAGGTCTTATGTGATGGCTATGTGACTGAGGGAGGTCGTGGGGAGCGTGCTAAGAACAGAAAGCGCCTAGAGAAGCGTCATTGGGCATGTGCGGGGCCTGAGCCTTATGTGCCGCAAGGAGGCTGAGTAGCCGATGCCGGAGATCAAGGAACGTGCGATTGAAGACGCGATCGTCAATGTGCTCACGACCGGTCGGATGGATGGCGCAGCCGACACCGAGTCGCGTGAGCCTGCCCCTGGCTTCGGCGAGTTCATCCCCGGCGGATACACCCAACGAAGCACCGACGACTACGACCGTGCCCTCTGCCTGATTCCGAACGATGTGATCGATTTCATCCTTGCCACGCAGCCGAAGGAGTGGGGTCGGCTCAAGGAGCACTACGGAGACGAGGCTAGGACGCGCTTCCTGCACAGGCTCTCGTCCGAGATCGAGCGCCGCGGCACGATCGACATCCTCCGCAAGGGCATCAAGGATGCGGGCATCAAGTTCCGCCTTGCCTACTTCAAGCCTTCGAGCAAGCTGAACCCGGACCTGCAAACCCTTTACCTGGCGAACCATTTCACGGTCATTCGGCAGCTAACCTACAGCGAGTCGACGGAGCAGAGCCTGGACCTCGGCGTCTTCCTCAACGGAATCCCGCTGTTCACGGCCGAGCTGAAGAACCCGTTGAACGGCCAGAACGTGGAGCATGCGGTCAAGCAGTACATTCGGGATCGCGATCCGCGCGAACGGCTGTTCGCCTATGGAAGATGCCTCGGGCATTTCGCTGTCGATCCCAATCTGGTCTACGTGACCACGCAGTTGCGGGGCGCCGCCACGCTGTTTCTGCCGTTCAATCAGGGCCGTGATCGTGGGGCAGGCAATCCGCACGTACCGCCCACCCGGCGAGGCTATCCGACGAGCTACCTTTGGGAAGAGACATGGGCGTGCGACAGCGTGCTCGATTTGGCCCGCCAGTTCATTCACGAGGTCGAGCTGTACGACGAGGACGGCCGAAAGACGGGCAAGAAGATCCTGCTGTTCCCGCGCTACCACCAGCTGGATGCGGTGCGCCGTTTGGTGGCAGACGCACGCTCGCGCGGCACGGGGCACAACTACCTGATTCAGCACTCCGCGGGGAGCGGCAAGAGCTTCACGATCGCCTGGCTGGCCCACCAGCTCTCGACCCTGCACGATGCTGAGGATCGGAGAGTCTTCGACTCGATCATCGTGATTACCGACCGGCGGGTGCTTGACCGTCAGCTGCAGCGCACGGTTCTGCAGTTCGAGCAGACGCTCGGCGTGGTGGAGAACATCGACAAGACGTCCCGTCAGCTTCGATCTGCTCTTGAGGATGGCAAGACGATCATCGTCACCACGCTGCAGAAGTTTCCGGTGATTGTCGAAGAGATCGGAAAGCTGAAGAGCAGTCGCTTCGCCGTGATCGTCGATGAGGCTCATTCGTCGCAATCGGGTGAAAGCACGAAGAGTCTCAAGCAGGTGTTGGCGGCAGCCGATCTTGCGGACGCGGAACGGGAGGAATCGTCGTTCGAGTCGCCAGATGAGGAACTCCAGGATCGTGTCTTGGCGGAACTGGAGATTCGTGGACGGCTGGCGAATCTCTCGATGTTCGCTTTCACGGCGACGCCTAAGCCGAAGACGCTCGAGATCTTCGGTGAGAAGCTGCCGGACGGGAAGTTCGGCCCGTTCAGCCTCTACAGCATGCGGCAGGCGATCGAAGAGCGATTCATCCTGGATGTGCTCGCCAACTACACCACCTACAAGGCGTACTGGAAGCTGCTGAAGACGATTGCCGAGGATCCCAAGTATGACCGCTCCAAGGCGCAGTACCTGATGAAGCGGTTTGTCGAACTCCATCCGCATGCGATCGACGAGAAGGTTGCGATCATGATCGAGCATTTCGCCTCTCAGGTTCAGAACCGAATCGGAGGGAAGGCGAAAGCGATGATCGTGACCCGCTCACGTCTTCATGCGGTGCGCTACAAGCTGGCTGTCGATCGCTTCCTTCGCGAGCATGGGTATCCGTGGAAGGCGCTCGTCGCGTTCTCGGGCACGGTCCAAGACAAAGGGATGTCCTACACCGAGGCTGGCATGAACTCCGAGTCGGCGGGACACCGCATTGGTGAGAAGCAGACGGCGAAGGAGTTCGGGAAGACGGACTTCCGGTTCCTGATCGCTGCAAACAAGTTTCAGACAGGGTTCGACCAGCCGCTGCTACACACGATGTACGTCGACAAGAAGCTGGGTGGAGTCAATGCCGTGCAGACACTGTCACGGCTCAATCGAACGCTGCCACCGGAGAAGGAAGAGACGATGGTGCTCGACTTCGCCAACGAGGTGGAAGCGATCAAGAAGGCGTTCGAGCCGTACTACGAGGAGACCCTGCTCTCCGAGGCGACGGATCCCAACGTGCTCTATCAGAAGCAGGAGCAGCTCGAAAGCTTCGAGCTCTACACCGACGCGGATGTCCAAGCCTTCGCGCGCATCTTCTTTGCCTCGAAGACCACGCAGGACCAGATCTATACCCAGCTTCAGCCCGTTGTCGATCGAGCGAAGGAGCGCGAGAATCATGAGCGGGCAGACTTCCGTCACACGTTGAACGAATACGTGAGAGCGTTCGCTTTCCTTTCGCAGATCCTCCCGTTCGCGGATGAGGATCTGATGAAGCTCTACGAGTTCGCTCGCAATCTTCGGCGGCTGATCCCTGTCGATCACGAGCAGCTTCCCGTCGAGGTGCAGCGGAACATCGACATCGACTCGTATCGCATTCGTCAAACGAGCAAGGGCAGCATCAAACTGGAGAGCAAGATCGGCCAGCTGCAGCCCATGGGCCAGAAGGGGCTGGGAGCAGGCAGTGAGGAGGACCTCGAACCGCTCTCCTTGATCATCCGCGAGCTGAATGAGCGGTTCGGATTGAACCTGGGGCCTGAGCACCAAGTCACGCTCGGGCAGATGATGGACCAGCTGGATCAGGACAGGAGCCTGGACAGCAGCGCCCGCGTGAATACACGTGAGAACGTGCGGCTGACGTTCAACCACAAGGTCGACGCCATCATCCAGGGGATCGTCGAGCGCAACTTCGACCTCTACAAGCTCATCACGGACAACAAATCTGTCGGCGAAGCCGTCAGGACCTCGCTGTTCGACGAGTATGTCAAGAACCACCGGCAGGCCGAGGAACTGCTCAGACATCATGAGTCGAAGACGCTCGAGTTCAAGTCGACGCTTCGATGGAATCTGAGAGAGGACCGAAAGGATCCGACGGTTGTCACACACGCCGTGCTCAAGACGATTGCAGCGTTCCTGAACACGGAAGGCGGAGACCTCCTCATCGGCGTGGCTGATGACAAGACCATCGTCGGGATCGACGCCGATCGATTCGAGAGCATCGACAAGTACCTCCTCCACCTGAGTCACGTGATCGGCGCCTCACTGGGTGATCGAGCTGGGACCTGCGTCGACGCCAAGATGGAGATCGTGCAAGGAAAGACCGTTTGCCTCGTCAGCTGCGAGCACAGTCCCGAGCCCGTCTTCTTCAAGTGGCGGGAGATCGAGGAGCACGAGGACGGTGAGTTCTACGTGCGAAGCGGCGCACAGACGGTGAAGCTCAAGCAGGATAGTGCAGAGGAGTACATCAGGACGCGGTGGGACCGGGGAGTGAACAGTGAGTGAGAAGATCCAACTGGTCCACGTCGAGGGAGATACGTCCACGAAGATCACA